>Ga0196977_1000132_pt1 | contig 48219 bp, 36 predicted proteins | sample S3v_1013CmetaG_FD_148634 | JGI IMG/M metagenome (GOLD analysis project Ga0196977, IMG submission 148634) | Soil microbial communities from Anza Borrego desert, Southern California, United States - S3+v_10-13C | ecosystem: Environmental > Terrestrial > Soil > Desert | place: USA: California... | reverse complement strand
GAGGCGGCGATGACGGGGCGCGAGGGCGTGGTCGGCCTCGGGGCCGTCTTCGGCCAACACACGCCGTCGCACTGGGCGCGCGTGACGCTGGCGGGCAGCGCGCTGCGGATGCGGGCCGACGCCTTCCGGCGCGAGTTCGCCGGGGGCGAGGCGCTGCGCGCCCTGCTGCTCGAACACGCCGGCCGCCACTTCGCGCAGGTCGCGCAGCGCGCCGCCTGCATCGGCCGCCACCGCGTCGAGGCGCGCCTCGCCGTCTGGCTCCTGATGCTGCACGACCGCGCCGGGGCCGACGAACTGCCGCTCACGCAGGAGTTCATCGCGCGCCGGCTCGGGACGCGCCGCGCCGGCATCACCGAGGCGGCCGGGCGCTTTCAGGAGCGGGGCCTCATCGGCTACAGCCGCGGCTCGCTGCGCGTGCTCGACCGCGCCGGGCTGGAAGCGGCCGCCTGCGAGTGCTACGGCGTGATGCGCGCGACGTATTAAGTTCGCGGATTCGCGGCCCCCGCGCTGACCGGGCGTCCGGAGCGGCGGATTTAATACAGGGAACGCGTAGTTCACACGGGGGGCACGGGGAAGACGGTCGGTTTTCCCCGTGCCCCCCGTGCCTGCCCGGTCTCCGCGTCGAAACGAACCGAAGGCCCACCCGACCACCTCCGGGCCGCGAATCCGCAATCGTCCCCCTCGTCTGTACGCAACGGGACTGTCGGCCGCAGCCCGCCTCTGCCATACTCCCTTCAGCTTGATTGCCAGCCGGTGAAGTTCTCCCTCGCTCATACCGGGCCGCATCTCCCCGCAGGCGTACGAAGCGACCACCGAGACGGAAGAGACCTATGACGAAAGATGAAGGCCGCCCGCTCGTCCTCGTGGTAGAGGACATAGACTGGATCAGGGACGGGATGGTGCGCCAACTGCGGGAGCACGGCTACGACGTGGTCGAGGCGACGAGCGCCGCCGGGGCGCTGGCCCTCGCCGAGAGCGTCCGCCCGGCCCTCATCCTCACCGAAGAGGAGCTCCCGGCCTACGCGCACCTCGCCGACCGCCTCGCCGCGCACCCCGCGCTCTGCCGCCTCCCCGTCGTCATCATCAACCCCGACGCGGAGGACTGCGCCCGCCTCGGCGACACCGTCCTCCTCAGCGGCTACGACCGCATCGCCCACCTCCTCGCCATTAAAAAGCAGTAGTCAGTAGTCAGTAGTCAGTAGTCAGTAGTCAGTAGTCAGTAGCGCTTCCGCGCCGCCGCTGTCGCCGCCGACGCCCGAACAGTCCGGCGGCGACGGGTTTTCTACTGACTACTGTCTACTGGCTACTGTCTACTTCCTTATTGCAACCCCCTCGCAAGCTAATCGCAACCATCGCGCGGCGCGGTTGCGGGTATGTTCTCCGGAAGCATCACTGCCCCGACAGTTGTCTTAACAGTTCGCCTCGCTTAAGACGCCGCTTGTCTCAAGGTCGCAGTGAATCAGGAATCTACATGGAGAGAGGAACCCGATCATGAAAATTTCCGCGTCACTCCGAACCTTCGCGGCGGCCGCCGCGCTGGCCGTCGCGCTCGCGCCCGCGGCCTTCGCCCAGAGCACGACGAGCGCCTCGGCCGCCTCCCGCGCCTCGGTGCCCTCGGGCCAGAAGGCTAAGGTCAAGGGCTTCGTCGTCAGCCGCGGCTCCGACAGCTTCGTCGTGCAGGACGCCGTCTCGGGCGCGCAGACGACCGTGATGCTGAACGAGCAGACCAGCGTCAAGACGAAGGGCGGCTTCTTCGGCGGCGGCTCGCGGCAGGGGCTGACGGCCATCATGCGCGGCCTCAACCTCGAAGTCGAGGGGCGCGGCGACGACGCGGGCAACCTCGTCGCCACGAAGATTCGCTTCGACGACCGCGACCTGCGCACGGCGCGCACCGTCGAGGCCAACATCGTCCCCGTCGAGGGGCGCGTCGGGCAGGCCGAGGGCCGGCTCGGCGAGGTCGAGCAGAACGCGCAGCGGATGTCGGGGCAGGTGGACGAGCTTTCGGCCATCGCCAACGCCGCGAACGGCGGGGCCGTGGCCGCGCAGGAGACGGCCGACCGCGCCGTCGAGGGCGTGAGGGTCGCCAACGACCGCATCAGCTCGCTCGACGAGTTCACCCCGCAGCAGAGCATCAACGTCAACTTCCGCAACCGCAGCGCCGTGCTCACGCCCGACGCCAAGAAGCAGATCGACGAGGTCGCCGCCTTCGCGCAGAACGCCGCCGGCTACCTCATCGAGGTCACCGGCTTCGCCTACGAGTCGCGCAACAAGGCGGCCAACACGCGCCTCAGCCAGCAGCGGGCCGAGTCGGTCGTGCGCTACCTCGTCGAGAACCACAACATCCCGCTGCGCCGCATCGTGACGCCTTACGGCCTCGGCTCGGCGAACCCGGTGGCCGACACCACGACGCGCGCGGGCCGCGCCGAGAACCGCCGCGCCGAGATTCGCGTCCTCGTCAACCGCGGCCTCGCCACGCCCGGCCCGGACATGAACCCGACGAAGGTTTCGACGGCGACGCCCGAGTAAGGCTTCGACCACGTTCACGGGAGGCGCGGGCCGACGGACTTCCTCGTCCGGCCCCGCGCCTTCTTATTTTCAGGCTTCGACGGGGGCAGCCCTTCCCCCACCGACCGCGAGTCGAGACTGTCCGAGGCGCTCGCAGCGCGACAGTCTCCTCGCCGGTCGGGAGGGAAGGCTTGCCCCCGTCGGTTTTTATCGCGGCGGCCCGCGCCCCCGGACCGAGAGGTTGCATTAAAAGTCGAGTTCGAGTAAAAAGTCCTCACGGCTGGCGGCCCCGGTTTCGGGCCCCGAAGGGTCGGGCCGGAAGCCTCATCAAGACCGATCCTTTCTTTTCTCGAAATCAAGCACCCGAGTCCCGACGGTCGAGCCCGGAAGGGGTTCGCTTCGCAACCGATTATGAGCCTGCAAGATTCACCCGACGTGGTCGAGCACTTCACGGCGCGCGCGCGCCAGTACGACGAGTCGAGCCGCTGGTGCACCGACCCCGAGATGATGGAGCGCGTCAGGGCGGCGGCCGCGCCGGAGCGCGTCGGCCGGATGCTCGACGTGGCCTGCGGCACGGGCCTCGTCTCGCGCGCCTTCCGCGACCGGGCTGAGCGCATCGTCGGCATCGACCTCACCCCGGCGATGGCCGAGCACTCGGCCGGGTGGCTCGACGAGCTGGTGATCGGCTCCGCCGAGGCCATGCCGTTCGACGACGGCTCGTTCGACCTGACCATCTGCCGGCAGGGCATCCAGTTCATGGACGCCCCGCGCGCCGCCGGCGAGATGGTGCGGGTCACGCGCCCCGGCGGCCGCGTCGTGCTCGTCAACCTGTGCGCCTACGGCGAGGAGGACAGGGAGGAGTATTTCGAAATCCTGCGGCTGCGCAACCCCGCGCGCCGCGTCTTCTTCATGCCCGACGAGCCGGGGCGGCTGCTCCGGGACGCCGGCTGCCGCGAGGTCGAGACCCACTACCATGTGAGCAGCGAGGACGTGGCCGCGTGGTCTGAGAACGGGGCCATCACGGACGCGCGCGCCGGGCGCATCGGCGAGCTCTACCGCGACGCCTCGCCCGCCTTCCGCGAACTCCACCTTGTGGAGTTCCGCGACGACGGCCGCATCGTCGACCACATGCTCTTCGCCATCGCGGTCGGCGTCCCGTAGGCGCTCGCCCGCCGCCGAGGCACCGGACACGATGCCCGCCGCCCCCATCTTCATCGTCGGGACCGAGCGGTCAGGCTCGAACCTGCTGCGGCTCATCCTCAACGCGCACCCGGAAATCACGGTGCCGCACCCGCCGCACATCATGGCCTTCTTCGCGCCGCTCGAAAGGTTCTACGGAGACCTCTCGCGCGACGCCAACTTCGGCCGGCTGGCCGACGACGTGCTCCGCCACATCAAAAGCCACATCCACCCGTGGCCCACCCCCGTCGACCGGGAAGCCCTCGTCAGGGACGCGGCGCCGCGCGACCTGTTCGGCCTCTTCGCGGCCGTCTACGAGCAGCACCGCGCGGCCGCCGGCAAGCGCCGCTGGGGGTGCAAGAGCACCTTCATGATCCACTACACGGAGCGCATCTTCGCCCGCTACCCGGAGGCGCAACTGCTCTGGCTGGTGCGCGACCCGCGCGACGTGGCCCTCTCGTCGCGCGACTCGGTCTTCAACCCCTACCACCCTTTCTACACCGCGCGGCTCTGGGCCTCGCAGCAGGAGCTGGGGCTGCGGCTCGCGGCCCGGCTCGGCCCGGCCAACCTGCTGCGCGTCCACTACGAGGCGCTGATCGCCGACCCGGCGGCCACCGTGGCCGGCGTCTGCGACTTCCTGAAGATCGACTTCGACCCGGCCATGCTCCGCTTCTTCGAGACGGAGGACGCGCGCGTGTCGGCCACGCAGGCGCGCGACTGGCGCAACACCGCCTCCCCCATCATCTCCGACAACGCGAACAAGTTCCGCGGCCGCATGCCGGCCGGCGACCTCGCCGCCGTCGAGGCCGCGGCCGGCGCGACCATGCTGAAACTGGGCTACGAGCCGGCCGCCGCCGCGGGCGCGGGCGGGCCGCCGCCGGGGGCGCTCGGCCGCGCCCGCTTCAGGGCCGCCAACGAGGCGCTGCGGCTGCGCGCCGAGTACCGCTCCGTGCGGGAAGACCGCAACCAGTGGCTGCGCTGGCGCAGGCGGTGCCGCATCCTGCTGCTGACGGCCCGGCTCAGGCTGCGCCTCCGCTGAGGCGCGCGCCGCGGCCGGGGGGCGCTTTCGGCGCGGCGGCGCGGGGGGCGGGGGCGGAATAAATATTGACAGTTAAAAGCCTCTTGTGATACCCAATCACAGTTGAAAGTTACGGCAGGCCAGTTTGCGAAAGCGCAGCCGGGTGGGCGGGAGTCGCCGCGACGTGGGGCCGTCCCTCCGGGGTAAGCACGCACCCCTTAACTTCACAGCGCAGGAGTCTTAAGAGCAGCGTCGGCGTAGTCAGCCCTCGCGCCACGGGCGGTAGTCATGCGGAGGCTCAGTCGCCGCGGCCGCGCGCTCTCAACCATCTATCCCGCTTCGGCTCCGGAGGTGACCATGACAAAACTTCATTCGCTGGCAAATTACCTTTACGTTAGCTCAGACACCCGGAACGACCTTGCGCTGATGGATCGGATGAGGGAGCAGGACATCACCCCGGTGCCGACCAACTCGGCGCTGCCGCGCGTCTCGCTCGTGGTCGGGCCTTCGCCCTTCACGATGCCGCGCGGGTGGGAGTTCTTCCTCACCTCGCCCTACGAGGGCGTGACCTACATCGCCACCGTCCTGCACAACGCCGGCTACCCCGTCCGCATCATCGACGCGCGCTACGACTTCGACCCGCTGCGCTCGGCCTACGACCAGATCATGGAGGGCACGGACGTGCTCGGCGTGGCGACCTTCGAGGACAACTTCCCGTTCGTCGAGCAGCTGCTGCGCGAGGTCAAGCACGCGCGCCCCGACATGCCCGTCATCCTCGGCGGCTCGCTCGTCACCTCGATCCCGCACGTCCTCATGGCGCACACGCCCGCCGACATCGCCGTCATCAGCGAGGGCGAGCTGACCATCCTCGAACTGATGGACGCCTACACGCGCGGCGAGTGGCCCGCCAAGCTGCCCGAGATCAACGGCATCTGGTACCGCGACGAGGAGGGCATCGCGAGGTCTACGCCCGCGCGCGGGCAGATGCCGAACCTCGACAGCCTGCCGCGGATGCGCCTCGACCTCTGGCCGCAGTCGAAAGGCCCGCTCGGCCTCCAGCCGCAGGTCATCGCCTCCTACAGCCGCGGCTGCAAGATGGACTGCTCCTTCTGCTACCGCACGACGCCGCAGGAGCGCGTCAAGTCGCCGGCCACGCTCGACCGCGACCTGCGCCACCTGCGCGAGAACTACAACACGGGGTTCGTCTTCTTCGTCGACCTGACCTTCACCGCGCACAAGAAGCAGACCCTCGAATACCTCGACGTGATCAAGCAGTACGGGCTCTCGTGGACGTGCCTGACGCGCTGCGCCGACGTGGACCTTGAGGTGACGAGCGCGATGAAGGGCGCCGGGGCCGACATCATCCTCTACGGCGTCGAGTCGCTCGGCACGGGCATCCTGAAGGCGGCGCGCAAGGGCAACTCGGAGAACGGGACGATGCGCGCCATGCGCGTGACGCAGGAGGCCGGCGTGCGCTTCGGCGGCCTGCTCATCGTCGGGCTGCCGGGCGAGACCGAGGAGTCTTTGAATCACGCCTGCGAGTGGGCCGAGGAGAACAAGCACATCACGCGCGTCAAGTACCTCTCGGCGATGCCGGGGACGAGCGTCTACAGTCAGGCCGTGCGCGACGGCATCATCCGCAGCGAGGTCGACCACGTCCGCTGGCTCTCCATCGAGCAGGCGCTCGTGCAGGACGAGTTCCTCAACTACAACGGCCTGCCGGAGAGCGTCATGCGCCGCGCCTACCAGCGCATCTACGACAGCTACCAGCCCGGCCCCGTGCTCGACTTCAAGCACTACCCGGAGAACTTCCTCTACTTCTACCCGAACGGAGACCCGGGCAACGCCGCCAACGCGGCTTACCGCGACTACCTCGGCGGCGGCGGCCCCGACTGGCGCAGCACCCACAGCTCGGCGGCCCCCCCGATCTTCTCCGGCTCGGAGCAGTTCACGCTGGCCAACACCGGCACCCCGACTCAGGTCTCCTACAACATGTCGATACCCCGCCTGAATAACGGGCTGCCCGCGCCGATTGTCGACAGCAACCCGGTTCACGTCTAGCGGGGCGGCGGCGGACGGTGCGCGGCCGCCTGCCGGCCCGCCCCGCCGACCGCGCACCGAGTTTCGTGCCCGGCCACCTCTCGCGCGCGCACCGCCCGGCGCGGTGCGCGCGGACTCCACGCATATGTCCGGCTTACGGGAATCTCGCCAAGGCGGGGATCAGTCTCACCAAAACGCGGGCGGTCTGGCCGGGCTGTTTTTGGCTAAGCTCGACGAGCAGATCGACCTCCTCGCCGGCATCGTCCGCCGGCTGCCCGCCGGGCAGACCCACTTCACGCCCGAACTGCCCGCCGCCACTTTCCCCCAGCCGAAAAGTCTCGGTCAGGTCTTGGGCCACCTGCTCCAATGTCTGGCGGGGTTCGTGGCCGTCCTCCACGCCGCCCACCCGCAACGCCTCGCCCACCTGCTCGAACTCAAGCGGCGGCCCGTCAACCACGTCTGCGAGCGCGACGAGGCGCTAGGACGGATCGAGGAGTACCGCGCGGCCGTCCGCGCCGCGTTTCCCCTCGTCGGCGACGACGACCTCGCGCGCCCGCTGCCGACCGTCTTCGCGCCCGAAGGCGAGGCCGTGCTGACGCTGCTGCTCGGCAACTTCGAGCACCTCGTGAACCACAAGCACGAGCTTTTCTATTACGCGCGGCTGCTCGGGCTGCCGCTCGCCAGCCGCGACCTCTACCGCTTCCGCCCCCTGCCCGGCGAGGCGGCGCCCGCCGCCGCCCCCTCACCGCGGGAGGTGGCCGGATGAAGGCCGCCAACCACGCCGTCACGGGCCTCGACGCCCCCGGCCTCGGCGGCGACGCCCTGCGGCGCCTGACGCTCGCGGCCGCGGCCTCGCGCCTCGACGAGTCGCGCCGCCGTCTGGCGGAAGAGACCTCCGGCTTCCTCGACTCGGTGCGGCAGGTGGTGCTCATCGCCAGCAGCTCGCGCAGCGGGTCGAGCATGCTGACCGAGACGCTCACGCGCTCGTCGAAGTTCCTCTGCCTCCCCGGCGAGATCAACCCGTACCTGCGGCTCGCCGGTCTGGCGTGGCCCGACAGCGGCACGTCCGACGGCCTCGCGCCCGAGGCGTGCGGCGCCGGCGCGCGGCGCGTCCTTCAGGGCCACCTCGCGCTGGAGGTCGGGACGCCGGCCGTCGGCGGCGGCGAGCGGCAGGCCGGGGGCGAGTTCGACGAGAGCCTCTACCGGCGGCTCTGCCTCCAGTGGCCCTTCGAGGAGTTCGGCCTCGGCGACGTGGCCGGCGCGCGCGCGGCGGCGCTGGCCGAGGTGAGGGAGATGCGCGGGCGCGCCTGCGACTGGGAGACAGACCTGCAACTCTTCCACGCGCTCTTCCTGAAACGAATCCGCGCGGGCCGCCCGTCGGTCAACCCGTTCTACTACGACCTCGACCGCGCCCTCGTCAGGTCAATCTTCCCCGAGCTGCGCGTGCCGACGGGGCCGCCGTCGCCCGTCATCATCGAAGAGCCGCCGTTCATCCTCGTCCGCCCGTGGGCGCGCTGGCGGCCGGAAGAGCTCGCCCGCCGGCCGCTGCTCATCAAGACGCCGAGCAACGCCTACCGGCTCGGCTTCCTGCGCGCGCTCTTCCCGGCGGCGAGCTTCCGCGTCGTCCACCTGACGAGGAACCCGGCCGCCTCCGTCAACGGCATGTACGAGGGCTGGCGCCACTGGGGCTTTCATTCGCATTACGTCGGCCCGGAGCTGGAGGTCGAGGGCTACGGCGGCGAGGGCGGCGCCGACCGCGGGTGGTGGAAATTCGACCTGCCGCCGGGCTGGCAGGACTACCGGCGGGCGCCGCTCGAAAGCGTCTGCGCGTTCCAGTGGGGCGCGGCGCAGGCGGCGATTCTGAAGTTCGCGCGGCGGCCCGGCTGGGACTACAGGCGCGTGCGCTTCGAGCAGCTCGCCGGCGGCGACGAGAGCCGGCTGCGGGTTTGTCAGGACTTGTGCGGCTGGCTCGGGGTCGGCGCCGACACGCCGCCCGAGACGTTCGCGCGCCCGCTGCCGCCCGTGATGGCGACCGCCGCCCCGCGCCCGCGCCGCTGGCGGGAGAACGCCGCCGTGCTGGAGCGCGTCATCAACCAGCCGTTCATCCGGGGCCTCGCGCGCGACCTCGGTTACGAAGACCAATCCGAATGGACATAGGGGCCGAAAGAGTATGCTTTCTGAGACCACGTCGCTTGAGTTAAAAGAGTCGAGGACGGTCAGGAACCTGATCGAACTCTTCGCGAGGGAGGCGCAGGCCCTCATCTGCTACCGGCGCTTCGCCAGCACCGCCAAGCACGAGGGGTTCGCGGCGGTCGCCGAGATGTTCGAGCGGCTCGCGCAGAATCAGGCCGTGCTCGTCGAGGGCCACCTCGATTTCCTGCGGATGGTCGGCGACCCGCTCACGGGGCTGCCGCTCGGGCACACGGGCGAGAACCTCGGCGCGGCGCTCGCGGGCGAGGACTCGTCGGGCGAGCTCTACCAGCTCGCCTCGCGCACGGCCGAGGGCGAGGGGCTGGTCGACATCGCCAGTTGGCTCCAGTCCACGGCGGCGTCGAAGCGGCTGCACCGCCGGCGCATCTCTGAGGCGATGGCGAACGGTCAGGAGACGGGGGGGCGATAGGATGGAATTCACCGCGCAGACGCACCGCGCCAACGGTGGCGGCCACAGCTACGACGAGCAGAGCGTCGTCGTCTTATCCGGCGTTGACGCGATCCGCAAGCGGCCGGCGATGTACATCGGCTCGACCGGCGCGGACGGGATGCACCACCTTTTGTTCGAGCTGGTCGAGAACGCGGTGGACGAGTTCCTCGCCGGCCACTGCCGCAACATCTCGGTCGTGCTGCACGCCGACGGCTCGTGCTCGGTGACGGACGACGGCCGCGGCATCCCCGTCGCGCTCCACCCGCGCGAGAACCGGCCGACCGCCGAGATACTTCTGACCGACCTGCACTCGGGCGGGAAGTTCAAGGGCGACGCCTACTACCTGAGCGGCGGCGTCCACGGCCTCGGCCTGACCTGCGTCAACGCGCTTTCCGAGTGGCTCAACCTGCGCATCTGGCGCGAAGGGCTGCACTACTCGCAGCAGTTCCGGCGCGGCGTGCCGGGCAGCGAGGCGCGCGAGCCGGACGCGACCTCGCGCCGCGGCACGAGCATCCGCTTCCGCCCCGACCCCGAAATCTTCGGCGGGGCGCAGGAGTTCTCCCACGAGCGCGTCTCGGCGCGGCTGCGCGAGCTGGCCTACCTCAACAGCGGCGTGACGCTGCGCATCGAGGACGAGCGCGAGGGGCTGGACACCGAGTACCGTTCGACCAGCGGCCTCGTCGGGTTCGTCGAGAGCGTCAACCGCAACCGCGCGGTGATTAATCAGGAGCCGATCCGCTGCCGCGGCGCGCGGGGCGAGATCGTGGTCGAGGCCGCGCTCCAGTGGACGACCTCGTACGCCGAGGAGATTTACGGCTTCGTCAACAGCGTCCGCACCTCGCGCGGCGGCTCGCACACCGACGGCCTCACGCGCGCGCTCACGGCCGTCATCAACCGCCACGCCGCCGCGCACGGCGGCGCGGGCGGCGAGGTCGCGCACTCGGACGTGCTCGAAGGTCTGGGCGCGGTCTTGTCGGTGCGGGCGGCCGACCCGCAGTTCGACAGTCAGGCCAAGTCGCGGCTCGTCAGCCCCGAGGTGGGCGACGCGGTCGAGTCGGTGGTGGCCGACGCCCTCTCCGGCTTCTTCGCCGAGCAGAGCGAGCCGGCCCGGCGCGTCCTCGGGCGCGTGCTCGACGCGCAGCACGCGCGGCTCGCCGCCCGCCGGATGGGCACGCCGGCCCGCTACTCGCCGCAGGACATGGCGCGCTCGCTCGAAATCTACCGGAAGCAGTTCGGCATCCGCTCGAAGAACTGGCACGAGTCCTGCCGCTGGCTGACGGACGACAACCTGCTGAGCGCGCACGTCGAGATGTGCGCCGTCGGCCCGCAGGCGCGCATGCTCGACGTCTGCTGCGGCAGCGGCATCGTGGGCGGCTCCTTCGCCGGCCGCGTGGGCCACAAGGTCGGCCTCGACATCACGCCCGAGATGCGCGCGCTGGCCGGCACCCGCCTCGACGAGGTGCGCGCCGGCTCCGTCTACGAGATGGAGTTCGAGGACAACTCCTTCGACCTCGTGGTGACGCGCGAGGTGCTGCACCTGCTGCCGCAGCCGAGCCGCCCGCTCTCCGAAATCCTGCGCGTCCTGCGGCCCGGCGGGCAGCTGATCTTCGGCCAGACCGTGCCCTTCGGCGAGGCCGACGCGGCGTGGATGTTCCGCGTCTTCAAGAAGAAGCAGCCGCTCTTCTGCAACAACTTCCTCGCCGAAGACCTCGAACAACTCCTCGGCGAGTGCGGCTTCCGCAACGTCGAGGTCAGAGAGTACCTTCAGTGGGAGGACATCGACCTCTGGATCGACACGCACGAGACCAGCGCGCTGCACCGGCAGGAGATCAGGGAGCTTTACTACAACGCCCCCGACGACGTGCGCGAGGTTCACCCCTTCGAGGTCTCGGCCGACGGCAAGATTAAAGACCAGTGGCGCTGGTGCATCTACTCCGCGAGGAAGCCGGAGTGAGGCGCGGCCTTCCGGGGGCGGGATGAGCGCGGGGCGAGGGCCAGACTCGGCGGACACGCCCGCCACCTACGGGGGGAGCGGCTGGCGCCCGCGCGAGCGCGAGCACCGCGAGGACGTGGCGGCCGGCGACGTGTGGCACCGCTGCGGGGCGCGCTCGGAAACCTCCGCGCTGCTCGAAGTGATGCTGGCGCGGCCCCGCCGCGAGATGTTCCCCGGCGGCGAGCCGAACGACTTCCTCTTCCTCGACTGGCCCGACGCCGGGCGGCTGCGGGCGCAGGCCGACGCCCTCGCCGACTTCTACCGGAGTCAGGGCGTCGCCGTCCGCTGGGCCGAGCCCGAAGCCGCGCCCCCGCCCAACTTCCTCTTCCAGCGCGACCTCTTTTTCATCACGCCGGAGGGCGCGCTGCTCGCGCGCCCGGCCGCGGCGCAGAGGGAGGGCGAGGCGCGCTTCGCCGCCGCCGCGCTCGCGCAGCTGGGCGTGCCGATTCTCGCCACGCCGCGGCGCGGCGAGCTGTTCGAGGGCGCCGACGCGCTGTGGCTCGACGAAGAGACCGTGATGATCGGGGTTGGCGTGAGGACGAACGAGGCCGGGGCGGGGTTCGTCGCGCGGCAGTTGCGCGAGATGGGCGTCGGCTCGGTCAGCGTCGGGCTGCCGCGGGGGGTTCAACACCTGCTCGGCGTCGTCAACTTCGCCGACCGCGACCTCGCCGCCGTCCGCCGCGACAAGGCGACGGACGAGCTGCTCGGCGTGCTGCGCGACGCGGGCGTCGAGACGATCTTCTGCGACCCCGGCGAGGAGGTCAACGCGCGGCTCGGCATGAACTTCGTCGCCCTCGGCCCGAGGCGCGTCGTCATGCCGGGCGGCTGCCCCTCGCTGCGCCGCCGACTCTCCGACGCGGGCGTGTCGGTCGCCGAGGCCGAGGTCGGCGAATACCTCAAGGCCGCCGGCGGCCTCGGCTGCCTGACCGGCATCATCCGCCGCCAAATCTAGCCGGCCCCCGCGGGCGGCCCGCCGCCACCGCCGCCTCCGACGGCCGCGCCCGTCACTCGCCCCACGCCGAAGGCGGCAGCAGGAAGCCCTGCTCGACGAGGTAGGCGAGGACGAGCTCGGCGTTCTCTTCGGGCGCGCGGCCGACCGTGTCGAGGCGGATTTCGGGCGCGTGCGGCGGCTCGTAAGGGTCGTCGATGCCGGTGAAGTTTTTGATCTTGCCCTCGCGCGCCTGCCGGTACATCCCCTTCGTGTCGCGCGCCTCACAGACCTCGAGCGGCGTGTCCACGTAGACCTCGACGAAGCGATCCGTGCCGACCATCGCGCGGCACTCGTGGCGCGTCGCGCGGTAGGGGCTGACGGCCGCGCAGATGACGCCGCCGCCGTGGCGCGCGATCTCGGCCGCCACGAAGCCGATGCGGCGGATGTTGGTGTCGCGGTCTTCCTTGCTGAAGCCCAGACCCTTCGAGAGGTGCGTGCGCACCACGTCGCCGTCGAGCACGGTCACCTGCCGGCCGTGTTCGAGCAGGCGGACGGCGAGGATTTCCGCCGTCGTCGATTTGCCCGCGCCCGACAGCCCGGTGAACCAGAGGCAGAAGCCCTGCCGGTGGCGCGGCGGGTGGGCCTGCGCGAGGATCGAGGCCACCTCGGGGCGCGTGAACCACTCGGGCAGCGTGCGGCCGCGCTGAAGGTACTGCTCGCGCACCTGCGTCCCCGACAGCGAGACCGTCCGCGCCCCGGCCGGCACGCGCACGGCCTCCTCGTAGCGGTCGCCGTCGGGCAGGTAGACCAGCTCGGAAAACGGCAGCGGCTTGACGCCCGTCTCGGCCTCGTGCGCGGCGACCAGCTCCTGCGCGTCGTAGGGGCCGTAGAAGGGGCGATCCTGCGAGTCGCGGCCGGGGCTGGCGTGGTCGCGCCCGACGATGAGGTGGTTGGCGCCGAAGTTGCGCCGGATGAGGGCGTGCCAGAGCGCCTCGCGCGGGCCGGCCATGCGCATCGCCAGCGGCAGCAGGGCCAGCATCATGCGCGAAGGGTCGTAGTAGCGCTCGGCCAGCACGCGGTAGGAGCGGACGCGCGTGAAGTGGTCGATGTCGCCGGGCTTGGTGAGGCCGACGACCGGGTGCAGGAGCAGCGCGCCGTCGATGGCGCGGGCGGCGCGCTCCGTCAACTCTTCGTGCGCGCGGTGGAGCGGGTTGCGCGTCTGGAAGGCGACGACGTTGGGGCGGCCGAAGCCGGCGAGCTTGGCGCGCACCTCGGCCGGCGTCAGGCGCAGCCGCCGGAAGTCGTAGTGCTCCGGCAGGGCGAGCATGCGCAGCTCGCCGCTGACGTTAAGCTCGCCCCACGAGTTCATCTCGGCCACCGTGGGGTGGCGCGTGTCGCCGGTGCCGTAGGCCAGACGCGCCTCGCGCCCGCGATCCCACTCGTAAACCTCCTCGACCCGCATCACGGCGAGCAGGTTGTTGTAGGAGTCGGTGAGCGCGATCTCGGAGTCGAGCGAGAGGCCCGCGTCGCGGCCGACCGAGAGCGTGACGGGCAGGGGGAAGAGGTGGCCCGAGGCGAGCCGCATCTCTTCGAGCACGCGCTCGTAGTCGGCGCGGCCCATGAAGCGGTCGAGGGGCGAGAAGGCGCCCGTGGCGAGCAGTTCGAGGTCGCAGACGCTGCGCGGGGTGATCTGGATGCGCGGGAGGCCGGCGGCGCGCGCGCGCAGCTCTTCCCTCGCCTCGCCCGGCGCGAGCAGGTTGATCAGCCCGCCGCCGTACGGGGGGATGAGAAGCCGGTCGGGTGTTGAAAGGCTCATCTATGAAAGCGCTCCGTCAAGTCAGGGTTCCGGCGCGCGCGGGCAGGACTCCCCGAAGTGGGGGGCGAAATCTGCGCGCGGCTTCAAATGTTCCCGGGGCTTCGGCGCCGGTAGAGGGCGGCCGAGCGTTGATATTATCAGCAACGGCCGCGCCCGTGAACCGCCGGGGGAGTTTTCGACGCGCGGCGCGCGGCGGCGCGAATCGACGGGTTCGACACGATTAAAGCGCGCGGGCGACGGCCGAAAAACTTTTCGGCGGATTTCGTCCCGTAACGTGTACTATGTAGCCAACCACTCAGGCTTTTTGCATTCGGGGTTCGCACCGGCATCACTCCCGGGGTATTTCTATGGGGATTTCCAGTCAAGAGGTGCGCGAGATTTTCTTCAGCTTCTTTGAGGGGAAAAGTCACCTGCGCGTCCCGCCGGCCTCACTCATCCCGGCCAACGACCCGACCCTGTTCTTCGTCAATTCGGGCATGGCCCCTCTGAAGAAGTTCTTCGTCGGCGAGGCCGCCCCCCCCGGCCCGGAACTCTGTAGCATTCAGCCGTGCGTCCGCACGCGGCTCATCGGCGAGGTCGGCAACCGCCACCACCTGACCTTCTTCGAGATGCTGGGGAACTGGTCTATCGACGGCTACTTCAAAGAGACCGCCGTCGAGCTGGCCTACGAAATCCTCGTCGAGCGGTTCGGCTTCCCCGGCGAGAGGCTCTACGCGACCGTGTACAAGGGGAACCCGGCGTTGAACATTCCGCCGGACTTCGAGACCGCGAGGGCTTGGGAGAGGGTCGGGTTGAGCGGCGACCGCCTCGTGTTCCTCGGCGACGAAATCTTCTGGGGGCCGGCCGGCGACTACGGGCCGTGCGGCCCGAGCACGGACGTTTTCTTCGACACCGGCGACGCGCGCGCCGAGGCGCCCGACGCCGAACCGGCCCCGCGAGTCATCCAAATCTGGAACGCGGGCAACTTCATGGAGCTGGACAAGAGGCCGGACGGCACTTTCGGCAAGCTCCGCTTCAACAGCGTGGACACGGGCTCGGCGCTGGAGCGGGTCGTCACGGTGGCGAACGGCTTTTCGACGGTCTATGAGACCGACCTCCTGCGCCCCATCTTCGAGGATGTCGGACAGCGCCTCGGCGGGAAAAGCATGTCCGAAGCCGACCGCCGGGTGCTCACCGACCACCTCCGCGCGCTGACGTTCATCTTGTCCGAAGAGGTGGTTCCGACGAACGAGGGGCGCGGCTACATCCCGCGCCGCCTCATCCGGAGGTGCGTCGCGGCGGTCACCCGCGCGGGCGCGCACGACTTCGACTTCGCCGGCGTCATCGAGGGGATCGTCGAACGGTCATCGAAAGATTACCCCTCGCTGGCCCGGAACCGCGCGGGCATCGTCGAGAAGTTTGTGAACGAGCAGAAAGGTTTCGCGCGCGTCATCCGCAAGGGCTTCGACCGCCTCAAACGTCTGTGCGAGAAGCCGCCTTTCACACTCACCGGGGCCGACGCCTTCGCGCTCTCGTCGTCCTACGGACTGCCGCTCGAACTCATCCGCGACTTCATGCGGGAGCGGGGGGCGCGCTTCGATGAAGAAGGCTTCCGGCAGGAGTTCCGAAGGCATCAAACCGTCTCGCGCGCGGGGAGGCTCAGGCAGAAGGCGGCCGTGAAAGGCGTGGCGTAACTCGCCGCCGAGGCGCCTCGGCGCGCCTCGCCTCTTCCACGCCGAAGCCCGACGCTTCAAACCCGGCAGTGTAGAGGGGAACGTAAGATGGCGATCATGACGACCACCGACTGGGCCGTGCTCCGCCTGCTGCGCCCGCTCCCGCCCCGCCCCTTCACCTACCTGAGCCACCTCTGGCTGTTCCGCCGCCCGCCGTCGTTCCGCAACCCGCGGACGTTCACCGAGCACGTCCACGCCAAGAAGCTCTTCGAGCGCGACCGGCTGTTCACGCTCACCGCGGACAAGTACGCCGTCCGCGACTACGTGGCCGAGCGCGTCGGGGCCGAGCGCCTCGTCCCCCTGCTCGCCGTGGCGGACGACCCGGCCGACCTCGATTTCGACAAGCTGCCGAACGCGTTCGTGGCGAAGGCTTCGCACGGCAACAACGCCAACCTGATCGTGCGCGACAAGGCCGGCCTCGACTGGGCCGCCAGCGTGAAGACGATGCGCCGCTGGGTCGCCGACAACTGGTACCGCTACAACAAGGAGTGGGCCTACCTGAACATCCCGCCGCGCATCGTCGTGGAGGAGTTTCTCGACGACGGCGGCCGCCCGCCCGTTGACTATAAGTTCTTCGTGTTCTCCGGCAAGGCGCGTTTGATACAGGTCGACACGGGACGTTTTTCGCAGCACCGGCGGAACCTCTTCGACGAGCACTGGCGCTCTCTGGCCGTCGCCCTCCGCTACCCGCGCCCGCCCGCGCCCCCGCCCCGCCCGGCGCTGCTGCCGGAGATGCTCGCCGTCGCCGAACGACTCGGGAAGGACTTTACGTTCGCGCGCGTCGACCTGTACCAGCACCGCGGCCGCGTCTACTTCGGCGAGATAACCCATTACCCCGGAGGCGGCAGTGAGGATTTCGACCCGCTGGAATTCGACCACGCCCTCGGCGAGGTGTGGCGCTCGGGCCGGGCGATTCCCGAGCGGTTCTACGACAGCCCGCGGGAGTAGCCGGACGGCGCGCGCCCGCGCTACGCCCCTACGCCGACGGCCTCCGCCCCCTTCCGCTTCACGGCGCGCGCGCCCCAGAGCGCGGACTCCACCGCCGCGACGGGTTGGCCTTCCAGCAACAGCCTGCACCAGATTTCGCCTGTCCAGAATCGGAGCACGTGGGGCCTGAGCAGCCCGGCCACGGCGTGCCGCCACTGCTCCCGCGGGACTCGAAAGAGTTCGCGGAGACAGCCGTCTTCGAGGAAGGACGGGTCGGCGGCGTCACTCAGGTAGCGGCGCACGTCGAAGCCGAACCCGAACTTGAAACGTTCGGCGATGCCGCGGGGAAGGTGCTGCCGGGCCAGCTCGCGCAGGATGCCTTTGCGGCGCGGCGTGACCCGGGTTTCGAGCGGGAGGTTGAGCGCGAACGAGACCACCTCGGGGTCGAGGAACGGGACGCGGGTTTCGACCGAGTGAAGCATCGTTGATTTGTCCTGCCGGTTCAGCAGGTGCGGGAGGAACGTGTGGATGTCCTCCAGCATCGCCGCCTCGAGCTCGGCCCGCGCCCCTTCGTGGTGCGCGTAAGCGGCGCGGGCGTTCGACTCGGGGGGGGCGGGCGGCGGGTGGCCGTTCAGGCCCAGAGGCGTCCGGCTCAAAGTGTCGCTCGGGTGGCGGCCCGCCATCGCCGAGAGCGTGTCCAGAACCCCGCGGCCGCGGCGGTGCCAGAGGGCGGCGACCATCGCGGCCGACGTGCGGCTTCGGTCGCGCCACAGTTGAGACCGCGGGACGAAGGCCGCGTAGCTGGGTTGGTGTCGCCCCTCGTAACCGCCGAACAGCTCATCCGCCCCCTCGCCGCTCAGCAAGACCTTGACGCCGTCGGCGCGGGCCAGCCCGGCGATCTGGGACATGGGCACGGAACTCTCGTGACGGAGCGGGTACTCGATGTGACGGACGACGCGGACGAGGTCTTGGCGCCACGTCTCGGCCGTGACGTTGACGGTTCTCAGCTCCAGCCGGAGGGCCTTCGCCACCTTCTCGGCCCAGCGGCTCTCGTCCGCGTCCGGCTGGTCGGCGATGCGCACGTTGTAGGCGTAGATGCCGGGCTGCTCGTCCGCGGCGAACCTCGCGACCAGACTCGAATCCACCCCGCCCGAACACATCGTGCCGAGCGGCACGTCGGCCATGAGGCGCAGCCTCACCGACTCCCTCAGCGCCGCTTCGAGTTCCGCGCGCAGCCCGGCCCGGCCGCGGCGCGCGGCCCGCCCCATCCGCTCCGGGTCGACCACGTCGGCCGGGCGGTACCAGTAAGACCGGCTGAGGCTGAGGTCGTCGAGGTTGATCGTGACGACCGCCCCCGGGGCCACCGACTCAACGCCTTGAAGCGGCGTGGCCGCGCCGTTGACCCAGCCGGTCGAGAGCGCTTCGGCGAGCGCCGCGGGGTCGGCCTTGCGCGGCACCCCCGCGGCGAGCAGGGCCCCCATCTCGCTCGCGAACCACAAGGCCCCGCCGTGGCGCGCGAGGTAGAGCGGCTTGACGCCGAAGCGGTCGCGAACCAGCAGCAACTCGCCGCGGGCGGTGTCGAGCGCGGCGTAGGCGAAGAAGCCGTTACAGCGCGGGACGACCGCCCGCCCCCAAGCGCCGAGGCCGCACAGCAGCGTCTCCGTGTCCGTCGTGCTGCGCCAGTCAACGCCGTCGAGTTCGCGGCGCAGGTCGCGGTGGTTGAAAATCTCCCCGTTGTAAGTCAGCCACCACCTGCCCCGCGCGTCGCGCATCGGCTGGTGACCCGCCGGGGAAGGGTCGACGACCGCGAGCCGCCTGTGGACGAGGCCCACCTGCCCGACGACTTCGACGCCCGTGTCGTCCGGGCCGCGGTGGGCCAGAGCGCCGCCCATCAGTCGCAGCAGCGACTCGTCCGGCGCGGAGCCTTTCGGAAGAACGCACCCCGCAATCCCGCACATGCCTTTCGTGCCTCTCGAACGTTTCGGAAGACGACCGCGCGGGCGACGCCCCGCCGCGCGGGGAGGATACTCAAGCGGCCGGCGAGCCCTTGAAGCTGACGGGTAAATCGCAGAGGCGCGTCCGGGGGTTCGCCGTGACCCGTTCGAGGACGGCGCAGTAGTCCCGCAGGAAATCCCTGACGCCGCCGGCGTCGTAACCTTCGAGCGTGTAGTTGAGGACGAGGTTCAGCGCGTCTTTGCTCTCGGCCATGATCAGCCTCAGACCCGGCGGGCGCGACTGACACCCCGCTTGGTGGGAGGCCATCGGGGCGACGCCGAGCGCGGGGGGCGCCGCGGCCTCCCCGCCCCGCCGGGGCCTGCGGGGCCGCACGTCTCTGGGGATCATGTTGAAGGCGATGCTCGGGTGGAGCAGCTCTTCGGCCACGTCCGGCCGCTGGCCGGGGAACATGATGTGCGGCAGGTCGCCGTGCTCCTGCGCCTCGATGGCCACGTCGCGGACGCGCATCAGCAGCTCGGAGAAGGTGTCGCCGCCGAAGACGCCGGCCCTCAGCACCTCGAAGTCGGTGAAGCAGCCGACCACGTCCTGCGTCTCGGGCCGGTGGCGTTTCGCCGACAGCACGCACACGCCGAATTCGTTCCGGCCCGTGTAGAGGTGGAGCAGGGCGAAGAGCGAGGAGAGCGCCGTCACCTGCAAGGTGGCGTTCCGCTCACGCGCCCAAGCCCTGAGCGAGTCGCCCCGCTCGCGCGGCAGCGCGGCCGAGACCGTGCCCGCCGGCAGGCGGCCCGAGAGGCGGGCCGACGGCAGCTCGATGGGCAGGCGAACCTCGGGCACGGGACTCATGCCGTCGAGTTGCCGCCGCCAGTAGGAGAGCAAACGGTCGAGCGCCGCGCCGCGCAGGCCGCGCCGCTCCCAGTGGGCGTAGTCCGCGAACTGGATGGGGAGTTCGGGCAGCGCGGGGGCCGAGCCGGTCACGCGCGCTTGGTAGAGCTCCCACGTGTCGCGCACGAGCAGGTTCATAGACCAGTCGTCGCTGACGAAGTGGTCGACGACCAGAAGCAGCAGGTGATCCGCGGGGCCGAGGCGCAGCAGGAGGGTTCTCCAGAGCAGTTCGCCGTCCAGCTCGAAGGGGCGCTGCGCCTCCGCGGAGGCGATTTCGAGGGCCGCTTCGAGGCGCCGCCCCTCGGGGAGGTGTTCGAGGTCGATGACCGTCAGGGCCGGCGTGAGGCTCGGCTCGATCAGGCGCGTCGCCCGGCCGCCCTCGATGGAGAACTTCATCCGCAGCGTCTCGTGCCGGCGCGCGAGGTCGCAGACGGCCTGCTCCATCGCGGCCCGGTCGAGGCGGCCGCGCAGGCGACAGAGCTTGGGCATGACGGCTCTCAGGATCGCGCCGTCGGCCGCCAGCGCCAGCTTCGGGCGGCCCTCGGCCCTCTTCAAACACCCTTCGATGATGCGCTCCTCGCGGAGCGTCAGAGGCAGCTCGCCGCCGCGCGGAACCGGCCTGATGGGCGAAGCCGGCGGGGTTCCCCCGCGGCCCTTAAGCTTCCCGCCGAGCCGGCGCTCCAGCAGCGCCTGCCGCGCGGGCGAAAGTGTAGACCTGCGGGACACGAGCCTCTCCCGCCCCCCCTCGCTCTCCGGCTTGTCCATCTCCTTAAGGAACGCCCTGACGGCCGACGAGCTCTTACGCGGCCCCCGCGGCGCGGCGTTCGAGCACGGCGGGGAACTCCCGCTCCACGTCCGCCACGCCCGAGACCTTGTCGCCGCCGCCCTGCGCCAGCTCCTTTTTGCCGCCGCCCTTGCCGTTGATGTAGGGCACCAGCTCGCGCAGCAGGCTGCCGGCGTCGAACGTGTTCGTCAGTTGCGGCTCGACCGCCACGACGATCCTGACCGCGCCGTTCTCCTTCCCGATGAGGCAGGTCACGCCCTTCAGCTCCTCGGCGACGCGCAGCGCCTCCTCGCGCAGCTGGCTCGCGCCGGCTTCGAGCTGCGCCACCACGTACCTGACGCCGTTCGGGAGCGTGCGGGCCTGCTGCCCGATGTCCACGCGCGTCCGGTCGCCGTTCTCCCCGGCGGCCGGCGGGGCCGTGCGGCTGAGCAGCTTTTCGAGTCGTTCGAGCACGTCGTCGGGGCCGACCTTGAGGCGCGACAGGACGCCGCGCAGCGTCTGCTCGCGCTGCAAGGTGTACTCCAGCGCCGACTCGGCCGTGGTGGCGACGATGCGGCGCACGCCGCTCGCGACGCTGCCCTCGGAGATGATGCGGAACAGGCCGATGTCGCCGGTCGATTCGACGTGCGTGCCGCCGCACAGCTCGGCCGACGCGCTCCCGAAGCGGACGAGGCGGACGGTGCTGCCGTAGTTGTCGCCGAAGAAGGCCAGCGCCCCCTGCCTGAGCGCGTCGTCGTAGGTGGTGCTGACCGTCTCCTTGCGGATGTTCTCGCGGACGTAGCGGTTGACGAGCCGCTCGATGTCGAGCAGCTCTTCGGGGCTGAGCTTCGAAGGGTGCTGGAAGTCGAAGCGGAAGCGGCTCGCCTCGACGAGCGACCCGCTCTGCCTGACGTGCTCGCCGAGGACGGTGCGCAGCGCGCTGTGGAGCAGGTGCGTCGCCGAGTGGTTGCGCTTGATGCGCTCGCGCCGCTCCACGTCCACGCCGAGGCGCGCGACCTGCCCGACCCTCAGCTCGCCCTCGGCCACGCTGCCCCGGTGGACGTGGTAGCCGTCGCCAACCTTGATGCAGTCCTCCACCTCGAAGCGCGCCCCGTCGGCCTCGGCCACGCCCTGATCGCCGACCTGACCGCCGCCCTCCGCGTAGAAGGGCGTCCGGTCGAAGACCACCTCGGCGTACTGGCCCGCCGACGCCTCCTCGACGCGCGCGCCGTCCCTGAAGAGGGCGACGACCCTGCCCTCGGCCTCCGTCTGCTCGTAGCCGAGGAACTCCGTCGGCGCGCCGGCCGACGCGAGCGCGTCGAAGCGGTCGTCGGGCTTCGGCCACTTGCCGGCCTTCTGGAACGCGGCCTCGGTCGAGCCGGCGGCGCGGGAAATCTCCTGATGCTTGCGGAACTCGCCGGCGAACTCCTCCTCGTCCAGAAGCCCGCCCTTGTCGGCCACGAAGTCGCGGATCAGCTCGACCGGCAGCCCGTAGGACGAGGAGAGCGCGAAGGCGTCCGCGCCCGAGACGGTGAAGGGCGGCTCCTTGCAGAGGTGGTCGAGGCGCTCGAGCCCCTTGCCGATGACCCGCTCGAAGTCGCGCCGCTCGCGCTCGAACACCTCCAGGATGCGGTCGCGGTTGGCGGCGAGGTGCGGGTAGTTGACGGCAGACCTCTCGATGACCTCGTTGATGACGCCCTTGAAGTCGAAGCCGGGCGCGTCGGCCCGCGTCACGATCGCGATGGCCTTGCGGATGAGGCGGCGCGGGATGTAGCCGCGCCCCTCGTTCGAGGGCACGACGCCCTCGGAGAGGATGTAGGTCGAGGTGCGGAGGTGGTCGGTCAGGATGCGGTGGTCGGTCTCAGACGCCTCCCGGCCCGCGAGCTGCTGCCTGACGGCCGTGATGATGGGCAGCATCAGGTCGGTGTCGTAGACGCTGTCGAGGCGGTTCATGCTCATCGTCATGCGCTCGACGCCCGAGCCGGTGTCCACGCTGTTGAAGCGCAGCCGCGTGAAGGTGCCGTCCGGCTTCTTGTTCAGCTCCATGAAGACGCCGGCGTTCCAGATTTCGATGTAGCGGCGCTTGGTGTCGAAGTGGCCGCCCGGCTGGTACTCGTCGCCGTACTCGTCGCCGGTGTCGTAGAAGACCTCGGTGCAGGGGCCGCACGGGCCGGAGTCGCCGGCCGGCCCCCAGAAGTTGTCCTCGCCGAGGAAGACGATCTGCCGCGGCTTGAGGCCGAGGCTCTCCCAGACCCTCGCCGACACCTCGTCGGGCGGCAGGTTCAGGTCGGCGTCGCCCTTGTAGACGGTCGCGTACAGCTTCTCCTTCGGGATGCCGAACTTACCGACCAGCAGCTCGACGGCCAGCTCGATGGCCCGCTCCTTGAAGTAGTTGTTGATGGACCAGCTGCCCATCATCTCGAAGAAGGTGAGGTGGTGGCGGTCGCCCACGTCCTCGATGTCGCGCGTGCGGATGCACGGCTGCACGTTGCAGAGGTCGGGGTGCGGCGGCTCGGCCTCGCCGGTGAAGTACCTTTTGAGGGGGGCCATGCCGGAGTTCACGAAGAGGAGGGTCGGGTCGTTGGCGGGGAGCAGCGAGGCCCCCGTAATCCGCACGTGGCCGCGCTCCTCGAAAAACTTGAGGAATATCTCGCGAATCTCCTGACTGCTAATTCTCTCTTTCATACCAATCAACTCCCGGTAACCTTCGGGGCCGCGCCCGGAGCTAAAATCAATTCGCTACCGCCTCACTCGCTTCCCCGGTCGAGCATAAGGTGTTTTTTGTCTACGCTACAGGATAACATCGGACAAAACGGCGCGCCACAGCCGCAGGCGGCTCGCGGAAAAACGGCGCGCGACCTTTGCCTAATTCGGCGGCGGTCAATATCCTGTCGCGTGAGGGCGCGGGGCGGCGGGCCGCGACGCTTCGGCGCTCACGCCCGAACGGACGCCCGTGGGCGGAAAGGAATATGGCTTCAGACTCCGGACTTTCGTCGCCCGGCGGGGCGGCCCCGAACGGCGAAGTGGTTGGTGAGGGCATGACGCTCGTCGTGCTGCACGGGCTGCCGGCCAGCGGCAAGCTGACCGTCGCGCGCGAGCTGAGCCGGCTCACGGGCTACAAACTCTTCCACAACCACCTGACCGTAGACCTGCTCCTCTCGGTCTTCGAGTTCGCCAGCCCGCCGTTCGCCAGACTGCGCGAACTCATCTGGACCGCGGTCATCCGCGAGGCGGCCGCCGCCGGCCTGCCCGGCCTGATCTTCACCTTCACCCCGGAGCGGTCGGTGTCGGAGGATTTTCTGCGCCGCCTCAAGAGTGAGGCCGAAGCGGCGGGGGCGAGCGTCAGGCTCGTCGCGCTCGTCTGCCCCGAGCAGGAGGTCGAGAACCGCCTTCAGGGCGAGACGCGGAAGAGTTTCGGCAAGCTCCAATCGGTCGAGTTGTTCCGCGAGCTGCGGGCGGAAGGCTTCTTCACCATGCCCGACACGCCGGAGAGCGAGCTGGTCGTAGACACTTCGGAACTCACCCCGCGGCAGTCCGCCGACGCCATCCTCGCCGCGCTGAGACTGCCGGCCGCCGGCGGGACTCCTCCCGCTTAACCCGACGGAAGCGCGCCCGGCGCGCGGGCCTTCAGCCGACGCCGATGCCGTCGCCCCGGAAGCAGTGCGGCGGGGCGAAGAGCCTGCGCTGCTCCGCGTCGAGCGCGTCGACCAGCTCGCGCGGCCACGAAAGGTAGAAACGCCCCCACGCGATGTGGCGCGGCGCGTACTTGAAGAGCAGCGAGCGCCGCGCGTGCGGGCCGGCCCAGCGCGTCCCCCGGTGCGAGATGGCCCCCGTGAAGACCAGCACGTCGCCGGCGCGCAGCGGGACGTGCTCGAGGCATTCCGTCTCGTCCAGATCGGCCGGGCGGCGGAGGCCGCTCTTGTGGCTGCCGGGGATGCAGGCGAAGCCGCCGTGCTCCGCCAGCATGTCGGTCAAGGCCCAGCAGACGGTCGTGATGCCGCTGCGCGGGCGGCCGTCGACGACCGAGTAGTACTCCGACATGTCCTCCACGTCCTTCGCCCCGCCGTGCAGCGGCACGCCCGTCATCCCCGGCAGCATGTGGAGCCCGTAGTAGCGGTCGAGCCTCGGCTCCTCGTCGATCACCCTGCGGAGCAGCGGCATGACCCGCTTGTGGGCCAGCAGCGCGCGCAGCCCGTCGCCCCACAGCAGGAAGTCGTGGAAGACCTGACTGCCGAGCGTTTCGCCCGGCGGGCGCTCGATGTTCTTGTCGAGCACGCGGTTCAACTCCCCGACCTCGTCCGCGCTTAGCGCCTGCGGGATGACGAGGAAACCGCGGAGGTCGAACAGGTATAGGTCTCGGTCGGTCACCATGATCGGAGTCTCTCCAGACGGACGGGGCAGGGCGCGGGACACTTTAAGTTGGGGGGGGCGGAATTTCAAGCTTATTTTGCGCGGGCGCGCCGACGCCCCGCCCGCCCCCGCCGGCCGCTTCAGAAACCCAAGTAAGGCCGGAAGCCGCCGGCCCCGAGCTGCGACTCGCGGAGGGCGAGCCGCAGCGCCTCTTCGTCGCCGTCGCGGCGGCGCGGCACCCACGCGGGGTCGAGTTCGCAGACCACGTAGCCCTGATGAATCGTGGCCGATTTTTCGAGGTAGACGCCCAGCGGTTCGGACATGACCGCGCCGTAGACGATGGAGGCGTGGTGAACGGTGCAGCGGGCGAGCGGCCCGGCCGGCTCGGCGTCGCCCCAGCCCGACAACTCCAGAAACGCGCAGTGAACCAGCCCGAGCGGCCAACTGCGGTCGGCGATCTGCTCGAAGCAGAGGCGCGTGGGCGCGGCGAACATGACGTAGAAACCGGGCGCGAGCGACCCCACGCCCGACAGCAATCCGGGGCCGGGCACGTACTCGGTGTCGAAGACCGTCGCCTCCATCCGGTAGAGCGGCAGCTCGAACCCCCGGCGCGCGAGGAAGACTTTCGGCTCGAGGACGCTGACGTAACGCTTCGGGGCGCACACCTCACGCAGGGAGACGGGCCTTAGCGGCCCCGGGTCGAAGGCGAGCCACTGTTCGAGGTAGTGCTTCCTCGTCGAGAACCCGACCTGCCCGCAATAGTAGCGCAGGCAGTCCATCGCCAACTGCCGCGCGTCCTGCCGCCCCGCGCGCCCGTAAGCTTCGGCCAGCACGAGCAGCAGCCAGACCATGCAGTTGACTTTGTCCGACGGGTACCGGGGGGCCGGGTGCCAAGTGCCCGGCCCCTCGCCGAGCACGTCTTCGTAGACGACGCTGTGGCCTCTGGTGGCCTCGATGGCCTCCGCCAGCCGCGCATAAAGGTTGACGCGCGCCGGGCCGGGGGGCGACGCCGCCCCCGCCTGCCGCCCGCGTATGATCGTGACCTGAGACATGCTCCCCCTTGCCCGCCGGCCCGGCGCGGCCGTGCCCTAGACCTTGATGAAGTTTCGCTCTTTGAGGACGCCGGGGCCGACGAACTCGACGTTGAGCGCGACGCCCCCTTCGCCGAGGTGGTCGGCGAGCGCCGTCCCCGGCGCGTCCATCAGGTGGGAGACGATCATGGTCGTCAGCTCCCGCGTCCGTTCCGCGAAGTAGTGCGGGGCGTAGCGTAGTTCGAGGACGAGGTCGATCCGCAGCCGCGCGCCCTCCTCGGCCGCGCGGAGCGAGATGAGCGGCAGCGACCCGATGGAGCGGTCGCTGGCCGTATGCACGTTGGCGTTCCACGCGTGGAGGTTGAGGTCGGGGACGGGGCTGAGGAAGTCGTAGAGCGGGGCCGGGAAGATGAGCCAGTCGGTGCGGCCGCCGCGCCGCCGGCCGACCGCGTTGCGCCGCTTGCCGAGGAACTCGAACGTCATCGTGCCGACGCACTCGCTCTCGGCGCGCCGCACGAGGTCTCCCGTCTCGTAGCGGATGAGGGGTTGTATCTGCGCGAACGGGTGCAGGCTCGTCAGCGCGAGCGCGCCCACGCCCCGCTCGACCGCCCGGCCCGTGTCCACGTCCACAACCTCGCCGACGAGGATGGGGTCGAGGTGGAAGCGTTCGCACCTGTGGCAGCGCATCGCGCCGCCGATGATCTCGGTCAGCGTGAAGTGGTCGTTGACGACCGCGCCCCACGAGTCGCGCAGGAACTTGCGCCGGTGCGCGGTGAGGTGGCTGCCCGTGGTGTTGATGGCCTTGATGCCGAACTCCCGCGGGTCGCGCCCCTGCTCCAGAAGGTAGCTCGTGAAGAATTGCAGCTCGTGCTCCGGCCCGCTCAGAAGGGTGATGCGCGCGTCGTGGCCGGGGATGCTGTAGGTGGTTTCGAGCATCCGCACGGTCTCGCGCAAAAGTCCGTCGTCGGTCAGCCCGCTGAAGAAGGGGATGCCGACGGCGGGCAGGGGGATTTGCGCGCCGTGGTGGAAGTTCGGGAACGAAAGGCTCAGCGGCAGCGACGCCAGCGCCTCGACCTGCGGCTGAAACATTTGCAGGTAGTAGCGCGTCAGGAAGGCGACCTCCTCGTGCCACTTGTAGACGCTGATGGTCGCGCCGGTCGTCCCCGTCGTGTGCGCGATCGAGCGGAGGCGCACGTCCGAGGCGATGAAGTCATGCAGGCGCCCGGCCACGTGCTCGCGGTTGATGAGGGGCCAGCAGCCGAGGTCGGGCGGGTCGCCGTCCGGGACTTGGTTCCAGCGCTCGTAATCGGGCGACTCGTAGAACCGCGTGTGGCGGCGCGCGTGCGCGACGGTGCGCCTGAGGAGGTAGCCGTGCAGCGTGTTGAGGAGGGCTTGGTTGAAGGGGTGGTAGGTGGCCGCCGGCCGGAAGAGGTCGGCGAGTGACTCGGGGTCGAGTTCGCCCGCCGCCTCCAACTGGCTCTTCAGCTCGCCGGCGAATCTCCGCGAGGCTTCTGTCTGTTCCATGAACGTCGTCTCGCTTTACGGAAGTCGGAGTCGCCCGCCGGCCGCGCCGCGCGCCGTGGGCCGGGCGGTTCCGCGACACGTCGGGCGCGCGGGAGCCGCCTTACTCGATCAGAGGAGTAGAGCGGGGCAAGGTGAGGCGGACGGGAAGGCTGCTGAACATACTTCTTCGAGGACCGATAAGCTCGTCAGTCCGTTTGATGACGCGCCGGGTTTAATCAGGCCGGCGCGGCGCGCGCTACCTGCCGCCCTTCGGGTCGAGCGGAAGGGTGTTGGCGGCGGCGATCTCCGTGGTTTGCAGAGCCACCTCGGCCGCCAGCAGCGCCGAGACCTCGGAGATGACTTGCCTCGTCAGAGACGCGGCGAGCTGGCGGCTCTGGTCGTCCGACAACTCGGTGGCTTGCGTCCTGAGTTGCGCGTACACGAATTCCACGATCGACTTCCTGCCCTGCGGCGTCTCTTCTTTCGCAGACTTCCTGCCTTTTGACCTGTCGTCTTTCATATCACCTCCAGTGCTTTCGGCTTCCTTGTGAGAAGCGTCCCGGCTGCGTTGACAGCCTTGAGTTTTCCGGCCGCGTGAATATCCCCTGAGGCGGTCGCGCGGCCGGAGTTGGGTTAACGCCTGTGGCCGTGGCCGCGTCCGGGCCGTCTCGCGGGCCCTTCGCACGGCCGAAAATTGAGTAACCTCCCGCGCCTCACGCGTCGCGGCGGAACGTCGCGCGGCGGGTCGCCTGCGCGGCGACGGCCGCCGACGTTCGTCAACGCCGGAGGCTCAGGCCCGGCCCGTAGTCACACTTGTCCGACTGATACGCCGAACGCGGCGAGGAGTTGCGGCGCTATCGAGGCGGGAGGATGTCAATAAACTTCAGTTAATCGGCGCATTATATGCCCGACTAAGAAGATGAAGCAAGAGTTAGGGAAACGCGCCGCCATTTCCTTCGGCCGCCGGGTAAGGGCCGGGCGGTTAACGGCGTCGCGGGCGCGGAAGAATGGCGCGGACTCGGGGCCGGGCGGTGCGGACTCGGAAGCGTCGCCGCCGCGGCGCGCGCGCGGATGAACGGGGGTTTGACTGATGTGATACCATCGGCCTCGTCCGGTCGCGACCCGCCCCGCCGGGGGCGAATCTCCGCCTCGCGAACGCGAAGGGCATTCGCGCTCGCCTCGCAGGCGTCGCCGACCGCAGAGTCCAAGTTCGCCCGTCCGACGCCTGAAACGGCCAGCTCGTCCAGTTCCGTTCTCGCGCTCGCGTGCGCGCCCCGCCCCGTCCGGCCGCGGCGCGCGCGGCGGCGGGAGGGGTGCCCCGCAATGACTCAACTCGCGCGTCCCCTGCGGATTGCGTTTCTGATGCCGCAGACGGCCCCTCACCCCATCGGCGGGGCGAAGACTGTTTACACCTACGCGGACGCGCTGGCCGCCAGAGGCCACCGAGTCGTCGTCGCGCACCCGCGCGAGTCGCTGCTCGCGGCGGTGCGTTACCGCCTCGACGTTGACCCGGATCGCGAGTCGCGCGGCGGCGCCCCCGGCGACGCAGACCTCGCCGCCGAGTGGAAGCGACACGAGTCGCGGGGCGACCCGCACCCGTGGTACCAATCGCGGCCGGACGTGCTCAACCTCGTCGTGCCGAGTCTCGCGGAGGAGCACGTCGGCGGGCCTTTCGACGTGACGGTGGTCAACAACCGGCGCGCGGTCGCGTGGGCGCAGTCCTACTCGCCGCGGATGGGCCGCAGGATTTACTTCCTGCAGGACTACGAGAGCTACATGCTGGGCGACGAGGCCGAGCGCGAGGAGGCGCGGCGCACGCTGCGCCTCGACTGGCCTCTGGTCTGCACCTCTCTGGCCGGGGCGCGGCTGGTCGAGTCGGCCGCGGGCAAGCCCTGCCATCTGGTCCGCAACGCGATCGACACGCGCCTCTTCCGCCCCTTCATCCCCGTCGGCGGCGACGAGCGGACGCTGATCGGGTTCCCGGCGCGGGCCGAGCGGACGAAGCGCACCTACGACGCGGTGCGGGCCGCCGAGTTGGCGCGGCCACACCTCCCGCCGAGCGTCGGCTTCTGGTGCTTCGGGCACGAGCGCATCCCGGGGCTGCCCGACTGGATCACCCACCACGTCGGCCCCGACGACTCGCGGCTGGCGGAACTCTACAACCGCTCGCGCCTCTTCCTCGTGCCGTCGGAGCACGAGGGCTTCGGCCGGCCCGGAGCGGAGGCGATGGCGTGCGGGGCCGCGCTGATCTCGTCGAGGAACGGCGGCGTCGAGACCTACGCGACCGACGGCGAGACGGCCGTCCTCTGCGCCCCGCGCGAGCCGGAGCAGATGGCGGCGGCCGTCCGGCGCTTGACGGATGACGAGGCGACGCGCCGCCGCATCGCCGAGTGCGGGGCCGAGAGCATCTCGCGCTGGAGTCTGGACGAGGCCGTCGACCGATTCGAGAAGCTGCTCGCGGCGGAAGCCGCGAAGCGCCCGCGGCCCTAGCCGCCGCGGCGCGGGCCCCCAAACCTCAACAGACCGGAACGCGGTTAATCGCTAAGGGAGCGTGGCGAATGCGTAAGCTCGTGCTGAGGACGGCCGTGCGGCCGGGAGGTCTGCGATGAAGGCGGCCATTGCGATGTGGAAGAACCCGCGCATGATCGTGATGACGGCGGTCGTGGCGGCCATCTACGCGTCCACGCAGATCGTCCTCAACCCTTTCGCCATCATCCTCGTCCCCGGCGTCATCAAGTTCAGGATATCGAACATCTTCACGATGTTCCTCGCCCTCCTGTTCGGCCCGGCGGGGGCTTTCGGCGTCGGCTTCGGCAACGTCATCGGCGACTACTTCACGGGCGGGGTGGGGCTGGGCAGCTTCTTCGGCTTCCTCTCGACTCTGGCCGTCGGCTACGTCGGCTACACCTTCTGGCTGCGGCTGCGCGACCCTTCGAGCGGCAAGGCGCGGCAGGTGGTGGTCTACCTCTTCACGGGGCTCGTCGCGGGGGCGGTGACGGGCGTCGTCCTCGCGTGGGGGCTCGAGCTGCTGGGCCTCGCGCCGTTCGGGCTGACGAGCACCGTCCTCCTCATCAACTTCGCCCTCGGGGACTGGGCCGGCGGCATCCTCTACCTGCTGGTCTACGAACGCTTCAGGCTGCTGGGGCTGACGTGGACGGAGATGATGGAGCCGTCGGACATCGGCGAGGGGAAGTTCGCGTGGCTGGGCGTGACCCTGATGACGGTCGGCGGGTTCGGCGGCTGGGTGGCGGGAACCTACCTCGGCGGGGGGTTCGCCGCCCAGAGCTTCTTCTTCGCGTTGACCCTCCTCGCCGCCATCCTCCTCTAAGACGCTGACGGGCATGACTGCCGCCATCCAGATCGAGAACCTGACGTTCACCTACCGGGGCCGGGACGAGCCCGCGCTGGCGGGCGTCGACCTGTCGGTGGCCGAGGGCCAGTTCGTCGCCGTCATGGGCCACGCCGGGTGCGGCAAGTCCACGCTCTGCATGTGCCTGAACGCGCTGATCCCGCGCTTCTTCAGGGGCGAGTTGCGGGGCGCGGTCGTCGTCCGCGGGCGCGCCGTCGCCGAGTCGGCGATCAGGGAGATGGCGCGCGAGGTCGGGCTGGTCTTTCAGGACTTCGAGTCGCAACTGGTCTCGACGGAGGTGGAGCAGGAGCTCGCCTTCGGGCCGGAGAATTACGGAGTCCCGAGGGAGGAGATACTTCGGCGCGTCGACAAGTACCTGTCGCTGGTGCGGCTCGGCGAGCTGCGCGGGCGGGAGCAGGCGACCCTCTCCGGCGGGCAGCGACAGTTGCTCGCGGTCGCGTCGGTCTTAACCCTCGAGACGCCCATCGTGGTGCTCGACGAGCCGACGAGCGACCTCGACCCCGCGAACCGCGAGGAGGTTCTGGGCATCGCGCGGCGGATCGCCGAGTCGGGCCGGGTCGTCGTCATGGTCGAGCACGAGCCGGAGGCGGTGATCGGGGCCGACCGAATCCTGCTGATGCGCGAGGGGCGCGTCCTCGCCTATGACAGCGCCGAGAAGCTGCTCTCGCGGGTCGACCTGATGGAGGAGGCCGGCGTCCGCCCGCTGCAAATGGTCGAGCTGTTCCGGAAGTTGGGGTTCGCGCAGGCGCCGCTGACTCTCGAAGAGGGGCTGGAACTGCTCCGCGCGAACAAGCGCGCCGTGAGGCGGGGGCCCGGGCCGGACGGCGGCGGCGCGGGCGGCCCCGTCATCCTCGAGGCCCGCGGCCTCTCGCACGTCTACCCGAACGGGAACGTCACGGCGCTGAGTCGCCTGAATCTGCGGATACGCGAGGGCGAGTTCCTCGCCGTCCTCGGGCAGAACGGCTGCGGCAAGAGCACGCTCGGGAAGCTGCTCAGCGGGCTGCTGCGCCCGACCGAGGGCGAGGTTCTGTTCGAGGGGGAGAGGACGGGGGAGGCCGCCCGCGGCGCTCTGGCCCGGCAGGTCGGTTACGTCTACCAGAACCCGGCCTATCAGGTCTTCGCCGCCAACGTCTATCAGGAGGTCAGCTTCGGCCTCCGCAACTTCGGCGTCCCCGAGGCGGAGATTAAGCCGAGGGTGGCCGAGGCGCTGGAGGCCGTCGACCTCAAGGGCTACGAGGAGCGCGACCCTTTCGGCCTGACGCGCGGCGAGTTGCAGCGGGTGGCCGTGGCCTCCATCCTCGTCTCGCGCCCGAGGGTGCTCATCCTCGACGAGCCGACGACCGGCATGGACTACCGCCAGCAGCGCGGCATGATGGAGATGCTGACGCGGCTCCACCGGGCCGGCCACACCCTGATCGTCATCACCCACAGCATGTGGGTGGCGGCCGAGTACGCGACGAGGGCGCTCGTCATGCGCGGCGGCGAGATCATCCTCGACGGCCACCCCCGCGAAGTGTTCGCCGAAGAAGAACTCCTCGCCAGCGCCCACCTGAAGCCGCCGCCCGTCGTGCAGCTCAGCAACCGGCTGGGCGCGGGGGCTCTGACGGTGGACGAGTTGGCGCGGGCGCTGGCCGTCTGAAGCCGGCCGCGTCGAACCCCAGCACCAGACCAACGCCGGCGGCCCGGCCGGCCGGAAGCCCGGACTCGGTAGCCAATGTTCAGAAGCCTGTATCTGGCCCGCCGGTCGGCCGTCCACCGGCTCGACCCGCGGACGAAAATCATCGGCCTGCTCGCGCTCTCGTCGCTGCTCTTCGTCTTCAACCACCCGCTCTACGTGAGCGCCGTCGCGCTGGGCGTCGTGGGCGTGATGGCGCTGGCGCGCTCGCTCCTGAACCTCTACAGGAGCCGCTACCTGCTGCTGCTCTCGCTGCTGCTGCCGCTCGTCATGTGGCAGTTCTTTATGGAGGGCCCGACGGTGGTCGGGCGCGTGGGGCCGCTCGTGCTGACGCGCGAGGCGCTGCTCTTCGGGGTCGCCTCGGGCGTGCGCTTCTCCTCGCTGCTGCTCGTCGGCCTGCTGTTCGCCTCGGCGGTGCCGGTCGAGGAGTTTCTGATCGGCATGGTGCGGCTCGGGGTGCCCTACCCCGTGGCCTTCATCTTCTCGCTGGCGGTGCGCCTCGTGCCCACGTTCGGCTCGGTGCTCACCACCATCGTGGAGGCGCAGGTCGGGCGCGGCCTCGACCTTGAGACGCGCAACCCCGTGCGGCTGACGCGCAACCTCGTGCCGCTGTTCGTGCCCTTCCTCGTGTGCGCCATCCGCTACGGCTCGCAGCTCTCGATGGCTCTGGAGAGCAAGGGCTTCAGCATCAGCGCGAAGCGCACCTACGTGCGCGAGCTCGAGCTGAGGGCCGCGGACTACTGGGCCTTCGCGTTCCTGCTGGCGTCGGCGGCGGCCTGCGTCGCGCTGAGGGTCGCGGGCTACGGGGTGATTCCGAACTTGGAGACTTGAGGGGCGGGGTTCTTTAAAGACTGCGGCCGGAGGGGGCGAGCCCCCGCCGCCTTCTTCCGTGGGTCGGTGTGAGCACTCGGGCGGCGCGCGGGGGCCGCTAACGGTCGAGCGCGGCCATTTGAAATTCGGGGTAGCGCGTGCCGGCGGCGGCGCCTTTCGGGGCCGCCTCGTCGATGCGCCTCAGCTCCTCGGCGCTGATCTTAACGTCGGCCGCGCCGACGTTCTCTTCGAGGTATTTGCGCCGCTTCGTGCCCGGGATCGGCACCACGTCCTCGCCCTGCGCGAGCACCCACGCCAGAGCCAACTGCGAAGGCGTGCAGCCCTTCTCGGCCGCTATCTCCTCGATGCGCGCGACGAGTTCGAGGTTCTTCCGGAAGTTCTCGCCCTGAAAGCGCGGGCTGATGCGGCGGTAGTCGTCCGGGGCCAGATCGTCGAAGCTCCTGATCTGCCCGGAGAGGAACCCGCGGCCGAGCGGGCTGTAGGCGACGAAGCCGACGCCCAGCTCGCGGCAGGCGGCGAGCAGCCCGTCCTCGGGGTCGCGGCTCCACAGCGAGTATTCGGTCTGGAGCGCGGCGACGGGGTGGACGGCGCAGGCGCGCCGGACGGTCTCGGCCGCCGCCTCGGAGAGGCCGATGTAACGCACCTTCCCCTCCTCGACGAGCCGCGACATCTCGCCGACCGTCTCCTCGATGGGCGTCTTGGGATCGACCCGGTGCTGGTAGTAGAGGTCGATGGCGTCGACGCCGAGGCGGCTCAGGCTCTCCTCGCACGCGCGGCGCACGTAGGCGGGGCTGCCGTCGACGCCGAGGAAGGTGCCGTCCTCCAGACGGACGTTGCCGAACTTGGTCGCCAGCACGACCCCGTCGCGGCGCCCTTTGACGGCGCGCCCGAGCAGCCGCTCGTTCGTGAACGGGCCGTACATGTCGGCGGTGTCGAAGAAGTTGACGCCCAGCTCCAGCGCGCGGTGGATGGTGGCGATCGACTCCTGCTCGCTCGCCGGCCCGTAGAACTCCGACATCCCCATGCAGCCCAGCCCCAGCGCCGAGACCCTCAGCCCGCTCCTGCCCAGTTCCCTCGTCTCCATCTTTGCTCCTAAGCCGTCTGCCCGTACATGGCCCGCGGGTTGTCCCACAGAATCTTCCTGCGGAGCCCCTCGGGCACCATCTCCACGAAGTCGTCAATGTATGAAGGGTGGTGATCGGGGTGGGGGAAGTCGCCCTGAAAGACGATGCGGTCTTCGCCGATGAGGTCGGCCACGTCCGCCACGAACGGCTCGGCCTCGCAGGCGATGTAGCACTGCCGGCGGAAGTAGTCCACGGGCGACATCCTGACGTTCTCGGCCAACTGCTCGCGGCTCAGGCCGGCGAGCAGCCGCGGGATGTTGCGGCCCCACACGTCGTCGCGCTTCTGCGAGGCGAAGAACATCCGTTCGAGCCTCCACAGCACGCTCGGCAGCCAGCCGCAGCCGGATTCGAGCAGCGCGACCCGGAGGCCGGGGTGCCGTTCGAGCGTGCCGGAGAGGAGCAGGTTGGCGAAGTGCTGCCCGAACATGTTGATGTTGAAGAACTCGAAGGGGCTCGGCGGGCGTTCGAGCGGCTGGTTGTCGAGGTAGACGGGCGAGGTGACGGGGTGGAAGCTGACGAGGATGCCGTCGCGCTCGCAGGCCGCCCAGATCGGTTCGAGGTCGGCGTCGGCGCTCGTCCGCCCGTCGGGGAAGCGCGAGAAGCAGGCCGCGGCGAAGCCGAGCGCGCGCGTGCGCTGAATCTCCTCCAAGGCCAAAGCCGGCTCGTGCAGCGCGATCATGGCGACGGGCTTGAGCACCTCCGGCGCGGCGGAGCAGAATTCGAGCAGCCAGTCGTTGTAGACGCGGCAGCACTCGATGCCGAGCGGCCCCATGCCGTCGAAGCACGGCAGGTAGAGGCCGAGCGAAGGGTACATGAAGCCCTGATCGAAACCCTGTTTGGCGAGGGCGGCGGCCGTGTACTCGGGCGAGTACCACTTCTCGTCGTAGTGCTCGGGCAGCTCCGGGTAGCGCTGCTCCCAGAGTCTGCCGTCGGACATCGTGGCCGCGCCGGGGAAGAGGTCGTTCGTCACCTCGGCCGACAGCACCTGCGAGCCGCCGCCTTCGGCCTCCGCGATGTGGCGGCGCAGGCCCTCCCAGCCCGCCGCCTCGAAGGCGGCCCAGCGGCCGCGCGAGCTGTGGGCGATCTGGTTGCCGAAGCGGTAGCCGAGCGCGCGCCCGAACTCCTGCGGGAGCCGGCCGCGCAGCTCCTCGCGGGCGCGTTTGGTCAGCAGAAAAGGGTCTTCGTAGACGTGTGCGTCGGCGTCAATGGCGGGGAATCCGGCGAGCATCTGGTCACCTCCAGCGCGGGAGTATAGAACAGTCGGCCGCGGCCGAACAGCGAAAAGTGTGGACGGGCCGGGCCGGGCCGGCCTATACTTCGCGCGCACCACACCACGCCACGCGCCGGGGCCGCGTCCGCCCGCGACAGACTGGTGTCGGCCGCGACGGCACTTGCGGCGACGCCCGGCGAGAAGGAGACCATCTTGAACCTCGTAATGATATCGCTCGACACGCTCCGGGCGGACGTGGCCTACTCGGGCCGCTTCCCCTCCATCGAGCGGCTCCGCGCGCGGGGCTGCTCCTTCATGACGACCGTCTCTTCCTCGCCGCTCACGCCGATCAGCCACGCCACCATCTTCACCGGCCTCCAGCCGCCGAACCACGGCATCCGCCACCTGCTCAAGGAGCAGATGAACCCCGCGGCGCGGACGCTCACCGAGGTGATGGCCGAGGCCGGCTACAACACCGGCGCCGTCGTCTCGTGCCCCGGCATGAACCGCTGGTACGGCCTCAGCCGCGGGTTCGCGCACTACGACGACTGGATTCCGCCGCTGGCCGACGGGCGCGACGCCCTGCAGGTGATCGACGTGGAGCTGCGCGGGACGGCCCTCAAGCGCGCGCCGCTCGTCGTCGAGCGCGCGCTCGAATGGGCGCGGCGCGCGGGGCCGGGGCCGAAGCTGCTCTTCGCCCACTTCTTCGACGCGCACTGGCCTTACGAGTCGCCCGAGGAGCCGCCGCCGGGGACGGCCAACCCGTACGAGGGCGAGGTCTGGTACATGGATCGCTACCTCGGCCTCCTGCTCGACGGCCTCGCCGAACTCGGGATGACCGACGAGAACACGACCTTCGTCCTCTTCTCCGACCACGGCGAAGACCTCGCCGGCTGGTACGAAAACGACCACAGCGGCGAGCTGGGCCACCCGGAGGAGAAGGGGCACGGCTGCCTGCTCTTCGACGCCACGCAGCTCGTCCCGCTCGTCGTCTGCGCGCCGGGGGTGACGACGCCGGGGTCGCAGGTCGCGGAGCAGGTGCGCCTCGTCGACGTGGCGCCCACCGTCCTCGAACTGATGGGCCGCGACGGCCTCGAATGCGACGGCAGGTCGCTCGTGCCCCTGCTGCGCGGCGAGCCGATGCCGCACGCCCCGGCCTACTGCGAGGCGTTCTACCGCGAGGAGCTGGCCTCGATGAACCAGCGCTGGGCGCACCTGCTGCCGCTCAAAGGCATCCGCAACCCGGGCGAGAAGGTGGTCTGGGAGGTGGGCGGAGAGAGGGTCGAGTCCTACGACATGCTGCAAGACCCGTGCGAGCGCAACCCTCTGGTGCTCGTGGACGGGCAGCCGCGTTGAGCGCGGCGCGCGCCGCGCGGCCGCCTACCCGACCCGCGCGGGCGCGGGGGCCGGCGTCGCGGTGACGCCGAGCGCGGCGAGTTCGGCCAGCAGCGACCTGAGCCGCGGCCCGTTTTGCTCCGGGTCGGGGTAGTCGGTCGGCAGGAAGCCGATCCTCTCGACCAGCTTCTCGGCGCGGTAATTCTCCCGCGCCGTCCGGTGGGGCATGAGCGGCGTCTGGTAGTCGGTCTGCCAGAGGAACGGAACCGCGCCGTCGTTCTTCCAGCGCACGTCCCGCAAGGTCTGCTGGCGGAGAGCGCGCGCCGTCCGCACGTCCATGCCGGAGTGAGTCCACGAGTAGTCGGGGTTCTCCGGGTCGGCGACGAGGATGTTGAAGCGCTGCGCGTCCTCCCAGACGGGCATCGTCTCGTCCTGAAGCGAGAAGACGGAGAGGGTGAAGTGGCCCTCGTACTCGTCGACGAGGAAGTCGTGCGTCTCCCGGTAGTCCTCGGGCGTCTCGCCGGGGTAGCCGGCCATGAACGACATCCGGTAGCCCACGGGGCTGCCGCGCAGGAGCCGGAACGCGGTGCGGTTCTGCTTGGCGCTCACCTTCTTGTCCATGTAGTCGAGCGAGTTGTCGCTCATCGACTCGAACCCGATGGAGAGCGTGCGGCAGTGGGCGCGCGCCAGCGATTCGATGACGGCCGGGTTCGAGAGCACGTTGGCCCGCGTGAACGCCTCCCAGCCGATGCCGGCCGCGGGCAGGAGCGCGAGCAGCTCCCGGAAGCGCGTCTGCGGCACGGTGAAGGTCGAGTCCAGCGCGCGGATGTGTCTGGCCCCGTTCACCTCACGGTAATTCACCCAGTCGGAGACGATGCGCTGCGCCGACTTGTAACGCCACTTGGGCGAGGCGGCCGGGAACGAGCAGAACTTGCAGGTGAAGGGGCAGCCCCGCATCGACTCGTAAGGCACGATCGGCGTCGGCCCGCGGAAGGTGGGCGCGGGGTGGGTCTCGATGTCCACGTACTGCAACGCCTGCGAGCCGCAGCAGGCCGCGCCCGACCCGCTCCGCATCACGAGGTTCGGGACGGCGTCGAAGTCGTGCCGGCCTTCGAGGGCGCGCAGCAGCAGCGGCAGCGCCAGCTCGCCGTCGCCGCGGACGACGGCCAGCACCTCCGGGTGGTCGCGCAGAATCTTTTCGTACTTGAGGTTGCTGAACTGCCCGCCGACGACGACGGGCGTGCCCGGGAGGCGGGCCGCGATCCAGTTGACGGCGCGGGCGAGCGAGACCCGGTCGCAGATGAAGGTCGTCGAGAGCAGGACGCAGTCGAACGCGCCCGCCGAGGGCTCGCCCTCGCCGTCCCAGACGGCGTCGAGCGGCAGGTACTCGTAATCCACCCCGGCGTGGTCGAGGATGGAGAGCACGGTCGCGGCCGACAGGTTCGGGATGGGCGCGCGTTCGACGGCGGGCTGGTCGTCCACGATGAGCGAGAGCGAGCCGCTCCGCTCGCGGCGCAGCAGTTGATGCCGGCGGCCGTCGGGCCCTTCGAAGGCGAGCGAGCGCAGGTCGAAACCGGCGTGCGCGCCGTCGGGCGACGGGCGCGCGAACCTGTCGGCGCCCCCCGGCTCGAAGAGCGAGCCGACCAGATCGGTGCTCTGTTTGAAGTAAGGGCCCAAGCCCGCGAGCAAGAGGACCTTCATGGCGGCTCCTTCGGGTGAAGTTTACCGGCGCGGCGTTAGCGTACACGGTCGCCTTTATCTTGTCTAGAGTCAGGAAATGGGAATCGCGCGCGGGCGGGCGGGCGGGCCGCCTAAAAATCTCGACACGGAAAGCTCTTTGTGCCAGAATGCCGTGGCCGACGACACCAGAGGTCTTTCAGGATACGACCGCCAGCGTTCCCTTATAAGGAGCCGCCTCATGTCTGCCCATCAATCCGTTACGGACGCCTCTGCCAGTGGCATGACCGCCCTGTTGGACAACCTCGTGCGAGGGGGGGCGATACCGCCGTTCGTCTACTGCTACCCGACGCGGTCTTCCTACCGCGAGCTCGACCCGGGCTGGACTCTCGAACGCATCTGGGACGAAGACCTCGGCGTCTCGCTCACGCGCGACCTGAACGTCTACATCCACGTGCCGTTCTGCCGCTACAAGTGCGGGTTCTGCAACCTCTACACGGTGACGACCGTCGAGCAGGAGTTGTACGACCTCTACGTGGACGCGGTCTGCAAGGAGATTCTCCGCCACCGGGACATCATCGGGCAGCGCAGCGTCCGCACCGTCTACATCGGCGGCGGGACGCCGAGCCTGCTCTCGATCCGCCACTTCGAGGCCATGTTCGCCGCCATCGACGAGGTCTGCGGCAACTGGCGGCCGGGGGTCGACGAGGTCTGCATCGAGGCGACGCCCGACTCCATCGTCTCCTCGCCCTCGACTATCGCGCGGCTCATGGAGCTGGGCCTGACGCGCGTCAACATGGGCGTGCAGTCGCTCGAAGCGGCCGAGCTGCGCGAGGCCGGGCGCACGCGCGCCGGGGCCGACGTGATCCGGCAGGCCACCGAGATCGTCAAGGCGCACGCCCTGCCGAACCTCAGCACCGACCTCATCATGGGCTTCGCCGGGCAGACCGACGAGTCGTGGCTGCGCTCGGTCAACGCGCTCGTCGCCCTCAACCCGGAGACGATCTCCACCTACTTCCTCACCGTGCGCCCGGACGCGTGGTTCTCCAAGACCGGCAACTACATCTACCAGCGCAGCCCCGAACTCTACCGGCGCTACGAGACGGCGCGCGAGATAATTCTGGCCGCCGGCTACGTGCAGGAGTCCAACGTCCGCTACAAGAAGATGGGCCTCGGCGGCTACCGGCAGAAGGTGCTTCAATTCCACGGCGTGCCCGTGCTCGGCATCGGGGCCGGCGCCCGCACCTACACCAACACCGTGGACTACATCTTCGGCGGCAGCTCGACGCCGCACGAGTCGCAGGTCTGGGAATACATCAACGAGGTGCAGTCGGGCGGGGCGCGCATCCGCGCCGGGTTCGTCTACGACGACGCCGAGCGCATCCGCAAGCGGCTCGCGCTCGACCTCTTCGACCTCGACCTCTCGTCGCTCGAACGCTACCACTACTCGGAGCACAAGCCGCTGTTCGCCGACACGCTGAAGGCGTGCGTCGAGCTGGGGCTGGCGACGCAGGTGGGCGCGGAGCGCTACCAGCTGACGCCGAAGGGTTACAAGTACCGCGACATCATCTCGTGGCTCGTCTTCTCCGACCGCGTCATCGAGCGGGACAAGGAGTTCTACGAGGGGCTGCACCTCGCCAACCAGTCGGCGGTGCGGGGCATCGGCAAGAGCGTCCCCGTCAGCGGGCTCACGGTCGGCGGCAGGCTGGCGGATCGCACGGCCTGACGCACCTCCCGGCCGCGGCAGCGCCCGCGCCGCGCCCGCAAAGCATGAACGAGCGCGCGACAGTCGATAACGTCCGCGGCGTCGTCTTCGACCTCTTCGGGACGCTGACCGACGGGAGCGTGGAGGCCGAGCGCGGCGCGCTCTACGCGGAGTTGGCCGGCGTGCTCGAAGTCCCGCGCGAGCCGTTCGTGCGGCTGATGCGCGAGACCTTCCACGACAGGTCGGTCGGGGCTTTCGGCGGCGTGCGCCAGACGCTGGCCCGCCTCGCCGCCGCGCTCGGCAGAGAGGCCGACGAGCGGACGCTGGACGCGGCCGTCGAGCTGAGGCTGGAGATCGAGCGCCGCCTCGCCAAGCCGCGCGAGGACTCCGTCAGCGTGCTGCGGGCGCTCGGCGAGCGCGGCCTCGCCGTCTGCGTCATCTCCGACTGCGGCCCCGAGACGCCTTCGATCTGGCCCTCACTCCCTTTCGCCGGGCTGGTGACCCGGCCCGTCTTCTCGTGCGACCTGCGGGTGCGAAAACCCCACCCGTCGCTCTACGAACTGGCCGCGAGCCGCCTCGGCCTCGCGCCGCGCGACTGCCTCTACGTCGGCGACGGCGGCAGCCGCGAGCTGACGGGCGCGCTCGCCGCCGGCATGCGCGCCGTCCGGCTCGCCGTCTCCGGCGAGGACTGGGGGGCCGACATCCGTTACGAACCAGACGACGGTTTCTCGGGCGCGTTCGTGCCCAGCCTCTCCGCGCTCTTAGAGCTTTGGGCGACGCCTCACGGGCCGGGCACCTAACCGTGAAGACAACTTTCGTGCGGGCCGGCGCCGCCCCCGCGACGCGCGCCGGGGGCGGCGCGGCCCGCCGCGCGGGCACGCGCCGCGCGCTCCCGTAAAGTTACTGCTCACAGGGTGGACGAACGATGGGCGTGAAGCTGCTGCTCGACTGCGACCCCGGCCACGACGACGCCATCGCGCTGCTCGCGGCCGTCGCCTTCGGCGAACTCGTCGGGGTGACGACCGTGGCGGGTAACTGTGACGTGGCCACGGCCACGGGCAACGCGCGCGCTGCCTGTCAGGTCTTCGGCTACGAGGGCGAGATCGCCGCCGGGGCCGCCCGCCCGCTGTTGAAAGAGCTCGGCGACTTCGCGCCGATGGACCCGTTCCCGCCGCCCGCGGCGGACGGGCGCGGGCCGTCCGTCCGCGCCGACGTGGACGCCGCCGCCTTCATCGCCGAGCGCGCCGACGCGGAGACGTGGCTGGTCACGACCGGGCCGATGACGAACGCGGCGCTGGCCTTGCGGCGGGACGCCGGCCTCGTCCGCCGCTTGGCCGGCGTCTCGGTCATGGCCGGGAGCGCGACCGTGGGCAACGTCACGCCCGTCGCCGAGTTCAACGTGTGGAGCGACCCCGAGGCGGCGCACATCGTCCTCACGTCCGGCCTCCCGATTCGGATGTGCGGGCTGCACGTCACGCACGACGTGCTCGTGGGCAAAGAGTTCGCGCGCGAGCTTCGCGGCCTCGGCACGCGCCCGGCGCGGTTCGCCGCCGCGCTCCTCGACACCTTCATCGACACGTACCCGGACGCCTTCGTGGGCGAGCCGCACGCGCCGCTGCACGACGCCTGCGCGGTGCTGGCCGTCACGCACCAGCACCTCTTCGAGTGGCAGCCCGCCCACGCCGCCGTCGAACTCGCGGGGGCGCTCACGCGCGGCATGACGGTCATCGACCGGCGCGACACCTCTTCCAAACAAGCGCCCAACGTCCGGCTCGCGCTGAAGGCAGACGCCGGGGGCGTCCTGAGGACGATCCTCGGCGCGGCCGAGTCGGTCGGCGGCGCGCGGCGCGGGGCGGGCGGCGCGGGCTGACGAGCCGCCCGCCCGCGGAAGCTTCGGCGGAAGCGTTCGGCGAAAACACCTTCGGCCCGAGGTGGCTCGGGCCTCTCGACCCACCGACGTTAGCGAAGACTTTGAGAGCGACAGATGTACGACCACATTATCCTGATCTCGGTAGACACGCTGCGCGCCGACGGCATCGCCGCCAACCCGCTCCGGCTCTGGCCGCACGAGTACCAGCTTTCATACGACTTCCGCACGCCCGTGCTGGACGAACTCGTCGGGCGCGGCGCCTTCTTCGCCAACACGATCACGGCCGCGCCCTACACCTCCGCCTCGCACGCCTCGCTCCTGACCGGCCTCTGGCCGCCGCGGCACGGCGCGCGCGAATTTTTCGGGAGCCGCCTGTCCGCGCCGACACTTTTCACCGCGGCGAAGCGGCGCGGCTACGGCACGATCCTCAAGACCGACTTCCCCGTCATGCTCGGCGCGCCGCTCGGGTTCGTGACCGACGTTGACCGCTACATCGTCGAAGACGACGACGCCTACCTCGGCGCGCTCGCCGCGGCGGGCCGCTCGTGCTCGCTCCTCCACTTCGGCTCGGTTCACATCCCCTACGGCTTCCACAACACGCGTTTCGGCGGCGGCGACTACGTCGAGAAGGTGGAGGCGCTCGAAGCCGAGATCGGGCAGGGCGGGCCGGCCGCCCCGGCCGACGTGCTCAACGAGACCTACCGGACGGCCGAAGACCTCGACCTGCTGCTGCGCTACAAGCGCGCCGTCGTCGCCCTCTACGCCGCGCGCCGCTACGACCGGCTCTTCGAGCTCTACCTCGAAGGCATCGAGCGGTTTTGCGAGACGCGGCTCGGCCCGGTGCTGGATCGAGTGCGCGAGGCGACGGCCGGCAAGAGGACGCTCCTCGTCCTCTTCGGCGACCACGGCGAGGCGTACACGGACGAGACCTACGGCCACTTCAACTCGGTCGACGAAGGCGTCCTGCGCGTCCCGCTGCTCTTCTGGGGCGACGGCGTCGAGCCGGGCCTGTTCACCTCGCGCGTCCGCACCATCGACCTCGTCCCCACGGTTTACGACCTGCTCGGCTGGGGCGACGCCGGACTCGACGGCGAGTCGCTGGCCGCGGCCGTCCGCGGCGGAAGTTTGTCGGGGCCGCGGCGCGCGCACAGTCAGGCGTTCGTCGCGCGGGCCGATCAGGCTTTCCGCGCGCAGAAACAGTTCTACGCCGGCGACGACATCGAGCAGGTGCAGCACGTCCTCTACAAGGAGGCCGTCTACGAGGGAGACTACAAGCTCACGCGCCGCCGCTACGCCGTCGGCTCCGAGAACCGCGAGCCGATCCCCTGCGCGCCCGACCTCCGCCTCCAGCGCTTCGACGGCGAACTCCGCCCGCACGAAACGCGGGACGACGACGCGGCGCGGAATCTTCTGAAGCTGATGGACGACTACGGGGGGCTCGGAGCGGACGCCGCGGAGAGCTCGGCCATCCCGGCCGAGCTGCGCCGGCACCTTCAGAACCACGGCTATTTCAGAGACAAAGACTGACGGCCGGGGCGACGCGGCGGGTTTCGGGTTTTACACCGGCGCGCGTCTCACCCGCGGGCGTCGGCCGCGGCCGCGGGCGCGCTACCAGCAGATGCCCTGCAACTCTCCGCCCGGCACGCCCCCTTCAAAGAGTCTCACCAGATCGATCACGACCTGCCCGCGCAGTTGCGACTCGACGGCGCGGAACTCCTCGGCCTCGCTCCCGATCACGACGACCTCCGCGTGCTCCAGCACCTCGCCGACGCTCCCGCGCATCAGGTTCGAGATGTGCGGAATCTCCCTCTGGATGTACTCCTTGTTGGCGCCGAAGAGCCGCGCGAGCGACACGTCGCGGTCGTAGACGGCGAGCTGCAAGCCCTTGCCGATGAGGGTCTCGATCAGCTCGACCATCGGCGACTCGCGCAGGTCGTCCGTGCCGGCCTTGAAGCTGAAGCCGAGCACGCCGACGCGCTTGCGCCCCGTCCGCAAAACCATCTCGACGGCGCGCGCCACCTGCCGCCGGTTGCTCGGCAGGATGGCCGAGAGCACGGGCGTCTCCACGTCGAGCTCCTTCGCCCGGTGGAGGATGGCGCGCAGGTCTTTCGGCAGACACGAACCGCCGAAGGCGAAGCCGGGCTTGAGGTACGAGGGCGAGAGGTTGAGCTTCGTGTCCTGACAAAAGATTCGCATCACCTCGTGGCTGTCGATGCCGAGCGCCTTGCAGACGTTCCCGACCTCGTTGGCGAACGAAACCTTCAGCGCGTGGAAGCTGTTGCACGCGTACTTGACCATCTCCGCCACCCTCACCGGGACGACGTGCAGCGGCGCGTTGATCTTCGCGTAGAGCCGGCGGGCGGCCGCCGCCGTCTCCTCGTCGTCGGCGCCCACGAGCGTGAAGGGCGGCGCGTAGAAGTCCCTGACCGACGAGCCCTCGCGCAGGAACTCCGGGTTCATGCAGACGCCGAAGTCGCGCCCCGCCTTGCCGCCCGAGTGGACTTCGAGCGCCGGCACGACCGTCTCTTCAATCGTGCCCGGCAGCAGCGTGCTGCGGATGACGACGGTGTGGCGCGCCGCCCCGGCCCCGAGCGCCGCGCCGATGTCGCGGCAGACGCGTCTGAGGTAGGTCAGGTCGGGCGAGCCGTTCGGGTTGCCCGGCGTGCCGACGCAGACGAGGGAGACCTCGGAGCCGGCGACCGCCTCGGCCGCGCCGGTCGTCGCGCGCAGCCGGCCGGCCGCGACCGCCTCCGCGATTAACTCGCCGACGCCGGCCTCGACGATGGGGCTCTTCCCCGAGTTGACGATCTCCACCTTCAGGGGGTTCACGTCAACGCCCACCACCTCGTGCCCGTCATTCGCGAGGCACGCCGCCGACACGCAGCCGACGTACCCGAGTCCGAACACCGCGACCCTCATCCGCAACCTCCCGCGCGGCCGCCGCCGCGCCCGCCCGCGACGCGGCCCGCGTCATTCACGGACGGGAAAAGAGACCTCAGAGCCGGGCGCCAACCGCCCCGCGTGGGCTTCGCGGCCGGCCCCGAGAATTAAGAGTTGAGAACGCAGCCCCGAGCGGTAAGAATCGAGGAGGGCGGGCGAGCTTTTTAATTCTCGGTTGGCTTTCCCTCCCCGCCTCCTTTATCCTTCCGGCCCGGATGCCGACCCCTTCGACGCGCAGACTGCTCGACGAACTCGAAAGTTTGAAGCGCCCCGCCGGCGCGCGCTCGCGCGCACGGCTGCGCGCCGTGCTCTCGCGGCTCGCGCGCCGCCGGTTCAAGGCGGCCGCCGACCTCGCGCGCTTCCACGAACTGCTCCTCTTCGTCCGCGCCTACCCGCAGGGCAAGGCGCTGCTGCGTCAGACCGAACGCCTCCTCGACACCTTCGCGCGCCGCGCCGAAAGCCTCCGCGAGTCCGGCGCGGAAGACCTCGCCGAGCTCGAGCGGCCCGCAGTCTCCGGCGTCGCCGGCACGTCGCTCTCCGCCCTCTTCAGCTACGAGCTTCTGCGACGGCTCGCGCCGCGCTTCCCCGCGCGCCTGCGCCTCGACTGGGAGGGCTACGAGGAGGCGGGCCAGCTGGCCGCGGTGCTCCCGCGCTTCCTCCCTCTGCTCGAAGAGAACGCTTACGTCGAGAGCTACTTCCCCTTCCGCGAGTGGCTGCGCGCGGCGCGCGGCCGGGGCCGCGGCGAGCTGGCGTGGCTGCTCGCCCGCTTCGAGAGTCTGGAGGCTTCGGAGAAGGAGCGGGCCGTGCTCTTCGACTCGCTCCGCCTGTGGGTGCGCTGGGAACTGGGCGACTCACCCCTCACGCGCACGCGGCTGCGGCGGCCGGCGGCGCGAGGGATTTTCTACCACGACGCGCCGCTTCTTTCACGCCGCGACGTGTCGCTCGCCGCCGAGCTTGAGGACGAGACGCCCCTGCCGGTCGGGCGGCTCGCGCGCCGCGAGGGCGAGAAGCTGCTCGACTCGGGCCGCGCGACGATGGCGATGCGCTTCCGCGAGCTGCACGGCTTCACGCACGGCGACCCGGCGGGCGTCCTGCGCGCCGAGGCGGGGCGCGGCCTCGAAATCTTCCTCTGGGGCGTGCCCGCGGAGAGGCGTCTGCCGACGCTCGCCTACCACGCCGCGCTGCTCTTCAAGAACGCCGTGCCCTGCGGCTACGCCGAGGCGCTCACGCTCTTCGAGCGGACGGAGGCCGGGCTGAACCTCTTCTACACCTTCCGCGACGGCGAGTCGGCGTGGGCCTACGCGCGCCTGCTCAGGCTGTTCCGGCAAACGCTCGGCGCGCGCGTCTTCTCCGTAGACCCTTACCAGCTCGGCCACCTCAACGAGGAGGGGCTGCGCTCGGGCGCCTTCTGGTTCTACCGCAAGCTCGGCTTCCGCCCCGTCGCGCCGCGCCTGCGCGAGCTGGTCGCGGCCGAGGAGCGCAAACTGGCCGCGCGCGCCTCTTACCGCTCGCCCGACCGCGTGCTGCGCGAACTCTCCTCCGGCCACGTTATCTTCGAGTCGCCGTCTTCGAGGTCGGGCGAGTGGGATCGCTTCCACGTCCGCAACCTCGGCCTCGCGGTCGCGCGCCGCATGGGCGAGCGCCACGGCGGCGACGACGAAAAACTGCGCCGCGCCTCGGCCGCCTCCGTCTCGCGCGCGCTCGGCCTCGACACCGCGCGCTGGCGCGACGCCGAGCGCCGCGCCTTCGACCGCCTCGCCCCCCTGCTCGCCCTCATCCCCGACCTCGCCCGCTGGACGGAACGTGAGAAACGAGACCTTGCGCGCCTCGCCCGCGCCAAAGCAGGCCCCGACGAGTTCGACTACCTCCGCCGCCTCCAACGCCACGCCCGCCTCCGCCGCGCCGTCATCGAGATCGGGTCGAAAACAAGCAGCCAGTAGCCAGTAGAAAAACAGTCGCTAATGAGTCGTCAGGATGTCAACGCCAACAGACCTGATGCGGAGACTACCGTCTACTTCCCTCCCCTCCTCACCCCGGCACGACGAGCTTCGACGGCGGGAGGATGGCGGGCTTGCCGCGGTGCTGCCAGCAGCGCCCGACGCCGCGCACGCGCCGCTGGCAGGGTGTGCCCTTCTTTGTGCGCGCGCCGCAGATCGAGATCACCTCGCCCGGCTCGGTCGGCCGCTCGCCGCCCGTCCCGTCGGGGCCGTAACGCGGCTCCGGCTTCGGCCCGCCGCGCGCCTCGGCGGCCGCGGGGACGGGGGCCAGATTCAAAGCCCCGCGCTCGACGACGAGCGGCGGCGGCGCGGGGCGTCCCGCGCGCCCGAGCAGGAAGCCCGAGCCGGCGAGCGCCGCCGAGAGCGCGAGCGTGGCCGCGAAGCGCCGCCGCCCGAAACGCGCGGCGCACGCCGCGCAGAAACGTCGGCTCGTCCAAATCCTCCAGCGCGCGCGCACCACGCGCTCCCCGCACTCCGCGCAGAAGTTCGGTCTGTACACGGCCGCCTCCCCTCCGGGCGCTCGCCCGCCGCGCCGCTCGAAAACGTCACCGAAAGCTTTTGACTGAACAGGACGGGTAGGCCCTTCGTGTCCGGTGGGTGCCCGGCATTATACGCGCGACCGCGCCGCGAGGGAACGGCTTGGCCGCGCAGCGGAAGATGAGAATCGAGCTGGCCGGGCCTCGCCCTTTTGTTTCACGCGCAACCGTGCGTTGCACGCGCGGAACACAGGTGTTATAGTGTCCGTCGCTCCCGAAAGTCCCGCGACGCGGCGGCGGGCTTGCCTGCCCGGGCCGGCGTCGCGGCCCGGTTCCCCGTGCGACGATGCGTCTGAAGCTCTACTGCAACCGCTACACGCACTTCAAAGACGCGCTGGTGTGCGCCGTCAACTGCGTCTACCGCACGCGCTGCGACGACTTCGCGCTCTACTACGACGAGCACCGCGCGGAGGTGGACGGCGTCGTCGCGGACTACTACGACGCGCGCCGCGAGCGCGCGGCGCAGCCCAAGCCCGCGGCGGAGGCGCGCGCGCCCGACGCGCCGCCCGCGCCCGTCGCGCGGCCCGAAGAGTTGCGCAAGCTGATTCGTCTGGAGGTTTTAAGAGAGATGGCCGATTCCCTTTACATCTGGATCGACAAGGAAGACCGCGCGGAGTTGCTCGAAACGCCGGAGGTGCTGCGCCGCGCCGAGCGCGGGCAGAAGGCCAAGCACATCTACCGCGTCGCGCAGGAGATGGAACT
>Ga0196977_1000131_pt1 | contig 48405 bp, 37 predicted proteins | sample S3v_1013CmetaG_FD_148634 | JGI IMG/M metagenome (GOLD analysis project Ga0196977, IMG submission 148634) | Soil microbial communities from Anza Borrego desert, Southern California, United States - S3+v_10-13C | ecosystem: Environmental > Terrestrial > Soil > Desert | place: USA: California... | reverse complement strand
ACGTCATCCGCGTGAACACCACGCTGATTACGATTCCCGTCAGCGTCATGGATCGTGACGGCCGCTACGTGCCCAATCTACTCAAGGACGACTTTCGCATCTGGGAAGACGGCGTTGAACAGGACGTCGCGTTTTTTCAATCAGTCGACAAGCCGTTCTCGGTAGTACTGATGCTCGACACGAGCCCGTCCACACAGTTTCGCCTGGAAGACATTCAGAACGCCGCCGTCACCTTCGTCAGTCAACTGCGACCCGACGATCGAGTCATGGTTGTCTCTTTCAACGACGACATCAAGGTGCTGAGCGAGTTCACTACCGATCGCTCCAAACTTCAGCGCGCGATTGAAAGAGCGAGAACTGACGACGGCACACGTCTCTATGACGCAGTCGACATGGTGATGAACCAATACTTGTCGCGCATTCAAGGACGTAAAGCGATCGTGCTCTTCACGGACGGTGTCGATACGACGAGCCGGCGCGCGGACTACCAGAGCAACCTGATGGACGCGCAGGAACTCGATGCGTTGATCTATCCCGTTCAGTACGATACGGCGCAAGACATGAACGCCGGCAATTACCCGTCAACCGGTCAGATCGACGTCTGGGGTCAGATTCTCGGCGGCATCTTCGGCGGCGGACGCATGGGACGCCGCGGTGGTCCTCCGCGTGGACGTGGCACGTCGCGCGGCGACTATGAACTCGGGGATCATTATCTTCAGGAACTGGCCAACACGACCGGCGGACGCGAGTATCGCGCAGACACGTTGCAGAACATGTCGTCCGCATTCGCGAACGTAGCGGAAGAATTGCGACGGCAGTACAGCATTGGTTTTTACCCGAAGCGTCCACCGCAGGTCGGACAACGGCGGCAGATTAAAGTGCGCGCCAAACAGCCGAATCTCGCGGTGCGCGCGCGCGACAGCTACATCTTCAATCCGTCTGGCGCGTCAATGGTGAATAACGATCCGGCGCAACCGAATCCACCAGTGCTCCGACGAAATTCGTTCTGACACTCACACGTGCGTGATGAATTCACGAGGCGGCGCAGGTTTCATCGACGGCAATAACACGGTCAACACCGCGCCGCCATTTTCATCTCGATTGCTCGCCGATACGGTGCCGCCGTGAAGCTCCACGAGGTGTCGCACGATTGCTAATCCCAATCCTAACCCGCCGTGCTTTCTCGTGCTCGATCCGTCTGCCTGGCTAAACCGCTCAAAGATGCGCGGCAGAAAATCAGGCGGCACACCCGGTCCTGAATCTTCAATCCTGACTTCAGCCAGCGACTCCTGCTGTTGTAAATAGACGTCGATCGCGCCACGCGCCGGCGTGAACTTCACTGCATTCGCGAGCAGGTTCCAGAACACCTGCTGCAATCTCTCGACGTCTGCCTTAACGATCACTCCCGGCGCTTCGAAGTGCGATCGGATCTCGATCTCTTTTGCCTCTGCGGCGGGCCTGATGGCATCAATAGCCGCATGGATCACGAGCAACAGATCCAGCGGCTGCGTGTTGATTCGCAACTTGCCAGTAATGATGCGCGACACGTCGAGCAGGTCCTCGACGATCTGTTTCTGCATGAGCGCGTTTCGTTCGATGATCTCGATTGCGTGAGCCGCGCCGTCCGGATCGAGTTGTCCACCACGCAGCAGACGCGACCAACCCACGACCGCATTCAGCGGCGTACGCAGTTCGTGAGAAACAGTCGCCAGAAACTCTTCCTTCAACCGGCTGGCGTCCTCGGCCTCTTCGCGCGCCTGACGCTCGCGACGCAACAGTTCTGCACGCTCGAGCTCAGCCTGCACTGCCGGTGTGATGTCCATTGTCAGACCGCGCATAGCGACTGGACCACTTTCATCGCAAACAACGATCGACCGCGCTTCCACCCAGACCTCCTGTCCGTTCTTGTGCATCCAGCGAAAACGACTCGTGCCACCCTTGCCGGAAGCAAACATCGCTGCGGCTTCAGTCATCGCACGTTCACGGTCGTCAGGATGCATTGCCTGCAACCACAAATTCGGTTTCGACAACCATTCCTCACAACTGTAGCCAAGCATCTTTTCAATGTACGTGCTAACGAAGTCGGTTCGCTGATTGCCGGGTTTTCCCCAAACCTCCCAAACCACGCCCGGAACATGCGCGACGATACCTTCGATGCGTCGCCGGTGGACCTCCAATTCCGATCCGAGCTGGGCTCGGTCTGCTTCCGCTTTGCGTCGTTCACTGGTAACCCCGGCCACGACGAGCGTCATGAGCGAACTCGTGCCCACAAATGAGATCAGCAGCAAGAGCGAAACGTTTGGGTTCGGCTCCACGAATGGACCATACCCCTGACTCGCGCCCCACACCGCCAACGCCGCCATTACCACGATCGCCGTCGTCACAATCCGCTGGTCAAACTTTAAGGCGGCCCACAGCAAACAGGGAAGACAAAGGTACGCGAGTGGATAAGTTTTGACTCGGCCCGGAAACCAGCCGGCAAAGACGATCAGCACGACTATGAAAAGCAAGACAAATAGCGAAACAAGCTCGGGAATATCGCGCGAACTCAGCTTTCCGGGTTTGCTCCACGAAAGCAGAAACGAACCGATAATGACCGCGCCGAAACCGTCGCCCATCCACCACGTCAACCACATCGACGTGAAGCGACTCCAGTCAGCACCGCCCAAACACAAACTCAAACTGCCAATCGTCGCGCTGACGAGGGGCGCCAGGACCGCGGCGCAGACAACAAAGCTCATTACGTCGGCAACCGAATCAAGCGATCGTTGCCAACGCAACACTCGCAACAACAACCAGTACGTAACCAGCGCCTGCAACGTGTTGCCAACCGCGATCCCGAGCGCCGACGCAGCAGGGATGTTGGTCAACAAGTTTGCGGCAAGCGCGCCGGCAAAGATCCCGGGCCAGAGTCGTGGTCCAAAAATCAGTAATGAAGCGATCGCGATTCCGGCGGGCGGCCAAACAGGCGTGACGTTTGAGTGTAGTGAGGCAAGCGAGAGACCGAGCTCAGCGGCGGCAAAATAGACGACTGCCAGAAACAGGTTTAGGCCGATCAGGGGACGAGGGTTCAGTTTCATTGAAAGGCCGCCGCACAACCTAACGGCCAGAGTCTAAATCCGAGTTGACCCGCGAAGCAAAGGAATATGAATGGAATGGGACAGAAAAAAGCGCGGCGGTTTAGCCGTCCGCCGCGCCAACTATACCCACAGGAGGAAAGGGGTATTCAACGCGGAGAGTATAGAGGATTCGAAGTGCTCTGGCAATGTGCGTTATCGCACCAAAAAGGTAAGTTATTGCTAAACAGACACTAAAAATTGCCAAACCATTCCTATTTAAAACCGGCGCCGACTGCTCTTCTCAAAGATGTGATTATGTTAAGATGCGACCACGCTCCCAGAGTAAACAAGCAGGGCCTACCGAGTCTTAGCTTCCCTCCGGTTTCTTTGGCCGGGACTCTTAAAGCCAGGAGGAAAGAGTCGTGGCCACACGTGACACTATTGTGATTGGCGCCTCTGCCGGCGGCGTACAGGCGCTGATGACGTTAGTAACAGCCCTGCCTGCTGACTTACCTGCGGCCGTATTTATCGTGCTACACATTCCGGCCGACTCGCCGAGTCTGCTGCCCGGAATACTCGCGCGTGAATCAAACCTGCCAGTAGCCCATGCAATCAATGACGAACCAATCAGGCGAGGCCGGGTATACGTTGCGCCCCCGGATCGACATCTGCTGATCGAGAATAACCGGATCAAGCTCGTTCACGGACCTAGAGAGAATTTTCATCGCCCATCGATCGACGCGCTATTTCGCTCCGCAGCGCGTTGGGCAGGGCCGCGCGCGATCGGAGTAGTTCTTACCGGAGCAATGGACGATGGCGCTGTGGGCATGCGAGATATCAAGCAACGAGGTGGCATAACGATCGTTCAGGATCCCTCGGAGGCGTTTATGGCCAGCATGCCATTGAACGTGATGAGAAAAGTTCGGGTTAATCATTCATTGCCCCTGCGGGAAATCGGGCCGTTGTTGTACACGCTGTCACAACAGGCTGCTGACGAGGAAGGAGATCATCCCTTGTCGGACCAGGTTGAAATCAAAGCGAATATCGCGGGACAGCCGTTAGACAGTAGCGAACTCATCGCCAGCATAGAAAAGCTTGGCAAAGTATCGCAGCTCACGTGTCCGGATTGTCATGGAGCACTCTGGGAGATGCGTGACGAAGACATACTTCGTTATCGTTGTCACGTTGGGCATGCTTTTTCGGCGGAAAGGTTGAGCGACGGTCAATCCGAGATGCTGGAAATGGCGCTGTGGTCTGCTGTTCGTGCACTCGAAGAGCAGATGATGCTTTCCCGGCGCATTGTCGAGCGCGCCCGCCGGGCTAATCACAATCGCGCAGCGGAGAAGTTTGAAATACGCGCGCAGGAAGCGGAAAGAAACAGCTCAATCCTCCGCCAACTGTTGCTGGGGGATGGAAAGGGTGCGATAAGCGATCCTGTAATTGAGAACACAGATGAAATGAGTTTGCCGTAATTGCTTTTTGCGGCAAAAACGCTTCAAGTTGATCAATATGACCAATGAAGAATCGGAACAGCGCAACAATGATCTCGTGGTAGTTGGATCTTCCGCAGGCGGTGTGGGCGCTCTTTCCACGCTCGTCAGCACCCTCCCTAAGAACTTCCCCGCTCCGATCGTTTTGGCCCAGCATCTGGATCCGCAGCGCCCGAGCCATTTGGGATCGATTCTGGAACGACGCAGCAGTCTTCCGATCGTGGTTGTTAGCGAACGATCTCCCACGCCCCTCGAGAATGGAAAGATTTACGTCGTGCCCTCAAACAGGCACGTCACGATTCGCGACGGGCACGTTCACCTCGAAGGAGATCGCGGCGACAGGCCGAGTCCATCGGTCGATCTCCTGTTGTCCAGTGCGGCAGAAGCTTACGGCGAACACCTCGTGGCCGTGATTTTGACAGGCTCCGGATCCGACGGCGCCTCGGGTGCGGTAGAAGTGAAAAATGCGGGCGGCGTAGTAGTCATCCAAAACCCGCAAACCGCACCTTATCCCTCCATGCCCCTTTCGCTTCCGCCGACAGCGGTCGATCACGTCATCGAGATGGAACAAATCGGACCGTTGCTTTTCGATATTCTTAAAGGCGTCAACCTGCCGGCTACCGAAAGGGCCGACGATCCGCTTCGTGATTTGCTCACGCAGGTAAGCGCGCAGACGAACATTGATTTTCGCAACTACAAAGCTTCTACCATTCTGCGGCGCATCGGCCGGCGCATGGCCGTGACGCACACCGCAAACATGCGGGATTACACTGATTACCTGCGCGGGCATCCCGATGAGGTCCAGGAACTCGTGCGAGCGTTTTTGATTAAAGTGACCGGCTTCTTTCGCGATCCCGAAGCCTTCGAACTAATCAAGTCGACCATCATTCCCGAACTCGTTGAACGAGGAAGAGAACACGGCCGCATCCTGAGAATCTGGTCGGTCGGCTGCGCCACCGGTGAAGAAGCTTATTCACTGGCACTGCTTGTGGCAGATCAGTTGGGTCCGGAATTTCCGGAGTGGAGCATAAAGGTCTTTGCCACGGACCTCGCTGCTGACGCGATCGCTTTCGCACGCCGGGGCTTATATCCGGAAACCGTGCTCAATGACCTGCCGCATGATTATCGCGAGCGCTTCTTCGAACGCATCGATCATGGCTATCGCGTTTCCAAGCAACTGCGGCAGGTCGTTATCTTCGGCCAACAAGACATCAGCCGCGGCATGCCCTTTCCCCGGATCGATCTCGTTTCGTGTCGCAACCTGCTGATCTATTTGAAACCGGAACTGCAGCAGAGCGTCCTCGATCTGTTTGCCTATTCCTTGCAACAGTCCCGCGGCTACCTGTTTCTCGGCAAAGCTGAAACTGCACGTCCAACCAAGGCAGCGTTCGAGCTCGTCAACAAAAAATGGAAGATCTACCGCTGCCTCGGTGGTCCACTCACATTGCCGGTTCACGACACCGCTTTCGCCGCTCAACAACCTACCGTCATCGGCCAAGAACCACGGCGGCGACCACTTGTTCCGCCGGTACTGCCGAGTCCACTAAATTTGAGGCAAACCGAAGTTGAAGTAGCTCAGCTTAGACGTGTTAACGAGACAATGCTTCGTTACACGAATGTCGCCGTAGTGGTCATCGATCGCGTGTATCGCATCGTGACCATAAACGCCGCCGCCCGGCGATTACTTGGCATTCGCGATATGGCCTACGATCAGGATTTCCTTCACACGGTCAAGGGAGTGCCGTACCAGGATGTGCGGCGCGCGATCGATACAGCGTTTCGCGAACAGTCGACGATTACCGTTCCAGAACTCGAACTGGACCAGTCGGCAGAAGGGACCGGCCGGTATGTCAGCCTTACAATCATGATCATGCAGGTGGAACAGGCCGCGGCAGATCTCGCGGTAATTACCGTGATGGACAATACTGAGTATGTCCAGATCAAGCGGCGGCTCGAGGCCGTGCAGCGCGAACAGGCCGATCTTGTCAGCGAACTAAGCTCAGCGAACAAGCGTTTGAGCGCGATGAACAAGGAATTGCAGGACGCGAACGAAGAGCTGCAAGCTGCCAATGAAGAACTGATGCTGACGCAGGAAGAGCTGCAAGCGACCAACGAGGAGTTTGAAGCCACGAACGAAGAATTGCAGGCCAGCAACGAGGAGCTCGAAACTAACAACGAGGAACTCCAGGCGACTAATGAAGAGTTGCAAACAACCAATGACGAACTGACCGCGCGGACTCTCGAACTTCAGGAAGTCATGAGGCAATTCCGTCTCGAGCAGTTACAGCTTTCCCAATTGCTCGAGCGTTACCCGCATTACGTTATGGTCGTAAATGGAAAAGATCTCACTATCCAGACAGTCAATCCCTTCTACCATCATTTGATCGGCGACCGCAATGTAAGCGGCCTTCCTCTTAACGAACTCTTTTCCGGCGAAGATGTGGACCAACTTATGAGACTCGTTAAAAAGGCTGTGCGAGAAGGACAGACCGTTCGCACGACCGCGCTCGAGGCCTACATTCCGGGAACCGATGGAAACAATAACCGTTTGGTTCACACAGTAGTACCCGTCTCGGACGACACCGGGACGAGCGTAAATCGATTATTCATTTACAGCGAAAAACCGGAGTGACTGTTTGTCCTCGTGGGGGGAGAAAATCGGAAGTCATTCTGCATGGTGGTATAGCACTCACACACCGCACGCTCCAGTACTTCTCGGTCTGCAATGTGCAGTTGCCCGCGGCGATATTCAATAGCATGCATCGCCTGCAAGACACCGGCAGCGACAGTAATGCCCGCCCGACGTGCACCCAACCGGCTCGCGATCATTTCCTGGGTCAGTCTTAAATTGCCGCCGCCGACGCGATCGTGAACCATCAACAACCAGCAGCATAGCCGTTCCAAAACTGTATGCCTTGTATTGCAAACGCAACGCTGCGACACCTGCGTGATCAGCGAACGGTAAAACTGCAACAGCGACTTCAGCGAGTTTTCGCTGTGCAAGAACAACTTGTCGAGAAACCTCGCGTCGAGTTGAATCGCGTTGCCGCTAATGGACACCCAATGCCACTGTCTCGACACTCCACTTCCCATGATCGCCGAAATACCGACAAGACCCTCGCGACCGACCATTGACGTCTCGAGCGTGGTCCCATCCTCCATAATTGCCAGACTTGAAACGATAGAATCAAGCGGAAAGTAAACCGAGTCAATCGGGTCTCCCTGTTCGTACAACACCTGATTGCGTTCGATTGAAACAATCTTCAGGTGCGAGAGCAGAGCATCACGTACGTCCACTGTCGTTAGAAACTGTGTGAGAAGTCGGTTTTTGTTCGCGAGGGCGATGGGAAGAAGTTCTTTCTCATCGATGAACGCTTCGAGGTTCTTACTCATTTCACTTACTCCATATTGCCGCATGATCTGGGACTCAAGGTTGGTCTGAGCTGCCGGATAACGCCCGGAAGTCTATTCTACGGTCTTGGTACCCGCACGTACAGAGCACGAATCTTGAATATTTGTTTTGGAATCTGTTCGAAACCGTACCGACAGTCGGTCCATCCAAGCGTAAAGTGGCGTTCAAACAATAAGCGGGTGGCCGAGGCGTCATATTTTTTCCCATACCTTGAGAAACATACGGGGCCTCGGCCTTACTTCTCTACGGTCCAATTTTTCAACAAGCAACAACAAGTTTCGTGGTTCGCGACGGACAAATTCCCCCCGCGCAGCCATCTTTTATGGAAAATGAAAAAACTCGTCGCATTCTATACATAGAAGACCACGAGGACACTCGCGAGCTTGTCACTCTCCTACTCGCCCAGAAGAGTTACGAAGTAATAACTGGAACAACAATCGAAAGCGGCGTAGCTCTCGCGGGTGCCGGCAACTTCGATTTGTACTTGCTTGATTCCTGGCTACCTGACGGTTCAGGGTTGGAGCTCTGCAAACAAATCAGGCAGTTTGATAAAACCACGCCTATCTTGTTTTACTCTGCTGCCGCTTACGCTGCTGACTCAGACTTGGCCCTGAAATCTGGTGCGCAGGGGTATCTGGTCAAGCCCAGTCAGCCTTCAGATCTTTGTGACCTCGTAACAGAACTCATCGAGCGATCAGGACCAGCTCGTAACGATGCGCGGACTTGCAGTTGCGGGCCAGAGCGCTCGCCACACTAATCCCGACAACCACAACGCTGCAACTGTGGCGAACGTCAGCACCAGCCAAAAGATCCAGTAAGATGTGAACGTTCGTTCCCAACCTGGTTGCACGAAGTGTGCGACGTTGACGTTCAGCTCCGGTGCGGTGAAAAAGCGTGAGATCAACTGCATCAGCAGGGTCCAGCCAAAAGCATAAAGCCACGCCCTTCTATCCATGCGATACGCTTTGAGGGCGATTGCTGCTACCGTCAGCCCGCCGACGTGAGCGAGAGTCGAAGTCAGAAACACGCCCCACGCAAGCACCACATAGAGAAACCAGATGACGAGGCCGGGGATCGTCCAGACGGCCGCAACGCGGACCAGTAACGGTTTCTCGAGGAACAGTCCGAACGCGAGGACAAGATTACCGATGTTACACATCCAAAGCATGTGTCCGAGTTGATCGATGCGCCAGTAGTGAATTGCCTGCGCGAAGAAAAACAGGAGCGGCAAAAAGCCGAGCAGACGCATTTGCGTTCTGGGGGAAAGACTCATGGAGCAATATCCTCGCCTACACAGGTAAAAAAACCAAGCGTCGTCTTGACAAGCCGTGGCTGTGAACAGAGACTGTCCCGAGGAACATGAGCTCTCTGGAAGACCTCCTCAACAAATCAATACCCGAACTGAACAAGCGCTTCGTCGAGCGCCGCCGTCCGGTACCTAAAGGTTTACTTGAAGCGTTGGACGTCGACCCGCGCCAGGGCGCGAAACAGCTCGCGCGGCGCATTCGCGAACGCTATCGTGAGAATCGTTCTGAGGGTCAACGCCTCCACTTCCTGCTGCGTTTCGAGATCGAGCTGTGGTCGCAGGGTTACGGCACGATCGCGGGCGTTGACGAAGCGGGCATGGCGCCACTCGCCGGTCCTGTTGTTGCCGGCGCGGTCATCCTGCCACAGAACTACAAGCTGCGCGGCCTGAACGACTCGAAGAAGATTCTCGATCCTGAGAAACGAGATGAACTCGCGCAACAGATTAAACAGGACGCGATCTGCTGGTCAGTCGGCGTCGCAGAGGTTGAAGAGATCGACAAGATCAACATCTATCACGCCGGACTGCTCGCGATGCAACGCGCCGTCGAGGGCTTGAGTACAAAACCGGATTTTATTCTCGTCGATGCGCGCAAGATTCCACACTGCGACACGCCTCAACGTGGCATCATCCGCGGCGACGCGTTGTCAGCCAGCATTGCGGCCGCTTCGATCATCGCGAAGACCACGCGCGACGCGCACATGCTCGAACTCGATCAAATTTATTCCGGCTACGGGCTCGCGTCGCATAAAGGTTATCCCACACCGGAACATTGCCAGGCCCTCAAGTCTCTCGGTGCACTTCCCATTCATCGCCGCAGCTTCGCGCGCGTTCGCGAAGCACTCGGACTCGATCCGATTCAGACGGATCTTTTCCCCGCCGCGCCGGTTGAAGAAACACTTCAGGACTCAATTGCAGTCGGCGAAACGTTTGCAGCCACAGAGACGCTCGAACTCGAGGAGTCATTTACGGTTGGAACCTCAGACACAGAGACGTTCACCGTCGAGAGGTCTTTCGCGGCCGCAGAATCTTTCGCAGCCGCGGAGTCGCTTGCAGTTGAGGAATCACTTTAAGGTCCACTTCAAGCAATGGCTTCATCACTGAGCGAGTACAAACGCAAGCGGAAGTTTGATAAGACACCCGAGCCTGGGCCGAAGAAGAAACGCACGCGCACCGGGCGCATGTTTGTGATCCAGAAACATCGCGCGACGCAGTTGCACTACGACTTCCGTTTGGAGGTCGATGGCGTGTTGAAGTCGTGGGCTGTTCCGAAGGGTCCATCGCTCGATCCGGCCGTTCGACGTTTAGCGATGCAGGTGGAAGATCATCCGGTGGACTACGCGAAGTTTGAAGGTGTGATTCCGGAAGGTGAATACGGCGGCGGAACGGTGATGGTCTGGGATTACGGCACGTACGAACCTGAAGGCGACCTCGATCCGGCCGAAGGTTTGAGCAAGGGCGATTTCAAGTTCACGCTGAACGGTGAGAAGTTGAAGGGTTCGTGGGTGCTGGTGCGCACACGCAACCGGCAGTGGCTGCTGATCAAGCATCGCGATTACTACACAACAACGGAAGATGTGACTGAGCTCGCGCCTGTTTCGATCTTGAGCCGTCGTTCATTGGCCGAGATTGCCGAAGACGAAGGTGGGGACGTTAAGAAGGCTGCGACCGGCGATCCGAAAGTTATCCCAAAGCGAACGGGTGTGAAGCGCCGGAAGAAAGGGGCGAAGGCGAAGGTCTGGCACTCCAACCGGGCATCCTGATTTCTTTATCCGAGTAATCCCCGATAAGACAACTTCCCGTCTACAAGCATCGCCGCTGAAGTGAACGGGTGCTCTTCTGTTTTCTTCTCGTTGATAATATGAATAACTTCGTGCCCTTGCGCCTTCAGGTAATCCGCGATCAGGCTGCGATGACAACGCCACCAAACCGCTTCCGCACACATCACCGCAACTCGCTTGCTCGACGCGAGTTCAAGTAATTCTCTAACTCCATCTTTGAACTGCTCGGTTTCCATGTGATCGGCGTAACCGCGAAACTGCGCGTTGCGCCACGCGGTGTTGTGTGAGTCGGGACGCGGAGTTCTGCGACCGCCCAAGCGTGGCTCATGTTTGTATTCGATTTTGTTTTGATTCAACGACCCGGCTAACTCGGCCTTGTTGAACTGGGGATAGCGGCGCGAACTCGGAAACGTTCTTACATCAACCAAGACTTCAATCCGGTGCGCAAGCAGGATCTGCGTGAACTCTTCTCCGCTTCGTGTCGAATGTCCAACGGTCCAAATCTTCATAATGCTCTTCAACTGTGGGCTTGCCGACCGTTAAAGATAAGCTTCAAGTCGAAAACGGCCCTTCGACGACAAAAGTGGCGCCCAAAGATCGCCCAGCCGCCGCACTCGCGCCGGAACGTTGTCGATCCTGAAGTCTTCCATCTTCAACCCGCGCTCCAACTCTTTCCACTTGATCGGCGTCGACACCGTCGGCAGTTCCTTCGGCCGCACCGAATAAACCGACGCCAGCGTCCTTCCCCACGCGTTCTGATTGTAATCAACCAACACGTGATTCTTCGGCCGCTTCGACACTTGGTAGATCGCCGTCAACAACTTCGGCGCCTGCGACGCCACTGCAAACGCAAACTCTTTCGCAAACGTCCAGACCTGTTTCTGCGTTGGTCCACGCTTGATCGGAACGTAAATGTGAATTCCTTTCGAACCCGTCGTCTTCACCAGGCTCGGTATCTCGATCGAGTCCAGCGCCAGCTTCAGAAACAGCGCCGCCTCACATACTTTTTCAAACGAAGCGCCCGGAGTCGGATCGAGATCGAAATGCAGGTAATCCGGGCGATCTACGTCGTCACACTTCGCATACCACTGGTTTAAGTCAATGCAACCGAGATTGATCACCCACATCAACGCCGCCACATCCTGAATCATCGGGAAATTTATGATGTTGCTCGACTCGTGTTCGATGTGACAGATCTCAATCCACGACGGACGCGGCGAAGGCGCGCGCTTCATGAAGAAAAAATCGCCAGCCGCGCCGTTTGGATATCGCTTCATCACCATCGCACGATCGGTGACGTGAGGGAGCAGCCACGGAGCGATGTCGAGGTAGTACTGAATCAAATCCCGCTTGGTAACACCCAACTTCGGCCAGAAGAGCTTGTTGAGGTTCGTGAGTTTCACGACGCGATCGCCGATCTCCACGTCGACCGTGTTCTTGTTCTTTGGCAGCTTGATCGAGGGAACAGTAACCTTGCGGCGCTTGGTCGGAGTCGAGCTTCGCTCTACGACAGCCGGGTGATAATCCCGCGTCGGAATGTTGGGTTTGGGCATCAGTTAAAGTTTAACTTTAACGAAACTTCTTCAATCTCTTTCTCAACTGCCTTCAAGCCGTTGAGCAGAACGTTTCGATAAGCGGGGTTTGTCGCGCGTTCGAGTTGCTGGAGCAACCGCGACTTCGAAAGCAGCAGCGAATCAAGCCGCTCCTTGCGCTGTCGTTGTTCAGGTGATGTCTCAGATCTGGGAGATGCAGCCTGGCGCGACTCCCCTTCCTCGATCTGATCCGCAACCGCCTTGCTTTCCCAACCACGAGCCATGACCCGGCGAGCCTCTGTTTAGATTGCGGTCCCATCAGGAACGACCGCGTTCTTCGGCACGATGATGATGCCGTCGCGTATGAAATACGAACCGTTTGGTCCATCGGCGGCCGTCGTAGCAGCTTCATTCAGCAGACGCGCGTTAGTGCCAATGCGCGCGTTCTTGTCGATGATCGCACGTTTGATGACAGTTCCCTCACCTATCCCGACGCGCGGTAAATTCTTATTGTGATCGTCGCGCATCTCTTCAAACGTTTGATAAAAATCCGCGCCCATCATGAACGACGCTTCCATCTGCACGCCCTTCGAAATGCGGCTGCGCAATCCGATCACCGAGGTCGTTATCTTCGCGCCGTTGATGATGCAACCATCGCTGATGATCGAATCGTTGATCTCCGTCTCTTCGATCTTCGACGGCGGCAGATAACGCGCGCGTGTGTAGACCGGAGCTTGAGCGTCGAATAGATTGAACTTCGGAATCTTCGTCGTCAGATCGAGATTCGCGCGATAGAACGCGCCGATGGTTCCAATGTCTTCCCAGTAACCGTCGAACATAAACGCCTGCACCAGACCGGAACCAATCGCCGCGGGAATCACTTCCTTACCAAAATCCATCCAGCTCGGATCGTCGTTCAGCAATTGCTCTAAACGGTCGTACTTGAAAACGTAGATTCCCATCGAGGCCAGATACGGCCGGCGCTTCGCCTCGTTCGCATCCAAACCGAGCGTAGTTGTGTCTACCTGCATCGAAAGCAGTTCATTGCCTTTCGGTTTCTCTTTGAACTCGACGATGCGTCCATTCTCGTCCGTCTTCAACAAGCCAAACTCGCTTGCCGAACGCGCCTCACATGGAATTACCGAAACAGTAACGTCAGCATTCGTTTCGTGATGACGTTGGAGAAACTGCCGGTAGTCCATGCGATAGAGATGATCGCCGGAAAGGATCAGCAACGTGTCGATGCCCCAGTCTCTGATGTGCGGCAACACTTGTCGCACAGCGTCGGCAGTGCCTTGAAACCATTGCGGGCTTTCGGGTGTTTGTTCCGCGGCGAGTATTTCGACAAAGCCATTCGAGAATTGCGAAAAGCGATAGGTCTGCGCGATATGTCGATTGAGTGAAGCGGAGTTGTACTGCGTCAACACAAACGTGCGCAGGATGTCGGAGTTGATGCAATTAGAGAGCGCGATGTCGACGAGTCGATACTTACCGCCGAGCGGAACGGCCGGTTTCGAACGCTGTTGCGTGAGCGGAAAAAGTCGGTTCCCGGCGCCACCGCCGAGAATGACTGCTAAGAGTTTTGTACTCGCGGGCATGAGTTAGTGTATAGCCACAAAGAAGCACAAAAGGCACAAGTGAGTGTCACCAAAATCTGTTGTGCTTCTTGTGCCTCTTTGTGGCTTGTTAGTACGCTAGAGATCTCGAAGTCGTGGGCTTTGCGCCAGCGGCTTCCTGCGCGATCTTCACGCCGACACTCGCGCCTATGCGCGTCGCTCCTGCTTCCACCATCTTGCGCGCGTCCTCGAGACCTTTCACACCACCTGAGGCTTTGACGCCGAGTTCGCTTCCGACCGTTCTGCGCATCAACGCGACGTCGGCAACTGTCGCGCCGCCTTTCGAAAAGCCGGTCGACGTCTTCACGAAATCAGCGCCCGCTTTCTTCGCCGCGAGACACGCGCGCACCTTCTCGTCGTTTGTCAACAACGCCGTTTCAATGATCACTTTGCAGAGCGCGTCGTACTCGTGCGCAACTTCCACCACCGAGCGTATGTCGTGTTCAACCAGACAATCATCACCACTCTTCAGCGCGCCGACGTTGATCACCATGTCTAGTTCGCGCGCGCCATCGAGTAGCGTACGCCGCGCTTCGTAAGCTTTAACGTCGGGCAACGTCGCGCCGAGCGGAAATCCGATGACCGTACAAACCGGCACGCCAGTGCCGCGCAGATTGCAGGCGGCGACGCGCACCCACGTCGGATTCACACACACAGACGCGAACCGGTAACTCACAGCTTCCTGACAAAGTTTCTTTATGTCTTCATCGGTGGCTTCCGGCTTTAACAACGTATGGTCTATCAGGCTGGCCCATTCTCTCGCCGTCCCCGTTTCTCCAAGCACGAGCCCGATACGCGCGGCACCCGCATCCACAACGCGATGCATGCGCTCGGGACAGCGATGAAAGCACTCCGACGTACAACCACACAGCGCCGCCTGGTCGCCGCCGTCGCCATTCAACCGCGCCACAATCGCGTCGGTGATCTGTTCGATTAATTTTTCGTAATCGCCGTTATTGGAGTAGGCCATGGGACAGGAAACATTCTATCAACTAGCGTTGATACTGTCGCTGGATGGCGTCGATCTTGGCGACGCGCTTGCGGTGGCGATCCTCAGTGAGATCGGTTGCTAGCCAGGCGGTGACGATGTCGCGCATCTCGGCGCTCGAGATGGTTTTGCTGCCGAGCGTGAGAACGTTTGCCCCGTTGTGTTCGCGTGAGTTGCGCGCCAGTTCGACTGAGTAAGACGCCGCGGCGCGAACGCCGGGAACTTTGTTCGCCGTCATCGCACTGCCAACGCCTGCGCCGTCGATGATTATTCCTAAATCCGAACTGCCGTTCGCCACTGCGCGCGCGACGGCGTGCGCGAAATCCGGGTAGTCAACGGCTTCTTCCGAATCAGTGCCGAAGTCCTGCACTTTGTGACCGAGTTGGCCCAGCAGAACTTTCAGATCTTCCTTCATCTTGAAACCGCCGTGATCCGCGCCGACAGCGATCAGCTTCGACGCTTTTGAACCACGCCGCGAGTTGCGCCGCACGAGTTGAATGTTTCGTTCTTTAACAATATCGGCAGCCAGCGGCGTCAGGCGCGCGTCTTCACCGATTCGCAACACAGCGCCCTGGTCCAATCCGCGCACGTCATCTTCGGTGATGATGCTTTTCGACGACTCATCGCGCGTCACGCCAGCGGCTTGGGTATCGGTCTCCGGAATCGTGTTCACGAAGCGCGTTGGTGTGCTTTCCGGCGCAGGTCCGGCTTTCTCCAACACGTCGCGCACCAGCGCACGTATTCGATCGCGAGTCTCATCCATTTTGGTTTCTTAGTTCCAGCAACCGCCCGGTCGCACCGATCAATTTCCCGGTTCTAAACGTGAAATCGATGCGGCCGACGTTGATCCCGCTCTTGCCGACCTGAAAGATCAACGTCTTCGCACCGCAAGGCTGTGCCTGCTCGACCGGACGCTCCATAAAAAGGTGACTGTGGCCACTGGCGATGAAGTCGATGCCATCGACCTGCGATGCCACGACCGTGTCGTTCACGCTGTTAGCTCTTGGTCGTTCGGAATAACCGAGATGCGACATGCAAACCACCAACGCACAGCGCTCTTTCTCGCGCAACGTTTTCACCATTTCACGCGCCGCCTGCACCGGATCCATATAGGTGATGCCTTTGAAGTTTGCCGGCGTGATCAGCGCGACCGGGCTGATTCCCAAACCAAACAAGCCGACGCGTATGCCACCCACGGTCTTCACCACGTACGGCTTGACGCGTCCTTCGAGCACCGTGCCTTTCACGTCGTAGTTCGCTGACACGATGTCAAAGTTAGCGAACTTCAGCGCCGCCGCGAGTGCTTCAACGCCGTTATCGAACTCGTGATTGCCGAGCGTGCCGACGTCGTAACCGATCGCCGACATAGCCTTGTACTCAACTTCGCCCTTGTAGAAATTGAAGTAAGGCGTGCCCTGCAGGACGTCGCCGGCGTCGATCAGCAACGTATTGGGATTCTCTTTGCGGACGCGTTTCACGAGCGTGGCGCGACGCGCGACGCCGCCCTTCCCTGCGTTTCTGTCGTTGGGTGGAAGCGGATCGATCTGCGAGTGCGTATCGTTCGTGTGCAGAATCGTGATGACGGTTTCGTCGGCGTTGAAAGCGAGACTGCGCGGCAGTGTGACGAGCGCGGCGCCGAAGGCCGCGGAACCGGTCAGGAATCGTCGACGGTCGATCATCGTGGTTCCTCCGGTGTTGCTTTTGGTCCTGGTCCAACCTGCACGTAACGATTGTCGGTTTGGCGACCAATCGTGCGTCCCGCCGCTGTTTCGCTCTTCACGTACTCCATGATCGATTCACGTAGAGTGATGTTCAGTGGCGTCGTGCTCTTTGCTTCCTGAAAGATTGCATACGAGCCGCTGCCGAGCTTCAGCAGGTAGTCGATCGTTACGACCGTGTAGATCTTGGTTGGATCGATCTCCTGTTCGCGGCCGTTCTCGTCGACGAGTTTGCCGCTGATGAACTCGGGCCGGTTCTGATCGTTCCACTTGAACTGAAGGCGCGCGCCGGATTGTGCGTCGCGCACTACCGCCGGCAAGACTCTCAACAAGTCAGCGCCAGTTACGTCCACTGCCATGAGCGCGTTTTCAAACGGCAATAGCTCGAAGATGTCAGTGGCGCGTAGTTCGCCCGCCGCGATTTCGTTCTTTCGTAAACCGCCCGCGTTCATGATCGTGAGCGCGATAGGCTTGTTGAGTTTTGTTTGCGCGTAGGACCTGATGCCGTCAGTGACGAAGCTGCCCAACGATCCCGCGCCGACAGGTTCCTTTTTCAACGGCTGTTCGAGCCGGCCGATGACCACGTTGAGTGCACGCACTTTGCCGCTGTAAGGCGCAAGCAACTTTTCAACAGCATCGTCGTCGGGGATGCTTGAGTCGACGACCGTTTGTGAACTGCGCACGCCCGTCTTCGTTGGCCCGCCCGCACCGGGCTTCGCGGGAGACGGCGTGGCCTCACACGGTTGAATGGCAGTTGATTGCGCGCTTGATTGTGCGTTTGACGGGGCTGTGAACGAAGCAAGCGCGATAACGAGAAGCAGTATGCGCATTAGATTGTTAGGGCGATGACGCATTGACTTTGATGACGCATTGACCTTAAGGAAGAGCTTGCATAGTATGTCGCACCACGCGTCACACAGGCAAACGTCTTGCTTTCAATCCCAGCATTGAGAAGGAGAAACGAGTTGGCTAGTTCTTCAGCGCATATCTCTTCGGAGTTTAGCAATCCTAATCTGGACGTCTTATTGTCGGAAGAACAGATTCGCACGCGCATCGCGGATTTGGGCGCGCACATCACGCGCGACTACGCCGGTCTCAATCCGTTGTTGATTGGCGTTTTGAAAGGCGCCTGCTTTTTTCTCAGCGATCTGATGCGCAAAATCGACACGCGGTTGAGTCTCGAGTTCATGGCGATTTCGAGTTACGGTTCCTCGACACGGACGTCAGGCGAAGTTCGCATCATGAAAGATCTCGACGTGCCGATTGAAGGACGTCACATACTGGTCGTTGAAGACATTGTTGATACGGGTCTCACGCTTTCGTACCTGATGGCGAACTTGCACGCGCGCGGCGCGGCGAGTGTGAAGCTGGCGGCGCTGCTTGATAAGTTTGAGCGGCGGCAAAAAGAGGTGCACATTGATTACCTCGGCTTTCAGATTCCGGACGAGTTTGTCGTTGGTTATGGTTTAGACTTTGCGGAACGTTATCGCAACTTGCCGTTCATTGCGGTGTTGAAAAATCCAGAGGCGTAAAATGACTATGAGATTCGCGTTGCCACTTCTGTTACTGCTCTTCGTTGCTCCTCCGCTTCCGATTCATAAAAAGCATCGTCAGGAACCTGACTGGTCCAAGGTTCAGATCAAGTCGACGAAGATTGCGGGCAACGTTTACATGCTTGAAGGCGCCGGTGGAAACATCGGTGTGTCAGTTGGGGCGGACGGTATTCTGATCGTGGACGATCAGTTTGCGCCGCTGGCCGACAAAATCAAAGCGTCTTTAAAGACATTGGGCCAGGGCAAGCTGCGTTTCGTTCTGAACACTCACTGGCATGGCGATCACACGGGCGGTAACGCAGCATTCAGCGCGGATACGACGATCGTTGCGCACGACAACGTCCGCAAACGAATGTCCACTGAACAGCGTTCTGAGTTTTTCAATTCGACGAGTCCGGCGTCGCCGAAAGAAGCGCTGCCGGTGATTACGTTTGACCAGTCGTTGACCGTTCACTTCAATGGCGAAGAGATACGCGCGATTCACTTCCCGAACGGTCACACTGACGGCGACAGTGTCATCTTCTTCACCACCTCAAACGTGGTTCACCTCGGCGATGATTTCTTCTCCGGGCGTTTTCCGTTTGTCGATCTGGATAGCGGCGGCAGTGTCGTAGGATTGACGAAGAACATTGGCGAGTTGCTCACGAAAATCCCGGCGGGTGCAAAACTGATACCCGGCCATGGTCCAATCTCCACCGTCGAGGATCTCAAGGCTTACCACCGGATGCTCGTCGAGACGACCACGATCGTCCGCGACAAAATCGCGGCCAAGAAAACTCTGGTCCAAATCAAAAGCGAAGGTCTCCCCGCCGAATGGAACTCCTGGGGCACCGGCTTCATCAAAACCGATCAATGGCTCGAACTCGTCTACCGCAGTTTGACGACTAACAAGTAGGGCCAAACTAACGGTTGTCCCAATAGTCAGGCCGACGGCGATGGTGGGCCAACGCAACGATTTCGATGGCCCCACCTTTCATATGCGTTCCTGATACCACGCCAACGCTTCGAAAATTTCAGCCTCGGCTTCATAGTGAAGAATTATTTGGCGGTTCATTCCGTACGACGAAGAAGCTTAGCCCGAACTGTTTCCCAAGGCACTGTTTTCGCAGTTCCGGAATCCAATTCTGCTACCCGGCGCTCTATCTCTTCGCGCCACGCTTCTTCGACGTCAGGATCGATTTCTGACTCAAGACTTTCGATTAACAAACCAGCGAGGGTGGCTCGTTCTTTTTCGGAAAGGGCTGAGGCCTTTTCAAAAAGTTCTGTAACGTGAGTACTCATGCGAGCGATTTAGCACAGCAGTCCGCGGAAGCAACACTATTCGGGCCGCAGTTCTCGGAGAAAACTCTCGCCGGCCGCCAAACGCAGCCCAAAGTTGGCGGCGACGGTTTGGCCGAGGTCGGAGAGGGAGGAGCGGGTGCCGAGGTTTATTCCGGGAAGGGCGGACTTGCCGAAGACGAGGAGAGGCGCATATTCGCGCGTGTGATCGGTGCCGGGAAAAGTGGGGTCGTTTCCGTGATCGGCTGTGATCATCATCAAATCGTCGTCTCGCATCGCGGCTTCGATTTCGGGTAAGCGCGAGTCGAAGTGTTCCAGAGCTTTCGCGTAGCCTTCTGTGTCGCGACGGTGACCGTAGAGCATGTCGAAGTCGACGAGGTTGGAAAAAATCAGGCCGCGTGTCCGATCGCCCAGCGCTTTGACTGTCTGATCGATCGACTGCTCGTTGTTCTTCGCAGTCAGATCGCGCGTCACGCCGATGGAATCGTAGATCGACGCAATCTTCCCGATACAAACGACGTCGAGATCATCATCGGCCAAGGTGGGCAATAAATTCTCACGCGGCGGCGGCACGGCGTAATCGTGTCGATTTTCAGTGCGATAAAACGCTCCGGGCTCGCCCAGGAACGGTCGCGCGATCACCCGACCGACCTTGTGCTCACCATCAAGTATATGTCGCGCGATCTCGCACATCTCGTAGAGACGTTCGAGCGGAATCACCTCTTCGTGCGCGGCGATCTGAAAAACGGAATCAGCAGACGTGTAGACGATGGGTTTACGCGTTTTGACGTGCTCGTCGCCGAGCACTTTTATAATCTCAGTCCCGGAAGCAGGGATGTTTCCGAGAATCCCTGGCACATCCGCTTCACGCACGAAGCGATCGATTACAGAGACAGGAAACCCGTCGGGATACGTCGGGAACGCGCGTTCGAGAATTATGCCGGCCATCTCCCAGTGACCCGTCGTCGTGTCTTTGCCGTTTGAACGCAACGCGCAGCGACCGTACGAACCGACAGGATTATCAATCGCCGGCAAATTCGCGAGTGGACGAATATTGCCGAGACCGTAGCGCTGCAAATTCGGCAGACGCACTTCGCGGGACTCAAGAATGTGACCAAACGTGTCGGAACCAGCGTCGCCCCATTCGGGCGCATCAGGCATGGCGCCGATGCCGACGCCGTCGAGCACGACAATTAAGATGCGGTTGAAAGGATTTTGCATTTAGTGGTGGCGGTTACTGCTTCGGTGCGTAGTATCCGTCGCGGGCGCGAATCTGGGCTTTCTCTTTCACTCCCTTGACCTCGAGCTTGATGGTCCGAAACTTTCCGTCGCGTGCTTTGTTGGTTGGATAGTAGCCGAGACTGTACTGCGTGCCGATGTCCGCGGCGACGCGCGCAAACGCAGCACGCGCATCCGCCAACGTCGCGGCGACAAAGCTTTGTCCGCCAGAGACGCGTGCGAGGTCGTTCATCTCGCGCCGCGCGAGGTTGTAAAGCTCGCGGCTGATCGACATGCGTTCAAACGGGCCCATGTGACAGAAGTTGTTGAAGTCTTCGGCTTTCGCGGCGGGCACAAAAATGCGGCGATAGCGTTCGATTTGTCGTTGCGAGAGTGAAAGCTGGCCGTCGTCCTGGCAGTCTTTCATCAGGCGATCTTCGACGAAGTCTTCGGTGTTGATCTGCACGAAGTAACACGCGACGCCGGCGCGCGAAAGCATCAGTTTCGCCGTTCCGAAATCTGAGTTACTCGCGGAATCAACGCCGTCCGTCAACGCAACCACCGCGCGCCGTCCGCGCACGTCCTCGCCTGGCGGATCACGAAAGATCGACTGCACGACGCGTTGGAGCGCGTCGTAATAAGGCGTGCCGTTGCTCGCGCCGAGGTTCTCGATCGCTTTACGCAATTCACCGCGATCGCTGGTTAAGGGCGCAAGCACCTCAACCATAGCCGCCGGTTCGTTAGCCGTTTGCGCCGTATTGAACGCGACTATTCCGACGCGGTCTCCCGGTCGCAACGCTTCGATAAAGCTGTTCGCAGCGGACCGGATCAGCGCGACGTCGTCCCGCGTCGAACCCGAAGTATCAAGAAGCAAAGCGATCTCAAACGGCGTTTGCGTAGTGCCGAAGTTGGCGATCGTCTGCGGCTGACCGTCTTCGATAAGGCGAAAGTTCTCTGGCTTCAGACCTGACAAGGGCCGGCCGGAAGCATCTGTTACCACTGCGGGAACAGAAACGAGTTGTGTATCGACTCTGACGACGTCACCTTCGTCGACTTCATCGGACGCTGCGGTTTTTTTGGTTTCGTTCGATTGATCGGTCCCGTTCGTGACGCGGCGCGGACGTTGGGCTTGTTGCGGAGAGATTTCAACGACCCAAATCCCGATCAGCAAAACGCTTAGAATAAACAAACGACTACGGCGAAAAGCGAGTATTGACATGGCTAAATCCGGATGGGCTCTCGTACGAAGAATATAAGCGCCCGCGGCGCAAACTGCAAAACGAGTAACTGGAGTTTAACTTACCCTGCCAGTTGTAGAGCGACGTGACGGTTCCGCCGCCGGATGCAAACTACCGGCTCCGCCGCCGGATGCAAACTATCGGCTCCGCCGCCCGATGCGAACTACCGGCTCCGCCACCGGATGCGAACTACCGGCTCCGCCGCCCGCTGCGACTATCGGCTCCGCCGCCCGATGCGAACTACGGGCTCCGCCGCCCGATGCGAACTACGGCTCCGCCGCCGGATGTGAGGCGGGGCTTTGCCCCGCCGGAGATGCTTGTAAAGACCTGGGGCTACGCCCCTGGTTCGGGCTTGCCCGGAGTTGGTAGGCCAAAGGCCATACCAGGGGCGTAGCCCAACTCCTCACTTACTCGTAACCGGCGAGGCCGAGCCTCGCCTCACATCCGGCGGCGGAGCCGCTAGTTAAGCGGTTAACTGCCGGCTCCGCCGCCCGATGCGAACTACCGGCTCCGCCGCCCGATGCGAATTACCGGCTCCGCCGCCGGATGTGAGGCGGGGCTTTGCCCCGCCGGAGATGCTTGTAAAGACCTGGGGCTACGCCCCTGGTTCGGGCTCTGCCCGCAGTTGGTGGGCCAAAGGCCATACCAGGACGTGGCCCAACTCCACACTTACTCGTAACCGGCGAGGCGGAGCCTCGCCTCACATCCGGCGGCGGAGCCGGTAGTTAAGCGGTTCAACGAAGCTGATGCTCTCGATCGAGTCACGCTGCAGTCCCGAAGCGTAGCTTGACACTCCAAAGCCCGTCGCTTAGCATGGCGAACCGCTGCGGTTCATCGCTGTTTGAGACGGCGTGCCCCTGCCGAGGTTGCATGGGTTATCGTGGAAAGAAAAGATCGGCGACAGGGCTGGTCTCATGAAGGCACGTACGTCAATGGTAGACGGCTTCCCTTACAAGGAAGAGGTTGGGGGTTCGAGTCCCTCCGTGCCTACCACACCTCAGCGCACTAAAGTTTTTGCGGAGTCGTAGTTCAGTTGGTTAGAACGCCGGCCTGTCACGTCGGAGGTCGCGGGTTCGAGTCCCGTCGGCTCCGCCACTCTCGAGCGGTCGTCCCCCTGGTTACGGACGGCCGCTTTTAGTTTGACCAAACGATTTCAACAGCTACTAAGGGAAAACCACGAGCGCGGCAAATAATTACCCCCTCCTATTGACCCGGCGGATATTTTGACTACAATTCCCCCCAACGGTGAATGTGGTTGCCGGGGTGAGGACGGTGACCAATCGAGGCTGAATGCCTCCGCCAACCTTGAGAGGCCGGTCCTAAAACCGGCCTTTCGGTTTTTTGGACCACAATGATCTCCGTCGCAGAAGCTATCCAAATCGTCCGGCAACAAACGCGACCGCTGCCGCAGGAACGCGTCAGGCTCGAACACGTTCTCAATCGCATACTCGCTGAAGACGTCATTGCCGATTCGGATCTGCCGCCGTTCGATCGCGCGCAGATGGACGGCTACGCGGTGCGCGCGGAAGAGACCAACGATGCACCGGTGCGTTTGCGCATCGCCGGCGAGTCAGCCGCCGGCCGGGGTTGGCATCACGAACTGAAACAAGGCGAAGCAGTGCGGATCATGACCGGCGCGCCTGTTCCCGCCGGAGCTGACAGCGTGCAACAGGTCGAACTCACGCACGAACTCAAAGACGGCACTGTGGTTGAACTCCTGGAGAGTGTCGAACACGGAAAGTCGATCGTCAGACGCGGCGCTGAAATCCAGGCAGGTGCAACTGTCCTGCAGAGTGGCACGAGCATTAACGCCGCGATGATGGCCGTGCTCGCGGCGTTTGGTTATGCCGAAGTGGCAGTGGCCCAACGGCCGCGCGTCGGCGTACTCGCAACCGGAACCGAACTCGTCTCAGTCAACGAAAAACCCGGACAGGACCAGATTCGCGATTCCAACAACTATTCGATCGCCGCGTACGCACAACTCACCGGCGCTTTGGTCGAACGTCTGCCACTCGCGCGTGATGAAACGTCAGTGCTCACAAATCAGATCGCACAAGCAATTGAGAGATGCGACGTGATCGTAACCTCCGGTGGCGTGTCGATGGGTGTTTACGACGTCACGAAGGCAGCGCTACACGAACTCGGCGCCGAGATCTTTTTCGAACGCGTGGCGCTGCGTCCGGGCAAGCCTACGGTCTTTGCACGGTTACCAAACGGCACGCTCGTCTTCGGTCTGCCTGGCAATCCCGTTTCCGTTGCAGTGACGTTCAATCTTTTCGCGCGCACTGCTCTGCTCGCGATGCAAGGCGCGAACGAACCCGCACTCAAATACGAAAGTGCGTTGCTGGCTCGCAGGGTGAAAGGAAATGTGGACCGCGAGAGCTATCTGCCGGCACAACTAACCACGAACGACGACGGAGAACTGATCGCCTTTCCACTCAAATGGGGCGGATCGTCTGACTTCGTTGCTTTCGCACTCACAACAGCACTGGTGATCGTTCCTGCCGGAACAAAAGCACTCGAGGCAAACGCTATCGTCAGGGTGTTGCGTTTGCCGTAAGCTCCGGTTTGACTTGCACGATCGGCGCGATTCGTTCCGTAAGTCCCTTGAATCCGAAGAAACCCGGCAGGCGCTCGATTCGATTCCCAATCTTCCGATCGAACAACTCCAAACCTTCTTTGCCCGGAAACAGCGTCGCCATCACGTAGTTTGCCTCTGATTCACGCTTCGCGCCCTGGCCCACCGGCGACCAGAATTTGCCAATGATGAATCGCGCCAGGTCGCGTGAGAACTTCGCCTCTGCCAATTTCACACGCGCTACGTTCCAGTAAAAACTTCCGTGGATCGACTCTTCCTGCACGATGCCGGTCAACAACTCCTTCAGCACCGGATGGCCCGCGAGATCCGCCAACCGGCGATATGCGTGCATCGCCGTGATCTCATTGATCGCGCCCCACACCATGTGCGCACCGTGGAAATATTTACCAAACGGCCGGCTCGCGTGGTTTATCAAGTAACTTCCGATCGTGTACAGCTTTGGTATCTTGCGTGTTGCTTCGTGGCGCCAGTCGTTGCCGCTCGGAAAACCGGCCTCTTCTAAAAAACGGTTCAGCAGGTTCGCGTGATGCAGTTCTTCAATGCTCCAACGGTCCATGAATTTACGGATGATGGGATCTTTACCGGTCGGCGTGCGCCGTAGTTCCTGGTAGTACATGTCTGTGAAGTATTCGATGTCGCGCATGTAGACCAGCACGGGCACAAACGCTGGATTTACGGGATGGTTTTTGATGTCTTTCCAGCGAATCTGATTGACGTACTCTTTTGATAACGCGCGTGGTTGGCGCTCGTACCAGTCAAGCACTTCTTTGTCCGTTTCAAACACAGGGGGAACCTCCACAGGGGGTTATCGAATGATCACTTAATGTACGAACGAATTCCCTAACTCGGATTCTGATAGAGATGAAGACGCTGAAGCATAGACCAGGACGCGTAAGCGGTCGCGTTCCCGGTCGCCGCAGGATAAGCAAAAGTGTGGCCGGATGTCGAGATCAACTTGCTTCACGCAGAGTTTTTGTTATCTACTTTTCGCCATGACACAACTGTCTCACGTGGACGACCAGGGCCGCATTCGTATGGTCGATACGAGTGATAAGGAGATAAGTTCGAGACGCGCGGTGGCGTCGGCGCGCGTGTTAATGAGCCCCTCGACTGTCGCTGCCCTACGCGAGCATCGCACGCCGAAAGGCGATCCGCTCGAGGCCGCGAGGCTCGCGGGAATCATGGCGGCCAAGCGCACCGCGGATCTGATTCCGCTTTGTCACCCGCTGGCGCTGACGCATATTGAGGTGCGCGCGGAACTCGACGAGACGGGCGTGTCGCTCGAAGCGGAAGCCGCCACGAAAGCGCAAACGGGTGTGGAAATGGAAGCCTTAACCGCAGTCTCCGTGGCCGCGCTGACTGTTTACGACATGTGCAAGGCGCTCGAAAAAGGAATGACCATCACGGACATTCGATTGGAGCGCAAAACCGGCGGAAAATCCGGGGATTACTCAGCGTAGGGCGCCTCCTTCCTGGGACCGCAGGCGTCTCGCCTGCTTGGTGACGAATGGGGCGCTTTCGAACAGTTTGCAGGCGAGACGCCTGCGGTCCCAGGGAAGAGACGCCTAGAGTGCATCACGCCTTTCGGGGAACATACCGTTACCGTTGTGCGTTTTAGCCCCTGCGAACTAAAATACCCGTTAAATCAGCCAGCCGGAGTTTTAAGATGAAATTGAGGCTTACACAAGATGCGCGACCTCAGGCAATGACACTCCTCGTCGCAGCGACGATTTCCGTGTTGCTGTGGTTCATTCCTTACGCCGAAATCCTGACGTACCCGTTTCGAATCTTCGTCACGTTTATTCATGAGGGCGGCCACGCGCTTGCGGCGTTGCTGACTGGCAACTCCGTCGCGGGGCTCAGCGTCGCGATGAACGCGAGCGGCGAAACCTACACGACGCAGGGAGGACTGATCTCCTCATTCTTCATCTCGAGCGCCGGCTATCTGGGAGCGATGACGTTTGGCGCGTTGTTGCTGGTGCTGATTCGCAAGACAATTGCCGCGCGGATTGTGTTGCTGAGTTCCGCGGTGCTGATCTTCGCACTGACGATGATCTTCGGTTTGTTCAAGCCGATGTTCTCGCTGAATGCGTGGTCGGGTATTCCGTTCACGTTGTTTGCCGGTCTGTTTATTTCGGTGGGGCTGGTTTTGATTGCTCGATTTGCGACTGCGCGTGTTGCAACGTTCTTCGTAAGTTTTCTGGCAGTGCAATGCGTGCTGAACGCGCTCTTCGATCTAAAGACAGTTTTCTTCCTTTCGTCACCTTTCAAACCATCAGTTTCGACCGACGCAGTAAACATGGCCAACGCGACCGGCATCCCGGCGATTTTCTGGGCCGCGCTTTGGATCGCGTTGGCTCTGGGAATTTTGTGGTTCGCGATGCGGCTCTACGTCGCCGGCCGCGACAAGAGCTTCCAGCCTGACCTTCCGTTCGAGGAAACACCACCCATTTAATCAATCAAAATGTGAACCGCGCCTGGACCTGGAACATTCTCGGCGGATCGATGTTCGCAAACGCCGGAATCGCATTTGGCGACGAGCCCACACCACCAACAAACTGTCCGAACGTGGGCACCGCGACAGCACCGTCGCCGTAAACCGTCACACCTCGTCCGAGAAAGTTTCCGTGATTGAAAAGGTTGAAGCCTTCGAGCCGGATCAGAATGTTTGTGTGCTCTGACGTGCGGAAGCGCTTCTCTACAAACATTGCAACCTCGGAAGTAGGCGTGCCGCGAAATGCTGACTTGGGAATGATCGCGCCATTGATCACCGGACGATCGTTATTCGCACCATCGCCGTTGTTGTCGATACCAGTCGTGGCATTGAACGGCCGCGCTGACGCGAACATAGAAAGCGTTCCGGCAGTGATGTCCCACGGGAACCGGTAATAGAACATGATCACCGCACGATGACGTTGATCGACAACGCTCGGTCCGCGCTCGATCTCGCCAAGCTGCGTGATGTTGGCCTCGTTTGGTCCAATGCCGTTGCCGTCCGGCTCAAACGTGTTCGTGGCCTTCGAAAGCGTGTAACTCACCGATGCATACATCTTTCGATTGCCGCGATAGCTAAACTGCGTTTGCAGCCCGTCGTAATCCGCGACGCCGAGGTTCATGATCACGTTCACCTGCCTGACACCACCGGGTACCGGCAGAATCGGTCGCGTCAGATTCGCTGTTCCAACGCTTCTCACCTGACCCGGTGCGGTGCGCGTAAACGGCGCGGGCGCGTTCAGATCGACCGTGCGATCGAGATTGGTCCAGTGTTGGTGCACGTAGTCCGCTCCGAAGAACATCCCTTCGAAGAATTCACGTTCGACGCCCAACGTAAACACCTGACTGCGCGGATTCACCAGCTTGTCGGGATAGTTCGACAGACGATCGAAGTTCAAACCAAACCGGGCGAATTGTTCGCGATAGAAGTCGCGCAAACCGGCGCGAATCGTGATATCGCGAGCGGGCAGTTGCGAAGCGGGAATGGTCCTCGGGTCCACCGCAACCGGAAGACACGATCCCACCAAACAAGTCGGGAAACCAACTTGACCCTTGATCGCTGTGTAGGTGGTCAATCCGTCGAGACCGTTAACCAAAAAACCGGCAACCGCGTTCGCGCGAATCTGCGTGTAGTACATCGCGTAGCCGCCGCGAATTGCCGTTTTTGCATCGCTACCAGGGTGCCAGCCAAATCCAATGCGCGGCGCGAAGTTGTTCTTCCCGTCGGTAAGCGTCTGCCGGTCGTAACGCAATCCTACGTCAAGCGTGAAGTCGCTGCGCAGGTGAATGCTGTCCTGCAGGAACAGCGTGTTGAGCCACTGCGGCAATTCGTAGCTGTCGATCCCGAAATCGATCGGCTGCGTGTAGCTCTGCACGTCGTCGAGCGTCAACTGTCCAAAAGGCGCGGTCGTGTTATTCCTGAAATTGAACGTGCCGAGGATCGCGGTGCCCGGCTCGCTGCCCGTGCCGCCCGAAGTGTGATGAATGACACTGCCGCCGAAACGTAGATAGTGCATTCCGAGCGACCACGACACAGTATCGGAAAACTGCACCTGATGACTCCAGAGGTCCGACGCGCGCGATTGTCCGATCGTGAACGGGACCGCACCGCCACGCGTGTATGTGGTTGACAAATTTTGCGCCTCCCACAACGTGACCGGATCGCCGTGTAGATAGGCGAAGCGCGCTTCATTTATGAGTGCCGTGTTGATGACGGCCGTGTGATTCACTTGAGCGGTCCACGCACGGCGGGAATAGCGGCGCGCAACACTCGGCGCGTTCGTCCCACCAACAGCATCCTGCGGATTGTCGTCAAAAAACCGGTCCACATTGAACCGAAACGCCAGGTTCTGATTCGATGTGAGCTTGTGGTCCACTCGCCCGTCAAAAAGAAACTGGCGATAGTGACCGGTGAACTCGAAATTTCCATCTGCCGGCAGGACAAACGCCGGCAACGAAGTCGAGAGCAGCGTCGTGCGGTTCTGACGGGTGTAGTCGGCCGTCGCGAAAAAGAACGTGCGATCGTGAACGATTGGACCACCAATCGTAGCGGAGTACTGCTGCAAAGCATCCGGAATGTCGACCGGGTTGATGTGTTGCAGCGTCGAAGGCGTAACACACGTCGCTACTGATGACGGGCAAAAACCCTTGGTCGAGAACGTTTCCGCCTGCCAATCGCCCGGCCGAATCATGAAGAGCGCCTCACCATGCACGTCGTTGGTTCCCGATTTCGTCACGATGTTCAACGCCGGTCCGGCGGTCCATCCGTACTCAGCCGAAAACGCGTTGGAAAGGATAGCGATTTCCTGAATCGCGCCAAGCGGAATGGTGGCGACTGCGGTTTGCCGGCCCCAACCCTCATCGTTGTTCGCTCCGTCGAGCGTGACGGTGGTGGTGCGGCGCGAACCAGCGCCGGTGATGAAGTAGATCTGATTGACAAAGAGATCGCCCGTGCCTTTTCCCTGTCGAAACGCCGAGTTGAGCAACGGCAGCGTCGTCGTCTTGCGACCGAGGATCGGCGTTTCACTGATCTGCTCGCCATTCAGCGGAATACCGATCAACGGATCTGCACGCACGCCCTGGGTGGTGCCGTAGATAACGACTTCCGCGCTTTGCGAACCGGCGAGCAGCGCCACTTTGATAGTTGCGGTCTCCCCGGATCGCAACGTCAGATCATTTCGCTCTTCGTTGCCGAAGCCCTGGCGCGAAACCGTGACTTTGTAAGTGCCCGTAAGCGACAAGCCCGAAAACGTCGCGGCGCCATCGTTCCCGGAAACTGCTTCGCGTGCGTCGCCGGTGGCGTTGTTTAGAACCGAGACTTTCGCGTCATTGACGACCGCGCCGGCTTGATCCGTCACGATGACGATCATGGTCGCGGTGTTAGGAGACTGCGCAAACACCGGCGCCGCGAAGAGTGTGAGTAAAACGGTTAAGAGAAGAGAAAAGAGCGGTAGAGGTTTGAGTTTCATGATTATCACCATTTGGTTACCGTGTACTGGTCGAAATAACTGACGCTGTCGGTCTTGGACCAAACACCGACGCGACCTGATACCGGCTCGGCGAGTGTGTAATCGAGCAGGTGTTTGCCGTCGAGCGAGGCTTGAAGATTTGTGCCTTTGACGGTGATCTCCAGCGAGTGCCACGTATTCATTTGCAGCGGCACGTTTTCAGTTCCCTTCTTCACGAAACTTCGTTTGCCTTTTAGAAAGGTCCACAATACGACGTTGTCTTCCTTGCCGTTGAAACGCACGGTGAGATAGTCGCCGTTGGGTTTGAGGTTGAAGAGAATTCCCGCGCACGAATCGAGTTGACCGGCGACGAGTTTGAAGCGCATGGAGATCGTGCCGTCGTGAAAATCGTCGACATCTTTGGCGACGGCGTAGGGGAAGTAGGCGAAGGCCTTTACGTTGTCGATGAACTCCTCGTGCCGCGAGCCGTAGATGGCGCGGGCATTCTGCGCCAGACCTCCGGCCGGTTGGCCGCGCAACCACTGGCGGCCATCGACTCCCAGCACTTTCGTCCCGCCATCATCGACGATGGACCAGTTGCCGACTACGGCGAGGAACCTTGTCGAATCGCGGCCGCTTCGCTCCTTTGAAAGATCCACACGAATGGTCTTCGGTTTGGAAGTCCGCTGCGGTGCGGCGCTCCCTGCGAAAAGGATTATTGCACTTAGTAACACCAGTAACTTTTTCATTTTCTATACTCCATCACCCAACAAACGATCACTAGCAGGGGCCAAAACAAGTAAAAGATCGCGCTTGCGTATTTTGGTTGAGTGGCTAACGGAAAGCCGGGGAAACCGCCGTCCGTTGCTCGCTCCGGCGAACTCACGTTCGCGAGTGTGTAAATCTGATCGAGCACGACCTCTTCAATCGTCGAGGGCTCGACTGCTTTTTGTCCGCCGAGTTCGTACCAGATCTCGCCGTAATGATCTTCGGCGTTTTCAAAAAGTCCCGATCGGCTTGTCGCTGCGTATTCAACGTCCAACTTGTGGAGTGAACGCCTGAGTTTTCTGAGCACGTTCTGCTCGAAATCCGTGAGCCGCGGATCTTCAGGCGCGAGAAAGACCGTGATCTTCAACGGTTGATCGACACCGCGCAGTAACGCCTCATCCGCGGTTGAAAACGAGTTGCGCCGGTTCTCACTCACGTCCCAACTCCGGCGCACATTCGCCGCGCCCCACACGAGCCCAGCAGTGACAAACACCAACAGCAAACTGCGCCACAGACGTGACGTAAAAGCACGACCCGTATCCAACCAGATCGCCGCCACGCCAACCGCCGCGCAACTAAGCAACAACAACACTAAAGCCACGTTGAAGCGCAACAAGCCTTGCTCGAAAGAACGCAGTGCCGCCGTGGGCGTGTAAGTAGCGAGTTGCTGAACCAGACCGCCGCGTCCGGCCGCGATGAAATCCAACGCCCAGGTGCCGACGGTGAACGCCAATGTCAGGATCGCCGCGCTGGCCGCACTCTCCGTTACCGCCGCGAAAGCGAGCGCTAACGCGCCACTCAACAAACCGCGCAGCAAATGGCCCAACAGCAGGTTCAAAGTTTCCGGCGCGTAAAGATGACCGCCATACGAACGCCAAAGCACGATCGCCGCCAGGCCCGGAAGCCACGCGATTACCCATGCACACAGCAGCACAAAACTCTTCACTGTCAGTTTTGTGAGTAACGATCGCGGGAGTTGCAGCAAGAGCTTCAACGCGCCACTTTCCTTCTCCGCGGAGATCATCCGGATCGCCACAAACGGAAAGAGCAACGTCGCCGCGAGATCGTAAGCGCCCCACGCCGGCACCAGCACACCATCGAGAGAGCTGAGACCCTGTGGTAAAGCGGCTGGTCCACCGTTTCCACTCATCTCCGAATACAACTGAACCGCGGTGATGAAGCCGTGGCCGACCAGTAGTCCGACGATCAGCAACAGCAACCAAAACGCGCGCGTCGTAAAAAGTTCGCGAAACTCCTTCGCCAGCAGTTGTGCGATGTTAGGTAAGCGCAAGGAAGATCTCCTCCAGCCCTCCCTCACGCACATTTGCCTGCGCTTGCAACTCGCTCAGCGTTCCTTCCGCCACGCGACGCCCGTCATTCAACAACACCAGCCGATCGCAAACCCTCGCGGCGTCGTTCAACTGGTGAATGGAAACAAACAACGCTCGTCCCGTAGCGCTTTCTTTTCTCAGCAACGTCATCACTTCTCTCGTTTGACGTAAGTCGAGCCCGTCAAACGGTTCGTCGAGTAACAACAATGGCTGAGACGTGAGTAGACCAAGAGCGAGTAAGAGACGCTTTCGTTCACCTTTGGAAAGCGTACCGACGCGAGCGCGCCGGAGTTCGTGCAAACGCAGGGTCGCGATAAGTGCCGCCGACTTGTCAGCGCCACTCGCATACATCTTTTCAAAGAGCTGCAAAACCTGCCGAACAGATTGTTCGGGCCAGGGCAGAATGCCGTCAGGCATGTAGAACAAAAGATCTTTGCGTCTTGTCAGCGGGACAGATGTATCACCGGCCGTGAGCGTGCCCGAGGTCAGCGGCAACAAGCCGGCGAGACATTCCAACACCGTCGTTTTGCCGGCCCCGTTTGGGCCGATCAGTCCGAGTACTTCGCCGGCGAAAACAGTGAAGCTGACGTCCGACAAGATGCATCTGCGACCAAACGTTTTGCTCAGACGATCGACAGTCAGCAGAGTAGACAAGAAAATTTCGCCCCAAACGTTTCGACACGGCTTTGCTTCAAATCGTCCGTCACAGCTTCGCCGCGATTTTCCGACCCGGCTTCGCTCAAGTTTTCCGTCACAGCTTCGCGCCGATTCCGACCCGGCTTCTGCTCAAACCTTCCGACACAGCTTCGCGTCAATTCCGACCCGGCTTGGGCTCAAAGGTTCCGACACAGCTTCGCCTCGATTTCCAACGCGACTTCGCGCACATTTTCCGACAGAGCTTCCCTCGATTCCGACCCGGCTTCGGCTCAAAGGTTTCCAATACGGCTGTGCCGCCGGATGTGAGGCGAGGCTATGCCTCGCCGTCACTAGTGTGAACAAGGGGGCTCTGCCCCTGGTTCGGGCTTGGCCCGAAGATGGTAGGCCAGAGGCCATACCAGGGGCGAAGCCCACTCCTTTCTTACTAAGCTACGGCGAGGCAGAGCCTCGCCTCACATCCGGCGGCACAGCCGCTGCTGAGCTTCACATCCGGCGGCACAGCCGCTGCTGAGCTTCACATCCGGCGGCACAGTCGCTGCTGAGCTTCACATCCGGCGGCACAGCCGCTGCTGAGCTTCACATCCGCGGCACAGTCGCTGCTGAGCTTCACATCCGGCGGCACAGCCGCTGCTGAGCTTCACATCCGGCGGCACAGCCGCTGCTGAACTGCATCCGGCGGCACAGCCGTACGCTGACTCCTTCGCCGGTAGTCACTCCTGGAGCAGGGTAGTCAAGGAACTAAAATGAGTAGCGGTAGCGCACGGCTACGCCGCGGCCTGCGCCGTCAATGCCCCAACTGATCCCGCGATACGACTTGTCGAACATGTTCTCGAAGTCGACAAACACTTCCGACGTTTCGCTGAACCGCCACGCGCCGCGCACGCCGACCAATCCATAACCCGGCAGATACGGAAACAGCGGCACGAGGGTGTCGTTGTTTACGACCTGCACACCGTTGAGCGTCGCGCCAATCGGCAGCAATCGATTCTGCACTTGGGCCAACGTTTCGCCTGTGGGGATGAGAATGCCACCCGCGGATCCGCAACCCGTAGGGCCAGGCGTGGTGAGGCCACGGACACAAGCTCCCCGGCGGAAAAAGTTTTGAATGTTCGCCCGTGAGCGTGCAGCGCCCGTGCGGCGGTCGGTCAGATCGAGCGACGACAGACGATTCTGCCGGCCCGCCATTACTGAATAACCTTCAATGTAAAAACGCGAACGCGGCTGATAGCGCAGACTGACAAACGCAGTCGCGGGAGGAAGTCCGCCTTCGATATTCGGTGGCAATCCATTTAGCAAACTATGCGCACGGATGTAGGTGAAGTTTCCCGTGCCGCTGAACTGATCGTTGAAACGCGCGCGTGTATTGAACTCGACGCCGTTCAAACGCGCATCGTCGAAATTCACGCGTACCAGCACCGGACTCGAAGGCGCCGCTGCAACAAACACAAGCCCGGCAGGGTTCTGCGCGACGACCTGTTCGCTGCCGAGGAAAGTGCCGACTGCGCCGGGCGGCAATACCAGCGCTTGATCGAAGTACACATCGCCGAGTTTCGTGGTGAAGCCCGTTAATTCCGCACCAAAGCGACGGCTCGTGTAACGAAAACTAAGATCGAAACTGTCGCTGGATTCCGGACCGAGACGCGTTACGGGTATGCCGGTTGAAACTGCGTCGCCACCCGCGGTTGTGCCGATAGAACCACCGCGCGCGGCCGCGGTAGCAGCGTCGACTTCGAAACCCGTTCCAACGAGGCCGATGATACCGAGATCGGTCGTGTTCGGCGCGCGAAAACCGCGAGTGTACTTGCCTGCGATATCGAAACCACCGGCGACGTTTACCACCGCGCCGATGCGACCGGAAAACGCGTCGAATCGTGCACTGTCATCGGGGAACAGCGGCAGCCCGTTTGGACCAGGCGCTGAGTTTGAGGCGCGCGAAACGTACGAAGCGACGCTGTAACGAACGGCAGCGTTCATCTGCAAATGATCGGGAATAGCAGTGAAGTTGTCCTGCGCGTAAAAGCCGTAAGACAGGTAACGCGCGCCGTTTGGAATACGTGGACGTGAGTTGACGACAGTGCCAGTAACCGGATCAGTGGTGAACGCGGGCGCTTTGATTTTATCGCGATACACATCCGCGCCGAACAAGAACGTATTGCGGTCGCCGATCTGTTTGTCGAGATAGAAGTTGAAACCTAAAACATTGGTCCGTTCGCGCTGGTTCGTGATCGCGCCGGCCGGATTGCCGTTCCCGCCCTGATTGATTCGCTCTTCGCGCTGTCCGTTATAGGAAAAAGTGAACGAGCCGTTGTCGAAAAAGCCAAGCCCCTGCCGGAAGAGACGAACATAAAACGTGTCCGTCATCAGGTTGCGCAAGTCGGCGATGTTGTTGCCGTCGCCGCCGAGCAACTGGTCGTAGCGTTTGCCATTGTCCTGCTGGTTGCGCGCGTAGCTGACGAGAAACTGCGTGTTGTTGTTCAGATTGAAACTCGCGCGCGCGAGAGTGCCGTACTGAGTGAAGCCGGTGTCGGGGAGACGCCTGCCAAAAATGTCTGAAGGCAACCCAAGAAAACGCGTAACGGCGGCGTGGTAATCGAGACCATCGGCCGGTTTGAGCGCACTAATGCGCCGCCCATTCATGTTCAGCAACAGACCGTACGTACGCGTGCCGTAAGTGAAAAGCGCATTGCCGCCGAAACCGTTTGTTGGAGAGGTGTAGAAGACGCTGCTTTTGCCGTGAAACTCACTATCGAGGTTACCGTATCGCGGCGCCTGTGAAATGAAGTTGACTACGCCACCGTGAACGTCGGAACCGTATTGTGAACTGTTTGGACCACGCAGGATCTCGACTGATTCGAGACTCGACGGTTCGATCAAACTGAAGAACGTGCCGACGCCGCCACGCTGCGCGCTGGTCGTGTAACGAACTCCATCGACAAATACCGCGACGTTTCTTCCGGTCAACCCACGCACAAACACAGCACTCAACGACGGGCTGGTGCGTTGCAAGTTCACACCCGGTTCTTCATCGACAACCTGGGCCACGACTTCAGGCGCGCGCTCAAAAATCTCTTGTTCGGGGATGAGGTTAACTTGGGTGTCGACCTTGCGCGTACTAGCCACAAGACCGGCTTCGGCGGTGATCGTGACGTTCTCCTCGATCGTGTTTACTTCGAGCACGATGTTGACTTCGCGGGTCTCGCCTGAAGTGACCTGGACGGCCGAACGATGTCGCAGAAAACCCGAGCGCTCGACACTGATTCCGTACGTGCCGTCGGGAACGTTGTCGAACATGAAGACTCCCTCGGCGTCGGTGGCCGTTGCACGCGCAACCGCTTGATTTTGCAGCAGCAACGACACGTCAATGCCGCTCACCACGGCGCCGTTGGAATCTTTGACCGTGCCTTTGATCTTGCCTACGGACTCTTCGACCGCGGCCATCAGCGACATGGTCGAAGCAAACACGCTATACAGCAAGAGCGAGAAAAGTCTTTTCATAAGTTTTCCTGGGAGGGCACGGCAAATAGGGTGACTGACAATATAGCCGCGGCTGAACTACTACCAGCTATCGTAATCGTGCGCGCCGTTACCCTGGGACCGCAGGCGTCTCGCCTGCATCTCACGGTAGCGCCCGATTCGTAGCCATGCAGGCGAGACGCCTGCGGTCCCAGGGTAACGGCTTCCTTTTTGACAGGTTTGTTCTGGAAAACTAACTGAGGAAATGCACGACGTGCTCGACAAACTCGTGAACCGCGGCGAGCACTTGCGGACGACTTTCGATCATTACGCTGACGACTATCAAAACCGTGAGCGCCATCCACGGCAGAAAACGAACCAAAGGCGCGCTACTAACCAGTAATCGCGGATCGGCGGCGGCCAGTTCCACTAACCTTCGCACGCGCACTCGCACGCGTGGCGTGTCTTCATTCCCGGCAAGAAAAGCGGAAACCGACGCGGGCATAATCTGCTGCTGGCCTTTCGGAATCATCTTCGCGATCCGAACCAGCGCCGACGCCAGATTGAGTGCGACCAGCGAACTGCGTTGCGCGGCGTGTTCGTCAGCCGCCGATTCCGACGCCTCGCTCCACGCGCGATCGAGCGATCGCCCGCAGGGAATAAGCAACAGCGCCGCGCGGCTGATCCGCATCACCGATCGTTTGAAGTTGTCGTGTGCCGCCAGATGACCGTACTCGTGTGCGATTGCGGCGGCCAGTTCTTCCTCACTCAGAGAGTCGAGCACTTGAGCGGCGATAAAGAGTCGCGGCCGCAACGCGCCGACGACGGCGATGATCGGAAATGTGTGTTGTAGAACGAACGTCGGAACTTTGATCGAGTCGAATCTAATCGGCGTCGAGGATGCGAGCCACTCTTTTAGAAGTGAACGCGTTGCCAGCCAGGAACGAACGCCACGCGAGATTGCGAGCGCCACGCCGATCGCGGAGAGTGCCGCGAGACCGCCGAGCTTCCAGCTAACGACCTCTTCCGTGCTATGGGGTTCGTAAATCAGATACGACGGAATCATGAACGCGGCGATTGCCACGATGGCGATCACCGGTGGTCCGATGCGCATTACGAAAAGAATCTCTGCTCTCGTACGCGCCGAACATCTCCGGAGCAAACGCTTGCTGAGACGCCCGGCCCCCGCGGACGTCATCGTCGCGGTCGCGTTGATCGTCAACAGCAAAGCAAGTACGAGTGTGATGCAGAGGAATGTGTACATTGGCCGTTACGATCGACCGAGTTCGCGTTTCTTCTCTTGCACGAGACGATCGAGCTCGTCGAGTAACTCGCGATCTCGTTCGGTGATCGTGTCGACGATACATGCCAGGACCGGTTCGACTTCGTCGGCGCCGTGACCGAGGAGGCCGTCAACCACGTCCTCTTTGATCCCGCGTTCAAACTCGTCACGTGAAACGATCGCCGAATACAAGAAAGCACGGCCGTCTTTGCGACGTTCGAGCAGGTTCTTTTTAAAGAGACGATCGAGCGTGGTCATGAGTGTGGTGTAAGCAATCCGCTCCTGGAATGCGCGGTGAACGTCGCGCACGCTGACTTCGCCGAGCCGCCACGTCTCTTCGAGCACCTGACGTTCGAGTTTGCCGAGAGCGAAACAGGCAATTTCGCGCGGACGCCTGAATCCGCGCAGCAAGAAACGAGAGGTTTTCATATCGCGCGCATTTTCGGCTATTATTCGTAGTTTGTCCATGTCTCAAGAATCGATACAAGTAAGGGGAGCGCGAGTAAACAATCTCAAAAACATCTCCTTTTCCATCCCCATCAACCAGATGACTGTGGTCACGGGCGTGAGCGGCTCGGGCAAGTCTTCACTTGCCTTCGACACGATCTACGCCGAGGGGCAGCGTCGTTACGTTGAATCGCTGTCGGCGTACGCGCGGCAGTTTCTGGAGCGGATGGATAAGCCGGACGTCGACGAGGTCAGCGGCATCGCGCCCGCGATTGCGATCCGGCAGAAGAATTCGACGCGAAACCCGCGTTCGACTGTCGGCACGCAAACCGAAATTTACGATTACCTGCGACTGCTTTTCGCGCGGGTTGGTCAAACGTTTTGCCGGGTGTGCGGACGGCTGGTGTCGCGAGATTCGCCTGAGTCTGCGGCTGATGAAGTGCTCAGCACGCTAGCGCCAGGCACCAGGTTTTACGTGCTGTTCCCGGCCGGAGCCGGAACTGCGTGGTCGGACGAAGAAACGGGCGAGCGAGAGAAGCCGTCGAAACGGCGTGCGTCTGCGTCAGTGCGTCAATCGGTCACTGCGCACGTCATGAGCTTGATGCAACGCGGATTTACACGGCTGTTTGCTGACAAGAAGGTTATCGAGCTCAACTCGCCCGACGATTACACGCGCATCGATTTCAAGGATGTTTTTGTGCTCGTCGATCGACTGTCCGCGCGTATTGACGTTCGACAACGGCTCGTCGACTCGCTCGAGATCTGTTTTCAGGAAGGACACGGCACTGCGGTCATTGAAACTGCTTCTGAAGCAGAGCCCCAACGGCTGCGCTTTTCCGAGCATTTCGAATGCCGTTACGACCGCACGGTTTATGCGACGCCCGAGCCACGGTTGTTCAGTTTCAACAATCCTTATGGCGCGTGTCCGACGTGTCAGGGATTCGGTAACACGATCGGTCTCGATCTGAATTTGGTAATTCCCAACCCGGGTCTGTCGCTCAAAGAGGGCGCGATCGAACCATGGACCAAGCCGCAGCACGAATGGGCCATGGCCGAGTTGAAACAGTTCTGCCGGGCGGAAAAGATTTCGATGACCACGCCGTTCAATCAGCTCTCGCGATCGGACCAGCAGGCGATCGTCGAGGGACGAGGCGACTTCGGCGGCGTGCGTGGGTTCTTCGATTGGATGGAAACGAAGAAATACAAGCTGCACGTGCGCGTGTTTTTGTCGAAGTATCGCGGCTACACGCTGTGTCCGGACTGCGGAGGTGGGCGTCTGCGTCAGGAAGCGCGTGATGTGAAAGTCGGAGGACGGACGTTACCGGAGTTGTGCTCGTTGTCGATCAAGGACGCGTCTGAGTTTTTCGACACGTTGGAACTCTCGACCGAGCAAGCGGCGATCGCTGACCGAATTCTATTCGAAGTGCGGCGACGATTGAGGTTTCTGGTCGAGGTTGGACTGGATTATTTAACTCTCGATCGTCTTGCTTCGACGCTTTCCGGCGGCGAAGCGCAGCGCATTCAACTCGCCACAAATCTGGGTTCGTCTCTGGTCGGCGCGCTTTACGTGCTCGACGAGCCTTCGATCGGACTGCATCCTCGTGACAACGATCGTCTCATTCGCCTTTTGAAGAACTTGCGCGACATCGGCAACACCGTGCTCGTCGTCGAACACGACGCCGAGATGATGCGCTCGGCGGATCACATTCTCGATATAGGCCCGGCGGCGGGTGAACTCGGCGGGCGTGTGATTTACGAAGGCGACTTTGCCGGTTTGTTGAAGGACGAGGCTTCGCTGACTGCGCGTTACCTACGCGGTGACGCTGAGATCAAGGAACCAAAACAACGCCGCACGCCACAGAAACGACGCCTCACGATCCAGGGCGCGTCCGAGCACAATCTCAAGTCGATCGACGTCGAAATTCCGTTGGACATGCTCGTCTGTGTGACCGGCGTTAGCGGTTCCGGAAAGTCCACCCTGATTCACGACTGCATCTACGCGGGATTGAAGAAACAACGCGGTGACTGGCAGGGACATGTTGGCGCGTTTCAGAAACTCGAAGGCGGGCAGCTTATCGACGATGTGATTCTGGTGGACCAGTCGCCGATCGGCCGCACGCCGCGCTCGAATCCCGTCACATACATCAAGGTCTACGACGCGATTCGCGAAGTCTTCGCCGGGACGCGCGAAGCACAGGCGCACGGTTTCGACCCGTCGCATTTCTCATTCAATCTGCCGGGTGGGCGTTGTGAAGTCTGCCAGGGCGACGGCACGGTGACGGTCGAGATGCAGTTTCTCGCGGACGTTGAGTTGGTTTGCGAGGAGTGCAAAGGCACGCGTTTCAAGCAGCAGATTCTTGACGTGCGCTATCGCGGCAAGAACGTTCACGAAGTGCTGAACATGACGGTGCGCGAAGCCATCAACTTCTTTCGCGAAGTGCCGAAGATCACCAACCGTTTGCGCGTGCTGGATGATGTTGGTCTTGGTTATTTGCGACTGGGCCAGTCGGCGACAACGTTGTCGGGCGGCGAAGCACAGCGGATCAAACTCGCCGCACATCTGTTAAAGCGGACCGGCGCGAAGACGCTCTACATCTTCGACGAGCCAACCACCGGACTGCACTTCGACGACATCAACAAACTGCTCGCGGCCTTTCGCGCGCTGATCGATGCGGGTGGCTCGCTTCTGGTTATCGAACACAACCTCGACGTAATCAAAACCGCCGACCACATCATCGATCTCGGCGCCGAAGGTGGCGACGCCGGTGGTTACGTCGTCGGCATCGGCACGCCGGAAGAGATCATGGCGATTCCCGAGTCGCACACCGGCCACTTCCTGGGTGAATATTTAGCTAAAACAAACGGGCACGTGAAACGCGACGGCAGGAGGGTTTTGGAAGATGAATCTTAGCGAACAGATTATTTCTGACTTGACCGCCTCGATGAAGGCACAGGACGCGCAGCGCACCTCGACCTTGCGCATGGTGAAAGCGGCGATGATGAACCGCAAGATCGAGAAGGGCGGCGACCTCGACGATGAAGAGGTGCAGAAACTCTTGCGCTCGCTCGTGAAACAACGGCGCGACTCAATCGAGCAATATGAAAAAGCCGGGCGGCAGGAACTCGTCGACAAAGAGCAAGCCGAGATCTCCGTCATTGAGACCTACCTTCCGCAAGCCGCGTCCGTCGCCGAAATTGAAGCAGCCGTAACCGCCGCCATCTCCGAAACCGGCGCGACATCTATTAAGGACATGGGCAAAGTCATGAAAGCCGTCCAAGCCGCGTTAACTGGCAAGAATGCGGATGGGAAGGTTGTGGCGGAGACTGTGAAAGCAAAGTTGGCTTCCCCCTAACCTGGTGCGCTTACGTAACTGGTCGTGCTCTTCCCTGGCACCGCAGGCGTCTCGCCTGCAACTGACGGGAGCGCCCGATTCGAGACATGCAGGCGAGACGCCTGGGGTCCCAGGGAAGAGCACGACCTAACTCTGTTAGTTCGATGTTTTCATGCCCAAGAGCGAGGTGCGTTTTAGGAAGACTCCCGCAGGTTGCCTCGCAGAAACCGTTTCCGTATAATTCACAGCTTGCTCGAAGGCACGGGTTCTTGTCCGGTGGGTTCGCGCCCACTTTTTCTTTGGGCGAGATTCGTTCGGAGGGTGGCAATGGCAAACGATTCGATTGCGGCAAGAGTTCAGGAATTGGCTGAACGAGTGGCAATCGAACATGGCGTCGAGTTGGTGCATGCGGAAGTTGCCGGCCCCGAGAACAAACCTATTGTCCGTATATTTATTGACAAGCCGCAGGGTGTTACCCACGAGGATTGCTCCGGAGTCAGCACACACCTGGGAACCATTCTGGATGTGGAAGACTTCATCCACGCTTCCTACACATTGGAAGTATCATCGCCCGGGCTGGAGCGTGGGCTCTATAAACGTGCCGATTACGAACGCTTCGCCGGCAGTAACGCGAAGCTGAAGACCCGGCAGCCGATCGGCGGCCAACGCAATTTCCGCGGGCGTTTGCTCGAACTCGACGGCGACGAACTGATTTTTGAAGACCGGACAAGCGGCCGCGTGCGCGTGCCGCTGGATTTGATTACTAAAGCAAACTTGGAAGTGGACGTGGAAGGCGAACTTCGGCGCCCCAAGTAGAAATCAAGCCAAGTAGGGCAATTAAACTGGTACGTAGACAACTGAATAGGCTCAACGACGCAGTTTCGAAACTAGCGCCGAGCCAACTGAGATAGAGAGACTTTCATGAGTTCATCGATTGCACAAAACATCGAGGCGCTTTGCCAGGAACAAGGTATCGAACGCGACCTCGTGATCGAAGCGATGAAGGAGGCCGTGCGCGCGGCCGCCAAGAAGCAGTTTCGTTCCGGCGAAGACATCCAGGTCGACTGGAACTCCGAAACCGGGATCGAGCTTTCCGCTTCGAAAGTAGTCGTCGACGAAGTTGAAAACCCGGCCACCGAACTCTCTATCGACGAAGCCCGCGAACTCGCCGGGGACGAAGTCGAACTCGGCGACGCGCTGCTATTGCCGCTGCCAATGGAAGAACTCGGCCGCATCGCCGCGCAGACAGCGAAACAGATCCTGTTTCAAAAAGTCCGCGACGCCGTTCGCAGCAACGTCTACGAGCAGTACATCGACAAGATCGGCGACCTCGTAAACGGCTACGTGAAACGTTTCGAGCGCGGCAATATTATTGTCGATCTCGGCAATCTCGAAGCGATCCTGCCACGATCGCAGCAATCGCGCGGCGAACAGTGGAACCAGGGCGAACGAATTCGCGTCGTTATCAACAACGTCTCCAAAGAATCGAAAGGGCCACAAGTCGAGGTTTCGCGCACGTCGCCCGAGCTTTTACTAAGGTTGTTTGAAATGGAAGTGCCGGAAATTTACGACGGCACTGTCGTGATCAAGTCAGCCGTTCGCGAACCCGGCGAGCGCGCCAAGATCGCAGTCATGTCCAACGAACGCGACGTCGATCCGGTCGGGGCCTGCGTTGGTATGAAAGGCTCGCGCGTCCAGGCGATCATTCGCGAACTCCGCGGCGAAAAGATCGACATTATCGAGTGGTCTGACGAGCCGTCCGTGTTTGCCGCCAACGCGTTGTCACCGGCGAAAGTCAATCAGGTCAGAATCACCGATATCGAAAACCGCCAGATGGAAGTCATCGTCAACGAAGACCAACTCTCGCTGGCGATCGGCAAACGCGGTCAGAACGTTCGACTCGCGACCAAGCTCGTCGGTTGGAACATCGACATTCGCAGCGAAGAAGAGATCAAACGCGAAGTCACCGAGCAGATGGGCGCACTCATCGCTTCCGGCGAGGCTGTGCCGCTGTCCGCAATCGAAGGTGTCACGGCGCAACAGGCCGACGCGCTGGCCGAGCATGGCATTAACGACATCGACGCACTCGCTAACACAACAGTCGACGACCTGGTCGAGTTCCTCGACCTGAGTCTTGACGAAGCCGAGGTCATCCTGAACGCCGCGCAGGCCGTGATCGCGCTGCGTAGTCGAAACCTGGGCGACGGCGAAGCCGGCGAAACACCGGAAGAGCAACACGCTGTGTCCGCGGAGCTCGATGAATCGGTTGAGGCCGAGGAAGTTCAGCCAAACGAGGAAATGACCGCAGAAGGTTACGACGAGGCCGTCGAGAACGGCGTTCCCTTCCGAGCCGAGGCGGACATTCTCGCGCGTGAATCAGCCGATCCGGTGGCCGTCACCGAATCCGAAGAGATTGCGGCTGACGAGATTGGTTTGATGGAAGCGGGTCGTGACTTGCGGCCCGACACGATTACACCATCGCCAGACATCACGTCTTCGGGTGTGGCCGCGCTCGAACAGGTTGAAGAAGTAGCCGCCGAGATTCTGGCGGCTGATGAAGATTTTGTTTCGGACGCCGAGGCCGACGAAGCAGAACCAACGGCTCCCGCAGTTTCGGAAGATGCTGCATCAGGCGGGAGCACGGATGAAGAGAAGCACTGATGCTTCCAACGGTGCAGCCAATTAGGAAGAACAAGGGTTCAGTTCAGTCTGGACGTTTGTCTCACCCGTTCCGCTACTGTCACGCGTTGAACTTCTGATCGACGCTTTTGCAGTGGTTAGGAACGAGCGAGTTCCTAATCACTATAGGTCGTTTCAGGACGCAGTATGAAGCGTCGAGAAGGAGTGCATGACAGTTTCCTCGAAAGTTCGCATCTACGATCTCGCCAAAGAACTAAAGCTCGACACGAAGCGACTCATTGAAGAAGTGCGCCGCGAAGGCGTCGACGTGAGTGTGCCGTCAAATTCGGTCTCCAAAGAGTTGGCTGAGAAAATCCGGAACAAATACTTTCCGAAGAAAGAGACGGCCATCAAGCGCACGGTCAAAGTCGTGAAGCGCGCTGCGGCGCCAACGGCCGAAGCTGCCGTTGCCGAAGCCGAGCCGGAAGATCACGAGCCGGATCCGGTGATTGCGGTGGCGACGCCAGAGGCCGAACCAGGCGAAGCATTGCCGGCTGCGCCCCCAGTCGCGCCGTCCGCTCCTTCACCAGTCGCTCCGCCAGCCGCGAAGCAACCGATTCCCGCCCGTTTGGTTAAGAAACTGACGCCGGCCGCTCGCGCGGAAGCTCCCGTACCCGAAGTGGTCGAAGCGCCAATCGTAGAACCGCAACCAGCGCCCGCGGAACCTCCGGTAGTCGCGGAGCCGCCAGTCGTTGCCCCAATCGAAGTGATGACCACCCCGCCGACGAACGGAGTCGAAGTGAAAACACCGCCGCCGGCGCCAACGCCGCCACCACCGCCGCCGCCACCATCGCGGCAGGTCAGAGTTTTGCGGCCCACTGCCGCTGCGCTCAACGCGGGCATCAGGCCCGGCGAGCGCGCGCCTGCGCCGCCGCCACCGCCACCGCCGCCAGCGAGAGAGCGTGTCGGTACCGCTCCGGATCGCAGCGGCAGACTGCGTGACCGTCCTTCGTTGCCCCGCAACGAACGAATGGGCACGCCGGGCGAAACCGCCACGCCGCAGACAACCTACATTCCACCACCGGACGCCGGCCGCCGTCGTTCGCGCCGCAGTAGTCCGCGTGGCGGCCGAAAGATCGAAGGCAAGACCGGCAGGTTCGACAAGAGCGATTTCATTCCACCACCGCGTGCATTGTCGCTCGAAGATCGTATTGCCGGGCGTATGGAGATGCCGGGCTCGGGTGAGTTGAAGTCCGTGCGTTTGATCGAGGGTTCGACGGTGAAGGAGTTCGCCGAAAAACTCGGTATCAAGCCGAAGGACGTGGTGTCGCTGCTACTGCAACGCGGCGTGTTCGCGACGATCAATCAACCGCTGATGGACAACGTCGCCGCGGATCTCGGCAAACGATTCGGTTACAACGTTTCTTTCGTGCCGTTTGAAGAAATGGTCGCGGAAGAAGAGTTTGAGGAACTGATTGCGGCTGATGCCGACGATGTGGAACTGCCACGTGCGCCGGTCATCACCGTCATGGGCCACGTCGACCATGGTAAGACTTCACTGCTCGACGCGATTCGCGCTACTGATGTGGCTGCGGGTGAAGCGGGTGGTATCACACAGCACATCGGCGCTTACAGCGTGCAGGTGCCGAGTGCGGATAATCCCGCCGAGACGCGCCGCGTGGTGTTTCTCGACACTCCCGGTCACGAAGCGTTCACGATGATGCGTGCGCGCGGTGCGAAGGCGACCGACATCGTGGTGCTTGTCGTCGCGGCTGATGACGGCGTAATGCCGCAAACGATCGAAGCGATCGAACACTCGCGTGCAGCGGGTGTGCCGATCATCGTGGCGATCAACAAGATCGACAAACCTGACGCCAATCCCGATCGAGTCAAACAGGAACTGGCCCAACAGGGACTGTCGCCACTCGAATGGGGCGGCGAAACGGAAATGGTTGCGGTGTCAGCGAAGAAGCGACAGAATCTCGAGACACTGCTCGAGACCATCCTGCTGACATCTGACATCTTGAACTTGCGTGCGAGCTCGACGCGTTTGGCTTCCGGTGTCGTGTTAGAGGCGAAACTGGATCGCGGGCGCGGCGCGGTTGCGACCGTGCTGGTCCAACAGGGAACGCTGCGAGTTCACGAGCCGTTTATCGTCGGACAGATCTCGGGCAAGGTCCGCGCGATGTTCAACGATCGTGGCGAACCAATCACCGAAGCAGGTCCGGCGACGCCGGTCGAAGTGCTCGGTTCGCAAGGTGTGCCGCAGGCCGGTGAGAGCTTCCAGGTCGTTTCCGACATCACGAAGGCCCAGTCGATCTCGCAACACCGGCAGATGTTGAGCCGTCAGGCGACGTTGTTGCAGACGACCAAGCGTGGTATCGAGGCGCTCGGCGAAAGCGAAGTCAAAGAACTGCTGGTCATCATCAAGGCTGACGTGCAGGGTTCGGTTGAAGTGCTGAAATCGACGCTGCAAAAGCTCTCGACAGATCGCGTGAAGGTGAAAGTGATTCGCTCCGGTGTAGGCGCGATCACGGAATCCGACGTGTTGCTCGGTTCGGCGACGCAAGCCGGATCATCTTCGTCGGCAGTGGTAATCATCGGCTTCAACGTGCGGCCCGAAGCGCGCGCGGCTGACGTCGCCAAGCAGGAATCGGTCGATATTCGCCTCCACTCGATCATCTACAAGGTCGAAGAAGAGATTCGTGCGGCCATGATCGGCATGCTCGAAGCGATCGAGAAGGAGAAGATTCTCGGCAAGGCAGACGTGCGCGACGTCTTCCGTGTGCCGAAAGCCGGAGTTGTCGCGGGTTGCATGGTTATCGATGGCATCGTGCGGCGCAATGCACGGGCGCGGCTCATTCGCGATGGCGTGGTGAGTTGGGAAGGCAACATCGCATCGCTGCGCCGGTTCAAGGATGACGTCTCCGAAGTTCGCGAAGGTTTCGAGTGCGGTATCAGTCTGGAAAACTTCAACGACGTGAAAGTCGGCGACCAGATTGAAGCGTACGTTGTGGAGCGTGTAGCGGCAACGGAACTGTAATGACATTGTCGATTGCCAATTGCCGATTGCCGATTCGAAGAACCGCATTGGCCCCCGGAACCAGCAATTGGCAAGCGGAAATGGGCAATGGTTTATGCATCGGACGGAGAGATTTACGGATACGTTGCGCGAGGAGATCGCGCAGATCGTTGGTTACGAACTGGAAGATCCGCGATTGAACACCGTCACCGTAACTGACGTTCGTCTTTCGTCCGACAAACGCGCCGTTCGAGTTTACGTCACCGTCGCCGGTGACGAAGCAGAACATAAGTCGGCGCTGAATGCTTTGAAGCACGCGGCGCCGTACGTTCGTAAGCAATTAGGGCTCTCGTTGAATCTGCCGCGCACGCCTGAACTGCACTTCGTACGCGATCGCGTCGAGGAGCAGGGCGAGCGAGTCGATCAATTACTCAGGCAGATTGAAGAGCAGAAGGAGTAAGTTTTTGAGCTTCGGCTCAAATAGAAGAACATGCTTAGTCAAGTAGTCGAGCTGATCGAGGCAAAACGTCGTTTCGCGATCACCTCCCACATTCGCCCCGATGGTGACAGCCTCGGATCATCGCTCGGTCTCTACTGGTTGCTGCGTGCACTGGACAAGGAAGTGGAAGTCATCATGCGCGATCCCGTGCCGCACGCCTATCAGCAATTACCCGGCGCCGCCAATGTTCGCGCAATGCCTGCCGTCGATCCTTCTTACCACGCAGTGTTCGTGATCGAGTGTTCCGACATCACGCGTCCCGGTTTGATCGATCTCGAGAAACAATTTGTGGTCAATATCGATCACCACTCGACGACCGCACTCTTCGGCAGCATCAACTGGATCGACTCCACCGCGTCCGCCGTTGGCGAAATGATCTACAACTTGTGCAAAGCGACCGGCGTGCGTGTGACGAAAGAGATCGCCGAGTGTGTGTACACGGCACTGATCACCGACACCGGATCGTTTCACTACTCAAACACTACCGAACGTACGTTCAAAGTGGCTTCGGAACTCGTGCGTACAGGCGTAAAGCCGGCGAAAACCGCTGAAGCAGTGTTTGCGAGTTATCCGTGGAGCCGCATTGAGTTGATGGGCGCGGTGCTTTCGACCGCCAAACGCGACGAGAGCGGACGCGTCGCTTGCATGCGGCAGTCGCTCGAAATGCAACGTCAAGCACAGGCTTCGGACGAGGACGCGGACGGATTTGTTAACTATCCGTTGACGGTCGGCGAAGTCGAAGCGGTGGCGTTACTGAAGGAGTACG
>Ga0196977_1000130_pt1 | contig 48609 bp, 52 predicted proteins | sample S3v_1013CmetaG_FD_148634 | JGI IMG/M metagenome (GOLD analysis project Ga0196977, IMG submission 148634) | Soil microbial communities from Anza Borrego desert, Southern California, United States - S3+v_10-13C | ecosystem: Environmental > Terrestrial > Soil > Desert | place: USA: California... | reverse complement strand
TTCGATGATGCCTCGCGTCTTGTCAGAGCATGCAACGGGCAGTAATGCGGCCTGGCCATGGGGCCGCTCATTTCCGGCGGCGCCAGAACGCCCACTTGGAGCGGGGCCTTGGCGGCAGTGCTGCGGACGGCGAGTCGTCACTCCGTCGTGGCGTGACAGTATGGACGGCATCTTCTTCGTCGAGAAAATACGGAACGGACGGATCGAAGGGCGTAGTCTCGAGCCGGCTGTCGAGGCGCTGATATTTTGCTGCTGTCGGATCGTCGATCGCCGTCGCGCGGGCATAGCCACCCATCGAGACGATCTCGAACTGTTCGACGCGAAACTGGGCTTCGCCGAGTGCCGCCTCGAGCGCTGCACGGTTCGGCGCAAAGCAGTTCGTGTAGTCCCCGTTGAGGCTATCGCGCGGATATGCCTGCCATAGCGGGACTCGCTCCAGGGCGGGGTTCATGGCAGCGAGTGTGGTGATCGTTCCGTCAGGAAGCGCGAAATACTCATCGATGAGCATCGTCGCGACGAAGAGCGTCGCCCCTGGCCGCATCACGGATCGGATTGCATCGAGTGCCGCCAGCGGCTTGCGCAGGTGATAGAGCACACCCATGAAGAGAACCACGTCAAAATAACCGTAGGTTTCCGGATTCAAGTTGTAGACGTTCTCCATCACGAACTGCGCGCGGCTGCCCAGGATGGTCCGCGCGGTTTCGAACCCCGTGTACGTTGCGGGCACGAATTCGAGCGCGGTCACGTCGCCGCCACGTGCCTCCATCTCGAACGTGAAGTAACCATCAGAACACCCGATGTCGAGGATTCGCATATCCCGAAGGTTCGGTGGCAGCCCGATCCGGTCGAGAATCGGGAGCTTCATCCGGTTGGAATCGTCACCGGGCGTCACGATTCCGGGTGCTAGTTCGATCTGATGCCACCAACGGCCATGCGCGGCAACCAGTTCGCGGATGCGGTCTGGATCGGTGATTCGTGTCATCAGCCCTCCGTCAGGTGGCGACCGCGACGGTGCAGTTGTTCTGAACGCCGCATGTTAATGCCTCAGTTGCAGCAGACGCTGAGGACGATGGTTCCGGTGCTTCTGTAACGTTCACGCGCCTTGCGCCACTACGCAGGAGAGGTCCCTATGGCCAATCTCCCTGCTACCAGCGCCGACGGCAATCGTTGCTCGAGCGGATGCGCGGCGCGATAACGCTGCTCACGATCGCGTTTGCCGGATTCGCGCTGTATTACTCGCTCTTCTTCGAGCGCAAGACGTCGTATTACCGACCGTAATGCGCGGCTCGTGGCAAGACTCGCCGATCAGGTGTGGCGCTCGATCGCCAACACCGCGCGCACCGTGTCGAATGCGCCCACCATGCCCGGAAACGAGCTTCGCGATTTGTATCGCTATGACCGCGGCGTATCCGGCGAGCAGCGCCAGCCGCAGCCGATCCTCGACGATCCGAAAGTCATTTCCGAGGATGCGAAAAATCATGAGGAGCGGCGGTTCGCGCGCCGTGAGAACAGCGGATTACCGCTCGTGTTCGAAAGCGGCGCCGTGCCCAACGCGTTCATGCCCGAGGTTCCCAACAAGCCGATCGATCTCGCGAGCATCGGGCAGCGGGAATCGGATGCTGTTCCGCGATACGCCACGGCCACGATTCCACTGCAGCGCCTGATCAACAGCGTCGTCACGCAGACAGCCGGCGATGTGTTCGACACGGTCTTCATCCTCGACGGCGCCGGCAACGTCATCTATCAATGGCGTCCGTCAGACGGCCGAGGAGAGTGAGGCTGATGACCGACAACGTCGATTTCGATTTCGCGACGGGCGAGGCATCGCAACTCGTGCGCGCACTGATCGAACGCCTGTCGCGCAACGGCGATCGCATCGTGATCGTGAGGGCGACGACGATGAACGTGATCACCGCGTCGTTCCTGCAGAACGACGATCGTGAATCGTGGGCGAAGACGCTTTCGACATTCGTGTGGGTGAATGGCTCTCAGCTCGTGGCATCGGAAAAGCGCGACGGAGTCACGTGCAGCGGGTCGCGCCGGTGTTCGAAGACGATACGTCGCCCGGTGGCGCTGGCGCTCGGTGGGATGGCTCTACATGCTGTCGGGCTTCCATGCGTACTTCGAGCAGTTCAAGGATTCGCGCAGTCACATCGAGCGGACGCTAACTCGTGAGATGGAAGCCGACCCGTATCTCGAACTGCTCGACGAGATCAGCGAGCGCGCGAAGCAGTACTACGGCGCGCTGTGGCGGACGTGCATGCCGAACGGGCAGCTCGTGTTGATGCAGATCGCGCAGACGGGACTGGCGAACGGGAAAACGCGCGAGGATGTGCTGCGCCTGCTCGCGCGCGGACTGCTGCGCCGCGATCCGCAACTGCGCGTGATGAACGAGACGTTCCCGCGTTTCCTCGTGGCGCAATGCGCGACCGCGCCGGAACTGGCGTTGCAGCTCGAACAGAACGTCGCGGGCGATGCGTGGAACTGCTTTCGCGTACCGTTCTTCGCGGCCATTGCGGTGGTCATGTTGTTCTTCTTCACGACCCAGCGGCAAACGTTCGACGCCACGATCGCGCTGGCCGGAAGTCTGGCGGCGGGGCTGCCGGCCTTCCTCAAGACGCTGTCCGGTTTTGGCGAGCGCAGCGGCGCGAAGGCGAGCTGAACTGGCGTAAGCCTCTTAACGTCAACGATTTAGCTCCATGATCCCGCCCGGGGTGCCTCCGGCAGGACCCACTGTTTTTGTGCGATGTTTTCGGCTCATCCAGAATACGTCGCCGGTGGCACACGTTTTCCGCTCGCGAAACACGTGCGATTAATTGTTGACAAAAAAATCCGAGTTTTTATGATCGTGTCTGTACGCCGAAGTGGTCTGTGTGGGTGAGGAGTCGGTTTATGGCTTTTGAAAAGTGGGAACCGCAACCCGAGTTCGAACGCTTTCCCGCTTCGGCGACCATCGTCCAGTCTCGCCTGATCCGCCTTCCTTCACCCGTCGCGAACATGCTGCGGTTGCGCGGAAAGACCAGCGCGAACCTCTATTACGACAAAAAGCGGAAGATCATCGGCATCAAACCTCTCGACAAAAAAGAAGAGGGCGCCGCGAAGATCCGCCAGTCCGAAAAATCGACTTCGCTGCACGTCCCGAGCTTTTTTCGGTCGTACGATATCGACGTGCCGGGCATCAAGCGCTTTCACTGCTGGTACGACGAGAAGGAGCGCATGGCGATGATCGACATCTCGAAGCCATCGCCGCGCGGACGTCCGGCAGGGACGTGAGTTTGCGGGCGGCGGCTGCGGCCGCCGCGTTGAAAGCGGCGGCTGTGCTGCCGCACTTCATAAAAAAGGCGGCCTTGCGGGCCGCCTTTTCAGTTCACTGGGAAACGAAACTCAGTTTGTCGTGAGGTCTCTGCGGATTCTGCGCACGGTCGGCTGCGCCCACATCGACGTGATCTGGCGAACGGCCTGGTCGGTGATGACGCCGTTGCGCGCGCTGAAGATCATGCTGCCCGCACTCGCGCTCGGAATCCCGTCGCCGAAGAAGGCGCCGTTGTTCGCGAAGAGCTCCGTGATCGACATCAGCGGGATCTCGGTACCGTAGCCGTTGTTGATGGCCTTGATGAACTCATTGCCCATCAGCAGGTAACCGAGGTCGGTGAGGTGGAAGAAGTCGAGGCTGAAGAAGCCGCCCGTCACCGGATCGCCCGTGACGCTGATCGGACCGAGGTGCTCGCCCGTCGGAGAGATGACGCGGTTGAAGAGACCGGCCACGTCGGCGATCGGGATGTCGCGTGCGTCCGCGGCGGCTTTGATGATGGCGTTGTATTCGGCGACACGCGCGACGGTCGCGGTGATCTCCTCGACCGTGATCACGTCGCTCTGCTCGAGCGGATCGCCGGTGTGCTGGAGCTGGTTGAACGGCGGGATGTTGCGGAAGATCGGCGGCAGGCCGTAGCCCTGCGCGAGCTTGGTGCGCGTGCCGAGCGGGATGAGCGTCGTCGGAGCGATCGGCTCGAAGATGTCGTTCCCCTGCGCATCGATGCCAGTCTTCACAGTGAAGAACACGCGCTGGCCACCGACCAGGATCGGCTGACCGGTGTTCGGGTCGACGAGGAACGGCGGAATGAGGCGGAGATACGGCGGGATGCCGCTCGGGAGATTACCCACTACCATGCCCGCGGTCGGCGCGCCTGTAACCAACGCGTTGAGCACCGCTTCGTACTGCGCCTTGAACGTTGCGGCAGGCGTCAGCGTGGATGGATCGCCGCTGAAGATGATGTTGAGATAGTCGTTGCCGCCGATCCACATCGCGATGAACGTCGGGTGCTGCAGGAGCGCCTGCTGCACGGCCGTGCCCTGATCGCGCAGGATGAAGCGCGCGAACGAAACGACCGTCGGCTCATTGAGGCGCGGCATCTCGCCGCCGGTCACCGCGAGGAGAGCGCCGACCGTCGCGCCTGGGATGCTGAGGTTGTTGTACGGCCGCGCGAACGTCGCCATGAGCGGCCGTCCCGTTCCGGGCGCCGGGCCGATCGACGGGCTTGGCGTGAGGATGCCCTGCAACACCAGCTCATTGGCGATGCCGGGGAACGAGACCAGCGGCTGCGCCCAGCAGGTCGCGGTGGCCGGATCGGACGGCGTGCAGAGACGCAGGCCGACCTGTTTTGCGATGATCGCCGGCCAGCTCCACTCCTGATGGCGCTCGTTGAGGGAGCTGCTCTCGAAGCCCGCGCCGTAGCTGTCGCCGAGGGCGACGAAGCGCGTGAAGTCCGCCGAACCGCGCGCGGCGAACACCGGCACTGCGACCACTGCTGCAAGAAGAACTGCGGCTGCGGAATGCAAGTATCTCTTCATGGTGTGGGTCTCCTTTAGAACTTGTATCCGAGATTGACGCTCCAGAGCAGCGCGTCAGTCTGGTACAGGCCGTCGAACTGTTCGGGGTTGCGGCCTTGTGTATCACGGTCCTTGAAGTGGAGCACGAGCAGCGAGCCGTCGATGATGAACGGTCCCGCATGGAAGCCTGCGCCGATGCTGCCGCCGAGGCGGTCGGAGTCCGGCAGCAGCGGGCTCACGGCCTCGACCGGCTGGGGGTTTTCGTCATAGACGAAACCGAAGCGAACGTCCCAGTGCTCGGTAGCGTTGTGATTCACGCCGAGGCGGTACGAGCTCGAGTCTTCCCAGTTCTGCTCGCGCGTGAAACTTGCCGCAGGCGTGGTCTCGAATTCGACGTCGAGCGCTTTGAAACGATCCCATCCTGTGCGGATGATGTCGATCTCGAAATCCCAGTTTTCATTCGGGCTGAACGCCGCGGCGAGCGAAACGATCTCGGGGAAAGGAAGCGTGGTGTTGATGGGCTGATCCGGCGGCAGTTGGCGGCTGACGGCGAAATCGAACTCCGCGTTGCCGGTGGGGATCTGCGTGATCTCCGCGTCGCCTTCCAGATCGATGTCCATTGCCGAGCGATACGCGAGTCCGAAGCGCCAGCGGTCCGATGCGGTCTTGAACAGGATGCCGGCGTTGAAGCCGATGTCGCTGCCGTACTCGGACACGAGACGCGTGTTCGCAACGTCGGTGATGCGGCCTGTGAACGGATTGAGCCGCATCTGATTGGCGTTGAGGATGACGCGCGCGCGGCGGTACTCGACGCCGCCGCCGACGGCGAAGCGGCCGTCGGAGGTCTGCCAGGCGATGGTCGGCTGGACCGACGTGGTCTTCAGATCCGCATCCTTCGAGATGTAGCGTCCCGGGAACGGATCGGCCCAGTCGGTGCGCAGGCCGAATGCCGCGAACACGCCGACGCCGACCGTGAGATTCTGGCCGATCGGATAGATCGCGTACATGTTCGGGATGTTGAACGTGTGGCGGTTGTACTTCGCTTCGACGCCGGAGGTCACAGGCGAATTCGGATCGCCGACGAACTCGTTGGTGAAGTTGATCAACGTCGTGCCGGCGAGCGCGGCGATCTCGCGCTGCTGCGCGATGCCGGCCGGGTTGTAGAAGATGGCGCTGGGATCATCGGCAGTGGCGGCGAATGCGCCCGCCATCGCGCTGGCTTTCGCGCCCTGCTCCGGGATGAGGAAACCGGAGCCGAACGCCGACGTGGCCAGCACACACGTCATCATGGCAGTTGCGGTGAGTCTGAGGAATCGCAAGAAGACCTCCTAAGTCTTTTGTTCCAGAGAATTACATAAGGGAAAATCGCGCCGGATCATACATCATCATCGCGCCGCCGATTCCGCGAGCAATTCACGCAGAATTTCATTGGCGAGATCGGCTTTCGCCTTGCCGCGCATTTCCTTCATCAACTGTCCGACGAGGAAGCCGAAAACCTTCTCGCTGCCCGCGCGAAACTGCTCGACGCTGGCCGCGTTGTTCTGTAATACGCGCAGCGCCGCTTCGCGGATGACCGCGGGATCGCTGACCTGCGCGAGACCGTTGCGCGCGACGATCCGTTCCGCTTCTTCGCCCGTGGTCGACATCTCTTCGAAAACTTCCTTCGCCACTTTGCCGCCGATCGCTCCGGTGTCGATCAGGCGGATCATTCTTCCGAGCATCTGCGGCGAGACGCGATAGGCGCCGACTTCGATCTTCTGTTCATTGAGCACGCGCAGCACTTCATTGCGCACCCAGTTGCCCGCGGCGCGCGCATTCCCCGAAGCTTCTGCAGCCGCTTCATAGAAATCGGCGACTGCACGCGACGCGACGAGCACCTCCGCGTCATGGACGCTCATGCCGTGCTCGCGCTGATACCGTTCGATACGCGCGTCCGGCAGTGCCGGAAGCTTCGAGCGGACGTCGCTGATCCACGCTTCATCGACCGCCAGCGTGAACAGATCGGGATCGGGGAAGTAGCGATAGTCGTGCGCTTCTTCTTTCGAGCGCATGACGCGGGTCTCGCCCGTGGAAGGATCGAAAAGGCGCGTTTCCTGATCGATCTTCCCGCCGCCCTCGAGCACGCCGATCTGCCGCTTGACTTCGAAGTCGATGGCGCTGCGGAGGAAGCGGAAGGAGTTGAGGTTCTTGATCTCGGTGCGCGTGCCGAGCGGCTCGCCTTTCCGCCGCACGGAAACGTTCGCATCGCAGCGCATCGAGCCTTCTTCCATGTTGCCGTCGCAGACCTCGGCGTACATCAGGATCTGGCGCAGGCGTGTGAGATAGGCCGAGGCTTGTTCGGAGCTGGTGATGTCGGGCTCGCTCACGATCTCGATGAGCGGCACGCCCGCACGATTGAGGTCGACCAGCGACGCATCACTCTCGTGCAACAACTTGCCCGCATCCTCTTCCATGTGGATGCGCGCGATGCGCACGCCCTGCAGCGAACCATGTGTCGCGAGCGGCTTGTCGAACTGCGAGATCTGGTAGCCCTTCGGCAGGTCGGGGTAGAAGTAGTTCTTGCGGGCGAAGACCGATCGTGGATGGACTTCGCATCCCGTCGCCAGCGCCATGCGGATGGCCAACTCCACAGCCTGGCGACTGAGCACCGGCAACGCGCCGGGATAGCCGAGGCATACGGGACAGACGTGCGTGTTCGGGGCGCCGCCGAACGCGGTCGGACAGCTGCAGAAAATCTTCGTGCGCGTGAGCAGCCGCGCGTGCACTTCGAGACCGATGACCGTTTCCCACATCGGGAGGGATTGTAGAGTCTCAGAGTCGCAGAGTCTCAGAGTCTCAGAATCTCAGAGGGGTCGGAGCACGAGCATCTGTGAGACTCTGAGACTCCGAAGCTCTCCGCGTGCCTTGCTAGAATGCCGCCCTCACCTATGACCCGTGCCACGCTCTTTCACTGGTGGAAAGTCGGCTGCATCGCGCTGGCGATCCTGCTCCTCGGCATCGCGGTAGTTACGCAGCCGACGGCGGACATGCGCACGGCGCTGGTGTTCGCGGCATTGGTGCTGGTGGCGGCGTTTCTGCGCATCGAGATGGGGGACGCGTCGATCGGGTTCGAGGCCGCGGTGGTCTTCGGCGCGATCGTCATCTTTCACAGCCCGGCGGTCGCTCTCGTGTCGGTGCTGGTCGGCACCGCGGCGCACGCCGCGTATCTGGCGGCGAAGGTTCGCGCCTGGCGGCTGGAGCCGTTCTACAACGCGGCGCAGCTCGCGCTGTCGTATTCGATCGTGGGCCTGCTCTACTCCGTCGCCGTCGCCGGCGACGCGAAGCCCGCCGCCAAGATGGCCGGCTTCACGCTGCTGCTGGTCGGCTATGTCGGCGTGCACCTGCTGTTCGTCTCGGTGCGGCGCTACTTCGAGGAAGACGCGGCCCCGATCGACGTGCGGCGGATCCTCTTTCTCGAGGGCAAGACGCTGCTGTTCGTGACGCCGGTGGTCGCGATCGAGATCATGTTGTACGCGTCGTGGGGCATCGTCGGATTCGCGATCGCATTCGTGCCGGTGCTGATCCTCGCGTACGTGATGCGCGCGAACGCGGAGTCTTCCCAGCAGAACGTGGAGCTGCTGCGCCGCAATCGCGAGCTGGCGATCCTCACGGAAAGCTCGACGCAGATCCTGTCCGCCGAAACAGACCACGAGACCCTGCGGCGTCTGATGTCGCTGCTGTCGAAACTCGCGCGGATGAAGGCGTGCGCGGTGGTGACGTGGGAATCGAATCCCGACGTTCCGGGCACGGTCTACCGCTTCGGCGAGTGCATGCCCACCGACCAGGAGATCATGCGCTGGGTCGACTCCGCGGGCTTCGCGCAATCAGCGCCGAGCCGCGTGTTCGTCTTCCAGAGTGACATGCGGAAGTTTCCGCTCTCCAGCGGCAGCGCCATTCAGGTGCTGATCGGCATCCAGACGCCCGAGGTCATTTACGGGATTCTTTTGTTCGAGACGGAGGATCTGTCGATCCTCAAGACGGGCAGTCTGAACCTGCTCACGCTGCTCGTGAATCAGACCGCGCTGTCGCTGCAGGATCAGTTGCTGCGGCGCGAAATGCGCGAGAAGACGATCCAGCTCGAGAGCCACGCCGCGACGATGTCCACCATTCTCGATGTCTCGAACAGTCTGATCGGACAGTTCGAGATCGACGCCGCGCTCACCCGCATCGCACACGCCATCCGCAAGGCACTCGGGTTCGAAAGCGTCGTCTTCGCGCTGCGCGATCCGCGCCGCGATGAATACGTGCGCCGCGCGCATGCCGGCCTCGAAGACGTTTGGGACGACGTGCGCAAGAAGCCGGTGGCGCAGGCGGAGATCGCCGCGTTCTTCAATCCGGAGTTCAAGGCATCGAACTCATACTTCGTTTCCCACACGGCGTTGCACAAAAGCGAGCACGATTTCTTCGTGCGTCCCGAGGATGCGGATGACGGGTTCCTGAAACCGGATGAGTGGCATGAGAACGACCTCCTGCTCGTGCCTTTGATGCGGCCCGGCGCAAACGGAGACGAGATGCTCGGCTTCCTCTCCGTGCGCGATCCGCACGACCGTCGCATCCCGAATCTCGAGAAAGTACAGACGCTGGAGATCTTCGCGACGCAGGCCGTGACGGCGTTGCAGTCGTCGCGGCAGTACGAGGAGATCAAGCGCCTGACGTTCATCGACGCCTTGACGCCGGCGTACAACCATCGCTTCTTCCAGGAAGCGCTGTCGAAGGAGATCAGCCGCCACTCGCGCACCGGCCACGAGCTCGCGCTGGCGATGCTCGATCTCGACAACTTCAAGAAGATCAACGACACGTACGGCCATCCCGTCGGCGACGAGATCCTCAAGGGCCTGGTCGAGGAATTGATGAGCAACGCGCGCGACAGCGACGTCGTGGCGCGCTACGGCGGCGAAGAGTTCGCGATCATCTTTCCCGACACGCCGGGCCACTCGGCGCACGAAGCCGCGAATCGCATGCGCGAGATCGTGGAGCGCCGCGAGTTCGTGCTGCCGCAAGCGGGCCGTTCGCTGCGCGTGACGGTGAGCATCGGCGTGGCCGTGTATCCGAACGATGGCCTCACGCCGGCCGATCTGATTTCGCGCGCCGACATGGCCCTGTACTGGGCGAAGAAGCATGGGAAGAATCGCGTGGCGATGGCCAGCGAGGTGGCCGTTGGGGTCTTAGAGTCTTAGAGTCTTAGAGATGATCACGGCACCGACTCTCTACGACTCTAAGACTCTACGACTCTAAGGCTCGATGTGAGACCCTTCCTCTCAATGAAACCCCTCGCCCTGCTCCTCCTTCTCGCCACGACAGCGGCCGCCCAGTCCCTCGACCAGCGCGTGCAACGCGAGCTCCCGGCGCTGCTCGATACCTACCAGTCGTTGCACGCGATGCCGGAGTTGTCGACGCAGGAGGTGAAGACTTCCGCGTACGTCGCGAAGCGCTTGCGCGAGCTCGGGTACGAGGTCACGGAGAGAGTCGGCAAGTACAAGGAGCCGGACACGACGTGCTACGGCGTCGTCGCGATCCTGCGCAATGGAGACGGTCCGGTCGTGCTCGTGCGCAGCGACATGGACGCATTGCCGGTCGCGGAGCAGACCGGCCTCGCCTACGCCAGTCAGAACGCCGGCGTGATGCACGCCTGCGGACACGATGTCCACATGACCACGCTCCTCGGCACCGCGAAAATCCTCGCCGATCTGAAGTCGCAATGGCGCGGCACGGTGATGTTGATCGGCCAACCGGCGGAGGAGATCGTGCGCGGCGCCGAAGGGATGCTCGCGGACGGACTCTACACGCGCTTCGCACGTCCCGACTTCGCGGTCGCGTTGCACGACTGGGCCACACTCGAGGCAGGGAAGATCGGCTATCGCCCCGGCCAGTTCATGGCCGCGACCGATTCGCTCAATCTCACCATCCGCGGCGTTGGCGGACACGGCGCGGCGCCGCATTCGACGAAGGATCCGGTCGTGATGGCGGCCGAGACGATCCTCGCGCTGCAGACCATCGCCAGTCGCGAACGCTCGCCGCTCGATCCGGTCGTGGTCACCGTCGGCAAGATCGAAGGCGGCACGAAGCGCAACATCATTCCTGATGAAGTGCGGCTGTTTCTGACGGTGCGCACGTTCAGTCCCGAGGTGCGGAAGCGGGTGCTGGAATCGATCGAGCGGATCCCGAAAGGGATCGCGTTGGTCGCTGGAGTGCCGGACGATCGCGCCCCTGTATTCGAGCCGCTGCCGGCCGAATCCGTCGGCTCGACGTTCAACGATCCCGCGCTCACGGAGCGGCTCGTGAAAGCGATCGGACGCGAGCTTGGCGAGAGCAACGTCGCGCACATCGATCCGGCGATGGTCAGCGAGGACTTCGGACGCTTCAGCGACGGCGGCAAGATCCCGACAGCGCTTCTCGCGCTGGGCGCGGCCGATCCGGCGAAGCTGGCGGCAGGCACGCAGCCGGGATTACATTCGAGCAAATTTGCGCCCGCGGATCCTTCTCTCGTATTGCGCACCGGCGTGCGCGCCGCGGTGACGATGGTGTTGGAGTTGCTGCGGAAATGATCGCTGACTTTCGTGCTTTTCTGTTGAAGGCGAACGCGGTGGCGCTGGCCATCGGCGTGATCATCGGCGCCGCGATCGGCAGCGTCGTGTCGGCGCTTGTCGCCGATCTCGTGATGCCGCTGATCAGCGTGGTCCTGCCGTCAGGGAGTTGGCGCGAGGCGAAGATCGTGTTGTCGCGCGGATTCGATCCGACCGGCAAGCCGACCGAAAACGCGATCCTCTACGGCCACTTCCTCGGCACGACGATCGACTTCCTGCTGATCATGCTGATCGTTTATCTGCTGATGAAAGCGCTCGTGCGGGAAGCGGCGCCGCCGCCGACGAAAGCATGTCCGGAGTGTCTCGAAGCGTTGCCGATCGAGGCGCGACGCTGTCGCGCCTGTACCGCGGCGGTGTGAGCCCTCATCCGCCTTCGGCACCTTCTCCCCTCGCGGAGGGGAGAAGGCTACACGTCGCGCGTGCCGATGTAGCCCTCGCCCCGCCGCAGCGGGGAGAGGGTGGCCGAAGGCCGGGTGAGGGCTTACCTCTTCGCGTATCTCTTCACCGCCGTCGCCAGCTTCACGTTGAGCAGGAACGCTTCCCTCACATAATGGCCGTTCTTGTAGCGATAGACGGTGACGCCCGCGGCCTCTTCGAAGAAGAAGCGCTGACCTGTCGACGTCGCTTTGAATGTCACCGACCGCGCACCATCGCGCGACAACGAGCGCATGAATTGCGCGATCGAATGCGGGACGTCATCCGGCGCAATGATCGCCGGCGTCTTTTTCTTTGGCGTGGCAGCGGCTACAGTGAGTGTCATCAACAACAACAAAACCGCGGTGGTGCGCATGCGCCCCATTGTAGTCATGGCAACGCGCGTGCACATTCCCGAGGCGGAGGGGTAGCGATGCCACAAGACGGAAACGAACCGCAGAGCTACGGGAGTGGCGAGGACTGGGTGACGGGCGAGACCGGCGAGGAAGTCAATCCGCCGAAGTCTTCGCCGGCGCCTGAGCATCGCAATTTCTACGAGCCGCGCCACGAGGAGACGAGCGAGCCGCACCAGGGCGGTCACACCTCGGGCGTACAGCTCGCCGAGTGCAACACCTGCAGCGAAGACGGCAGTGTCGAAGAGCACACGGAACATCAGCCGGTGACGAAGGTCACGTCGAAAACCGGCGGCGCGAAGCACGATTCCTTTTTCCGGAAGCGCGACTACGAATAGCTGATCGTGGAGCGTGGGGCGCTCCGGACGCGTTACCATCACGCAACAGCGTCCACCCAGTGCCCGACTTCCGACCGCTTCTCGACGGCTCCGTGTATTCGGCGAACGCACTGTCGCTCGCGACGGCGCTGGCTTCGCTTGCCATCCTTTTCCTCGGCGCCGCCGTGCTCTGGCGCGGCCGCGGTCCTGCGCCGAGCCGCATGTTTTTCGCCGTCACCATCACCGCCGCAGGCTGGCTCGCTGCGTTCGCGTTGATGTATGCGTCGCGCAACGCGACGGCCGCGCTGGTGTGGGCACGCACCGGATTCTTCTTCGCGGCGCTGCTTCCCGCGGCGGTGTTTCATTTCGCGACGACCCTCGTCGCGCGTCGCGCGCCGTATCGATTGCCCGCTGCGCTCTTCTGGACCGCGTGCGCGGCGGCGGCGCTGGTCGGCCTCCTCACGGATCGCCTCGTGCCCGCCGTGCGCCTGTTTCCGTGGGGCTATTACCCCGTCGGACGGCCGTTCGCCGGACTGATCGTCCTCTGCTTCGCCGGCATCATCATCGCCAGCATCCACATCTTCTGGCGCATGCACCGCCGCGCCGAAGGTCCCGCGCGCGAACGCGCCGGCGCGCTCCTCCTCGCGTTCGTGCTCGGCTCGATGGGCATGCTCGACTACCTGCCCTCGGCAGGCATCGATCTGCAGCCGATTGGTTACCTCGCCACACTGGCATTCGTCATCGTCGCGGCGACCGCGGTGTGGCACTTCGAGCTCGGCGACATCACGCCCCAGTACGCCGCCGGCCAGATCCTCGAGACGATGAAGAGCGCAGTCGTCGTCAGCGACATGGGCGGGCGCATCCGCGTCGTCAACCGTGCCGCCGAGCGTCTCCTCGGATACAAGCCGAACGAGCTCGACAACGCGCATCTCCGGGACGTGCTCCAGCGCGACGAGAACCTGACCACGGGCCAGCTCCTCAACAGCATGGGCGTGCTCGAGCATCTGATGGTGTGGCGCGCGGCCGACGGCGCGCGCGTCGACGTGCTCGCGGCGTCGTCATTCCTGCGCGATGACGAAGGGACGCCGATCGGCGTCGTGTACGTCGCCAGCGATTTCACCGAGCGCAAACGCGCCGAGCAGGCGTTGCGCGAGAGCGAACATCGCTACCGCACGCTGTTCGAGCTCAACCCGCTGCCAATGTGGGTGTACGACGTGGACACGCTCGCGTTCATGGCCGTGAACGACGCCGCCATCGCGCACTACGGTTTCACCCGCGACGAATTCCTCGAGCTGACCATTGCCGATATCCGCCCGCCGGAAGAGATCCCGGCCATGCGCGCCGCGCTCGACGGTCTCGACGAGAAGCGCGGACCCCGTCTGTTCCGCCATCGTACGAAGGGTGGAGTCGTGATCGACGTCGAGCTGACGTCGTTCGAGTTCGTGTCCGGCGGACGCCGCGCGCGCCTCGCCATCGCGCAGGACATCACCGAACGCAAACGCGCGGAAGAAGAAGTGCGGCGCAGCGAGGAGCGCTATCGCGAGCTGTTCGAGAACGCGAACGATCTGGTCTACACGCACGATCTCGACGGACTGATCACGTCGATGAACATTTCCGGCGAACGCGTGAGCGGCTACTCGCGCAACGAGCTCCTCGGCACGCACATCCAGAAACTGGTCGTACCGGAACATGTCGACCGCGCGCGCGAAGCGATGGCGAAGAAGCTGCGCGGCGAGTCGATGTCGACGTTCTACGAAATCGACATGCTGGCGAAGGACGGGCGGCGCATCCCGCTCGAGCTCAGCACTCGCCTCATTTATCGCGACGGCAAGCCGGTCGGCGTGCAAGGGCTGGGACGCGACGTCAGCGAGCGCAAAACGAGCGAGGCGCGCTACCGACTGCTGTTCGAGCGCAATCTCGCCGGCGTGTTCCGCACCGACGCGACCGGACGCATCCTGGAGTGCAACGACGCTTGTGCGCGCATCTTCGGCTTCGAGTCGCGCGATGATTTCCTCACCGCCGACGCGAACGATTTGTATTTCGACGAAGAGGAGCGCGATCGCGTGCTGCAGATGCTCCGCGATCAGCGGCAGCTCAGCAATCTCGAGCTGCGCCTGCGCCGGCGCGACGGCACGACGGTGTGGGTGCTCGAGAACGTGTCACTCCTCGAAGGCGACGTGCTCGAAGGAACGATCATCGACATCACCGATCGCAAGCACGCGCAGGAGCAGATGGAGTATCAGGCGTACCACGATTCACTGACGCTCCTGCCGAACCGGCTGTTGTTCCGCGATCGCATCACGACCGCACTCGCCCACGCGCGTCGCACCGGACGCACGGCCGCGGTGATGTTCCTCGACCTCGACCAGTTCAAGCTCGTCAACGACACGCTCGGGCACACGGTCGGCGATCGATTGCTGCAGGAGATCGGCGGCCGTCTCGTCGCCGCGGTCCGCGCCGAAGATACCGTCGCGCGCATGGGCGGCGACGAGTTCACGATCCTGCTCGCCGATCTGCACGATCGCCGCGGCGCCGCTGCCGTCGCGCAGAAAGTGCTCGAAGCGGTGCGGCATCCGGTCAACGTCGACGAGCACGAGCTCTACGTCACGACCTCTGTCGGCATCGCCATTTTCCCGGACGACGGTGATGATGCCGAGGCGCTGCTCAAGAACGCGGATCGGGCGATGTATCGCGCGAAGGAGCTCGGCCGCGACAATTTCCAGTTCGCGACCGTCGCAAAGTTCGAGATTGCCGAAGGACGTCTGGCGATGGAACGGCGGCTGCGGCATGCGCTGGAGCGCAACGAGTTCGTGCTGCACTACCAGCCGATGGTGGAGATCGCGACCGGGAAACTGGTCGGTGCGGAAGCGCTCGTGCGATGGAACCATCCGGAGAGCGGCCTGATTCAGCCGGAGGATTTCATTCCGATTGCCGAGGAGACGCAGCTCATCGTGCCGATCGGGGCGTGGGTGTTGCGTACGGCGTGCACGCAGATGAAAGCGTGGCACGACGCGGGTCATGCGTGGGTGCGCGTCGCGGTGAATCTGTCGCCGCGTCAGTTCCAGGATCCCGAGCTCGTGTCGACCGTCGAACGGATTCTCGCGGAGACAGGTTTCCCAGCGCCGCTGCTCGATCTGGAGATCACGGAATCGACGGCGATGCACAACGCGGAGCTGTCGCTGGCGATCCTGAATCGGTTGAAGGAGATGGGCATTCGCATCTCGATCGACGACTTCGGAACCGGCTATTCGTCGCTCAGTTACCTGAAACGCTTCCCGATCGACACCGTCAAGATCGATCAGGATTTCGTGCGCGACCTCACCTCGGACGACGCCGCAATCATCTCGGCGGTCATCTCGATGGCGCGCGCGCTGAACCTGCGCGTGATCGCGGAAGGGGTGGAGACGGAAGAGCAACTCGCGTTTCTGCGGCGCGAGCAGTGCTCGGAGATGCAGGGCTTCCTGTACAGCCAGCCGCTGGCCGCGCTGGACTTCGAGAAAGCGCTGCGCGACGGCCTGCGCATGCCGTTCGCGATGCAGGCCGCGGATCGGTTGAGGTTGACAGTCGAATGAAGCATGTACAGTATCCGCGCGGCAGAGTGGCGAAGCGATGACGAGTGAGCAGCACGGGCGCGTATTGGTGGTCGACGATGACCATGACATTCGCCTGATTCTCGTGACCGCGCTGCGGCATCGCGACCTGACTGTCGATCAGGCGGCGGACGGTAAGGAAGCGATCGAGCTGTTGCGCGAGAATCGCTACAGCGTGGTGCTGCTCGACCTGATGATGCCGAACGTGAGCGGCTTCGACGTGCTGGATGCCATCGATGAGACCGCGGCCCACGTGCCCATCGTGCTCGTGGTGAGCGGCGCGGGACGGTACACGCTGGAGAAACTCGACTCGCGCAAGATCCACGGCGTCGTGAAGAAGCCGTTCGACCCGCTCGAAGTGGCGAACGTCGTGGCCGCATGCGCGGAGATCCGCGCGCGCAGCTCGTTCGAGACCATGGCCCTCGCGACGATGATCAGCAGCGCGCCGCTGATCGCGTTGTTGAAGTTGTAGGGGCCGGCCTTGTTGCTCATACCCCGAACTGCCGCAGGTGGTGGGTCGATGTGCTTGTACATCAGCTCACCCCATTCCCTGCCGGTCATCTTTCCGAAGAATCCGTGCGTCTGGTGTCCGGCCTTTTCCTGGCCGCGTTCGGCGAACTTCGCGATCAGGTTCAGCAAGCGCGCGCGTTCGGTCGCGAGGTCGCGCGGGTCGGTAACGACGAAGGTCGGATCCGTCGGACCGTTCTTGCCGAACGGCTTTTCGCCGAAGACCGCGGACCGGATGAACGGCATCAGGATCTTGCCGAGGAGCTTCTGTTTCATCGGGCGATCGCCGGTCGCGGTCTCGATCGCGCGCGAGCAGTGACAGAGCATCTGCCCGGAATCCATCGTTCCCCATTGGCGCACCGCATCGGGGCCGAGCGTATTGATCCGCGCGACGATCGCCTCGCGATCGGCGGGATCGAACAGCGATTTCATCGCCAGCCTCCGGACACCACCTCCGCGAGCAGCAACAGCATGCCGCTCGACAGCACTGGTCCGCGGAAGAAACCCGGACCGCCGGTGCCGGTGCATTCACGCACCGCGTTGAACAGAGCGTCGACTTCGAACGGTTTGGTGATCACGCGACAGATCGGATATTCGCCCACGCGCTCCATCTGGCGCGCGCCGATCGAGGCGGTCAGCACCAGGACGCGGGGCAGGACCTCGGGCCGCTCAGCGCGGAGAAAATCGAGGACCGCGTACCCGTCCGAAACCGGCATCAAAAGGTCGACCAGCACCGCCGCGTATTGCCTGCTTTTCAGCTTATGGATAGCTTCGCGGCCGTCATGTGCAACCTCGACGTCGAACTCGGTGCGCAGGAGCGCGGTGAGGAGCGTGCAGGTCGCTTCGTTGTCGTCCGCAACCAGGACGAGCGGTTTCTCCAATGGTTCCCCCGTTCGGACGATGCGGGATTGTAACCTATACTCCCAGCGCGCCGAGCGCCGCTTCCGGACCACGAAATGAAGGGGAAAAAACGGGTCGGAAAGATCCGCCAGGCCTTCCGCAAAGACAAGAGCGTCGTGCGTGAACAACGCGTCACCGAGGACAACTGGGAGGCGCTGCTCGACCACCATGGTCACTCCGTCAAACGCCCTTCCGCGGGTGACCTGCTCCAGCAACTGGTCGAACACGATCGGCAGTCCATCGGCGACGACACCGATCTCGCCGGCACCGGCATCGTCTACAGCGTGAGCAGCGGCCGATGCCGCGTGCTGCGCGACGGCGAAGAGCTCGATTGCGTCGTCCCTCCGGAGATCGCGGTACGGCAGAAGAGCGCGCTCGCGGTCGGTGATCGCGTGCGCGTCGGGGAGGAGAACGGCGGCTGGCGATTGCAGGCCGTGCTGCCGCGGCGCACTGTGCTGGCGCGTCCCGATCCGCTGCACAAGCACATGCAGCGGCTCATAGCCGCGAATGTCGACGTCGTCATTCATGTGGTCACGCTGAAGGCGCCGCCGCTGCGGCCGCGGCTCATCGACCGATTCCTGATCGCCATCCAGCGCGGTGGCGCGCAACCGGTGCTCTGCGTGAACAAGGTCGATCTGCTCACTGCTGAGGAGCGCGATCGCGAGTTGCCGAAGCTCGCGCCGTATCTCGAGCTTGGCGTACCGGTGATCGGCTGTTCTGCGAAGAGCGGAGAAGGATTGGAATCACTGCGTGCTGAAGTCGATGGAAAGATGTCCGCATTGGTCGGGCACAGCGGCGTGGGGAAGTCGTCGATCCTGAACGCGATCGACGAGCGACTGCAACTCGCGACCAACACGCTCAACCGCAAGCGAGGAACCGGACGGCACACCACCACCGCGTCGACGTTGTATGACTTCGGGGGCGGAACGTTTCTCATCGACACGCCCGGCATTCGCGAGTTCGGGTTGTGGGATCTCGACCGCGAGTCGTTGCGCGATTACTTTCCCGAGTTCGACGAGCCAAGCGAGTCCTGCCGCTTCACCGACTGCACCCACGTCCATGAGCCCGACTGCGAAGTGAAGGTGCTGGTCGAGGCAGGGGAGCTGAGCCACGCGCGCTACGACACGTACGCGCGTCTCTGGGAAGACCTGGCGTAGCCTCGCGGGCTCTGCGCACTATTTCGCGCATCACGGATGGCGGCATAAGTAGCATTTGCGTCACACCGCGAAATAGAGGGCGCCCTCCCACATCAAACGCCGGCGGAAGCGCCGGATCAGGAGGGTTCTATGCGAGGTGTATCCAGAGGTGCGGCGGCGTTGTCGCTCGTGGTGATGTTGTCGCTGCCGGCGCAGGCGCGCGACTTCGAAAATCGGAGAGACCGGTCGTGGCTGGACTTTCAGCGCGAGCGGATCGTGAAGATCGTGAAGCGGGTGGTGAAGTCGCTCGGCGACGGGCTGACGATTCCGACGCCGTAACGCGGGAGGTTCGATGCGAGGTGTATCCAGAGGTGCGGCGGCGTTGTCGCTCGTGGTGATGTTGTCGCTGGCGGCGCAGGCGGCACGCAATTTCGAAGATCGGCGGGAACGGTCGTGGCTGGACTTTCAGCGCGAGCGGATCGTGAAGGTGGTGAAGCGTGTCGTGAAGTCGTTTGGCGACGGGACGGTTCCGACGCCGTAGTGCTATGGAGTGCAGCAGCCGCGGCTGCCGCTTTCAAAGCGGCGGCTCTGCCGCCGCACTCCAGATCACACCAGTCCGAGGAACTCTCGCTCCGGCGATTTCCGGAGCGAGAGGATGTACTCGCGCACTGTTCCCACGTTTTCCCGCGACGCAGTGCGCGCCGCGATGACCTCGTTGAGATAGCCGAGAGCGGTGATGGCGCGCGTGTTGAGACGGGCCAGCGTGAACTCGTCGATGATCCGGCGTACGAGCGATTCCGCTCGCGCCGCGCCGGAGGTCGCGAGCAGCGCCTCGACGATGTCGAGGCCGCAAAGCCCCGCTTCCTCGATCAGGTCGTGACGAAGAAAGACGTCGCGAATCGAAGCGAGATGTTCGATCGCGCGCGCGTGCTCGCCGGTCCGCACGAGCAACCTCCCGCGCGCGAGCTCCGCTTTGGCCGCTGACAACGGCTGCCCGAGACGCGCGAATCGCTGCACGGCTTCGCGCAAGTGGCCATTCGCCGCTTCGAAGTCGTTCAGCTCGACGTAGCAGTGTCCGAGCAGATTGTGCAGGCAGGCGAGCGACTCTTCGTCGCCGAGGTCGTGCGCGACCGCCAGAAGGGGTAGATGAATGTCGCGCGCCTCCCGGTAACGGTGCTGACGCTGCAGCAGCATTCCTTCAAAGATGCCGCAAAGCAGTCGGCGGCGCGCGTCGCCGTGATCGCTGAACACCGCGCGGCACCTCGCAAAAATCGCCAGCGACTCATCGAGTCGATTCACTTCCTGCAACGCGATCGCACGAACAAATCCGACAATGGCGCGATCGTGCGCCAGCGTGCAGAATCCTTCGAAACATTGCTCCGCTTTGGCAAGTGCGTCGAACGCTTCGTCATAACGGCCGACGAATGCGAGCGCCTGTCCTCGATCCTTCCAAGCATGGGCGCGCAACTGCGCGACGACGATCGGCGGATACGAATCGGCGCGCAACTTGTCGGCGATCGCGGTCGCGAGCTCCGCGATCGCGAGCGATGCGGCCGGATCGACGTATCGTCGTTTCTCCACCTCCTGCGCGAGACGCTCCAGCGCGCCGCTCGTCCGCAGCTCTTCACGCTCGTGCAGCGAGGCCCACGAGAAGCGCGGCGTGTTGCGCAGCGCACTCGTCACGAGATCTTCCGACGCGGCGCGCTCGCGCTGCAGCCGCCGCGCGGTGTCCGCGAACTCCGCGACGCGCGCGGGATCGGGACGGCGCAACGCCGGCGCGAACGGCACGAGCTTGCTCCGCTCGTTCATCGCGCGCGACCTTTCTCGGTGTACAGCCGCTCGGCGCGGCGGAGGCATTTCGTGATGAGCTTCTGCGCCGACTTCGGCTTCACGCCGATCCGCGCTGCGACTTCGGCGACGCTGCAGCCTTCGAAGTACCGCATCTGCAGCACGGCCTGGCAACGCGGCGTCAGGCATTCGAGCGCCTCGCGCGCCGCAAGCTGGTCCGGCAGGCTGTCGAGGATGCGCAGCGACGCAGGATCGGCGCGATTCAGATCGACGTCGTCCTCGACCGGAATCGTTCGCCCGTTCAGCCGCCAGTAGTGGCGGCTGGCGTAGCAGATCGCGCCGACGAGCCACGAGCGCAGGTCGATGACCGTGCTGGCCTTCCTCAGGTAGCTGATCAGCACATCGTGCGTCAGCCCCTCGGCATCCGTCTCCGGCACGCGGAACTTGAAAACCGCGATCTGCACGAGCAGGCCGAAGTACTGCGCGTAGACGGCTTCGAACTCCTGTTCGTCGAAGCGTGGACTGGCGAGCGGCGTCATGCTGGTCCCGATTTCTTCGCACCTTAGCATGGGAGGGAGGTAGGTAAACATGGATTTACGCACACTCCTCAAGTGAGGAGATGCGATTGACTCGCTTAAGCGCCAAAACACTGACAAGCAGGAACTTATACGTTCTCATCGTGTATGCGCCGAGGTCGCGAAAGCGTGTTGCGATGCGTCGGGTGTCCCGTCGTCCGTTCGCGCTGCTGAGCGCTGGCGATGAGTTGCGCGTCGGGCGTCGAACCGTGCGTGTGCGCGAAGTGACGAGCGCCGGACGCGTCACGAAAGTCTTCACGAGCGCGATTCGCAAACGCGATCTGTCGAACGTCGTGAACATGCCGATCGGCGAGCAGTCGATCATCGCCGAGTTCCTGCGCTTTCATGTCCTCGTACGCGTCTTCGGCGGCGATCCGGACGCGTGGCTCGAGCACCTGCGCGAGCGCGGCGATTGCGGCGCGGATGTGCGTTTCGCGCGTTGGATCCGTTCGCGACTCCGCCGGGATCCATCACTCCTCGGCGAGATCCGCAGGATGGTGGACGCGACGCCGTTCTGGCGCGCCACGGGCGCGTGAGCATGGTAGTTTCCGCCGCGCATGACGGAGCGCCTCACGGAATCGGAATTGACGTTCAACCCGCGCGAATCGGGCTTCCCGCTGCTGCACATGGAAACGCTGTTCGGCAACACGTATCCGGTGATCCTGGAGATCGGATCGGGCAAGGGACGCTTTCTTTTATCGACGGCGATGGAGCGGCCGGACGTGAACCTGATCGGCATCGAGAAATCGCTGCACTATCACCGTGTCATTCGCGACCGCTTTCTCAAGCGCGACCTGCGCAACGTGCGGCTGATCAACTACGACGCGTTCGTCGTGCTGCAGAAGATGATTCCCGACGCGTCGCTGGCCGAGGTGCATATCTACTTTCCGGATCCATGGCCCAGGAAGCGGGAGCGGAAGCGGCGGATCATTCGCGCCGAGGCGCTGGCGGAGATCCGGCGGGTGCTGGTCGATGGCGGGATGGGGATTTACGTGACGGATCACGAGGAGTATTTCGACAGCGCCGCGCCGCTCGTCGAGGCCGCGTTTCCGCGCAGCGAGCGCCGCATCCCCGGCCCCGATGATCCGCCGCGAACGAATTACGAGGCGAAGTATCGCGAGGAAGGGCGCCCGATTTTCGAGATCCGGTTCTGGAAGTGAGCGGACGACCGGAAGGCCTCCGGTCGTCCCTCTCTCGTTCATAATGCGCCAGTGCGAATCCTGGGCGTGGATCCTGGCTCCGTCACCACTGGCTTCGGAGTCATCGACTACGACCGCGGGCGGCTCGTGCTCGTCGAGCAGGGGTCGATCAACACGCGGCGCGGCGCTGAGCTTGCGGAGCGGCTGGTGGTCATTCACGACGGCTTGCGGGCAGTCATCGCGCGCACGCGGCCCGAATCGGTTGCGGTCGAGACGCCGTTCGCGGGTAACAATGTCAAGAGCCTCATTCAGCTTGCGCATGCGCGGGGAGTGGTGCTGCTCGCGGCGCAGTCCGCGGCGCTCGAACTGCACGAGTATTCGCCGCGGTCGGTGAAGAGCGCCGTGGTCGGGTACGGCGGCGCGGAGAAGGAACAGGTCGCGAAGATGGTGCGCATGCTGCTGCCGGCGTGCGCGTCGCTGAAGATGTCGGCCGATGCGTCGGACGCACTGGCGATTGCCATCTGCCACGCCCACACGGCCGGGACGAACGCGCGCCTCAAGATTCGCGCATGAGCTCATCGCTCCCCGAAGAAGAAGCACTCGAATCCGAATCGAGCGCCGTGCCGCAGGGACGGCTGTCACGCACGTTCAGCGCGCTCCGTTATCGCGATTTCCGGCTGATCTGGTTCGGCGCGTTCCTCTCCACGACCGGCACGTGGATGCAGACCATCGCGCAGGGATGGCTGGTCCTCGAGATGACCAACTCTCCGTTTCTCCTCGGCGTCGACGGCTTCCTCGCCACCGGTCCGATGATCATCTTCTCGCTCTTCGGCGGCGTCATCGCAGACCGCGTCGAGCGCCGCAAGATCATGCTGTACTCGCAGTACCTGCAGATGAGCTTCGCGTTCATCCTTGCGGCGCTGATCTGGGCGGACACCGTGGAGGTGTGGCACATCTTCGTGCTGTCGTTTCTGACCGGCAGCGCGCAGTCGTTCAGCGGTCCGTCGTACATCTCACTGCTGCCGCTGCTCGTGCGGCGCGAGGACGTCCCGAACGCGATCGCGATGAACTCCATGCAGTTCAACCTCGCGCGCGTCATCGGCCCGATCTTCGCCGGCGCGGCGCTCATCGCGTGGGGGCCGGCGATCTGTTTCATGGTCAACGGCCTGTCGTTTTTTTTCGTGATCATCGCGCTCCTGCTCATGCGCACGCCGCCGGCCGTGAGGTCGGAGGAAAGCCGCGGCCTCGTGAGTGACATGAAGGCCGGCTTCCAGTTCGTGACCAGCCGCCCGAAGCTCCTCACCCTCACGTTCCTCGCATTCGCGGGCACGTTCCTCGGCATGCCGATCGTGACGTTCCTACCGGTGGTCGCGAAGTCGATCTTCGGCCTCCAGGCAAACGGCTACGCGTGGATGATGACCACGTACGGCCTCGGCTCCGTGACCGGCGCTCTGGTCGTCGCGGCGACCGCACACGCCGCGAAAAAGGGGAAGATGGCGATGGAGCTGCAGCTCGCATTCGCCTGTCTCCTGATCGGCTTTGCGGTGTCGCGATCGCTGCCGGTCTCGCTCGTGATCGCGTTCTTCGCAGGCGTCTGTATCGTGGGCGTGATCTCGCTTTACAGCTCGCTCGTGCAACTGACGTCGAGCGATGCCATGCGCGGCCGCGTGATGTCGATCTTCATGCTCGCGTTCCGCGGCGGCATGCCGCTCGGGAACCTGATCGCCGGTTATGTCGCGCAGCGCTGGTCGATCTCGGTCGCGCTCGCGGTGAACGGCGCCGTGCTCGCAACGGTGGCGCTGTTCTTCATCGCGCGGCGCACGAAGCTGGATTGAACCCCTCATCCGGCCTTCGGCCACCTTCTCCCCTCGCCGAGGGGAGAAGGCCACTCGATCTGGCGCTGCATGTAGCAAGGTAGCCTTCGCCCCGCGGCGGCGGGGAGAAGGTGCGCGAAGCGCGGATGAGGGGCGGCGGTCGCAACTTGTATAGAATCCGCCGCCACGGCGCACGATGTGCATTTCGCCGAACCTGAAACGATGGCTAAAGCAAAGAAAGAAAGCAGCTCCGCGGTGGCCGATCCGGCCTGCGCTCCGGAGTGGACCGAGATCCTCGAACAGATGATGTTCATCCGACGCTTCGAGGAGGCGACGGAGCGCGAGTTCCGCAAAGGCAAGATCGGCGGCTACCTGCACGTGTACATCGGGCAGGAGGCCATCGCGTCCGGCATCATCAGCGCGCTGCAGGAAGGCGATGCCGTCTTCTGTGGCTATCGCGATCACGCGCAGGCGCTCGCACTCGGCTCCGATCCGAATGCCGTCATGGCCGAGCTGTTCGGCAAAGCGACCGGCATCTCGAAGGGGAAGGGCGGCTCCATGCACCTCTTCGATGTGAAGCACGGCCTCTACGGCGGTTACGGCATCGTCGGCGGACATCTGCCGCTCGCCGTCGGCGCCGCGTACGCGCAGCGCTATCGCGGAACCGACGCCATCACGATCTGCTACTTCGGCGACGGCGCGATGAACATCGGCTCGTTCCACGAGGCCATGAACATGGCCGGGCTATGGGGACATGAGGGGATGTGCCCGATCATCTTCATCATCGAGAACAACGGCTATGCGATGGGCACCTCGCTCGAACGTCACTCCGCGCTGACCGATCTGTCGGCGCGCGTGCACGCGTACGACATCCCCACCGAAAAGGTGGACGGACAGGACATCTTCGCGGTGCGCGGTGTCGCCGATCGCGTTGTCGCGCGCGTGCGTGAAACCGGGAAGCCGTACTGCATCGAAGCGGTCACGTATCGCTTCAGCGGTCATGGCGCGGCCGACATCCTGCAGCCGTATCGCGCGAAGGATGAAGTGGAGCGGCACCGCAAGCGCGATCCCATCACCATCCTCCGCACGCGCCTCGGCGAAGTGTGCGGTCTTTCGGATGAAGATGTGAAAGCGATGGATGAGCGTGCGCTCCAAGCCGCGTCGAAAGCGGTGAAGTTCGCCGAGGAGAGTCCCGCGCCGGACCCCGAAGAGTTGTTTACCGACGTGGTGGCCGAACATGGCCCGCGGCCGGTGCGCGAGAGTGAAACCGAATGAGTGAGAAAAGCTACCGCGACGCCATTCGCGACGCGATGATGGAAGAGATGGACCGCGACCCGAACGTCCTCATCATGGGCGAGGACATCGGCGTCTACGAAGGGACGTTCCGCATCACGGCCGGCATGCTGAAAAAGTACGGCCCGAAGCGGATCATCGACACGCCGATCGCGGAAGCGGGGATGGTCGGCACGGCGGTGGGGATGGCCATGCTGGGGCTACGGCCGATCGTCGAGATGATGACCATCAACTTCTCGATCGTCGCCGCCGATCAGATCGTGAATCACGCCGCGAAGGTGCGCTACTTCTCCGGTGGACAGGTGGACGTGCCGGTGATCGTGCGCGGTCCGCAGGGCGCGGGAGTGCAGCTTTCCGCGCAGCATTCGCAGTCGCTCGAATCGTTCTACGGACATTTTCCAGGCATGCATGTCGTCGCGCCGGCCACTCCGGCGGACGCGAAGGGATTGCTCAAGACGGCCATCCGCGGCAAGGATCCGGTGCTGTTTCTCGAGAGTGCCGCGCTCTACGGGATGAAGGGCGAGGTACCGGACGATCCCGAGTTCACGGTGCCGTTCGGCAGGTCGCGCGTCGCGCGCGAAGGCAAAGACGTCACCATCGTTTCGTACAGCCGCATGCTGCAGCTCTCGCTCGTCGTGGCCGATCAGTTGTCGAAGGAAGAAGGGATCGAGTGCGAAGTCATCGACCTTCGCTCGCTCCGTCCGCTGGACATGGATCCGGTGTTCGACTCAGTGCACAAGACCCATCGCGCGGTCGTCGTGCAGGAGCAGTGGAAGCCGTACGGTGCCGCCGCCGAGATCTCCGCGCAGATCATGGAGGCGATGTTCGACGAGCTCGATGCGCCGGTCGCGCGCGTGACCGGTGAAGACGTGCCGATGCCGTACGCGCGCAATCTCGAGCTGCTGGCCACGCCCCACGAGCCGGAGATCATTCACGCCGTGAAGAAAGTGATGTACGCAAATGGCTGAGTTGATCATGCCCAAAGCGGGCGATGCGATGACCGAGGGAAAGGTCGTCAAGTGGTACAAGCAGCCGGGCGATGCGGTGAAGCGCGGCGAGCCGGTCGCGGAGATCGAGACCGACAAGGTCAATCTCGATCTCGAAGCCGAATCCGACGGCGTTCTCGGCGAACACGCCGCCAAAGAGGGCGACATGGTGCCCGTCGGCCGCGTGCTGGTGCGGATTCTCGGGGAAGGGGAGAAGGACGAAGAACCGGTCCCTCGGAGTTCCCCGGGTTCCTCGGGTCCCTCGGAGGCGAAAGCTGCCGAGGAGCCGTCGCCGCAGCAAAGGCGCTCGACCGATAAGAAGGAGAGCGTCAAACACACCACCGGCGAGTATCACGAAGCGATCGAGCAACGCGGACCGCGTCGCGATCGCAGCGCGCCTGAAACCGCCGCTACGGAGAAGCCGGCCGAGTCGCAGGAACGTCAACGCTCGTCACCGCTCGCACGAAAAATCGCGCGCGAGATGGGCGTCAGTTTGGAGGGCGTGCAGGGGAGCGGGCCACGCGGTCGCATCGTCGCGGCGGATGTGAAAAACGCGCAGCCATCTGGAGCGGCGGGCTCTCAGCCCCTCGGCGTGCAGCGCCAGGAATCGATGGCGCCATTGCTCGAGACCAGGATCATCCCGCTGTCGGCGATGCGGCGCACCATCGCCAAGCGCCTCGCCGAATCCACCGGGCCGATCCCGCACTTTTATCTCACCGCCGACTACGACGTCACGAACCTGATCTCGGTGCGGCAGCAACTCATCGAGATCAGCGGCGTGAAGGTCAGCCTCAACGACTTCATCATCCGCGCGATCGCACTGGCGCTGCGCCATCATCCGGCCGTCAACGCGAGCTGGGGCGACGACGCCATCACCCAACATGGCGAGATCCACATCGGCGTCGCCGTGGCCACCGCGGACGGACTGATCACGCCCGTCATCCGCAACGCCGATCAGAAAGCAGTCGCGGACATCGCCACCGAAGTGCGCGCGCTCGCCGACAAGGCCAAGAACCGCCGCCTCAAGCCCGACGAATATCAGGGCAGTACCTTCACGATCTCCAACCTCGGTGCATGGGGCATCGAGGAATTCACCGCCATCATCAATCCGCCGAACGCCGCGATCCTGGCCATCGGCGCCGCCGAACCGCGCGCGGTCGTCGACGCGAACCGGCAGATCGTCGTGCGCGACCGAATGAAAGTGACCCTCTCCTGCGACCACCGCATCGTCGATGGCGCGCTCGGGGCCGAGTTCCTCAAGACCCTGCGCCAGTACATCGAACAGCCGCTGCGCCTGGTCGTCTGATCAGAACCTGCGTGTCCTCTGTGTCCTCTGTAGTGAAAACAAACCACAGAGGACACGGAGACTCCGGCAGGCGCCGAGGAGTTTTTTCCGTCAGCCGCTGTTACACTAGCCGCATTCCTGAATGCCGGGCACTCAAGAGCTGCTCATCCTCTTCATCGCCATCTTCGTGCTGTGGTTCGTTCTGAAGCTGGCGAAGCTCGCGATCCGCGTGATCCTGTTTCTCATCACGTTGGCGATCGTCATCGGAGTGATCTGGCACTTTTTTCTGAGGTGAACCTGTGAGCGACCGCAAGTACAAACATCGTGGCTATCAGGACGGGGGCGGCTACGGCCAGTCCGGTTCCACACCACGACCGTCGGGCCCGCGACCCGACTATGAACCGCAGCGCCAGCGTCTCGAGGACGCGCCGCGCGGACGCACGGCCGGCGGCTTCGGCCCGGACGCCTTCAAATGCAACAAGTGCGGCCAGATTCGACACAGCCTTGGCCCCCTCACCAGCGCCGACGCGTGCGTGAGCTGCGGCGCCGACCTGCACACCTGCGGCAACTGCCGCTTCTTCGACTCGACCACGTTATGGGAGTGCCGCGAGAACATCCCGGCGCGCGTGGTCGGCAAACATGCGAAGAACGAGTGCACGTTCTTCCAGCCGAAGATCGTGAAGGACCTCGCCGCCGACAAAGGCAAGCAGCCGATGACGGAGAATGACGCGCGGAAAGCATTCGACGCGTTGTTCAAGAAATGAACGCGCGTTCCGCGCGCTGACATGATTCAACTCCTCCTCGCGCTCCTCTCCGGAGCCCTGTTCGCATGGTCCTTCCCCAATGTCGCGCAGGGATGGCTCGCGTTCGTGTCGCTCGCGCCGCTGCTCATCGCGGTCGTGCGCGCGAAGCGCACCCGTAACGCGTTCTTCCTCGGCTGGATCTCCCAGACCACGGCGTGGCTGATCATGGTGCCGTGGGTCGTGCGCGTGATGTCGTACTACGGCGGGTTGCCATACATCGTCGGCGTGCTGCTGTTCGTGGCGATGTCGATGATCCTCGGCGTCTACGGCGGCCTCTTCGCGTTTCTCATTCGCCGTTTCCACCTCGGCGAACGATTCCTGCCGTGGCTGCTCGTGCCGCTGACATGGGCCGCGATCGAATACGCGCGCACGTATCTCTTGTCCGGCTTCCCGTGGAACCTGATCGCGACGGCGCTGATCGACTACGCGAGTCTGATCCAGATCGATCGCTTCGCCGGCCCGTACTTTGTCGGCGCGCTGGTCGTGTTCCCCGCGACCGTCGCGGCGTGGTGGATCACGCAGCGGCCGCCGCAGATGGCGCGCGTGTTTGTCGCCGGATCGCTGGGCATCCTGCTCCTGGTGTGGTGGGGGACCGGTCTCGTCGCGTCGAAGCTCAACGCGCGGCCGAATGCATCCGATCCGATCCTCGCCGCGCTGCTGCAGCCGAACATCACACAGCAGATGCGCTGGGACGAAGCGAACGTCATGGCCATCTACGCGCGCATGATGGCGATGACGGCCCAGGCGGCGGACGCCGGCGCGAAGATCGTGATCTGGCCTGAGTCGACGGTGCCGCTGTCGTACACGCAAACTGATTTCTTCCGCGAGTCGATCGAGTCGCTCTCCAAGACGCACGACATCGACATCATCCTCGGCTCCGTCGCCACCGATCCGAAGACGCCCGGCCGTTTATGGAACTCGGCATTCCTCGTGAGCGGCGGTACGACCATCGGCCACTACGACAAGATCCGCCTCGTGCCGTTCGGCGAATACGTGCCGCTGCGGCGCGTGCTGTTTTTCGCGGAGAAGCTCGTGCGCGCGGTGGGGGAGTTCGAGTTCGGCACGAACGACCGGCCGCTCCCCGGCAAAGTGTCGTACGGACCAGCGATCTGCTACGAAGTCGTGTACCCGCAGATCACGCGCACGCAGGTGCGCAACGGCGCCGCCGTGATCGTGACCATCACCAACGACGCGTGGTACGACGGCACATCCGCACCCGCGCAACATCTATGGCAGGCGCGCCTCCGCGCCATCGAAGGCGATCGCTACATGTTGCGCGCGGCCACGACGGGCATCTCGGCCTTCATCGATCCCACGGGCCGCGAGCTCGAGACGATTCCGATGGGCCGCGACGGCATCATCTACGCGAAATTCCAGGCGCGAAACACGGTGACGCCGTATGTCCGCTTCGGCGATTGGTTTGCGTGGATCGCGTGCGCCGTGGTACTGATCCGCCTCGGAGTTCCTCGGGTTCCTCGGAGTACCTCGGAGTTCCTCGGAGGGGATTCCGTTCACCCCGAGGAACCCCGAGGGAACCCGAGGAACCCAAGGAACTGATCCAACTCATGAACGACGATAGTCTGCAAAAAATCGACGAGCTCCGCGGCCGCCTGACCCTCGTCCGGAGCTATCTTTGACCTCGCTTCCGCGAGAAGGGCGCTCGACGAGATCGAGCGCGAGATGTCAGCACCCGGATTCTGGGACCGCCAGGAACAAGCGCAGGAAGTAGGGCGGAAGCGCGCGCGCGTCGAGAAACGCATCGCGTCCGGCGAGTCGATCGAGTCGAAGGCCGAAGAGCTCGACGTGTTGCTCGATCTCAGGAAAGAAGGCGAGAACGTCGATGCCGACATCGAGTCGCTGCTGAAGCAACTCGAGACCGACATCAACGCCATCGAGCTGACCATGAAGCTCTCGGGCGAGCATGACGTCCGCGATTGCATCATGAACATCCACGCCGGCGCGGGCGGCACGGAGTCGCAGGACTGGGCGGAGATGCTGCTGCGCATGTATCTCCGCTATTGCGAGAAGAAGGGCTGGTCCGCGGAACTGCTCGAAGTGTCGGCCGGTGAAGAGGCGGGGATCAAGAGCGCGACCGTGATGGTGCGCGGCGAATACGCGTACGGCTATCTCAAGGCCGAGAACGGAGTGCACCGTCTGGTGCGCATCTCGCCGTTTGACGCGGCCAAGCGGCGGCACACGTCCTTCGCATCGGTGTTCGTGATCCCCGACATCGACGACACGATCAACATCGAGATCAACGACAAGGACCTCCGCGTCGACACGTACCGCTCCTCGGGTGCCGGCGGACAGCACGTCAACGTCACTGACTCCGCGATCCGCATCACACACATCCCGACGAACATCGTCGTGACGTGCCAGAACGAGCGCAGCCAGCACAAGAACCGCGACACCGCCATGAAGCTCCTGCGCGCGCGCCTGTACAACCTCGAGCTCGAAAAGAGAAAAGAGGAACAGGCCAAGATCGAAGGCGAGAAGAAAGACATCGGCTTCGGCAGCCAGATCCGCTCGTACGTGCTGCAGCCGTATCAGCTCGTGAAGGACCTGCGCACGCAGCATGAGACCGGCGATCCCGCCCGCGTGCTCGACGGCGATCTGGACGGCTTCATCGAAGCGTATCTTTCCGCGCAAGCGAGAACCTCCGCTGACTAGAGGACGATCGTATCGATGAAGCTCGCCTTCCTGACGCCGCTCCCTCCCACGCGCAGCGGCGTGGCGCACTACGCGTCGATGCTCATTCCCGCGCTGTCGAAGCGCGCGGACGTGCGCGCGTTCGATTCGCTCGAGGACTACCGCCGCCCCGATTTCGACGCGGTGATCTATCAGCTCGGCAACAATCCGCATCACGCGTCGATGTATGCCGAGGCGATGCGCGAGCCGGGCGTGGTGGTGTTGCACGATCTCGTGCTCCATCACCTCGTGGTCGAGATGACGCTCGCGCGCGGTGACATCGATGGCTACGTCGCGGCGATGGAGGCGAACCACGGTCCGGCGGGTGCGGCCTGGGCGCGCGGACGAGCGGCGGGGATGCATACGGAGATCGCAAATTTCCTGATGCCCGCGTCGATCGACGTGGCCCGTCGCTCGAAAGCGGTGATCGTGCACAACGAGTACGCACGTGAGCGCCTGCAGTCGTTCGGCGTCGACACACCGATTCACGTCGTACCGCATCCGTACGTACCGGAGACGCGCACGTTCGATCGCGCTGCGTTGCGCGCGCGACGCGGCATCGCGAACGACGCACGCGTCATCGGTTTCTTCGGCTTTCTCACCTCGGCCAAACGCGCCGAGGTGGTGCTGGAGGCGTTTCGAGTTGCGCGGGAGCGGGAGCCGCGGCTCGTGCTGCTGATCGTCGGCGAGCCGGCGCCGAACATCGATGCAAGCGAGTTGCGGCAAGACGGTGTGGTGATGACGGGTTACGTTGCCGATGATGATTTCCCCGCGTATTACGCCGTTGCCGACCGGTTCGTGAATCTGCGCTATCCGTCAGCGGGGGAGACCAGCGGCACGCTCATTCGCGCGCTCGATGCGGGGAAGCCGGTGGCGGTCAGCGATTACGCGCAGTTCGCGGAGCTGCCCGATGATTGCGTGGTGAAGATTCCGTTCGGTGACGATGAAGTTGAGCGCGTGGCGGATTTCTTCGCGAGGGAGATCGAGGATCCGTCACGGGCGCAACGCGCATGGTTGGAAGAGAACGCGAGGTTGGAAAAGACGGTGGATGGGTATGTTGCCACTTTTTCCTGAACTCGAGCTGGTCGGCGCGCGTGTCGAAGGTGGCGAGATCGTGATCACGCTGAAGAACGTGGGCGCGTTCACCATCCGCACGCGCACGTATGGTGAGCCCGAGTATCGGCTGATCGCGAAGCTCTTCGACGGCGATCGCGTCGTGCAGGATCGCTGGCTCCCGTTGCCGTGCGATCTCGAGCCGGGGGCGGTGCGGCAGCTGGCGCTGCCGCTTGTGAAAGCGGCAGCTGGCGCTGCCGCACTCCATACGCTTCGCCTGTATCACGCGCTGCAGGACATTCCGATGGTCGACGCCGAGCCGTTCGCCGAGGTGCGGGATGTTCGATGATGCGGCGCTGGAGCGGTTGCGCGGCATCCTCCGCCAGCGCCCAGCCATCGAGATCGACGCGCCGCAGCATCGGCGGGCGTGCGTGCTGATTCCGCTCGTGCGCAATGGCGGCGGGTGGTCGATTCTCTTTACCAAGCGGTCGGAAAATCTCGCCGCGCACAGCGGTCAGATCGCGTTTCCCGGAGGTTCCGTCGAAGAAGGGGAAACGCTCGAGAACGCGGCGGTGCGCGAGGCCGAGGAAGAAGTCGGCATCCCGCCGCGGTACGTGGAGCTGATCGGTCGTCTCGACGATGTCATCACGCACAGCGGCTTTCTCGTCGCGCCGTTCGCCGGCGTCATTCACGAGCCGTTCGACGTCGTGATCCAGGAAGCGGAAGTCGTCGAAGTGTTCGACGTGCCGGTCGAGGCGCTGCTGGACATCAGCAATCCCGAAGTGCGCTACGTACCGTTTCGTGGCAAGCAGTATCCCGCTTACTTTTACCACCACGGCCCGCACGAGATCTGGGGGCTGACGGGGCGGATGCTGAAGGCGTTTCTCGATCTCGTGTGGCTAGCGCGTTAACAGTTTCTCGACGTACGCCGCGAGCAGCTTCCCGTCATCACCCGGTTCGACGACTGCACCGTTCACCATGTACGTCGGTGTCGCGCGCACGTCGTTCGTCAGCGCCGTACCAGCGCCCGCGAGGATCTGCGTCTTGATCTCCGCCGAGGCGAGATCCTTGTCGTAGCGCGCGAGGTCGAGCTCGTGATCGGTCGCGAAGCCGCGCGCCCAATCCCAGAACGAGAACGGATTGAGGTTGCCCTGATTTGCGTAGACCTGTTTTTTGTACTCCCAGAACAGCTCCGGCTTCTGCCGATAGATCGCGCGGCCCGCCAGCGCCGCGGGGAACGCCCATGCGTGTCCGGTCAGCGGCAGATCGAAGCGGACGTAGCGCACTTGGTCGCCGTGCTTCTCCATGATCGGATCGACGTAGCCCGCCGCGCGCTGGCACGAGGGGCACTGGAAGTCGGAGAACTCGACGATCGTCACGGCCGCATCCTTCGCACCTTTCGCGGGCGACTGCGGCAGGTACGGCTCGAACACTTTCGTCCGAGCCGCGCGCAGGTCGCCATTCGCAGGACGGAAGCGGCCGAAGAAGAAGACGCGGCCGTCCGGATCGACGAAACCGTCGAGCGGCATCTTGCCGTTTTCGGTCGTCTGATTGAGCGTGACCGGATACAAGCCTTCCGCATTCGGCTTGCGGTCGATCGTCGCAACCATCTGCTCCTGCATGTTGCGCCAGGTGAAGTTCTTCAGTTTCTCTTCGACAGTGGCGCCTTCCTCGTTCGCAATCGGCCACGGAGCGCCGACGAAAATCGCACCCGATGGAGCCGTGATCGCGGCGAGCGACGCGTTGCACGCGTGACGCTCGCTCTCGCTCGTCACAAGCACCCCGCTGAATCGCGGCGGCAGCTTCACCGAGAGCTCTTCGTATTTGATGGTCGCGTTGTCGCACACCGGCAGAAGCTCGCGCACGGCGCGGTCGAGCTTGGGATCGACGTCAATCGCATACGCGGACGCGCCGACGAAGAACGTGAGAGCAAGCGTGAGGATGTTTTTCACGCCCGAAGGAACGGGCATGAACAGCCGGGACATTCCGACCGAGGGCGCCGGAGGCACCCTCGGTCGGCAATCTCAGTTGTTCGGTGGCGCTTCGCTGATCGATTCGACGGCCTTGCCGACGCTGCCGTCCTTATTCGTGTTGATCGAAATATCGCCGAGCGACACGATGCCGACGAGCTCGTCGTTATTGTTGACGACGGCGACGCGGCGGATGTCGGCGCTGCTCATCATCTCCAACGCTTCATTCACCGACGCATCCTCGCGCACGCTGCGGACGTGCTTCGTCATCAGCTCGTTCACGCGCACGCTGCCGAGGTCTCTGCCTTCGGCGAGGCCGCGGACGACGATGTCGCGATCGGTGATGAGACCGAGGATCTTCTTCCCATCGACGACCGGGACGACGCCGGTGTCCCTGTCCTTCATGATGCGGGCGACGTCGCGAAGACTGTCCTTCTCGCTGACGCACTCCGGGTTGGCGGTCATCACGTCACGGACCTGCCGCGAATTCTGATTGGCCATGCTTTCCTCCTTCAAACGTTGCGATTGCAACCGAAAGAAGGAGAGCAATGAGCGTTCCCGCGTGGCTGCGTCAGAACGAAACCCTCAGTCCGCCTCCGAGCGTCATGTAGCGCGAGTCGAACGGCGAGTTCGTCCAGTGATATGTCCCCTCGAGCACGATCCCGTAGCGCCGCGAGAGCGGAAAGTCTGCGTTCACGCCGGCATTGACGCCAAAGGCCGAGGACGAGTCCTCATCGGGCGCGGTTTGCCGGTAATACCCGAGGCCGGCGAAGAGGCCGGTGGTGCCGAACGGCTCGGAGAAGCGGTATTCGACGTTCACTTCCGCGTGCTGAACCTCACCGCGCGCGTCGCGGCGAAACGGCTTCGGCTGAGTGTCAGAGGTCTTGTATGCGATGGCGACGGGGGTCTCGAGGCGGCCGCCCTTGAACTTGACCCAGACTTCCGGCTCGAGCTGCATACCCCAGTAGAGCTCGAAGGAGTTGTTGGAGAGGGAAAACGTGCTGTCGTCGAACTCGACGCCGTCTTCTTTTGCTGCGCCGTCGACGAAGCGCCGGCTGCCGCCGACGATGAATCCGAGCTCGGTGGTCTGCGCCACCGCGGGGAGCGCGCTGAGCACGATCAGCGCGAGCGGAAGGAGGGTGCGTTTCATGGCCGGCACTATACGGGAGGTTTTCTGGTTGATCAAAGTGAGTCTCCTTACAATGTGCACGTGCAGAGCAGGCTCCGCGGCGCGTTGTCGATAGTTGGACGCGAGGCGCTCCGAATCGTTCTGCCGTCGTGGTGTGCGGCCTGCGAAATCGAGCTGCCATGGCGGGAGCGGACCGCCTCCTGCTGCGCCTCGTGCTGGGCCGCATTGCCGAAGATTACGAGCGCGAAATGCTGCTCCTGCGCGCAACCCTTGCCCGCGGTCGCTGCGTCGACTGCGACCATTTTCTGTCTCGAATGCACCGCCGCGCCGTTGCCTCTCGACTGGTGCGATGCATGGGGCGAGTATCGCGGCTCGCTCGAGCCTCTGCTGCACGCGCTGAAATTCAGGCGCCACGACTTTCTCGCGGATGCGCTTTCATCGCTGCTCGAGGAGACATTGCGCGAACGCGGCGATCTCGCGTTCGACGCGATCGCGGCCGTGCCGATGCCGCGTGCGCGCGAGCGCCGCCGCGGCTACAACCAGGCCGAGCTCCTCGCCCGCGCCCTCTCCCGCCGCCTCGGCATCCGTTGTGATATGACGCTGCTCACGCGCGCGGGCGAGCGTGCGGCGCAGTCGACGTTGCCCAGGCGATTGAGAGCCGGCAACGTGCGCGGCGCCTTCGCCGCATCCGCCCTCGCGAAAGGCACTTCCATTCTCCTCATCGACGACATCTGCACCACCGGTGAAACGCTCCGCGCCTGTTCCGCCGCTCTGATGGACGGCGGAGCGGCTCGCGTCTGCGCGATCGCCGTGGCGAAAGCGAGTTAAGCACTGCATGTTTCGAGCGTTCTTCATCGCACTTTCCGAGAGCCGTTCGCTGCGTAACTTCGCCGAGAAGTCGGCCATCGGCCAACGCCTGTCGCACCGTTTCGTGGCGGGCATGTCGGTCGAGGACGCACTCGAGGCCACCGCCGCCACCAACGCCCGCGGCATGAGCGTCAGCGTCGACAACCTCGGCGAAAACGTCACCAATCTCGAGGAAGCGCGGCACAGCGCGCAGCTCTACCACGAGATGCTCGACGCGCTCACCGCGCGCAAGCTGAACGCGAATGTGAGCCTGAAGTTGACGCACATGGGTCTCGACCTCGACGAGCAGCTCGCGCGGAAGATCGTCGGCGAAGTGGTCGCGCACGCGGCGAAGCTGAACAACTTCGTGCGCATTGACATGGAAGGCTCCGACTACACGCAGAAGACGCTGGACATCGTGTACGAGCTGCATCGCACGCCCGGCAATGCGGGCCGCGTCGGCGCGGTGATCCAGGCATATCTGCTGCGCAGCGAGCGCGACGTGACGGAGCTTTGCGCCGAAGGCATTCGCATCCGCCTCTGCAAAGGTGCCTACAAAGAGCCGGCGGAGATCGCGTTTCAGGACAAGGCAGATGTCGACGCGAACTTCGTGAAGCTGATGAAGATCCTGCTCAAGAGCGGGACCTATCACGGCATCGCCACGCACGACCCGAAGATGATCGACGCGACGATCGCGTTCGCGCGCGCCGAGAAGATCCCGCCGAGCGCGTTCGAGTTTCAGATGTTGTACGGCGTGCGCCGCGACCTGCAGGAGCAGCTCGTGCGCGACGGCTGGGGCATGCGCGTGTACATTCCCTTCGGCACGGAGTGGTATCCGTACCTGATGCGGCGGCTGGCGGAGCGGCCGGCGAACGCAATCTTCATTTTGAAGAACCTGGTGCGGCGGTGAGAAGCGGACCGAATTGAGAATTGGGAATTGAGAATTGAGAATTGAAACCCCCCGGTCATTCTCAATTCCCAATTCTCAATTCTCAATTCCGGTCCCCGTCCCCCCGACATCCCAGTCCGGCCGTTCCTTCCACCGATCGTGCATCCACACCCACTGCTCCGGCAGGCGCCGGATCTGTTCCTCGATCAAGCGCGTCGCGTGCGCCACGAGCTCGACCGGGTCATCGTCGCGTTTGCACTGGATCGGGGGGAGGTAGCGGATGAGATGCCGCCCGTCGGGCAAGCGCTCCGTGAAGGTCACGCTCACCAGCGCTGCGGTGCGGACGGCGAGCTTCGCCGGACCGATTGGCGTGGGCGCGGGGCGGCCGAAGAACGGCACCTTCACGCTTTCGGTGCGCAGGTTCTGGTCGACGAGAAACGCGAGGATGCCGCCGTGGCGGATGATCTTCATCATGTCGCGCGCGGATGATGGCGAACCGCGATCGATCGAGTGCACGCCCGCATTTGCGCGCAGCTCGGTGATGTAGCGGTTCATCTCCGGCTGGTCGCGCTCGCGTTGCAGCACGCTGGTCGGACGGCCCCACAGTCCCGTGCCGCACGAGAGCCATTCCCAGTTGCCGCAATGCGCGGTGAAGATGATCACGCCGCGGCCGGCATCGATGTGCGCCATCACTTCTTCCGCCCCTTCGAATACCGTCGTCTCCGCCGCGTGCTGCTTGAGATTCGGGAGCCAGGCGATCTCGAACAACGACATGCCCATGTGCCGGAACATCGCGCGAATCGTGGCGCGGCGTTGCGCGTCGGACCATTCCGGAAAAGCGATGGCGATGTGCGCGAGCGCTTTGTTGCGTTCGCGCCGCGCGACGTGAAAGGCGAGACGACCGACCTGGCGTCCGAGGAAGCGGCCGGTGGGGAGAGGAAGGCGGCGGCCGATCGCGGAGACGATCAGCAGCAGGCGATACAACACGCGCGCCCTAAATGCTCGCAGCGCCTGGCGTGCCACCGGAGAACTCCAGAACGAGAGGCGCCCATTCGCCGCGCTCGCGCAACAGGCGTTCGACGAGCTCGCGAAACGCGCCGCCGCCGCCGGGGGCGTCGAGCTTCCACGTGGCGGCCTCGCGCACTTCCGGCGCCGCGTCGGAAGGCGCGGCCGAAATCGCCACGCGCGTCATCGCGGCGAGATCGGGCAGGTCGTCGCCTGCATAAAGAATCTGCGCGAACTTCACGCCGAGCTTTTCCGCGAGCTTTTCCAGCTCCTCGAACTTGTTCGCCGCGCCCTGATGCAACTCGGTGATCCCGAGCTCGCGCGCGCGCCGCTCCAAGGCGTGCGAGCTGCGGCTGGTGAGCAACGCGATCGTAATCCCGACACGCTGCGCGAGCTTGACCGCCAGCCCATCGCGCACGTGAAACGCCTTGATCTCCGTGCGCTCGTTCGCGTAGATGATCCGCCCGTCGGTCCAGACGCCGTCGACGTCGGAGACGATCAGGCGGATGTCCGATGCGCGCGCCATTGCGCGCGCATGGTAACTGAGTCCTGAGTATCTCGGAGTACCTCGGAGTTCCTCGGAGGGCTTCCCCGCCCTTCCCCTCCGAGGAACTCCGAGGTACTCCGAGGTACTCCGAGGTACTGCTTCTACGGCTTCCCGAACGTTGTCGCATCCAACGCCGGATTGATCTCGATCGTCGACACACGCGCCTCGCCGGCAGCCTCACCGTTGCGCGAGATCTTCGCCACGGTCGGCAGCTGCACACTGCCGAACTTCTTCCACTCGCTGTAATCAGTCGTGGTCTCGCCCATCTGCGTGGTGCGCACCGTGCGCAGCAGCCGCCCTGTGGCCGGCTCGATGTACCAGCGCACCACGCCGCCTTCGGGGGAAATCTCCAGGATGCGCGTATCGACGTCGCCGATCTTCTCCATGCCGCCGGCGGTGAACGTGTACTTCTCGTTCGCCGTGCGCAGGATGTGGAGGAAGTCCGTTTTCATGTCGATCACCGCGGCATCGCGGCGTGATGCCGGGAGGTCCTGCGTGCCCATCGGCGTGATCGCGTAGCCGACCCCCGGCGCGATCACCGTAGTCATCGTGCCCATCGGCAGCGTCATTTCCTGGCGCATCGAGCTCGGGTACTGCACGATCAGCGTCGCATCGACGGACATGTTGCCTTGCGGCGTCATCATCGACATCGCCGCAACCGTGCGCGTGCTCCGGACCGCGTTCACCGCCGCCTGTCCCCCGACGAAATCCATCACCTTCGCGAACAGCGCCCGTCCTTCGTCGTTGCTCGCGGCAGGCGCGGCGCTCTTCTTCGCGCCGCCCGGTTCGGGGATGGTGATGTCGATCGGCGTCACGGTGCCAAGCGTCGAGAGCGGTTTCTCGAACTCTTTCTCGTTGCCCACGACCAGCACGGCCAGCCGATCGGGATGCACGTACGTCTTCGCGACGCGCTGCACGTCCTCCGCGCTGACCTTCTCGATCATCGACGGATACTTCGTGTAGTAGTCGCTGGGGAAGCCGTACATCTCGAGCAGCACCTGCTGATTGAGCGCCTTCTCACGCGTGTCCATCGTGAAGACGAACGCATTCAGGATCGACTCCTTCGCCTGCGCCATCTCCGCTTCTGTCACCGGTGCGGTCACCAGGCGATTCACTTCGCCGCGCAACGCCTCGATCGACTCGAGCGTCGTACCGCTCTTGGTCGCCATCTGCAGACGGAAGAGGCCGGGGTGATCCCATCCCGCGCCGACTCCGCCGCCGACGCCGTACGTGAGGCCGCGCGCCGAGCGCAGCGTCTGCATCAGACGGCCGGAGAACCCGCCGCCGAAGATCTCATTCATCACGGTGAGCGCGAAGTAATCGGGATTGCTGCGCTCGATCCCCGCATGGACCATGGCGATGTTTGCCTGCGTCACGTCTTCCTTCGAGATGGAGTAGACGCCGGGCTTCGCGCCGGCGAACGTCAACGCCGGCTTCGCCATCTGCGGACCGCGCGGCCAAGACGCGAACGTATCGCGCAGCCGCTTCTCCATCTGCGCGGTGTTGAAGTCGCCGATGAACGACAGGATGATGTTGTTCGGATGGACCGTGCGGCGATGGAACGCCAGCAGGTCGTCGCGCGTGATCGATGCGATGGTCGCGTATTCGGTATGGCGCCCGTAAGGCGAGTCGGCGCCGTAGCCGAGCTTCAGCAGCTCACGGCCGAGGATGGTGCCGGGGTCGTCGTTGCGGCGCGAGATGGCGGTGTTGGATTGCGTCTTCGCGAGGTCGATCTTCTCCTGACGGAACTCCGGCTTGCGCAGGATCTCCACCCAGATCGGGAACACGGTGTCGAAGTCCGCCTTGAGGACGTCGAGCGACACCGATGACGCGTCCGAGCCGCCGCTCGTTTCCACACGCGCCGCGCGCGCATCGAGAAACTCATCGAGCTGATCGCCGGTCTGCGAGGCCGTGCCGCCGGTGCGCCACGACATGCCGTAGATGTTGTTCATGCCTGCTTTGTCGGCCGGGCTGTCGCGCTCGCCGCCGCGAATCGTTGCGCGTCCTTTGATCAGCGGCAGCTCGTGATCTTCCTGGAGGAAGATCACCATGCCGTTCGGCAACACGATGCGCTTCGGCTGCGGAATCGAGAACTTGCGGAGCGGCGGGGTCTTGATCTCGCGATGGTCGGTGACCTGCGCGCTCGCGATGCCGGCGAGCGACATCAGCAACATCAGCATTGCACGGATCGAGTGTCGATTCATTGCGCACCTCCCTTCGGCGCGGCCGCGGCCTTCGCGGTCGATTCGATCTTCGCGACGGTGCGGTTCGGCTGCGTGAATGTTTCCGCGGCGACGCGCTTCACATCAGCCGCCGTGACCTTGTCGATGCGGTCGACTTCGCGGAACAGCTCGCGCCAGTCGCCATGCAGCGTCTGATAGGTGGCCAGGTTCAGCGCGAGGCCGGAGTTGTTCGCGAGTCCGCGCAGCAGTCCCGCTTTCACGCGCGTCTTCACAGACTGCAACTCTTCCGCGGTGACGTCTTCGGTCTTCAGCCGCTCGATCTCCGCCTGAATGCCGGCTGCGATCTCGTCCGGCTGATGTCCCGGAGTGGTGATGCCGTAGAACGTGAAGACGCTCGGGTATTTCTCTCCGGGGAAGCCGTTCAGCCCTGCCGCGCCGGCCGCGATTTTCTTGTCGCGCACGAGAGCTCGATAGAGACGCGACGTGCGGCCGCTCGACATCAGCATCGAAATGACGTCGTAGATGGCGTTGTCGGGATGCGTGGCCGCGGGGCGATGGTAGCCCTCGACGTACAGCGGCTGCGAGGCCTCGCGCAGGATGACCATGCGCTCGGCGATCTGTTTCGGCTCGACCGTGCGCAGCGGCTCCGGCTTCGGCGCCTTCGGCAACCGTCCGAGGTACTTTTCGATCACCGGCCACGCCTCGGCCGGATTCACGTCGCCCACGATCGCCACGACCATGTTCGACGGCACGTAGTACTTCTTTGCGAACGCGAGCGCATCGCTGGCCGAGAAGCTTTGCAGGTCCGAGGGCCAGCCGACAGTGGCGAAGCCGTAGGGATGGGCGATGAACGCGGTGCCGAGGTATTGCTCGAGCAGGCGGCCGAACGGATTGCTCTCGGTGCGCGTGCGGCGTTCTTCCATCACCACGTCGCGCTCTTTGTAGAACTGGCGGAAGATCGGATTGCGAAAGCGTTCCGACTCGAGATAAGCCCAGAGCTCGAAGCGATTCGAAGGCATCGAGAAGAAGTAGCCGGTCATGTCGGATGAAGTGAACGCATTCATGCCGACGCCACCGGCGCGATCGACGACTTCCGAAAATTCGTCGCCGCGCGCGAACTTGTCGGCCTCGGTGATCGCGTCCTTCCACGCCTGCTCGAGCTGCTTGACCTTTGCATCGTCGCGTCCGGTCTCGGCGCGCCGCGCGCGATCGTATGCGGCGTACCCATCTTCGACTTTCGCCAGCGCGGCGCGTTCGGCATCCCAGTTCGTGGTGCCGATGCGGTCCGAGCCCTTGAACGCCATGTGCTCGAACATGTGTGCGAGGCCCGTGATCCCGGGGACTTCCTGCGCGGAGCCGGTGTTGACGATCGTCGCGTACGAAAAGACGGGTGCGTCGTGACGTTCCAGGATGATGACGGTGAGGCCGTTGTCGAGTTGCCGCATCGAGGTCCGCTTTTCGAACGAAGCGAGGTCCTGTGCCGAGGCACCGGCGGCGATGAGCGTAAGCAGTACGGCCAGCGTTGCTCTCATGCAATTCCTCCTTTTGGAGTGCGGCAGCCGCAGCTGCCGCTTTCACCCGCGGTAGCCGCAGCTGCCGCTCTCCATCGCCCGGCATTCTATGCGCGGTACACTTTTGCGCATGGTCGCGAGCACCGCACAAAACGTCGAACAATATCTGGCTGAGCTCCCTGAAGAGCGGCGCGAGGTGATCTCCGCGATGCGCAAGCTCATCCGCAAGCATCTGCCGAAGGGCTACTCCGAGTCGATCGGCTTCGGCATGATCTGCTACGGCATTCCGCTGAAGCAGTATCCGGACACGTACAACGGAGAGCCGCTCTCTTACGTCGCACTCGCCGCGCAGAAGAATTACTACGCGCTGTACGTGATGGGCCCGTACGCCGACCCGAAACAGGACGCCGAGTTTCGTGCCGCGTTCAAGGCCGCGGGCAAGAAGCTGGACATGGGCAAATCATGTGTGCGCTTCAAGTCGATGGATGACCTCGCGCTCGACGCGGTGGCGAAGGTGATCGCGAGCACGCCGCCGAAGCAGTACATCGAGCGCTACGAAGCGGCGCGCGCGAAAACGAAGACGGCGAAGAAGAAGCGCGCGTGAGCGACGCGTTCGACGTTGCCATCATCGGCGCAGGCGCGAGCGGCACGCTCACGGCGGTGCAGTTCGCGCGCTTCGCCACCGGCAACGCACGCGGTGCAATCATCGACGCGGGCGCTCGCGCGGCGCGTGGGCTCGCGTATGGCACGCCGTACGGCGCGCATCTCTTGAACGTGCCGGCCGCGCGCATGAGTGCTTTGCCGGGTGATCCCGAACACTTCCTGTACTGGCTGCGCGAGCGCGTTCCGGACGCGGAAGCGACGACGTTCGCGCCGCGTGCGCTGTACGGCGATTACCTCGCGTCGCTGCTGACCGAGCAGGAAACGCAACGTCGCGTGACGCGTGTCGGCGGCACCGCGATCGGTCTCACGCGCGACGCGACGTGGACCGTGCATCTGCACGACGGACGCACGATTACCGCGAAGTCCGTGGTGCTGGCGCTCGGCAACCTGCCGCCTTCGGATCCGTTGCAGCTCGAGGATCCTCCTGCGGAGTACGTGCGCGATCCGTGGGCGCCCGGAGCGGCGATCGGTTTGTCGCATGACGCCGCGGTGTTGCTGATCGGCAGCGGACTCACGGCCATCGATGTTGCGATCGCGCTGCGGCATGAAGGGCATCGAGGACCGATCACGATGTTGTCACGCCACGGCCGTTTGCCGCAGGCACACGCGCCCGTGACGCCGCGGCCGATCGCGACGATGCCGCGCGAATCTGTTTCGCCTCGCGGCGCGCTGCGCTGGGTCCGCGAGCGCATCGCGGCCGGGGAGGAGTGGCGTGCAGTCGTCGACAGTCTGCGTCCGCACACGGTGACTATCTGGCGCGGCTGGACGCTCGCGCAACGCTCGCAGTTTCTGCGGCATCTGAAGAATCTGTGGGACGTACACCGTCATCGCGCCGCGCCTGCGGTGCTTGCGGAGCTCGAAGTGGACGTGCTGCGCGGCCGCGTGCACTCGATGCGACCGGGCGTGGTGGTGGAGACGAGCGCCGGCACGCTGCACGTCGCGCGCGTGATCAACTGCACCGGCCCCGCATGCGATTACGCGCGACTCGATCTGCCGCTGGTCGTGCAGATGCGCCGCGCCGGCTGGCTCGTCCCCGACCCCTTGCGCCTCGGCATCGAGACGGCGGACGACGGCCGCCTGATCCGCGCCGATGGTCAACCTGTGGATGATCTCTACACCCTCGGCCCGCTGCGCAGGCCATCGCTATGGGAGTCGACCGCGATTCCAGAGATTCGCGAACAGGCGCAGGAACTGGCGAAGGTGTTAACGAGCTAGTGGAACGCCGGCGTCCCGCTCGCTAATCCGCCGGCACATTTCCTGGCGGAAAACCGAAGCTCATGCGAATCGCCGAGTACTCCGCATCGACCCCACCATCACGCCTGCGGATGGTGAGCCGCGTTTCGACGAACGCCCGGTACGTCGCCGGGATATCGGCAGCGCGCGAAGCCGCAAACAAAGTGATCAGCGGCGCATCGCCTTCCCGGAACACGACATCACGCCGGCGGATCAACTTCAATCCAGCGGAAGACAGTGCCGCGAACACGCGATCCATCTGCAACGTCGGAAACACGAACGCGAACACCCCGCCCGGAGCGAGAATCCGTGCGGCCGCCATCGCGTAATCCGCGACCGAGCCACGCACCTCGATCCGCGCCGGCACCGCCTGCGCGTGATCTGCGGCCATTGCGGTGCCGGGTGGAAAGTACGGCGGAGATCCGGTGACGAGATCGAATGGTGTCTCGTTCGCGAGTACCGACTCGTCGCGCAGATCGCCTTGATACAACGTGAAGCGCGACGTGAGTCCGTTGTACTGCATCGTCTTGCGCGCGAGGTGGATCGACATCTCCTGCGCCTCCACCGTGCAGAACGTCGCGCCGGGCAAACGCCAGGCGGAGATCAGCGCGACCGAGCCGATCCCGGAGCCGAGATCCGCGGCGCGGTCGACACGCGGCGCGCAGGTGGTGCCGTACCACGCGGTCAGTACGTCGTCGGTCGAGTAGCGATGCCCTTTCGCGTATTGAAAAATGCGGAAGTGGCCGCAGATGAAGTCGAGCGTTTCGCCCTCCTCGGGCGCGATGCCGCCCGGCGGCACGGGGCCGGGCCGCCGCCATCCGCGATAGAAACCGGGATCCTCCATTCGCGTAGAGTAAGCGAGCATGGCAAGTACTGATGGCTTACCGATGAAACGTGTATCGAAGAAATACGCACTCCCGCACTTCCTCATCGGCCGTTGCACGCAGGCTGTGTACGAGCGATGGTTACGAGCCAAGGCCGACGCGCACGTCAAGCGCGATCGCAAACGCGGCAATGCCATGGCAGTCGGTGAGGCGTACCTCGCAGCGATCCACGCCGCGGTCACGGCAAGCAACGGCAACGACGATTACACCGGCGAGCCGCTGGAGTGGGAGCGCATCAGCACGTACAGCAACGAGGAATCCAAAGTCCGCCGCCGCGAATACAAACGCGAGCTCGCGCTGCTGCCGACTGTCGATCACGTCGGCGATGGTCTTGGCGCTCCTGACTTCCGCATCTGCGCGTGGCGCACAAACGACTGCAAGAACGACCTTACCGCCGATGAACTGCTCGCGTTCTGCCGGCGCGTCATCGAGTACGCGCAGACCGGTTCTGCCGTTCGCGCGTAGAGTGAGGCGATGAAGCTCGACGCGGTGCTGTGCGGGGTCGCCGGCGAATACTACGTCGCGGCGGAGCTCTCCCGCCGTGGCTACCTGGCCTCGATCACGCTGCGCAACAGCCGCGGCGTCGACGTCCTCGCGACGAACCGCGATGCGACCAAATCGGTGGCGATCCAGGTGAAGACCAACCAACGCGGCCTCGCCGAATGGATCCTCAACGAGAAGGTGGAAACGATGCCGAGCGGCGCCGATCTGCCGGAGAACCTGTTCTTCGTATTCGTCAACCTTCCGCCGGATGGCGAGCCGCCAAGCTATCACGTCATCTCACGTCGCGAAGTCGCGCGAATCGTGAGGGAAGGGCATGCAGCATGGCTCGCCACCCTGGGGCGTGGCGGCAGGCCACGCGCCGCGAACAACCCCATTCGCAAGTTCAAAGACGCCGCGGGCACCTATCGCGATCGTTGGGATTTGCTCGGACTCGATTAGCCATCAGATCGCCTTCCTCCGGCGATGCCGCCCGGAGGCACGGGGCCGGGACGCCGCTATCCACGATAGAAACCGGGATCATCCATTCGCGTAGAGTAAGCGAGCATGGCAAGTTCGAAGCTGGTCTGGACCTCCGACCCGGAAGAAGCGAAACGCCTCCGCGAAGCTGGCAAGCTCGCGGCGCCCGTCGACGTCGACGCCGCGAAACAGATCATCCGCGTCACGCTCGACAAGAAGCGCCGCGCCGGCAAGACCGTGACCGTCGCCTCTGGCTTTCAGCACACGGACGAAACGCTCGCGTTCGTCGCGCAGACACTGAAGAAGAAATGCGGCAGCGGCGGCACCGCGAAAGATGGCGAGATCGAGATCCAGGGCGATCACCTCGCGCGTGTGCGGGCCGAGCTCGAGAACCTCGGCTACCGGACCAGGTAAACCCCAGATGGCAACTCCGAAATGAAATACCACTCTCGAGCGGATGTTATTTACAATGTCGTCGAGTCCGATACAGATCAGGAAGACGAGGAAGGGTGCAAGAGAACGAATTGATCGGTAACGGGTGTGTCATGGCCATTGGCGGCAACGAGGACAAGCGCGCCGCGCGCACGTCGATCCTCGCCGCATTCATCGCGCGCGCGGGTGGTCCGCAGGCGCGCATCGTCATCGTGCCTTCCGCGTCCGTCGCCCCGCGCGAGCGAGCCCAGCGCTACACCAAGATCTTCACCCGCCTCGGCGTCGACTCCGTTCATTCGGTTCATGCCGAGTCCGGCGTCACCAAGGAAGACCTCGCCGCGATTCGCAACGCTACGGGCATCTTCGTGACCGGCGGCGATCAGGTTCGTTTGATGGACGCATTGCGCGCCGCGAAGTGCGTCGAGCCGATCCGCGCCGCCGTTCGCAACGGCGCCGTGTACGCTGGCACCAGCGCCGGCGCGTCAGCCGTCAGCCGCCGCATGATCGCCTTCTCGACGCGCAAGAAGGGCGCAGACGTCGTTGCGTACGACGAAGGTCTCGGCCTGATCCCCGACGCGATCATCGATCAGCACTTCGGTCAGCGCCGCCGTCTCACGCGTCTCATCAGCGCGTCGAACGCACACCTGCTCACCGGCATCGGGATCGATGAGAACACCGCCATCGTCTGGAACCGCGACGGCATCGTCACGGTGGAAGGCACGGGCGAGGTGACGATCGTCGATCCGGACCACCGCATGGACGCGCACGCGAAGTCGTATCGGCTGCAGGTGTTGAAGCCGGGCGGGAAGTTCGTGGCCGATTGACTGGAGATCCCCGACCGGCTGAAAGCCCGTCGCTCCAGATGGTGCAACAACGGTTTGAAATCTGCGACGGGCTCTTAGCCCGTCGAGGGTCGACGCGAGATGGTGCGGCGTAACTCGTAAGTCTTTGCATCCAGCAGCAACAGGTCCGCGCGTTTTCCTTCCGCGATCCCGCCTGCATCGTGCAGCTTCAGAACGCGCCCAACGTTCCGCGTCGCCAACGCGAACGCTTCTTCGATCGACCACACGTGCGCGGCCGCAACGATCTGCTCGAGCAGCGCGTTCACGCGGCCGATCGGAGCGTCGGTCGAGATGGTGAGCATCGCGCGGTCGCCATCGAACTTCTTCAACCACTGCACGAGGTCTTCATCGACGACGTCGAGGTCAATCGTCACGCCGCGCTTCGTCAATGCAACCGCCTCGCGGAACAGCTCCTCGTTGCGATTTACATGCGTCGGATGCAACGCTGCCGCCGGAACGCCGCGATCGAGCAGCTCGCGCACGATCGATAACCGCTCCGGCAACTCGCCGGTGTGCATGTGCAGCACACCTGCTTTTCCGGTCAGCGTGCCGGCGACGTAGCAGTCGCTGGCCAGCCGCGCGAGCGTCGTTGCATCAAAGTGCGCGCCGCGGCGATCGGCGATCGCGATCTCACCCGCGCCGATGATCTCGTCGATCAGCACGATGTCGTCGCGCACGTTCGCGGTCAGCGAACGCGCGTCGTAACCGCCGGTCCACATGCGCGCGTTGATGCCTTCTTGGCGCAGCGCTTTCACTTTCGCGAGCAGCGACGGCAGCGTCTTCGTGGTGGTATCGGTGCCGAGCAAACCAACAACCGTCGTCGTACCGGCGGCCAACAGCTCCTGCGCGGCAATCGCCGGCGTCGCCGAAGCGAATCCTTTCTCGCCGCTGCCGCCGATGAGATGAATGTGTCCGTCGATCAAGCCCGGTACAACGATGCAGCCGGTCGCGTCGATCACTTCCGGATCGAGCGCGCGCAACTCCTTCGCGCGGACGTCGCCGATCTTCTCGATGCGTCCGCCCGCCACGACGATCGTCGCTTTGCCGCGAGGCGCGGGCATGTAGATCTCGCCGTTTTCAATGATCAGCATGGCCGCTCTGTTTGCGCAGGCTCTCCACGTATTGCGCGGCGATGTCCGGCTTGTCCGCGATGTACACAATGAGGTCGCCCGCCTTCGCCTCGGACACCGCGAGCGAGATCGCATCGAGCTCGGCGTGGCGATGCGCGATCTTCCGGTCGCTCAGGCCGCCCTCGTGCAGACCTTCGCGCAGGATGCCGGCCACTTCGCCCGGCTGCCGTCCGCGCAGATCGAAGTCGTCGCGCAGGATCACGCGATCGAAGTTCTTGCCGACGATGCGCGCCG
>Ga0196977_1000129_pt1 | contig 48923 bp, 41 predicted proteins | sample S3v_1013CmetaG_FD_148634 | JGI IMG/M metagenome (GOLD analysis project Ga0196977, IMG submission 148634) | Soil microbial communities from Anza Borrego desert, Southern California, United States - S3+v_10-13C | ecosystem: Environmental > Terrestrial > Soil > Desert | place: USA: California... | reverse complement strand
CTGCCGCCGGCGTTTTCCACATCTCCCACAGCGCCTGCTGCTAGGAAGAAAGAGACGAGGAGAACGACCGGAGACCGACCATCCCACTTTTTGCAGAACTTGACAGACACAACTCGATCGGAATTCGTTGGAATGGGGCTTGGGAAGCTCCTACGCTACCAACTGAGCTACGCCCGTTCAGGGGTGTGGGGCGGGGATCGTAACCCAACCGGCGCGTGTATGATCGGCGCGCTTGGCAGCCACGCTCAACCTCTGGAAGCAGCACCTCGGCCGCGTTCCAGACGATGTCTGGGAGCGGCGGGAGCTCGAGGCGTTGATCCTCGCGGATAACGACCTGACCTCGCTCCCGGACGAGATCGGGAACCTCACGCGGCTGCGGATGCTCGACCTCGGCCACAACCAGCTCGAGGCGCTGCCGGAAGCGGTCGGCGAGCTGACCGGGCTGACGGACTTTCTCTACCTGCACGACAACCGCCTGAGCAGCGTGCCGGAGTCGCTGGCGAGGCTCACGCGGCTGCGGTATCTCAACCTCAGCGAGAACCAGTTCAGCGAAATGCCGGTCGCGGTGTGCCGGATGACGGGATTGATCGAGCTGCGCATGACGGACAACGAGCTCACGTCGTTGCCGGACGAGATCCGCGCGCTTACGAATCTACGCGAATTACATTTGCGCAACAACAAATTGACGACGCTGCCGGAGTCGATCGGCCGATTACATGAATTGAGACATCTCGACCTGCGTGGGAATCCACTCACCAGCGTGTCGGCATCGTTGTTCGCATTGCCGCGGCTGGAAAAGCTCGATCTGCGCTGGGTCACTTCATTATCGATTCCGGACCAGATTCAACGCCTCGAACAGCGCGGCTGCATCGTGTACCAGTGATCCATGGCAAAAACGTTCGGCGAAATCGATGAGCAGCTCCGCAGTTTCGTCGAGCGTCAACACGTGTTCTTTGTGGCCACCGCGCCGCTCGATGTCGACGGCCACGTGAACTGCTCCCCGAAAGGCCTCGACTCCTTACGCATCCTCGGCCCCACGACCATCGCATATCTCGATTACGCGGGCAGCGGCGCGGAAACCATCGCGCACTTACGCGAAAACGGTCGCATTGTGATCATGCTCTGTGCGTTCGAAGGCGCACCGAAGATCGTGCGCTTTCATGGCAGAGGCAAAGTTCTCGAGCCTGCACACCCGGACTTCGCGGAAATCATTGCTCTGTTCGAGCCGGGACCGGGTGTGCGCTCGATCATTCGCATCGAGCTCGATCGCATCAGCGACTCGTGCGGCTACGGCCTGCCGGTGCTCCGCTTCGAGAGTGAGCGCAAACAGCTCTCCCTTTGGGCGGAAAAGAAAGGCGACGCCGGTCTCGCGAAATATAAGCGCGATAAGAACGCGGCCAGCATCGACGGACTGCCGGCCCTGCGTTTCGACGACGAAGCTATGCCTTGAGGTGTCCGCTCACGAGCTTGGTCATCTCGAACATCGAGACCTTGCTCTTGCCGCCGAAGACCTTGCGCAGTTTATCGTCGGCATTGATGCTGCGGCGATCCTTCTCGTCCTGCAGCTTGTTCTTCTTGATGTAGTCCCAGAGCCTCTTCGTGACTTCGGTCCGTGGCAGCGGGTCGTTGCCGACGATCGCGGCCAGCGCTTCATCCGGCTGTACCGGTTTCATGAACGCCGACTCGCCCGCGCCCTTCTTCGAGCTTCCGCCCTTTTTCGATGCCATCTGCAATCCTCCTGTCGTGCGCTGAGTGTAGATCAATCGGAGAGGGTGCCGAGGAACAATCGGCGTGCGCCGCCGTAGCGGGGCGTGTCGACGGGACGTGAATAAACGCGCATCAAGCCATTGGGCGTGTAAGCGATCGAGCCGCGATTCTCGCCGCGTGCGCGGGGCTGGAAGATGATCGTTTCGGCGGACGCGATAGCGTCGCGCACAGTGCGCGAGTACAAGACGCCGCCCGGTCCGGACGTGATGAACTGAAACACCGTGCCAGCGCGGAGGACGACCGGTTCGAATCGATCCGATGGCGGCTGACGATAATCGGTGAAGTCGCGAAACGACTCATCGATCGCAAACGCCGAACCGCCGACCAGCCGCGCCGCCTGTACTCCTGCGACCAGATTCCACCACGCGATCGCACACTCCGACGCCGCACAAGCGATCGATGCATCCTCCATGAGATGGAGCGCTCCGCGACCGACGATGATCGGCTCGCCATCGAGCCGCAAGCCGTCAGCCGTGAGCCGCGCAGCGAGAATGCGATGGTCCGGGGCGCTCCAGACCGCGACGATTTCCTCGCCGTTCCAGCCAATGCCGTTGCGCTTGTCGGACCACGAGCCGAGCTCCGTCCGCCCCAGCGTCGAGCCGTGCGCTACGCGCGTGATCGCGAGCTGTGGACGACCGTCCGCGCCGCGCACTCCGTGAAGAACGGCGAATCCGCGATCCGTGGCGGTAATCGATGGAGTGCCGCCGGCAGCGTTGGACAACGTCATCACGTCGGACGCGAGCACTCCGTCGCGATCGAGCACGCGCGCATGAACCGCGTCGTTCTCCGCCCAGGCGATGAGATACGAGCTCCCATCGAACGCCGCGACAGGAGTGCGCTGGCTGCGAGTCGAACTGGCGATGCGAATGGGCCCGGCATTCATCGCCTCGCCGTTGGATCGGAATCTCCGCGCGAAGATCGCGAACGTGCCGTCGCCCTCGAGCGCTTCGGACCAGACGACGAGAAGATGCTCTCCGCTGGCGATCAGTTGCTCGTCTGTTTGCTGCGTTGCGGTGCGTGTGACGGCGATCCGCGAAAGCGATCGTCCTTCTTGCGACACCCCGGCGGCGATCTTTCCGAACCCGACCGATTCGATCCACGCTCCGAAATGCGTGGCGCCGTTACTCGCGACGGACGGCCGCGGATCGCGGACGACGTTCGATGCGGCGATCGTCAGCGCATCATCACGGTCGCTGCCGACGACTCGCGCGCGAATTTCGAACTGCGCAGTACGCGCCGTCGCGGTTTCTTCGACGCCAACGCGAGGCAACCTGTCGATCCATTCGCGCTCCCGATCCTGCGTCCAGGAGACGATGAATCCGTTCCCGCTCTGCGCCACGGCCGCATCGTAAATCTGGCCTTTCGTCGTTTCCGCAACGACAAACGCCTCGGAGCCGAGTTCACGAGCCCACAATTTCCGCGACGGCGGAAGAGGCGGTCCGGCGACGTCCTGGGACATCACAGACCGCAAATCCAGCCACGCGAGCATCAGACGGTCGCCGTTCGACGCAATGGCGACGCCCTTCGCGTGCACTGCAAGAACACGGTCGCTGGCCTCGAGCACTGCACCATCGCGTCCAATGCGTCGTCCGACGATCGATCGGCCGTATGTCTGTTGAACGGCGAGGCACTCGGATGCTGTACAGGCGAGCTCCACCGAGCTCCACCCGCGAATTTCACTGACGCGACGCGCGCGGCCTGTGTCATCGATGACCGCGATCTCCACGCCGCGATACGACTTCACGGCGGCGACGAGGATCGTGCCGTTCGAGACCGCCACGCGTGGCATGACGGTGTATTCGTCGAACACGCGCCGCGGAGACTCGTCGATGAACGTGCCGTCGGACGCGAGCCTGCGAAACTCGGATCCCTCAGGGCCTGTCCACACGATCGCATAGCCGCTCCCCGTCCATGCGGCACGCGGCGCATAAGCGGTGCGGTCCGGTGAGCTGACCAGGATCCCTTCCCGATCGAGAACCGAGCCGTCCGCGGCGATGCGCGTCGCGTACACGGCGGCTTCGCCGCGGCGCGTGTCCGTCCACGCCAGCAGAAAATCGCGGCCGTCCGTTGCCGAGACGGGCCACGACTGGTTTCCCGCGCCGCGCGCGAAATGAGGTTCAGAGATCGGGGTTTCGGCGAATGCAAATGCTGCCGAGAGAAGCGTCAGTAGACACGCCAGGCTCTTGCGCATGAGCCATGGTAACCGAGCGCTACCAGTTCCGGCGCAGTTGCCACGCATGAAACAGTTGCGCGCCGGCGAGAAACACCAGTGCGAGCAGTGCGTACACGGTGCTCACCGCGGGCGTCGTCTTGCCGAACCAGCCGGCGAAGTCGAGCGCGGGACTCGCGCCTTGATCGCTGAGCGCGATGTACCAGAACGTCAGGAACAGGACGATGAACGTCTTCGGATTCGCGGTCATGATGCCGAGGGCGGTCGACAGGGCACAAAGGAAGACGACCGAGATCAGCAATGCGGTAGTGGCCGCCGGACGGAACGCGATCGCGCGCGCAATCGGAATGCCGAGGAACGCCAGCGCAACGATCAGCGCAGAGGCGAATTTCCATAAGACGAATCTCGCGCGCAGTTGCGGCGCCGCGTAAAGCAACGCCGTCGTTCCCGCGCGTTTTTCGCGACAGGCGATGTCGGCTAGCGCGATCGCACAGCCCGCGAACGCAAACGGCAGCATGCCGCCGAGGTGTGCTTCTGCGTTCGGAGCGGCGAAAGAGAGGATCGCGAAGATCACGATCGCAATGGACGCGAGCGGAAACGCTGCGATCGTCGTCAGCGCGTCGGTCATCGCGGTGCGCACAATCGACGGCATGCCGGGCAGCGACGCGACACCATTGCCGAATCGTACGAACAGGCGCGCCACCGGTTTCGCCATCGCATTGAAGCGGCCCATCCAGCTCCAGCGCGCCTTCTCGTTCGGCATGGAACGCACGCGTGCCGGATCGAAGCGGTGGAAGAAGAGCCGCGCGATGAGCAGCAGCGACATCGGCCAGATCGCCGATGCGACGCGTGGCAGCACCCAGCGCGCTTCCCATTTCAAGCCCTCGAAGACCAGCGGCACCTTCGTTGCGTCGAAATCGGTCGCGCCGATCGAGATCGCATCGGTGCTGTACGTCGCCTTCAGTTGCTGAATCATGAAGCCGAGGCCGGAGATGTCGAAGTAAGCGGGCCAGCCGCCGATGTTGTTCTTGTCGCTGAGCGTCGCCATCACGCCCATGAATCCCATCCAGAGGAAAAAGTAGAAGACGTCGCCGAACTTCGTGCGCAGCAGCGGCGTGCACTCGAACACGATCGCCAGCGCCGACACCGCCACGATCGCGGGCGGCAAAAGCAGCAGATACTGCAATGCGAACACGAGCGGCTGCAGCGGCGCTTCGCCCCGCACGATCACCATGGCCATGGCCGTAGCCATGAAGCCAAGGGTGAAGATGGTGAGGAACACGACGTTGCCGGCGAACTTGCCGAGAATGTATTCGCTCGCTCGCATCGTGGTCGAGGCAATCACGAAGCCGCAGCGCGAGAGCACGTCGCGCTTGATCGCGTTCGAAATCACGTAGAAGCCGGCCATGCCGATGAACATCGTGGCCAGCACGGCGGTGCCCATGCCGATCGCTGCGGAGTTGTAGAGCGCGCGTTGCTTGCCGATCTGAATCAGCGTGCGGCCGGTGGACGGCGCCGGGATCCACAGATATGGCAGCATCGACAGCAGCACGAACACGACCGCGGTCGACGGACGCCGCAAGCGGATCATCACGTCCGCGCGTACGACCGCGGCGAGGCGGAGCAGCCGCTCGGTCATGCCACGGCCGTATAGCGCATCGGCGCGTTGTTGATGACCGCGAGAAACGCGGCTTCGAGACTCGTGGTCGCCGTGTTGTGCATCAGCGTGTCGGGCGTGTCGAGTGCCACCAGCGCTCCGTCTTTCATGATCGCGATCTCGGTCGCGATCGATTCGATGTCGGAGACGATGTGCGTCGAGAGGATGACCAGCCTGCCCTCGCCGAGCTCCGATAACACGTTGCGAAAGCGCAGCCGCTCTTCCGGATCGAGTCCCGCGGTCGGCTCGTCGACGATGACGAGATCGGGATCGTTGACCAGCGCCTGCGCGATTCCGAGTCGTTGCTTCATGCCACCGGAAAACCCGCCGACGGCGCGATTGGCCGCGCCGTGCAGGTTCACCAGCTCGAGCATCTCCTGCACTTTCGTTTTCGAGTGCACGCCTTTGAGCGCCGCGAAGTACGTGAGGAACTCGAGCGCCGTCAGGTTGTCGTACACGCCGAAGTCCTGCGGCAGATAGCCAAGGCGGCGGCGGAGCTCATCGGGCTTGCGAACGACATCGATGTCGCCGAAGACGATGCCGCCCGCGCTCGGCCTGGTGACCGTCGCAATCATCTGCATCAGCGTGGTCTTGCCCGCGCCGTTGCGTCCGAGCAGGCCGAGGACGCCGCCTTTTGCGGAAAAGGTGACCTCGCGGACGCCGTAATTGCCCGCACGGAAGCGTTTGGAGACCGACGTGATGTGCAGCATGCCGCGTTAATACGCGCGGCGAAGAGCGATGTTGCGGCGCGCCCTACTTCTTGATCGCCAGGCGCGCCCCGGCCGCGTCCGCAACGATGCGCGTGATGTGCGACTGCGGATTGCGGCTGCGCTTCTGGATCGGAAGGCGCGTGTAGACCTGCGTGGAGAGGATCGACGCGTGGCCGAGGATCTCCTGGACGTCGCGGATGTCGGCGCCGGACGAGACCAGCATCGCGGCCATCGTGTGGCGCAGCGAGTGCGGCGTGACGTGGCGTTTGATCTCGGCCAGGCGCACGTGCTTCTTGAAGATGTTCTCGATCGAATAGATCGTCAGGCGCGTTCCGGAGCGGCCGACGAACAACGCCGGCGTCGCGAGCATGCGATCGCTGCGCAGGTCGAGGTATTGCGCCATCGCAGTCAGCACATCGTCGGACGCGAGCGTCACGCAGCGGCCGCGCGTGGCGCGTCCGGTGATCTGAATGGTCTTGCGCTCGAGATCGACGTCGCTCACGTTCACCGCGACCAGCTCGCCGATGCGAATGCCGGTGGAGAAAAGCAACTCCAGAATCAGGTTGTCGCGGACTGCGCAGAAGTAACGGTTGCGGCTTCCCGCGGAGTGATCGCGAGCGTTCGCGAGCTCGGCCACCTGCTCTTTCGGCGCGGCGAGCAACGCGCGGATCTCGCGGTTGGAGAGCACGGTCGGGACGCGGTTCTCGACCGGCTTCTTGATCTTCAGCTTCCGCGCGGGCGATTCGCTGACGATCCCCTGCTCCTCGAGGAAGCGGAAGAACACTTTCAGCGCGGCCACTTTGCGGCGGATGGAGGTGTCGCGATACGGACCGCCGCTCAGGCTGTCGAGATAGGTCTCGAGGTCGTCCGCGGTGATGTCCACGGTCGCGGTGTCGTTGACGTGCAGATGGAACTGGACGAGGTCGGACTGGTAGGCGCGCAGTGTCCGATCGGACAAATTGCGGACCGACTGGCCGTGCTCGAGGAATTGGGTGATCGCCTGCTGCACGTTCATAGTGATGTCACTTGGCACAGTTTATTTGCTGAAAGGGTGGACCGTTTGCAGTCTACGCGGCACCTCACTTTTGTCAAGAAATTATTTGCCTGTTGGAATATGCTGGAAAAGCATTGAAGTACGAGACTTAGGACGACCAACGTGCGCGGTTTACGCCTCTTTGTCCGGCCCATCGAGGCCGCCGATCACGCCGCGCTGGCGGCGTTTTTCACGAAACAGGACGACGCTCGACCCGCCGTTCCGGCATGCGGCCTGCTCGGCAAGCTCCTCGGCGACATCGTCGCCGTCATGGCCATCGAGATCACCGATGACGCGCTACGCGTGGAAGACCTGACGGTGGCGCGCGAGCTGCGCCGGAAGTGGATCGGCCGCGTGATGATGCGCGAGCTCGAGCAGCTGGCCGTGAAGATGGATCGCCGCCGCATCGTCGTCGAACACGCAGGAGACGCGCAGGAGTTTTTTCGCCGTGTCGGATTCCAGAGTGAGGGTGAGAGATGGGTCAGGGTCGTGCCGTAGTTCTTCTTCTCGTCGTCGTTGCATTCATCAGTTGCGCGAAAGCGCCCGCGCCCACGCCACCAGCAACCGTTCCGCAGCAGCAGGAGCAACCGAAAGCGGAAGCGGCACCAGTCGATCCGATCTCGCGCGCGAAGAGCGCGCTCGCGCTCTTCGACCAGAAACGCTACGACGAAGCGGTGCCGGCGCTCGCCGCTGCGGCGCTCGAGTTTCCTGAAGTCGCACCGTTCCTGCGGTTGCGCATCGTCGAAGCGGAGATCGCGCGCGGCAACTTCAAGGAAGCGGCGGCGATGGCATCGCAGATCGAAGGACTGGAGCGACGGGCTGAGAGCCCGTCGCTCCAGTTCACTTCCGCGGCGACCGTCGCGCGCCTGCGCCTGCCGGCGATTTTCGCGCAACTCGGCCATGCTGCCGCGACCGACGCGGCGTGGCAGCAGGCGTCGCAGATCGCGATCGACGAGCTGACCGAAGCGGACTTTGTGGCCATGGCTACCGCGCTCGCGAAAGCTGGGCGTAACGATCTCGCCGTGAAGACGCGCATGCGCCTGCTCACGGACTACACGAATGGCCGTTACACGGAACAGACCTATGACTTCCTGACGGCGGAGATCGATGCGTTGCCGGTCGCCGAGAAGATCGCGCTCGCCGGAAAACTGTCGCGCGCGAATCGATACGACGAGGCGCTCGAGCTTTTCAGCAGGATTCCGGGCGGAGCGCCGGAGGCCCGCGCCACGCGGTTGCGCGCGCTCTTCAACTCGCGCAACTACGGACAACTGCTCGTCGAGACGAAGGACGTGCAGCTCGGCGATCCGTCGCTGATGCTGCTGCGCGCACGCGCGGCATGGCGCGACGACAAGCCGCAGGAGTTCCTGTCCGGACTCGATGCGGTGGAGAAGCAGTTTCCGGCGAGCAAGGAAGCGCTGGACGCGAAGATCGCGCGCGCGAAGTACTACTCGACGGATGTCATCGATTACGCAAAGTCCGTCGAAAACCTGACGCAAGCCATCGACGCCGGACACGTCGGTGGCGACGGCGAAAACATCTGGACCCTCGGCTGGACCTACACGCTCTGGGGCAAGTACGACGAAGCGCTGAAGGTCTTCGATCGCTACGTCCGCTCGTATCCCGACGGCGACTGGAAGACGAACTCGCTGTTCTGGTCGGCGAAGATTCACGACAAGCTCGGTCGCACGCAGCAACGCAACGCAAGCGCGCAGCAGATCGTCGACGAGTTCCCGTTCAGCTACTACGCATATCGGGCCAAGGAGCTCTGGAGCGACGGGCTCCTAGTTCGTCGACAGGCTGAGCGCCCGTCGCTCCAGACCTTCCCCGACATCGAGGCCGAGCTCGCGAAAATCACGGAGCCTCGCTTCGACGTTGTCCACGCGCTGCAGGATATCGGGCTCGATCGCGCCGCCGCGCGCGAGATGAAAGTGCTCGCCGGCAAGTACTCGTCGAATCCCGGCGTGCAGTTCATGCTCGCTGACGTCTACGTGCGCGGCGGCGAGCCGTTCAAGGCGAACACGGTTCTGCAGCGGCAGTTCCGTTCGTTCGTGCGTCACGGCGGCGCGAACATCCCGCCGCGTTTCTGGCAGATCCTCTTCCCGCTCGCGTATTGGGAAACGTTGCAGGCGGAAGCGCAGAGGCGCGGTGTCGATCCTTATCTGCTGGCGTCGATCACGCGGCAGGAGAGCGGCTTCGAGCCCTCGACGGTGTCGAACGCCGGCGCCGTCGGCCTGATGCAGATCATGCCGGAGGAAGCGTCGCGGATCGCGACCGCGGGCGGACTCGGATCCGTCACGCGCGGCGATCTCTTCGTCCCCGAGAGGAACATTGCCGTCGGTGCCGCCGAGTACGCTCAGAAACTGCAGGCGATGAACGGGAATCACGTCCTCGCCATCGCGTCGTACAACGCAGGAGAAAAAGCCGTTGGCACGTGGCTTGAGAAGACGCCGATCGATGACCTGGACTTATTCGTAGAATCGATTCCGTACGCCGAGACGAGGTTGTACGTGAAGACGGTGACCCGGAACCGATTCGAATATCGGCGGATTTATGAAGGCAGTGCAGCAGCAGAGCAGCAACGAAGCGAGGCGCAATAGGGCGCTCCTTCTCTCCTCCCTCTTCGTCCTTCTCCTCACGCAAACCGCGGCAGCGAACACCCAGATCCTGCTCGCGCGCGGCAGCCAGAACGACCAGCCGGGTCAGTATCACGGCGTCGTCGACCTGGTCGTCGATCCGGGTTTCGACAACGCGAAAGTGACGGTGATCGTCGACGGACAGAAAGTCGTCGAAGGTCTCACGTCGCCGTATCGCGTGGTCGTCGATCTGGGTCCCTCTCCGCTGCAGCACAAGATCACGGTTTCCGCGAAAGGTCCGAACGGCAAACGCGCGCGCTGGACCGAGACCATCAATCACGGCCTGCTCCCCCTCGGACTGCGCGTCAACGCGATTGACGCAACCGCCGGCACGTTCGAAGTCGACGCCACCGCACCTGCAGACGATCCGATCGTGGCGGTGCAGCTGTGGGATCAGGGACAAGTAATCGCCACCGCGAACGAAGTTCCGTATCGCTTCACGGTGCCACGCGAAACGATGGAAAGCGGATTCGTGCAGTTCACCGCACGTACGGAGGCAGGCGAAGAAGCGGCGGACTTCTGGTCGGCCGCGGGGAATGTGCACGTCGAGGAGTTGCAGGTGCGCACGGTGCCGATCTTCGTGTCGGTCGTCGACCGCAACGGCGTGACGCGCGACGATCTCGATCGCTCGCTGTTCCGCGTCATCGACGGCAATTCAGAAGGGAAGATCATCGAGTTCGGCAAGGCATTCGATCAGCCGATCTCGATCTCGCTGCTGCTCGATGCATCGTCGAGCATGACCTACTCGATGAAGCACGCGGCGAAGGCCGCGAATGAGTTCGTGCAGCACGCGCTGAAGGATGGCGATCGCTGCAGCATCACCGCGGTGCAGGATGTGCCACGCCGCAAACAGCCGTTGACGAACGACCGCAACGAGATCGCCGCGGCGCTGAACGGCATCACGCCGATGGGCCGGACCGCGCTGTACGACGCGGTCGCAAGTGCGATTCGCGAGCTGCGCGAGGAGAAGAACCGCCGCGCCATCGTCGTGCTGACGGACGGCGGCGATACGACCTCGATGTGGAGCTATGACGAAGTCGAGAAACTCGCGCGAGAAGCCGCGATCCCGATTTACTTCATCGCCTACGAAGGCAGCGAACAGGACGGCGCCCGCGACCTCGACCGGCTGCGCTATCTCGCATCGCAGACGGGCGGATTCGTGGCCACGGCGACGGAACAGAACCTGATGGCGAAATACACGGAGATCGAGAAAGATCTGCGTGCGCAGTTCGCGATCACATATCAGGTCTCGGACTTTGGGAAGTCGAATGAGTGGCGGGCGGTGCGGGTGGTGGTCAACTCGCCGAAGCTCACCGCGCGCACGATCAACGGGTACTTTACGCCGTAATCTGGAGCGACGGGCCGCTCCAGAGTCGCATTAGACTTCCCCCCGATTTGGACCGCCACTCTCCGCTCATCGACCAATTGCGCGCGCGTGTTACGCGCGCGCCCTTCTTCCGCACCCTCCTCGATCGCGACCGGCGTCTCGACGTCACCGGCGCGACTGTCGAAGCGCGCGCGCTGCTGATCGCGGCACTGCAGGACTCGCATCGGCGGCGCGTCGCCGTCATCACGCCGGGCGATGCAGGCCTCGCGGATTTCGAGACCGCGCTGCGCCTTTTCCATCGCGATCCGCAATGCGTGTCGGTCTATCCGGCGCCGTCGCTCTCGCCGTATCAGGACGTCGCGCCATCGCTCGGTGTCGTGCGCGAGGAAATCCGCGCGCTGGGCATGCTCATCGATGGTGCGGCCGAGCTCCTCGTCGTTCCGACGCGCGCGCTTTTCCAGCGCCTGCCGCGGCCGGATGATTTTCGCAGTCGCATCGTGCGGCTCGCCGAGGGCGAGGAGCTGGACATGCGCGCGTTGCTGGAGAGTCTCGTCGAGAACGGATTCGTGCGCACCGATCTCGTCGGCGAAGCGGGCGAGTTTGCATTCCGCGGCGGCATCCTCGACCTCTTTCCGCCGAACACGCACCAGGCGGTGCGCATCGAGCTGTTCGGCGACACGATCGATTCGCTGCGCTGGCTCGACGTCGACACGCAGCGTTCCGAGGATGCGTCGGGACCGGTGACGGTGTACCCGATGACGCAGTTCCCGATCACGCGCGAGACGCGCCAGAAACTGGCGCGGCGCATCTCGCTCGACTTCATGGACCCGCACTTCAAGCGCGACGTGCACGAGAAGATCGAGAAGCTGCAGGAGAGCGGTACGTTTCCCGGTGTCGAGCATTACGTACCGGTCGCTGGCGACAGCGTGACGTTCGCCGATTACATCCGCGACTGGGACCTGATCCTGATCGAGCCGGACCAGATCACGACCACGATCTCAAAGTACGAAACGCTCTTACGCAACGAATACGACGCGGCCGCCGAGAAAGGCCGCGCCGTGTACCCGGCGGAGAAGCTTGTCGCGCCCGGACCGGATGTGCTCGGGTTCATCGGCACCGCGCCGCTGGCGCTGTCGGACGTGCACATCGCGACCAAAGAACGCGAAGAGCTGCGCATCAACACCTCTCCCACCGATCGCTACAACAATCGCCTCAGCGACTTTCCCGCGGATGTGCTGCGCAACGCCCCCCTCAGCCAACCCTCTCCCTCCCCGGGGGGAGAGGGTTGGCTGAGGGGGGCAAACGAGCAGCTCTTCTTCTGCGCGACCAAAGGCGGCCGCGAGAAGATCGAGCGCCTCCTCAAAGAATTCGACGTGCCTTTCGTCGAAAACCGCCTCGGCGCCGGCGACCTCGCCGTCACAGCCGGCCACATCGGCCGCGGTTTCATCTTTCACGATCTGAATCTCACGGCGTATTCGGAGTGGGATCTCTTCGAGCCGCCGACCTCGACTCGCGTTGGAGGACGCAAGCGGAAGTCGGAAGCGTTCGTCTCCGACCTGCGCGACCTCAAAACCGGCGACTACATCGTGCATGTCGATCACGGCGTCGGCCGTTTCCTCGGACTGCAGCGCATCCCGTTCGGCGATACCGAGCGCGAGGTGATGCAGATCGAATACTCCGGCGGCGGCAAGCTGCTGATGCCGATGGAAAACCTCAATCTCATCCAGCGGTTCACCGCGGGTGAGGAGGCGCAACCGAAGCTCGACAAGCTCGGCGGCACCACGTGGGCACGAACGAAAGCTTCGGTCAAGAAAGCGATGCGCGACATGGCCGACGAGCTGCTCAAGCTCTACGCCACGCGGCAAATGGTGCACGGTCATGCATTTGGCAAGGACTCGCCGTGGCAGTTCGACTTCGAGGATGCGTTCGAGTTCGACGAGACCGAAGACCAGTTGAGCGCGATCGAGGACGTGAAGAGCGACATGGAATCGCGCAAGCCGATGGACCGCCTGCTGTGCGGCGACGTCGGTTACGGCAAAACCGAAGTGGCCATGCGCGCGGCGTTCAAAGCAGTGATGGACGGCAAGCAGGTGGCGGTGCTTGCACCCACCACCGTGCTCACGTTTCAGCACTACCGTACGTTCCTCCGCCGCTTCGCATCGTTCCCCGTCACGATCGAGCTGCTCACGCGCTACTACTCCGCGAAAGAGCTCAAAGAGATTCTCAAGAAAGTCGAGATCGGCGAGATCGACGTCGTGGTCGGCACGCATCGTCTGCTATCGAAGGACGTGACGTGGAAAGACCTCGGCCTGGTCGTCATCGACGAGGAACAGCGTTTCGGCGTCGCGCAGAAAGAGCGGCTGAAGTCGATCAAGAAATCGGTCGACGTGCTGGCGATGTCCGCGACTCCGATTCCGCGCACGCTGCACATGTCGCTGGTCGGCATCCGCGACATCTCCGTGATCGAGACGCCGCCGAAAGACCGCCTGGCCATTCAGACCGCGGTCGTGCCGTACGACGGCGACTTCATTCGCGAGGCGATCGAGTTCGAGGTCGGCCGCGGCGGACAGGTCTTCTTCGTCCACAACCGCGTCGAATCGATCTACAACATGAAGGAGTACCTCGAGAACCTGGTCCCCGGACTGCGCGTGATCGTCGGTCACGGACAGATGGACGAGCGCGAGCTCGAGAAGGCCATGCTCGCATTCATCAATCGCGAGTACGACGTGTTGCTGGCGACGACGATCATCGAGAACGGCATCGACATCCCCGCCTGCAACACGATCCTCATCAACCACGCGGAACGCTTCGGCCTCTCGCAGCTCTATCAGTTGCGCGGCCGCGTGGGACGCAGCGACCGGCTGGCGTTCTGCTACCTGCTCGTCCCCTCGGATCGCATTCTCAGCAGTGACGCACGCAAACGCCTCGCGGCCATTCAGGAGTTCTCCGACCTCGGCGCCGGCTTCCGCATCGCCGCACGCGACCTCGAGATCCGCGGCGCCGGCAACATTCTCGGCGGCGAACAATCGGGACAGATCGCCGCGGTCGGCTTCGAGATGTACACGAAGCTGCTCGAAGAAACGATTCGCGAGATGAAGGGCGAGCGCATCGAGGAGGAAGTCGAGACCTCGATGAACCTCGGCGTCGACATCTACATCCCGCGCGACTACATCAGCGAAGAAAACCTGCGCATGACGTTCTACAAGAAGATCGCCTCGGCTTCGACCGAAGATCGGCTCAATGACATTCGCAATGAAATGCGCGATCGCTTCGGCGCATTGCCGGAAAACGTCGAGAACCTCTTCCACTTCGTGCGCGTCAAGTGGTACGCCAAACATCTCGGCGTCTTGTCCATCGTGCGCGAGGGCGCACGCGGCGTGATCAAACTGACACCGCACGCGAAGATCGATCCGAACAAGCTCCTGATGTTCATCAGCGAAAACCCACAAGCGAAGTTTTCGCCGAACGGCGTGCTCTCTTTCCCTCTGCGCGAGCACGGTCCGCAGGTCATCAACACGATCGAAACGATGTTGCAGACCATCGCCGCGTAGCAACCTCAGATAATGACCCTAGTGCATTAAGTATTGCGACCTTACCTTCGGCATACAGCACACGCGCGTGCCTGCACAAAGGAAGGAAAGGTCATGAAGAACATCGTTCGATTGGTTCTTGTACTCGGGTTGTGGGCACTCCCGGCGGCCGCGCAGAACAACTGGGACTGGAGCGCCGCCGGCTCGACGGGTGTCGTGGATCACGGCACGACCAGCTTCTACGAATTCAGCGGATCGTATTTCGGCGTGCGTTCGGACGCCATCGCCACTGTCGAAGCGCGTTATCCCGTCACGAACACGATGGGCAGCGCGACCGACATCTCGCCGGCCTGGACCACGTTCCAGATCGCCGTACACGATCAGTACACCAGCGGCGGCTCGGTCACGGCGACGCTGTATGAAGTCGACAAGTGCTCGAGCACCGAAACGCAACTCTGCCAGATCGTGAGCAGTGACACCGATCAGGATGTGCATTGCGACTCGTGCACGTTCAATGGCGGCCTCGATTTCGCCAACAACGCGTATTACGTGTGCGTCTCGGTCTCCAAGACCGCGACTACCGCCGACCCGCGGCTGTACGAGCTGGCGATCTACTGACGCCGCGCGCAAAAAGGAGAAACGCATGAAAGCCACTGTTTCGCTGAGCGTCCTCGCTCTGCTTCTGCTCGCGCTCCCGGCCGCCGCACAGTCGTACGACTGGAGCCACGTCGGCTCGGTGGGCATCACGCAGAGCGGCCAGGGCCACACCTTCACCGGTCCCTCGTTCACGTTCGCGCCTTCCCGTACCGGCACGCTCATCGCGCGGTACAACGTGACCAATACCGTCGGCGGCGGCATCGACAAGACGCCGGCCTGGACCACCTTCACCGCCGCGTATACCGACAACTCGTCGGCCGGCGCCGTCACGCTGCGCCTCTACCAGGTCGACAAGTGCAACAACACGCAGGCGGAGATCTGTGCGATCTCGAGCTCGGACGGCGGGTCCTGTGACTCGTGCACGTTCGGGTCGAGCACGTTCGACTTCGCCAACAACTTCTATTACATCGAGGCGCGCATTACGCGCACCTCGTCGTCGGCCACCGAGGCGTTGCATTCGGTGGCGATCAACTGAGGCGGGAGGACATCATGAGAATCATGACTCGACTGCTCATCCTCTCTCTCGTGGTTGCGGCCATGCCGATGTTCGCGCAGACGCATGACTGGACCTCCGTCGGCAACAGCGGGCGCGTCACTCAGCCCAGCGCATTCAAGGTGGCCTGGGTCGGCCCGACGCTGAGGTTCAGCTCGATCTCCACAGGTGACATCGTGGCGCGCTATCCGGTGACGAACACTTACGGCAGCGGCACGTCGAAGACGCCTCCATGGACGACGCTCTGGTCGACGTTCAAGGACAACTCCGCATCGGGATCGGTGACGACGCGCCTCTATGAAGTCGACAAGTGCTCGGCCGCCGAAACGCTGATCTGCACGATCACCAGCTCGGACAGCGCATCGAACCAGTGCAGTAGCTGCACGTTCGGCTCGAGCACGTTCGATTTCGCGAACAACACGTACTGGGTGGAAGTGACGCTCTCGCGCACTGCGACATCCGCCGCGGAAGAGATTCACTCGCTCGCGATCAACTGATAAAGCGGTTCCTCGGGTTCCTCGGAGTTCCTCGGGTTCCTCGGAGTGGTTCAGTCCCCTCCGAGGAACTCCGAGGGACCCGAGAACTCCGAGGAACTGCCTCTGCTACACTCCGCGCGTCCCGTGCTGGCCCGCCGCGTCGCGCTCTCGCTGATCCTCGTCATTGCCGCGATCTCCGCATGCAAGCGGAAGCCGACCATTCCTCCGGACGTCATCGCGCGCGTCAATGACCGCATGGTCACGCTGGCCGATTTCAAACGTTACCTCGAACGCAATGCCGGATCGGAGCTCGCACAACTGACGCCCGAGGTGGCGAGTGCACTGGCCGACCAGTTCGTCGAAGAGATCATCGTCTCGGAATACGCGGCGTCGCACGGAGTCGAAGTGCCCGCCGAGAAGATCGCCGCCGCGGTGCGCACCGAAGCGGGTGTCACGGTGATCGAGAAACGTGACGAAATGCGCCGCGAGCGTCTCATCGCGAACCTCTCCGGACAGATTCCGGATCCCGCGGCGGCTACGGTGCAGGCCTATTACGACCAGCATCAGGCCGAGTTCCGCAGCGGTGAGGAAGTACGCGTCCGGCAGATCCTCGTCAATGATGAAGAGCTCGCGAACGAGATCGTGAAGAAGCTCAAGAGCGGCACGCCGTTCGGCGATCTGTCCGCGCAATATTCGCGTGCGCCGAACGCGAAACGCGGCGGCGAGATCGGGTTCGTCAGCCGCGGCGATCTTCCGAAGATGTTCGAGGAGGAGATCTTCCGCCTGCGCGCCGGCCAGGTCAGCGACGTCCTGCGTACCGACACGAGCTTTCACATTTTCCAGGTCGACGAACGCCGCCCGGCAGGCGTCCTCGACGTGCAGGCCGCGACGCCGATCATCCTCACGCGCCTCCGTGAGGACGCCGTGCGCGAGCGTCTCAGCCAGATCGTGGCCCGCAGCCGGCGCGAGATGAACATCGCCATCCTCACCCGGCGGCTGCCTTTCCGCTACTCCGGTACCCTTCCAAAGTCCGAGGACGAATAAACCGCCTCGGAACTTGTTTTTCCCGCTGCACGTCTCAACCTGAGCAAATTATGAAAAAAATCATTCTCTCCACTGCCCTCGCGCTGACCGCTGTAACCGCCTCCGGCGCAGAGCTCCTCGAAGGCATCGTCGTCCGCGTGGGCGACCGCATCATCACCCGCACTCAGTACGAGCGCCGCCTGCGCGACACGTACAACGAGATCGAACGCACCGCTCCTGCGGATCAGCGGGCCGCCCTCCGTGAGGATGCGCGGAAAACGCTCGTCAACGAGCTGATCAGCGAGCTGCTCATCAAAGATCGCGCGGATCGTCTCGCGATCACGGTGACGGATGCCGAGCTCAAGGAATCGGTCAACCGCCTCAAACAGCAGTACGGCATCACCACCGACCAGCAGTTCGAGGACTCGTTGCGCAGCTCCGGCCTGACGCGCGCGGAGATGGAAGCGCGCCTCCGCGACACGCTCATCACGAACAAGGTCTTCGGCAAAGAGCTGCGCAGCCGCGAGCAACTGAGCGACGCCGAGCTGCGCGATCGCTACAATCGCGAGAAGGATTCGTTCCGTCTTCCGGAGCGTGCGCACCTGCGCGAGATCGTCGTGCTCAAGCCGGAGAACGGCAATGTCGAGGAAGCGCGCACGCGCGCGAGTGAGATCGTCGAAGCGGCGCGCAAGCCGGGCACGGACTTCGCCAATCTCGCCTCGACGATGTCCGAGTCGGGCACGAAGGACAAAGGCGGCGATCTCGGCGAAGTGGCAAAAGGCGACCTCGTCGCCGATCTCGACAAGGCCGTGTTCAACGCACCCGCCGGTTCGATCCTCGGACCGATCGAGACAAGGTCCGCGTGGCACGTGATGAAGGTCGAGCAGCGCCTCCCGTCCGAAGTCCCGGCGTTCGAGTCGGTCAAGGACAAGCTCCGCCAGGACGCGAGCGAAGAGACGTTCCAGCGCGATTACAAGGCCTACATCGAGAGCCTTCGCAAGGATGCGTTCGTGCAGATCAATGAGAACATGATTCCGGCGGTGTAATTTTGGAGTGCGGTGGCCGCAGCCACCGCTTTCAAAGCGGCGGCGCTGCCGCCGCACTCCATAGCGTTCTACCGCCTGCGTCCCCACAAACCGCAAACGTTCCCCTCGGCACGCCCAAATCCCTGCGCTTGTAGATTCCCTCGGTCCTCGCGCACGCTCCGCTTACGCTCGTCGTGCATGAGCAGCATCGAAGAAGCGGTTCGCGCAATTCACACCAACAGGCCGCGCAACGTCGTCATCATGACCGGCGCCGGCGTCTCCACCGACAGCGGCATTCCGACCTTTCGCGGCGCCGGCGGTCTATGGCGCAATTTCCGCGCGGAGGATCTCGCCACGCCGCAGGCGTTTCAACGCGATCCGCGGTTGGTGTGGGAATGGTACGAGTGGCGCCGCGGCCTCATTCGAGACGCGAAGCCGAATGCCGCGCACGAAGCGCTCGCGCGTCTTCCCGACGCCGTCGTCGTGACGCAGAACGTCGATGGCCTGCACGCCCGAGCCGGCTCGGCTGACGTCGTCGAGTTGCACGGCAACATCTTTCGCGTGCGCTGCGTGAGCGAAGGAACTGCGCGCATGCACATCGATGCGTTCGCGGAAGTTCCGCCGCACTGTGAATGCGGAGCACTGTTGCGCCCTGACGTGGTGTGGTTCGGTGAGTCGCTGCCGCAGGATGCGGTCGCGCGCGCGGTCGGTGCGATTCATGCGGCCGACGTCGTGCTCGTGATCGGCACGTCCGGCGTCGTTTATCCCGCCGCGGGATTCATCGGCCTGCACGAGGGACTCTCGATCGAGATCAATCCTGAGAGCAGCGGCATCAGCAGCGCGTGTACGTACTCGATTCCGGCGCGCGCCGCCGAAGCCACACCTGCGATCGCCGAAGCACTGCTGGAGGTGCGTTCATGACCGACGTGATCCGCGATCTTCCGCGCGACGACCGGCCGCGCGAGCGCCTGCGCAAACACGGTGCCGCAACCTTGTCGGACGCCGAACTGCTCGCGCTCATCCTCGGTTGCGGCGTGCCGGGCTTGAACGCCGTCCAACTCGCAAGGCAGTTGCTCGCGGAAGGCATCCGTAACGTAACGCGGCGTGAGCTGTCCACCATCCGCGGCGTCGGTCCCGCGAAGGCTGCTCGCATTTCGGCGGTGTACGAGTTCGCGCGGCGCCTGACGTCGGAGCAGCCCGAGGAGCCGCCGATGCTCGACATCCCAACGCTCGGCCGGCAACTCGTGACCGGCTACGGGCATCAGACGCAGGAGCGGCTCGGCGCCGCGTTCCTCGACGCACGTCATCGTGTTCGGCAGCAACGCGAGATCTTCATCGGCACCATCAACAAGGCCGCCGTCTCGACGCGCGACATCATTCAATTTTCACTGATGGAAAACGCGACCGCGGTCGTGATCTATCACAACCATCCGTCGGGCGATCCGACGCCATCAGACGACGATCTGACGTTCACGAAGAAGCTGCAGGAGTCGCTAGCGATGATCGACATCGAGCTCGTCGATCACCTCGTCATCGGCGCACACCGCTACCACTCGATGGCAGAAAGGGGCGAGCTGATTCCTTAGCCGACCCTATGTACCCTTCTCCCCTCCGCAGAGGGGAGAAGGTGCGCGAAGCGCGGATGAGGGGTTCGTGCGACGCGAAAAACGCCCCTCATCCGGCCTTCGGCCACCTTCTCCTCGCACGACGGGGAGAAGGCTACCCGACGGCGCCGCTAACCGGCGACGAGCGCCGGCTTGCGCGCCGCCTGCTCGCGCTCCGCATACACGGGCGTGAGCCAGTTGTAGCGATCCGGGATCTCGCCCGCGATGTAGTCGAAGAACTCTTTCTGCAGGCGTTCGGTGACGGGGCCGCGGCGTCCGCTGCCGATCGTAATTCGATCGATCGAGCGGATCGGCGTGACCTCTGCAGCGGTGCCGGTGAAGAAGACTTCGTCCGCGATGTACAACATCTCGCGCGGAATGTAGCTTTCGACCACTTCGTATTTGAAGTCGCGGGCGATCTTGATGATGCTCGCCCGCGTGATGCCGCCGAGGATCGAGGAGCCGAGGTGCGGGGTGAAGATCTTGTTGTCGCGGACGACGAAGACGTTCTCGCCCGAGCCTTCGCTCACGTAACCATTGACGTCGAGCGCGATGCCCTCCGAGTAACCGTCGATCGCGGCTTCCTGGCGGATCAGGATCGAGTTCATGTAGTTGCCGGTCGCTTTCGCGAGCGCCGGGAACGTATTCGGAGCCATGCGGTTCCAGGAGGAGACGCGCACGTCGACGCCCTGCTCGAGCGCTTCGGCGCCGAGGTACTTGCCCCACCGCCATGCGCCGATGACGACGTCGACCGGGCACGCGCCCGGGAACACGCCCAGGGAGTGATAGCCGCGATAGACGAGCGGACGCAGATAGCAGTCTTCGAATTCATTCGCCGCGATGATGTCGAGGCAGGCCTGATTGACCTCCTCCATCGTGTACGGCATCTCCATGCGATAGATCTTCGCGCTGTCGAAGAGACGGCGCGTGTGCTCCGGCAGGCGGAAGATGGCGGGACCGCGCTTCGTGTTGTAGCAGCGGATGCCTTCGAAGAGACCCGAGCCATAGTGGATCGCGTGCGTGAAGACGTGCACCTTCGCGTCGGCAAAGTCGACCACCCGGCCGTTCATCCACACTTTTTTCACTTCATCGAATGGCATTGGAACCTCCCAGGCAGACCGGCGACGCTGCGGCGATGTCTCGGATGAGACGAAGGCTGGACTTCGCGCGGAGTATAGGTGCCGCACTTTTGGGCTGTCAAATGCGAGAACGCTGCCGTTAGACTGCGCGTCCGAGCATGGATCTGACGGGCAGAAACGTGGTCATTACGGGTGCGTCGAGCGGCATCGGCCGCGCCACCGCGCTGGAGATGGCGCGTCGCGGCGCGCACGTGGTTCTGGCCGCGCGCCGCGCCGAATTGCTCGAGCAACTGGCCGCCGAATGCCGCGCCCTCGGCGTCCGCGCAATGCCGGTCGCAACCGATGTTACGAAGCCCGAACAATGCGCGAATCTGGCCGAAAAAGCGGGCGCCGTGGACGTGCTCGTCAACAACGCCGGGTTCGCCATTTTCGACTCTACGGACGAGGCGAACATCGACGAATGGCGCTCGATGATGGAGACGAACTACTTCGGCACCGTCCACTGCACGAAGGCGTTTCTGCCGGCGATGCTCCAGCGCGGCAACGGCACGATCGTCAACATCGCGTCGATCACCGGAATCATGGGCTTCGCGCGCATGACCGGGTACTGCGCGACGAAGTTCGCCGTGATCGGGTTCACGGAAGCGTTGCGCGATGAAGTGCTCGGTCGCGGTGTGCGCGTCGCGTTGGTGTGCCCCGGAACGACCGACAGCGAGTTTTTCGAGACCGCCGACCGCGCGAAGATGCCCGGCGCGTCGAAGCTGATGATCCCCGTCAAGGCCGCGCGCGTCGCGCGCGCTGTTTGCAATGCGGCCGAGGACGGCGGCTATCGGCGCATCCTGCCGGTGCTGGCCGCGGTGTTCATGCGACTCAAAGAGATCTCCCCGCGCTTCGCTCACCTGCTCATGCGGCGCGTCTCCGCGCTGCTGGAGCGTCGATGACCGAACGGCAGCCGTACACACCGGCAACACATTTGATCTTCGGCGCCATCATCGCGGGATTCGTCATCGAGATCCGCACGGGGGCGTGGCGCAACCCGGAAATCCTCGCCGAGCTCGGCGCCATCATCGCGTCGCGGGTTTTCGAAGACGGCCAATACTGGCGGTTGATTTCCGCGATGTTCCTCCACGGCGACGGCACCATTCGCGGCGATCTCCTCCACCTCGGCTTCAATCTGTTCGCGCTGTGGCAGCTCGGACGCCTCTTCGAAATGATGTTCGGCACGCGCCGCTTCGTGCTGATCTACTTCGTCACCGGCATCGTGGCGTCGATCACCAGCCTGCTGCACAACGCAGGGCCATCGGTCGGCGCCAGCGGCGCGATCTTCGGAATCCTCGGCGCGTTCATCTTCTCGATCCGCCGCTCGCCGCGTTTTCGGCACGAACGCTGGGCGCGGGGCATCGTGCAGCAGTTGCTGTTCTGGATCGTGGCGAACATCGCCATCGGATTCACGATGCCGCAGATCGACATGGCCGCGCACTTCGGCGGTTTGATCGCCGGTCTGATTCTCGGAGCGACCTTGCCGCAGAAGTCGCAGGCAGTCATCGACGTTCGCGCTCTCGATTAAGACCTGCGAAGATCTGGAGCGACGGGCTCTCAGCCCGTCGTTGCTCAATTTCGACGGGCTGAGAGCCCGTCGCTCCAGAACGCTACTTGCGCAGAATGAGCCGCAGGTCTTGCGGCGCGAAAAACCGATCGTTGATCGCGTGAATCACGCGCTGGAGCTCCGGCGCATCGTCCGCGTGAATCGGGATGCGCGTTCCTTCCGGCACTTCGTGCACGGCACGAATCTCTTCAATGGCGAATCCATGTTCGCGCGCCAGCACCGTCAGCGCGGCGGGATGTCGCGGCGCGCGGTGCGTCGGATCGCGCCAGAAATCCCCGGCCGTCATGGCCATCGATTCCGCGTTCGGCGTTTCGATCATGAGCAATCCGCCGGCGCGCAGCACGCGCGCCGATTCGCGGAACAACGCGAACAACGCCTCGACCGGCAAATGTTCGACGACATGCATCGCCAGCACGGAGGCGAGCGAGCCATCGGCGAGATCCGAGAAACACTCCGGAATCTCCGCGACGGTCACGTTCAAGCCGCGTTGACGCAGATCGCTGACCGAGCGCTCGTTGACGTCGACGCCGCGCGCCTTGATGCCGCGTTCGTGACATGCGATGAGAAACTCTCCGCGTCCGCAGCCGACGTCGAGCACCGGCTGGTGATTCGACGCGAGCTCGACGTAGGGCTGCACGTCCTCGCGCACGTGTGCTTCGCTGCCGCGTAGCGCGTCTTCGAGCCGTCGATACAAAACGTCGGACGCGGTCGCAGGAACGATGGGATTGACCGCGTCGCGAACGCGCACGGCCACACTCTCGATCTTCTGATCGAGTGCGGCGATCAGTGAATCGTTGCGCTTCGCGGCGACGACCACGAGCTCGCGCAGCTTCGCGCTTTCAACGCCGATCGCGGCCGCGAGATCGCGTTGCACCGTTTCGAGATCGGCGCGAAAGTCGCGGCGCGCGCCCGCAATGTCGTCACGTACGTCGCTCAAGAGATCGAGCAGCGCGACGTTGAAGTTCTTCTGCCGCTCCGAATCGGGCTCACCCGCGCGGCGCACGAGGCGGCGCACGATGCGCAGCAGCCATTCGAAACGCGACGGCTGCGGACGGTAGCGCCGGTCGCTCAGCCAGGTCTCGCGCCAGCCATCCGCACCGGCGGGAGCCGCGTCGACGTAGTTTTCGTCAGCCATCGCACAAAGACTCCCCCTCACCCAGCCTTCTCCCCACTGGGGAGAGGGTTAGGGTGAGGGGGAGTGACGCATTGTAATTGGCGTTACTCTGCCGACGCTTCGGTGGCCGCAGGCTCTTCGAGCTTCTCCACGCCGAGCGCAACGACCTCGACCTGGATCTTGGCGGTGACGTCGCGGTGCAGGCGCACATCCACGTCGTGCACGCCGAGGTTCTTGATCGGCTGATCGAGCTCGATGCGGCGTTTGTCGACTTCGATGCCTTTGGCCATCAGGCCGTCGGCGATCTCGTTGGCGGTGACGGAGCCGAACAGATGTCCGTGCTCGCCGACGCGCTTCTCGATCGTGATCTTCACGCCCTTGACCTTGTCGGCGGCCTTCTGCGCGGCGTCCTTCTCCTGCGATGCGAGCAGCGCCCACTTGCGGCGCTCGTGCTCGATCTGCTTGAGATTTCCCGCCGACGCTTCGCGCGCGAGATTTTTGGGAAGGAGAAAGTTCCGTGCGTAACCGTCTTTCACGGTCACGACGTCGCCGCGCGTGCCGAGGCCGCGGATCTCCTCAGTCAGAATGACTTTCATGAGAGTCGTCCTTTCGTTTCTTGAAACGTCGAAAATCGAAGAATGGATCGAAGAGTCCCGCCAGTCCGAGCAGCAGCGGCCCCACGCCGGTCAGCGTGAGGAACGCCAGCAGCAGCCAGCCGAGCATCGTGCCGGCGAAGCCCGCGCCCATCGCCACGAGGAGGAAGCGAAAGATCGCCAGCCCCTGCAGGACGTACAGGAACGCCACCACGGCCAGCGTGTTCGCAGCCACTTTCTGCAGCATCCCTGAAGCGAGCGGCGTCAGTCCGCCGATGATGAAGGCGAACAGCAGCCAGTCCGGCAGCGAGAAGTTGCGGAACAGGTACGCGCCGAGCGTTTCGTTGTCGCCGCGCGCGGCCGCAAGCTCGCGCCACACTTTCAGCCGGCCGAGCATCAGCAGGCTGAGGATGAACACGAAGCTGAGCATGAGCAGCAGAAAAGCGGGCAGCAGGAAGGTGTTGAATGACGCCCACCGCTCGATCATGCGCAGGTTTTCGGGCGTGACGCCGTTCGTGCGATAGAACTGCACGAACTGCACGTTGCTCCGTTGCACCTCGGCCACCTGCGCGGCAAACGGCGAAAACGCGAGCAACGCGCGTGAGGCGAGCTCCGTCACCGCCAGTCCCACCGCACTGCCGAGAAGCAACGCGACGAGAACGCGGCCGAACTTCTCCGCGCGCTCGACGAGCGGCAGCACCGCCAGCGAAGGCAGGATCACTGACAGCGAGACGCCGGCCAGGCTGGACCAGGCCATGTTCCGCACGGCCGCCGGATCGGGCACGGCCACGATGTACAACGCACCGATGCCGATCGCGAACAAAGCCGTCGCCCATGCGGCGCGCCGTCCGTTGCGGATCGCGCAATGGAACAGCACCGCCGGCACGAATACCAGCAACGGCGTGATGATCATCAGCGCCGCGAGCAGCGAGTACACGGCCACGCTGCGCGACTGCCGGCCCGGGGACCGGTGCCGAAGCGCGACGGACTCGCTCTGCTGGAGAGACATTTCGATCATGGAAATCAGTCAGCGGTGAACGGCAGCAGCGCCGCGATGCGCGCGCGCTTGATCGCGTTCTGCAGCTTGCGCTGGTGCAGCGCGCAGGTGCCGGAAATGCGGCGCGGCAGGATCTTTCCGCGCTCGGGGATGAACTGCTGGAGCGTCTTCACGTCCTTGAAGTCGATGTACTCGATCTTCTCGACGCAGAACTTGCAGACGCGCTTGCGGCGATAGAAGAACTTCTTCTTGCCGCCCTGCTGGCCACCCGGACCGCCGCCGCGGCGATCGTCGCCGCCGGGACCGCTGGCCGGACCTCTACCTCTCGGTGCCATCGTTGCCATCGTCGTCTCTCCTTACGCCTGCGGCGCCGCTTCGTCGGCCGCAGCCAGCATCGCGCTCTCCGGAGCCACCTCTGCAGCCTGTGTGGGAGCAGAAGCGGCGGACGGACGGAGGCGCTCCTTCTTCGGGTTGCGCTTGGCGAGCTTGTCGGCCCGCTTCTGCTCGAGGTCGGTCCGCACGATGACGTGCCGCAGGACGCGGTCGACGTTCTTCATGCGCCGGTCGAGCTCGGAAAGCGAGTTTTCGCTCTCGAGCACGAAGAGGTGGTAGATGCCCTCGTTGAACTTCTGGATGGGGTATGCAAGACGGCGGCGGCCCCAGGCATCTTCGCTCTTCAGAGTCGCACCGGTTCCGGTTGCGATCGTCTTGAAGTCGTTGATGAGGGTCGTCGCCTCTTCCTCCGTCACTTGCGGAGAAAGGATGAACAGGACTTCATAAGTCCTCATGAAACCTCCTTCTGGCCTAGCGGAGCCCCGCACGCGCGAGGCTCAAGGAGCTGGCAGATTGTGAAAGAAATGTCCCGGCGCCCGGGATGGGGCCGGCAAGTGTACGCAAAGGTCGCGGCCGAGGCGAATTATTTCAGGGCTTTACTCCCTGATATCCACACCGATCGATGACCAGCTATCGCCGGACGCGTTCTCGACCACCGACCCATATGCGGTCCACAGCGACAGGTGACCGCCGCCCGGCGACGGCAGCACTTCCACGTCGACGCGGAGATTGCCCGGTGCGAAGACGCCGCTGAACGTCACCTGGGTCGTCGAGTACGGATCGAGCGTCACTTCCTTCACCTGGGTCGGCAGGCCGGGGATCGTGACGCGGAACGTGTGCGAGCCGGTCTTGTCGAGGTTGACGATGCCGACGTTGAGTCGATGCTGCACGTCGACGCGCAGGCCGGTCAGGGCGAGATGCCTGCTGTCGATGTTGCCGAAACGGATCGGCGGAAACGACTGCGACACTTCGCCATGATGGTTCGTCGGCGACCAGATGCGGCTGGCCACGGTAAAGTTCGAATGTTCGTCATCCTGGCCGTTCTCGAGCAGAGGCGAAACGACGATGGCGCCCAGACCGGTGCGGCCCATCACTTCCTCGGCGAAGTCGTCGGAGTTGAGATAGCCATTCGCGACGATCGTGACCAGCTTGGTCGACGACTCCTGCCCGGTGCCGCTCTGCGGCAACCACGTGAGCCGCAGGATTTGCTGCGTGTTGCGGAGGTTGTGAATGGCGATGTCGGAGTAGAACGAGAGCCCCGCCGCGCCGATGAGATGACCGGCGGCCGGGATGAGAACCGTCTTTGTGCTCTCCGCATGAAGAGCAGCGGTGGAGAGAACGAGGGCGATGATGGCGATGGTCCGTTTCATGGGGAAAGCGTACGATAGTTCGATGACGGTTGGCACTCTCGTAATGGCGGACTGCTTCGCCTCCCCGACGATGTGTGGCGCTACGAGCTGGTGCGAGGGGAGTTGCGCAAGATGTCACCTTCGGGGGCGAGTCATGGCGATGTCGCAGCTCAAATCATCACCAGCGTGAATCAGCACGTGAGATCGCGCCGGCTCGGCAAGGTCTACGCATCCGAAACCGGCTTTCGCATCTCGCGGAATCCCGACACCGTGTGCGCACCCGACGCTGCCTTCGTGCGCGCGGAGCGCGTCGTCAAGACCGATCGATTCTTCGAAGGTCCGCCCGACGCCGCGTTCGAAGTGGTGTCGCCAAACGACACGTTCACCGAGATCGACGAGAAAACGCACGAATGGCTGCGCGCGGGCGTCCGCGTATTGGTGATCGTCGATCCGCGCACGAAGAACATCAACGTGCATCGTGAGAACGGCGCGCACGCGACCGACGGAATCGCGATCGATGACGTCGTCCCGGGCTGGAAGATCTCGCTCGCCGAAATCTGCGACTGAGGAGAGGTCTCTCTCCCTCTTCAGTCGTCCGTGTCGTCTTCCCTTTCGACGTTGCCGAAGACGTAGTCTCTCTTCCCGCCGGATCGATGGCAGGCGACGCAACCATCGAGGGACGAAGCTTTCGTCGCAGCCGGATAGAACTGAAACTCCCAGCCGCCGCTCGCGGCAAATTCGGCTCCGCGTTTGATCATGACGCCGGCACCTTCCGGCTTCTCGCCTTCCGGACCGATCAACTTCTCCTTCACAAGGACGGAACCGATCGGAAATTCGCTCGCGTCATCCTTCTCGAACGCCGCTGCCGCGATGGCGTTCACGTAGGCCGTCATCCAGCGATCCGCGTGCGGTCCGTGCGTCTTCCGCGCCTCTTCGAGGCGTCCGGCAGAAGGAGCGCACGCCATCGCCAGGTGCCAGGGCACAGGCCGCGGTTTGGGATCGAGCTTTTTCCATGACCGATAATTCGCCAGGCTCGACGGAAGTTCGAGCTCGTCTCCGGCGTCGAGAGGAAACGCGGCACAAACCGCGCTCACGACGAGGATCGATGCAAACCTCTTCGGGTCCATGTTCGGACTCCTCCTAAAGCGGCAGCCAGTACGACAGCTTCACGAGAAACACGTCGTGCGAGGGCGCGTTCGGAATCGCGCGCAGGTCCCGCGCGATGCTGAAGTCGCCGCGCGGCTCGACGTCCGCGCGGTTCTCGTTCCACACCACGTACAACGCCGAACCGGGACGGAACTCCCAACGCACGACCGCGCTGCCGCGCACGCTGCGGAAGTTGAAGTCGGGATCGAACGCCGCTCCCGCTTCGTACGGCGTGTAGTCGCGCGTGCGGGCCGCGGCGAGCGAGCGGAAGTCGTGAAACTCGCCTGATGCGACGAATGGCTGCAGATAGAGTTGAAACGACAGGCGCGAGCTGAGCGTCCAGTCGACGCGCGTGGCCAGCTCGAACGAACGCTGCTCGAGCTCCGAGAAGACATAGCGCCGTCCGAACGTGTCCGTGGCCGTGTCGTCGTCGAAGGACGTGACGAACTGCGCGACGTCGTGCAGGCGAGTGAATGACGGTGTAACGCTCAACTGCACATTCGGCGCGGGACGCGCGCTCAGCGTGACGCCGAATGTGCGCGAGTACGAGTCGTCGCGCGTGCCGAACAAATGTACGTTGACGTCGAAGAAGTATTTCTTGCGGCTGTCGCTGGCGATGCGCAGATCCGAGCTGTACGCCGCCGCCGTACGCGCGATCGGACCGCCGCGCGTGAGCCGGTCGTCGAACGCGCCCGGCGTCAGGAACAACGAGGCGCGATACTCCCAGTACGACTGCCACACGCCGAACGTGTCTGCGAAGACGCCGCGCTCGAGCGTGTCGCCGTCGAAGTTCTGGTTCTGATACACGCCCATCCACGCCGTGCGCTCGCGGAATCGCCTGGTCGGATTCTGATTGCGGTACTCCATCAGCGCGTGCCCCGAGACGATGTCGGTGCGCTGCATGAAGCCTGTGTCGTTCGTTTCGAAACCGGGCGAATATGCCTGCAGCGAGACGTTCGGACGCCAGATGCCGGTCGCTTTCGAGATCATCGCGCGGCCGCCCCAGCCGGTGAGCGAGGTGCGCGTCGGATCGAGCTCGATGTGTCCCGCGTCGGGCCGCTGGTAGTACCGCGAGGACGACCGCTGCGTCAGCTCGATCGCGCTCGTGCTGCCGCGCACACTCGATCCGACCAGCGCCCCTTCGAAGATCCACGACTTGTCGCGGAAGCTCGTATATCCATCGATGCCGCCCGTCACCGCCGACTCGCGCAGCGACGTCAGCTCCTCGGCGAGATTGCGATTCACGGACGTGAACAGAATGCCCAGGCGCGAGCCTGAGCCGATCTCTTTCGTCGCGCGCGTGACGAAGTAGTTCGTCATCGGCTCGACATGCTGCCGTCCCGAGTTGACGCCGCTCACATTCACATCGACGAAGCGCGCACGCTCGGTGTCGGTCAGCGCATCAAGCACGCCGATCGACCAGCCGCCGGGCAGTTTGCCGGTGACTTTCGCGGCGCCGAGGATGGTGGTTTCGGCGGGTGCGGCAATGAAGTCGGCCTCTGGCGAGCCTTGCGGCGCGCGGCCGATGCGGCGCGTATAGAAGAGGCTCGGCGCGAAGAAGAAGTTGAAATGCGTCGGTGCCGGCGTGTCGCCGAACCGGAAGATGTTCGTCCCTTCGGTGAAGAACGGCCGCTTCTCCGGATAGAACGTTTCGAACTCGCTGAGATTCACGACGGCGGGATCGACTTCGACCTGGCCGAAATCGGGATTGATCGTGCCCGTCAGGGTGAGGCTCGACGTGAGCGCGTACTTCAGATCGAGGCCGCCGTCGGCGCGATGGTCGACCGTCTCAAGCAGCGGATTGTTGCGATCGGCGCGCGTGCGGAGATCCGAGCGCCCCACCGCGTAGGGCACGAGCTCGAGCGGGCGTCCGCGATGAATGCCTTCCAGTCCGACGATGTCCGCAAAGTGCGAGACGAATCCGGTCTCGCCCTTGCGCGTGTTGACCACGCGCACCCACTCGTTGTTGCGCACCGTGCGCCGCGTGATGTTGATGCCCCACACATGCACCGGCTTGTCGGGAAAGCGCAGTTGTGAAAACGGGATGCGCATCTCGGCGATCCAGCCATCCTCCACGACCTTCGTGGCCGAGTCCCACACGCCGTCCCAACTGCCGTCCTCGCCGATGTCGTTGTAGAGGATCGAGTCGATCTGCACGTTGGCGGGCGTGATCGTGAACGCGGCGCCCGAAAGGCGGTCGAGCTGCGGATCGATGTTGAACGAGAGGAAGTCGCTCGGCACGAACGAGTCGCGCCGCACGAGCAGCGCCGTCGGCGGATGCGGATCCTCGACCTTCGTGCCGAAGTAGATCGCGTCGTCGTCGTACACGATGCGAACACTGGTGCGCATCGTCGGCGGCGCGCCATCGACCGGATCGTGTTGCGTGAAGTCGGTGAACTCCGGCGCGTTCTGCCACGCCGGATCGGAGAGGTCACCGTCGATGGCCGGCCCGTTCGTCACGCGCACCGCGCGCAATATCGGATGTTCGGGCCAGTTCGCAGCGAGCGCCGGCAGAGCTGCAAGCGTGAGCAGAGTGAGGATCGCGCGTCTGAGCATCGATGGCCGGTATCGTAAACGAATGTGTTCCTCGGTTTCCTCGGGTTCTTCGGCTCCGCCTCTGGAGCGACGGTCTCCAGATGGGCCGAGAGGAACTCAAAAACGGGCGTACCATCGATGGAAACCAAAAGGCTCTGGGTCCCGACTATGAACAAGGCCAAATCCGTGCGCCGGTTCGGTGCTGTATTTGTCGTTTCACTCGTTGCACTGGCGGCGTCTGCGCAGATGCCTTCGCAAACGCCACGACGCCTGGTCGTCTGCCTCGACGGGACATGGAACAGCACGTTCAGCGAGAACGTGCGCGTCGATGGCAGCAAGGTCCTGCGTCCGACGAACACGTTGAAAACATGCCGCGCGGTGCTGCCGCACGCCGATCGCGAACAACTCACCTATTACGAGAACGGCGTCGGCGCCCTCGCCGAGTATCCGGGCACGGCGAACCGGATCCTGCGCTTCACCGACCGACTCCTCGGCGGCGCGTACGGCGCCGGATTCGAAGGCAACGTCGAATCCGCGGTGCATTTCATTCAACTGAATTACGAGGAAGGCGACGAGGTGTTCGTCTTCGGCTTCAGCCGCGGCGCCGCAACTGCACGCGCGGTCACGCGCTTCCTCGAATGGAACGGCGGCGTGCTCGCGAAAGACGACGCGTACTACCTGCCGCGTTTCTTCCGCGAGTACATCATGTCGAAGGGCGGCGAAGGCGCACGCGACGAGCTGCGCAACGAGATCAACAAGGCTCGCGCGAATGAGCGGAACGAGGCCAGCCGGAGGCCGCTCCGCGAGTTCCGTCCCGTCACCATCAAATACCTCGGCGTCTGGGACACCGTGATGTCCCTCGGCTCGCGATTCCGGGCGAAAGGCGCAAGCACGTCCGCGCCGGGCAAATCGTTCCACGCCGGAACGAGTCCTGCGATAGGCGTCGTCCACGCGCGTCAGGCGCTCGCCGTCGATGAAGCCCGTTTCGATTTCCGTCCCGAGATCTGGATCGAGAAAAAGGACGGTCAGAAAGTCGAACAGCGCTGGTTCGCGGGCGTCCACAGCAACGTCGGCGGCGGCTATCGTAACGATGGACTGGCGAACATCGCGCTGCAATGGATCCTCGCCGGCGCGGTCGAGGAAGGCCTGCAGATGGACGGCGACTACCTGTCGTTCTACGGCACCAGTCCGAAGGCGGTGCTCTACGACTCCTCGTCCGGTCTTTACCGGTTCCTCGAAGCGATCCGTTTGCGCAGAGGAAAAGGCGTGCGCCCAATCCATGGCATCAACGCGGACCTCGATCGCTCCGTGCTCGAGCGAATGATGGCCGACGCTTCCGCCCTGACGCGCGATCAGGTCGAGGGCGCCAAGAACACGAAAGCCGGTCCGTACCGGCCCGGCAATGTGCTGCAGTACCTCGCGGATCAGCCGGATCTCGATGCGTATCTCCGCGAGCACAACCTCACCGCGGCCGAACTTCCCTCCGACGTGAGGGACCGCATCGCTCAATTGAAGAGGAACAAGGAATGAGCTCTGAGACCGACATCGAGAAACCGGTCACGCGTCCGCTCAAGGCCTATGCGTTCGATCCGAGTGCCGGAAAACTGCTCGGCAACGAGATGACGCTCCAGGTGCCGTATCAGGAGCTCGACCCCGGTCCGGTCGTGCGCGACCCCTGGTACGAGAAGATGCAGGACCTCGAGATCGAGCGGCTCAACAACGCCATCGCCATCGTCGACTACGACGGCGCAAATGGGACGTACTACAAGCCGGTGAACCTCGACGATCCGCGCATCCTCATCCGCGGTGGTCTCGAGCCGACGGAGTCCGATCCGCGCTTTCACCAGCAGATGGTCTACGCGGTCGTCACCGACACCATCAAACACTTCGAGACCGCCCTCGGCCGCCGCATTCACTGGCGGCGTGCGGAGCGCAAAGGTCCGCAGGACGTCGGCGCGAGCGCGGGCAACATCTGGACGCTGAACATCTATCCGCACGCGTTCATCGGCCGCAACGCGTTCTACAGTCCAAAGGCGCACGGGATTCTCTTCGGCTACTTCCGCGCGGACGAAGGCGACGTCGGCCGCAACCTTCCGGGACAGACGGTGTTCACGTGCCTCTCGCACGACATCGTCGTGCACGAGACCACCCACGCGGTCGTCGACGGCATCCGCGGCTACTTCACGGAGCGCACGAATCCGGACGTGCTCGCGTTCCACGAAGCATTCGCCGATCTCGCGGCGCTGTTCCGCCATTTCACACACAAGGAAGTGCTGCGCGACACGATCGAGCGCACCGGCGGCGCCCTGTATCGCTATCAGTTGCGGCCCGATGCCACGCCTACTCCGGAAGATCAGAGCGCTGCCGAGAAACGCGCGCGCGGTGACGATTCACCGGTGATCACCGCCGAGATGAGCCAGCGCAATCCGCTGATCGAGCTGGCCGCGCAATTCGGCGAAGCCACGAGCAAGCAGAAAGCGCTGCGTTCCGCGTTGGGCACGAAGCCGAACTCGGACGCAATCAAGACGGTCATGGAGCCGCATTTCCGCGGCTCGATCATGGTCGCGGCGGTGTTCGACGCGTTCTTCGCCATCTATCTGAAACGCACTGCCGACCTATGGAAGATCTATCGCGCCGGCGGTGGCAATCCGAATCCGGTCGACGTGCCCGCGCCGCTCGCCGATCGCCTGTCGGACGAAGCCACGCGCCTCGCCGAAATGTTCTTCCAGATCTGCGCGCGCGCACTCGACTACTGCCCGCCGGTCGACATCACGTTCGGCGATTACCTGCGCGCGATCATCACCGCCGACTTCGATCTGCATCCGCGCGACGAGATCGGCGTGCGCAACGCGCTGATGGATTCGTTCCGGTTGCGCGGCATCGTGCCTCAGGGTGCGAGCTCATTCTCCGAAGGTGCGATCGCCTGGCCACGCGCGCACGGATTGAGTCCGATCGTCGGACTCGAGTTCGGCGACCCGAACGGCCTCACTTCCGCGCAGAAGAAAAAAGTCGGCACCGCTCTTCGCGAGCATCTCCGGAAGGGCAATAACTTCGCCGCCCTCGGATTCGCCGGCAATCCCAATGCGCAACCCCAGGATTGGGACATCCCGTCGTTCCATCCCGTCTTTCGGATCAATCCCGACGGCAGTCTGCGCACCGACATGGTCGTCGAGATCGTGCAGACGCAGCAGGTCCCGTTCGACGAGAAGAATCCTGCGCTGGGGACGTTCCCGATGCGTGGCGGCGCGACGCTGATCATCCAGAAGCCGCTCGCGCACGAGCCCGAGGCCGCGAGAGACGAGGCGCACATCCGCTACGTGATCTCGAAGCACTTGCACGGCACAGAAGGAAAGGCACGCACGCGCCGCCAGCGCCGCCATCTCGAGCAGCTAGGGTTGACCGAGGGGAATGACGCGAGCCGCTTCCAGGTGAACTTCGCGATGGTGCACGGGGGACTGTGAGCATGGCACTCAAGAAAACCACGCCCAAAAAATCGGCGAAGTCGGCTTCGGCGACTTCTTCCTGGTCAGCGTCCCGGCCGAGAAGAAGGGCGAGTATCAACACATCCTCATCGACTGCGGCGTCACGCCCGGCACCACGCACAAAGGCGACATCGGCACGATCAAGGACGCGGTCGCGCACATGGCCAAGGAGACCGATAACCACCTCGCGCTGATCATCGTCACGCACCGGCACATGGATCACATCATCGGCTTCAGCCGCTGCGAAGAGATCTTCAAGGAGATGACGGTCGACGCGGTCTGGATGCCGTGGTGGGAATCGGAGTACGACGAGCACGCGGCGAAGTTCCAGGCCGAGCTCACCGCGACCGCGATGGACGTGCAGCAACATCTCGCGCTCGCGGCCGGCAGCAGCCACGAGATCGACGAGATGCTCGGCATGCTGCGCAACGCGACCGGCGTCGATCACGAAGATGGCGACGTGTTCGCGGCAGCCGGCGGCAGCGGCGCCGGCAAAGGCAAAGGCGGCGGCAGCAATGCGAAGTCGCTCGCGCTGCTGAAGTCGGGACTGCGCTCGAAAAAGGACGTCATGGTCGAGCCGCAGTATCTGAAGAAAGGCGACAAGCCGAAACTGCCGCCGGCGCTCAAGAAAACCGGCCTGCAGGTCGAGATCCTCGGACCGCCGCCAGACGACGCGATGGCGTTCATGAAGCTCAAGGACCTGAAGAAAGGCGTCGGCCAGTATCTCGGCGCGGCATCGGCGAGCGCATCGGGTAAGACGTTCGATCCGTTCGGCGAGCAATGGCACGCCACGCGTGACGAATATCCGAAGTCCGCGTTCCGCGAATTCGGTCCACGCCCCGGCCAGAGCGGTCCGTTCGGCGCCGAAGCACTCGAAGCAGCGATCCGTGAGGCGCAACCGGCCGTGTTGCTCACCGCCGTGAAAGACCTCGATCACTTCCTCAACAATCAAAGTCTGGTCGTGCTGTTGACGTTCGAAGGGAAGAACCTGCTGTTCGTCGGCGACGCGCAGGCCGGCAACTGGGAATACTGGATGTACGGCGGAGAGCCGGCCAAGGCGCCGTCACTCGACGACATCGCGCCGCAAGGGAAAAAGGTGCTCGGCAATCTGCACTTCTACAAAGTCGGCCATCACGGCAGCACGAACTCGACTCCGATCACGGCGGTGGAAGCGATGGCGGGCGAGTTCGCGTCGATGTGCTCGACGCAGGAGGATAGCTACGGGAACCCCGACAAGGGTACCGAGGTGCCGCGCGATCCGCTGATCGCGGCGCTCGCGGAAAAGAGCGCGACGATCCGCAGCGACTACTTCGCCGTCGACTACAACGGCACCGCGGTGCCCGCGATCAGGACCGCGCCGAAGAAAGTGCCCGCCGCGAAGGGCGGACGGTTCGAAGTCGGAAAGCTCTACGTCGATTACTTTCTGTGAGCGGCGCGATCAGCGTACACGCATCACGTAACTCTCGATGCGCTCCTCGCTCGATCCACCGACGCCGTAGACGACGATCTGGTGTTTGCCGGGACTCAGGAACTCGCGCGGTACGAAGACGAGGAACGAGCTGTCCGCGTCCGGCCGCATCGCATTGCTGCGCCATCGCACTCGCGAATCGGAACGGATCTCCAGCCGGAACGTCGTGTAACGCGGCTCGCCGATGAGCGGCACCCGCAGAGCGATCACGTCGCCTTCCGTGATGACAGTCACAGCTCCGTCGCTCACTCCGCGTTGTCCTTCCGGCAGAAGCAGCGTCGATTCGCCAACCGCGCGCGGCGTGCTCAGCTCGCGCGTCAGCCGGCGCGCTTTCGATTCCGCCTGCCAGTAGAGGCCCGCGAACACGAGCGCAAGTGCGGCCGCGAGCGCAGTCCACGCCGCCGGGAAGCGAAACACGCGTCCACCATGAATGCGCTGTTGCATCGACGCCCATTGCCGATCGAGCTCTGCGTCCGGCAAGCCTCCGTCGACCGGGAACGGCTCGGTGAGCGCGCGGGCGAGAGCGGGATACGCCACGAGCAACGCGCGCACGCGCTCCTCCTTTTCGCCGGAGAGCTCACCGCGGCTGTACGCGAGCATTTCGTCCACGGTGGGCGGGTCGCCGAGGCGGCGTTGCTCTTCCTCCGTCAGTTGCTGATGGACGGCCAGCCAATCGGATTTCGCGGTCATTCTTCGTCCTCCGGGAGCGTGTCCGCTCCCAGTCGTGCGCGCAACTGCTTTTTCGCGTCGCGCAGGCGCGATTTCACCGCGTCGACGGTGATGCGCAGCGTCCGTCCGATCTCGTCATACTTGAAGCCCGCCAGCCACAGGCTGAGGCATTGGCGTTGGCCATCAGGAAGAGCGGCCACGGCGTCGTGAAGGTCACGGCGGCGCAGCGCTTCGTACTGCCGCTCCGCATAATCGGGCTCCTCGGGCGCTGCCAACTCCTGCGTGAACTCGGGCGCGTCGATCTCGACGATCTTCGTGTGGCGCTTCGCGGTCTTCTGATCGCGTAGCTTGTTGAGCAGCACGCTGCGCGCGATGGCCTGCAGAAACGGCCATTCGTCCTCGCCCCGGACCTGGTCCATCCGCTCGTAGAGCCGCTTGAACGCGTCTTGCGCGAAGTCATGCGCTTCGTCGTCTGCGACCCGGCACGCGCGGTAATAACGCCAGACCCGCGCGTAGTGCCGCCGGTAGAGCGATTCGAATCGTTCGTCGCGCGAGATCATCGTTCGAGTGTGGCTGTCCGAAGCGCGTATCTTATGAGGAGCCGTGAAATCCGTCGTCGCACTCTGCATCGCTGTGTGCACCTTCGCCACTTTCTGCACTCAGAAAGACACGGAGCCGGCCAAAGTGTGGCCGCGCACCGTACAGCCGCGCCTGACAGGAGCGGCGGATTGGCAGGAGTGCCGCGCAGTGCCCATGAGCGGCGACCGCTTCGTCGAACAGTTCCGGTGCGCGGTGGTGAAGGTCGCACCCGCGGACTGCGACGCCATCATCGAGACGCACGAACAGGCGCTGGGCCTGCTCACGTTGCACCCGCCCTGTACCGATGCTGCGCTTTCCGCACTGGAACGCTTCGCCCGGGTCGACCCGAATGCGATGAGCGACGTCGTGGCCGCATACATCGTTCGCGCGCAACGGCAGGATCGTCCGTCCGACCTCCTGCGGGCCTTGGAAGCATCCGACCACGCCATTGCGGCGGCGCCACAATCTCCGGCCGCACATTTCAATCGCGCGCTCGCGCAGGAAGCGCTCGGCTTCAACGATGATGCGATCGCCTCGTGGAATGCCGTAATCGCCAAAGATCGGACGCAATGGGCAAGGGAAGCGCGAGAACATCGCGATCGCCTCACCCGCGCGCGCGCGGCCGACGGAGCCGCACAATGGGCGCGCGTGCGCAGTGTCAATGACGCACTGCCGCTCGTCGAACCATTTCCATCGGCCGCATTGAAGTATCTCGAGGAGCAGGCATTAGGACTCCCACAGGCATCGATTCTGGCGCGGGCGATTTCCGCGCGGCTGGGCGGCGATCCGTACGCCGTGGAACTGGTCGATTCGTTTGCAAACGCGCTCGTACAGAAGGGCTATCGCGCCTACCGCAACGGCTCTTATGAAGAGGCGGCGGCACTACTCGAGCGAGGTGGAAGCCCATTGGCGCTTCGCGCCCGGCTCAGCCACATCACGGCAGTGTCGTATGCCCCCGGAGGCCGCGACCGGGCGATCGCCATGCTGGCGCCACTCGAGCGGGAAGCACGCGAACGAGGTTATCGGCATCTGCTCGTGCGTATTCAGTGGATGCGTGCATTCGCGCTGGCTATACAGGGGCGTCATCTTGAAAGTCTCACGGAATACGAGCAGGCGACCGAAGAGGCTTCGCGCCTTCGCGACGGGGAGGCGCTCGTCGCGTTGCAGTCGCGCATGATCGGCGGCTTTCGAGTCGCCGGACAACACGAACTTGCATGGCGTTCAGTGTTTCCGGGGTGGCGCTACGCGTCGAGTATCGTGGAGGCGCGTGAGCGTCTCATGCTTCTCGGCGAGAGCGCCGAGGTCGCAACCGAGCTTGGATATCCGCGCATAGCGTTACGCTACCTCGACGTCATCGTTGCGCTGCACCAGCGCGCTTTGGCGGCCATCCCACCGGAGGATCTGGCCGGAATTGCAGCGCTTCACAGGAATCTCGCAATTGCATTGCGCCTGCGTGCACGCACGGCGTTACTCGTCGATCGTCGCGACGCGGCATCCGCGGACCTGGCCGAAAGCATTCGGCTCCTCGATAAAACCGACAATCGTGATCAAAACGTCTTGCGTTCTCTGCGCGGAAGGGCGGAAGAAGTCCTCGGCCAGTCGTTGCTGGCGACGGATGCGAATGGCGCAGCCGCAGCGTTCTCGCGTTCGCTCGATTTCGCGACCGACGACTACCGCACGTTTCGCGCGTCGCTTTTTGTGCAGCGCGCGCAAGCAAATCAGCGTGCGGGAAAACGCGCGGAAGCGGAACGCGACCTGCGACTGGGGCTCGAGGAACTGCAGAAAGAGGAGACGCGGATCCTCCAGGGGCGTACGCGCGGCGAACATGAAGAATTGTGGAGCGCATATTTCGCACGATTCCGTCAACCCTACGAACTTCTGGTTGGGACGCTCATCGACGACGGTCGAGCCGCTGAGGCATTTTCGTTCGCGGAACGCGCGCGCGCGTTCGAATTGATGGATCTCGTTCGACCATACGCGCGAGACGCATTTCCGAGCGTGGATGGCAGAGTTGATCTGCACCGCGTCCAACGCGAACTTCCGGCCGGAACGTTTCTCCTCGAATATATGGTCCTCGAGGACCGGACGTACACCTGGGTCATCTCTCGCGACAGTTTTCGGATCATTACTCAGCGTGCAAACCGTGACGACATCGAACGGTGGAGTGCTGCTTTGCAGGAAGCGGCGCGACAGCGCGATGAGAAGGCGTTCGAAGCGGGCCTTTATGCACCGTACGACCAGTTGATCGCCGCGCCGCTTGCTGCCATCGCGGGGTTGCCGAATGGGCGGCGGCCACGGCTCGTGTTCATTCCTGATGGCGCTATGCACGGTCTCCCTTTCAGTGCGTTGCGCCTGTCGGCGAAATCGCGATATCTCATTCAGGACCATCCGGTAGCAGTCGCCGGAAGCGCCACCCTGTACGTCTTCTCGTTGCACCGCGACCGCGAGCTCGCCCGGAACCGTTCCATCCTGATCGTCGGCGATCCCGCCTTCAGCGACGACCTCGTTGTGGCACACGGACTCGAACGCCTGCCGCGAGCACAAGGCGAGGCGGAACGGATTCGCGATCTGTACAAGAAAGACGCCGAAACCCTGATCGGCGATCAGGCCACACCAGCACGCTTTTTATCCCGAGCGCGTGTCAGCGGAATCGTACACGTGGCGGCACACGCCATCTCAAACGCGGACGCGCCGACGCAGTCATTGTTGCTGCTGGCGGAATCGGAGGAACACGCTGGAACCCTCGACGCAAAAGACTTACTCACCCAACTGAAACTCCATGAGACGAGACTCGTCGCGCTCTCCGCGTGCAGCAGCGCAGGAGGCTTACCTGTCGGCCCGGAAGGGGTGGCGCCGCTTGTACGCCCTCTGCTCGCCGCAGGGGTTCCGGCCGTCATCGGCAGCCTTTGGGACGTGGAAGACGCCACAGCGGAGGAGTTAATGGTGTCTTTCCATCGTCACTATCGGCAGGGCAGCGACGCGGCGGTGGCGTTACAGGCCGCTCAAACCGAACTGCTCGGCCACAGGAACCCCGGCCTCAGGTCGGTATTCGCGTGGGCTGCTTTTCAGGTGGTCGGTAAAGCGTCGTCACCGTTCGCGGCCCCCGCCACTCATGGAGGAACATCCCTTGGAATTCATTCTCAGGCTTCTCTTCAGCGGCATGATCGTCTTCGTCCCCAGTGAGGACCGTCAGGAAGTCACCATTCTTCTGCTCAACACTCCGCATTCTCACCAGCTCTCGGACACCAGCCTCCTCGACGCCCACAAACCTCTGCTTGTTGCGCGTGCCGGCAATTGCACCGGCCAGTGCCCGGTGAGCGATCCCGACATCGCGCGGTACCTTTTCGCTGACAAATCGGCGGCCGCTGCCATCGACTCGCTCGAAGCGGCCGTCGCCAACGGCGGCGCGTGGGAATTGGCTGGCTCTGATTTGTCACTGCGTAAAGGCGCAGCGTCCGATCCCGATCTGTCTCCGCTCGATTTCACTGACGACGCGCGCGGAAGTGTCAATGGTGTCGCGAAAAGCATCCCCACCAGCTCGAGCGAGCGTGAAGACTTTAGTTGGGTTGCGAATCTGAAGGAGCTCTGCACGTCCGGCTGCAACGTCCATCCCGACATCCTCGGCACGAACCCTCCTGCCGGTCTCGTGGCAGCGCGTCTGAAACTCCGCACCGGTAGAGTTTTCACCTATTCGGTCGCCCGAATCGGCAGCAGCGTCACGCCAGTGCACTTCAAACGGCTGGATGGCACCGGCACGGCTTCCGGATATTCACAATCGATTGCGAGCTGGGTCGGAGTGGACGTCGAGATCGCCGGCGATAGTATCGAGATCGTCGAAGAAAAATTCAACGGCGATCCCGGCCGCACCATGAAGTTGTATCCTGATACGAACGACAAAGTCGAAGTTGTCGTATTGAACCTTCCGCCGTTCGTTCCGCCTTCCACTCCATTCAATGGCACTCCGGGTATAGGGAAGCACTTCCAGATGTATTACGAGGTCACGGACACACCGCCCGCTCCGTCGGCACGACTGGTACCGTTCCCGGGCGCTGCCGCTGGCTCTCCGACTTATCCCTCGGTCGGGTGGCATTCTGTCCACCCGGAGTCGGCCGGATCGGTGCTCCTCAGTCAACTCCGCCTCGAGAGCGGCCGTGGGCCACTGGATTTGGCGCTCTGTCCCCCCGCGCAGAGGCCGCAGCCATAGCAGTTCTACTCGTCACGGTCCGCCGCATTCTGCGGCGGCCCGTCCTTTCCGGAGAAGTCATATGTGCCATACCTTCAGATCCGCCGGCGCAGTCGCAATTTTCGCCGTTCTGGCGTGCACGCCGAGGCCTGCTACACGCGACGACGTGCACATCAAGCACGCCGACCATTTCACGGAGCGCTATGCACAATCGCGCCTTGCGCGCTGGAACGTTCACGCGCGTGCCGCGGGCCGCGACTGTGCTGTGCTGTTCGTCGAAACATCGATGATTCTCGAGGACTCGATGATCGAGGCCATGCACTATGGCGCCGGCGCCTATGACATTCACGAAGGCGGCGTGCAGCAGTTCCTCCGCGAGCGCGCATTCCGCGGCGTCGCCTACAAAGACCGCTCCGGGCGCCTGTGGACATACGGCGCCGTCACTCCCGCCGAAGCGGAAGGACTGACGCCATGTCACTGAGCACGACCACACGCGGCAAGCGGCATCGTCTTCGTCGAGCCCTCGCATTGAAGCTGCGTAGCGCGCGTGACGTCCGGGTCGCGGCGTGCGCGAATCCACGACAACACCCGGTTCTCGACGAACGTCGACAATGCATCAACGGTCACCAGCCCGCGTCCGTCCAAGGCGGCCTCACAATGCAGACCGTCGATCACCGCCGCCGTGAAGACACCATTCCGCCGCGCGTCATCGTCATATGCATATCCGCCCGCGGCAGCGGCGGAAAACACGACCTGTCCATGCACGCCCGCCAGGGCGTGCATGAGCGCCGCCGCCGATTGCGGGTCGCGCTCGCCAGTGCGCGTTTGCGACGTGAGACTCTCGCGGCAGGCATCGATCAGGACCAGCGATCGCGGCACGCCCGCGCGCGTCACGATGTCGCGTACTTTCGTCTCCGAAATGCTGGTCTCACGATGCTGCAACAGCGAGTTGGCAGTGAGCAGGTATTGAATCCCCTCATCGTTGATCCCATGCGTCGCGAACGACACGATCAGCACCCCGTCTTTCCCGACCGCCCGCGCCTGATTTTCGAGATGCATCAACACGTCGGACTGTCCGGCCGGCTTCACCAAAGCGCCGGCGGCGAGCAACGCGTCGAGGTTCTGCTGCGACTGCCGCTTCTGGGGATCACCCGACAATGCGAGGATGACCCGGTGCGGCTCCACGAGCCGCGAGGCAGGCTCCATCGACAGCACGTACGCGAGATCCACCGCATCATCCACCGCGTAACGAACCTCGGTCAACGTCTCGTCATAGACGAACTCCCGCACCCCCACGAACAATGCCGCCGAGTCCTGCGGGACCACCGGCCCGGATCCCGGCTGCCGCTCACTCCATGGAATGACACCTGCCGCGGCGCCGTGCGTCAGCAATAGCGCCACACAAATCCCGAGAAGCTGTCTCATCGGGTTCTCTCCTCTCGCGAGGGAAGACACAATTTCTTGCGAATCGTGTCTAAACGGAGACGCAGATGTCCTCGTCGATCCGGGCGCGTCTTACGGCGCGAAATCTCGGCGTGAGCTCACTCCTCGCGCTTTATGTGCTGCTCGCCGGCACAATGGCTGCGCAGACCGTGCCGAAGCGGCGTGCTCTGCTCATCGGCATCAACGACTACACCGCCTCCCGCCTCGGACCGCGTAAAGAAGCGACCCCACCGGCGCGCGATTGGCCGAATCTCAAAGGCGCCGCGAATGACGCCGCGGCAATGGAGGAAATGCTCGTCCTCCTTTATGGCTTCGACCGCAACGCCATCCTCAAACTCACAGATCAGGCGGCGACTCGCGCAGCGATTCTGCAGACACTGGAGCTTCACCTGGTCAAGCCCGCCGCGAAAGGCGACATCCTCTTGTTCTATTTCGCGGGACACGGTTCACAAGTGCGCAATTCGCTCTCGGAAGAGCCGGACAAGCTCGATGAGTCGATCGTTCCCGCCGATTCCCGCGCAGGCGCGCGCGACATTCGCGACAAGGAACTGCAGCAGTACTTCAACCGCATTCTCGATCGCGGCGCGCGGCTGTCCGTCATCCTCGACAACTGCCATAGCGGCTCTGGCGCTCGTGGCTTGTCTACTGGCGCGACCCCGCGCGGCGTCGAGCCCGACTTACGCGACGTAGCCGATCGCACCGCCAGTCCGCGCCCCGAGGATCGGGGGGCGCTGGTGCTTTCGGGGGCGCAGGATTACGACAAGGCGTGGGAGGTGCGCGGCGCCGACGGCAAATATCACGGCGCGTTTTCGTGGGCATGGATGCGGGCGATGCGCGATTCGTCCGCAGGCGAATCGGCCATCGACACGTTCCTGCGCGCGCAGGCGCGGCTGCGTGGCGAGACGCCGTTTCAGGAGCCGGTGCTCGCCGGGAACGTAGACGCGCGACGCGCTCCGTTTCTCGGCACACGCATCGATCGCAGCGGCGATCGCACCGTCATTGCCGTGGAAAAAGTCCAGGCCGACGGCACGATCGTGTTGCAGGGCGGCTGGGCGAATGGCCTCTCCGTCGGAAGCGAATTGCGACTGGCGAGAGATCCCGACGTGCGCCTGACCGTCGCGGCCATGCGCGGTCTCGGCCGCAGCACGGCGCGCCTTTCGTCGCCGCGGCGTGCGAACTCGCCCCTTGTACGCGCCGGTGCACTCCTGGAACTCTCCGGGTGGACCGTACCCGCGAGTCGTCCGCTACGCGTCTGGATGCCACGCGTCGCGAGCGACGTCGACACAATCGCCGCACTCGCGCGCGCCATGGCAACCGCTGCTTCGCAACGCGATGTGCATTGGGTGACCGATCCCGTCGCGGGCACACCGACGCATTTGCTGCGGCGGCGTCTGCACGGCTGGGAGCTCCTCGCGCCAAACGGAAGAATCGAACGCCTCGGTGACGACGCCAATGCGCTCGCTGCAATTTCGAACGTTCAGACCGGCGCTTCGCTCTTCGTGCAATTTCCCGCGTCGACCGCACTCAGTGACGGCATCGCGATCGTGCGCGAAGGAATCGAAGTCGTCGACGATCCTGAGGACGCCGATTACATCCTGGTGGGGCGCTATTCGAGCAAGCGTCTCGCTTACGCGTGGCTGCGGCCGTCCGTGAAAAACTCCGATCGCCGCAAGACCGGCCTGCCATTGCGAACGATGTGGGTCGTCGACGAGGGACGCGACACTGCAGTGCGCGAAATGGCGCCCGGCCTTCGTCATGCCGTCCTGCGCCTGCGCCGAATTCACGGCTGGCATTTGCTCGAATCGGCGCCCGAGGCGCGCTCGCTTTACCGCCTGGGTATCCGCCGCGCCCGGAATGGCGCCTGGGCCACCGAGTCGATCATCGGCCAGGAGCGATACGACTTCGTCCTGCGCGCCACACCGCCGATTCCCCAACGCATCAATCCCCGGCATGTGTACGTCTTCACCATCGACAGCCACGGCAAAAGCGTCTTGCTGTTCCCGCGTAATGGACCTGTCGAAAATCGATTTCCCGTGTCTGCGACGGAGCCCCCGCCGGTGGAGATCCCACTGGGCGAGCACGCATCGTTCATCGCCACCGCGCCTTATGGCGTCGATACGTACTTTCTGTTGACTACCGACGAGCAGTTGCCGAATCCGTTCGTGCTCGAATGGGATGCCGTTCGCGGGGGCGATCCGGAACCGACTACGCCACTCGGGGAGCTGTTGAAACTGACGGCTGCCGGAATGCGCGCGCGCACGATGAACACGCCGTCGAACTGGTCGATCGAGAAAATCGCGCTCGAATCCGTCCGCCCTCCGAAAAATCAACAGGAAGACGCCACAAAGTGACTCGCGCCGTGTCTACACCTGCGGCCTCCTCTGCGCGCGGCTCTGTCAGGCACTCAACTCCTGCACTCACACCGGGGTTGCGTTAGCGGAGGAGGCCACTGAGACTTCGTGCTGACGGCGCTCGTCACTCTCACTGCGATCACTGCGATCGTCTGCATCGTGATGCTGGCGGTGCTGCTGAACCGGCCCACTGATGCGCCCGCGACGTTTCACAATCTCGACGTGTGGGAAGCGGCGATCCGTGAGACGATCGCCGCCGAGCTCGCGCGTTGCCGCGAGGAAGTTCGAGCCACGTCGTCCGAGCTTCGGCACGATGTCACCGCCGCCGTCGACTCCCTCGGCCGCACGCTCGCAAACGCGTACGAGAACGCTGCAAACGCGGATCGCGATCGCCTCGAGCGTCTGCACGTGCAAGTGGATACGGCGCGCCAATCGCTCACGGCCGCGACCCGGACCGGCGACGATGCGGTCATCGCCAAACTCACCGAGCTGTCCCGGATCCATTACGACCAGCTTCATGCGTTGACCGCATTCGTCGCGGACTCGATGAACCGGGTCTCGCAGACCTTCGATACCCGCCTCAGGTCCCTCCAGGAAACGCTAGACGCGTTGCGTAATGCGGATCGGCACCAGCCTTGAAATGGGTGCGGACGCAGTAGCTTCGCGTCGTTCTGATTCGATTCGCCCGCATCATGATTGCCCCGGTCTCCAAACGCCCTTCCTCCATCCACTCGCTCCTCGCGATTGCCCTTTGTGTGCTCCTCTGGCCGGCATTCACCGGCGCGGACGTGCTCGTGCCCGCCGGTTCGACCTGGCGGTATCTGGACAACGGTTCGAACCAGGGGACGGCCTGGCGCCATGCATCCTTCAATGACTCAGCATGGGCGACCGGCGCAGCTCAGCTTGGTTACGGTGACGGCGACGAGACGACCACCGTCTCTTACGGTCCCAATTCGAATCAAAAATACGTCACCACGTACTTCCGGCGTACGTTCAGCGTCGCCGACCCGTCCGCATACGCCAGCCTGCTCTTATCAACGCTTCGCGATGACGGCGCCGTAGTCTACCTCAATGGCGTCGAGGTCTGGCGGAGCAACATGCCGGCGGGGACGATCGGCCATCAGACGCTCGCCTCGGTCTCACTGGGAACGCCGGAAGAGGCAACGTATTACGACGCCTCCCTCGCCTCTTCGCTGCTCGTGGCGGGACAGAATGTCATCGCCGCCGAAGTCCATCAGGCCGACCCGACCAGTACGGACATCAGCTTCGATCTGCACCTCGAAGGCCTCACGACGTTCGTCGTCACGCGCGGGCCCTACTTACAGATGGGGACGCCCACCAGTGTCATCGTACGCTGGCGAACGAACGGTCCGACGAACAGTCGCGTGCGCTATGGCACCGCGCCGGGCACTCTCGATGTCATTGTGGAGGACGCCGCGCTCACGACCGAACACGAGATTACGCTGACCGGTCTCTCGCCTGCCACGACGTATTACTACTCGGTCGGCTCATCATCGCAGACGCTCGCCGGCGACGCCTCCCACACATTCATGACCCCGCCAACGACCGCCGTGCCGATGCGCATCTGGATCCTTGGCGATTCGGGCGCGGCGAATGAGGCCGCGCGCGCGGTGCGCGATGCGTATTACACATTCACCGGCTCCACGGCGACGAACCTGTGGTTGATGCTCGGCGACAATGCTTATGACAACGGAACGGACGCGGAGTTCCAGGACGCAGTCTTCGATCTGTATCCGTCGATGCTCCGCCAGTCCGTCCTCTGGCCCACCCTCGGCAATCACGACACCGCGGGCTCCACTACCGTTACCCCTTCGCTGCCGTATTTCCAGATCTTCTCGCTGCCGACCGCCGCAGAAGCAGGTGGCGTCCCGTCGGGGACAGAAAAGTACTACTCATTCGATTACGGCAACATCCATTTCGTCTGCCTCGACTCGATGACGAGCGATCGATCGCCCACCGGTCCAATGATGACGTGGCTCGAAAACGATCTCGCCTCGACCACCAAACAGTGGATCATCGCGTTCTGGCACCACCCACCGTACAGCAAGGGCTCGCACGATTCGGACTGGGAAACACCGTTGATTGAAATGCGCACCAATGCGCTGCCGATCCTCGAGGATTACGGCGTCGATCTCGTGCTGAGCGGTCATAGTCATTCTTACGAGCGTTCCTATCTGATCGATAGTCATTACGGCGCTTCGAACACCTTCATCAGCTCGATGAAGAAAGACGGGGGCAGTGGCAGGCCGGAAGGAACGGGCGCGTATCAAAAGCAGACCTCCGGACTCGCGCCGCACGAAGGCGCCGTTTACGCGGTGGCCGGGAGCTCGTCGATCATTTCCGGCGGAGCACTCAACCATCCGGCGATGTTCATCTCGCTGAACGACTATGGCTCGATGGTCCTCGACGTCAACGGCGGCCGGCTCGACGCGAAGTTCCTGCGCGAGAACGGCCTGGTCGCTGACAGTTTCACGATCATTAAAGGGCCGCCCGCTACGCCGCCAGCCGCACCGTCCGCTCTCACAGTGGAGGCGACGTCGACCACCGCGGTCGACCTGCAGTGGACCGATCATTCGGACAACGAAGATCGATTCACGATCGAGCGCTGTACCGGCACGATGACCACCTGCGATGCCGATCCGACGCTCTTTGCGTCGATCGCTCAGCCGGCGGCGAATGCGACCACCTACTCGGACTCCGGCCTCACCGCGAGCACGACCTACAGCTATCGCATCCGGGCCGAGAACGCGTTCGGCAATTCCGCGTTCTCCGATACCGCGTCCGCCACGACCGATACGCCCTGCGAAGCACCGGCTGTTACGTTGGAACCGCAGACGCAGACCATCACGGTCGGTGCATCCACGACTTTGACCGCGACCGCGACAGGCACGGGACCGCTGACCTACGAGTGGTACATCGGCGCGCCGCCTGAGACTTCGACTCCCATCAGCGGCGCCACGACCGCCACCATTACGGTCTCTCCGACTACGACCACTACGTATTGGGTACGCGTCGTCAATGCATGCGGACAGGCCGACAGTGCAATGGCCACCGTAGTCGTCGAGCCCTGCGAATACGAGGTCACACCGACGTCGTTCAACTTCGGGTCGCCGGGCGGCAACGGCGAGGTCGCAATCACCACCGATGATCCCTGCGCATGGTCGTCTTCTTCGTCCGCGGCCTGGATCACGCTCAATGCGGGACAAAGCGGAACCGGCAGCGGCGAGACCACATTCACGGTGCACGCGAATCAGGGCCTGCAGCGGAGCGGAACCATTACGGTCGCCGGCATCGAGATCGCGATCACTCAGGACGCAGCGCCGCCGCCCGCGGCGCCGACTAGTGTGAATGCATTCGCGATGTCCAACCATCGCATTCGCGCGACGTGGAGCGCGGCCGCCGGCGCCAATGGCTATGAGGTGTTGCGGCGGTCGCCCGGTGGTACGTTCGTTGTGATCGGTTCCACCACGGCCACGTTGTACAACGACGACACAGTAACGCCGGCTACCGCATATCTGTATGCGGTGCGTGCGCTCAACGCTGTCGGGAGCTCACCGCAGTCGGCACACGACATCGCTCTCGCGAGAGGCTTCACGGACGGCAACTTCGGCGCGGGAACGCTGGTCAAGGCGGATCACCTCGCCGATCGCCGCATTGCGGTCAATGCTGTACGCGCACTGGCCGGTCTGTCGGCCTATCCGTTCACCGGCTCCGGCAGTTCGGGCACGCCGATCCTGGCGGTGCAGATCGCCGAGCTCCGCACCGCACTCGACGAAGCGCGCGCCCTTTTGGAATTGTCGACCGGCGGCTACACCGAGACGCTCGCACCCGGCGTTGCGATCAAAGCTGTCCAGTTCCGCGAGATCTCCG
>Ga0196977_1000128_pt1 | contig 49257 bp, 18 predicted proteins | sample S3v_1013CmetaG_FD_148634 | JGI IMG/M metagenome (GOLD analysis project Ga0196977, IMG submission 148634) | Soil microbial communities from Anza Borrego desert, Southern California, United States - S3+v_10-13C | ecosystem: Environmental > Terrestrial > Soil > Desert | place: USA: California... | reverse complement strand
CTCTTCAAGCGGTACGAACACTGCCGGCACCATGTATTCAGGTAAACGCTCCTTCAGGTACGTTCGCAACTCATCGCTGACTGGTCCACCTTCAGTGTTCGGCACAAAGTAAGCCACGAGGAGTTTCTGATCTGACGTCTGTTCTTTTGCTATTACTACGGCTGCCTTCAACCCGGGATGGGCCGAGAGCACGGCTTCGATCTCGCGCGGCTCAATCCGGAAGCCACTGATCTTGACCTGATCGTCAATGCGGCCGAGGAACTGAATCAGCCCGTCGTTCAAGTAACGTGCAGCGTCGCCGGTTTGATAGATACGAGCTCCGGGCTCCCGTCCATAAGCATCCGGTATAAATCGCTCGGCAGTGAGGTCGGCTCTGCTGTGGTAACCGCGGCCGAGCCCGTGACCACCGATGAATAGTTCTCCACGTTCCCCGATACCTGCCGGCTGCATCGCGTTGATGATGTACAGCCTTGTATTCGAGAGTGGCCGGCCGATCGGGACGGCGGTTGTTCGGCGATTGCGCTCGACCGGATAGCAGCAAGCCATGACCGTCGATTCTGTTGGTCCGTAGCAGTTCGTGATACGAACGTTTTCGATCTGCTCTAGTCCCTTTTCAAGCAGGGCCGGATTCAAAGCGTCGCCGCCGGTAAGCAGTTGCCTGACCGCGCCGATGTTGGTGACGTTGCTATCCACAAACTGGTGGAACAATCCTGTCGTCAGAAACAGCACGGTGACCTGCGTTCGGGCAACCAACTCGCCCAGTTCGCTTAAAGATGGCAAGGTCGGCGGATAGATTACCAGGCGTGCGCCGTTCAGCAACGCAGCCCAGATTTCAAATGTCGAGGCGTCAAACGAAATCGGCGCGAGGTGCAGGAACGTCTCTTCGGAATCAAGGTTCGCGTAGTTCGCAGTCTTGACGAATCCAACCACGTTTCCATGCGTAATGCCGACACCCTTCGGAATTCCGGTGGAACCGGAGGTGTACATCAAGTAGGCGAGGTTATCCGGGCTGAGCTCGGTTTTCGCACCTGCCGTAGATCCATCTTCCGCTAAGGCCTCCTCAATGAACTCCTTCGTAACGAGGGTCTTTACGCCGGCATCTTTCAAAATAAACTCGATGCGTTTCTCCGGATCGTTCGGATTGAGGGGCACGTAAACTCCGCCCGCCGTCGCGATTCCCAGCAGCGCCACGATCAACTCCGGCGACCGGTCGATCATCACGCCCACGAACACTTCCGGTCCAACTCCTTCGCGTTTCAACCTCCGTGCGAGCGCGTTAGCCCGTCGATTCAACTCGCGATAGGTGATCTGCTCCTGCAAAGTCTCGATGGCGATCTTGTCAGGACGTTCAGCTACTTCCCGCTCGAAGATTTGATGGATGCAACCTTCGGGCACTGGCGCAGCAGTGTCGTTCCAACCCTCGACTACCTGCCGGTACTCTTCCTCGCCCAATAGCGAGAGTGTCGACAGCTCAGTGTCAGGTTCGCGCATTGCTTTCTCAAACAGGCGCTGGAAGTGCTCCACCATGCGCGAGATGAAAGCCGGTTCGAACAAATCAGGACTGTAGACAAGCCAACCCGCCACGCCGCCGGTCGTGTCGCTGAGATGGACCTCAAGATCAAACTTGACGTCCGCGCTGATTGGCGTGCCGGCTGGCAGCGTCGCTTTCGCCAGCGACATTTGCGGCGGCGCATTCTGGAACGCGAGAATCGCCTGGAAGATCGGGTTTCGTCCCGGCGCGCGTCTTGGCTGCAACTCCTCAACTAGTTTGTCGAATGGCAACTCCTGATGCGTATACGCTGCCAGCGACGCGTCTCGCACTTGAGTAACCAGTTCTCTGAAAGTCGGAGAGTTACTGAAGTTTGTCCGGATCGGAATCATGTTGACGAAGAATCCGATCATTGGCTCAAGCTCAACGCGACTGCGACCGGAGGTCGGCGTACCAACGAGGATGTCCGTCTGGCCCGTGTAACGCCACAAGAGAGCGTGGAAACCGGCCATCAGTGTCATGAAGAGCGTGGCGCCCTCCTGGCGGTGAAACTCTCTCAACCATCGCGACACTTCTTCCGAGAAGATTATCGGGTGTTGCGCGCCGCTCTGTTTCCCCGTCAACTGACGTGGATGATCTGTTTCCAAATCAAGCAGCGTGGGTGCGCCGTCGAGTTGCTGCTTCCAGAAACTAACTTCCTGTTTCAACGTCTCATCCTGCAGCCAGTCGCGTTGCCAGCGCGCGTAGTCGGCGTACTGCACTTCCAGTTCAGGCAGTGGCGAATGTATTCCTTTGGCGAAGGAGTCGTAGAGAGTTTCGACTTCGTGCATCAGCACGCCCATGGACCAGCCGTCGCTGACGATGTGGTGCATGTTCAGCAGGAACAGAGATTGGTCCTCGCTCGTCCGTACCAACCTCGCACGGACCAGTGGCCCCGCTTCGAGATCAAAGGGCCGCAGTGCCGATTCCTCTCTTAAACGTTGCGCTGTCTCGCGCTGGTTGTCAGGATTCAAAGCGCGCAGATCAACCAATGGCAGGTCCAAAGCTGCGGGCGGATTGATCCGCTGCACGGGATTCGTTCCGGCGAGCGCAAACGTTGTGCGCAACGCTTCGTGGCGGCGCACCACCTCACTCAAAGCCTGCTGAAATGCCCCTGTATTTATCGCGGTGTCGAAAACCATTTCCGCCGGCAAGTTGTACGCATTACTGTCCGGCATCAACTGGTTCAGGAACCACAAGCGCTGTTGCGCGTAGGACAATGGCAACTGTTCGTCATACGGGATTGCCTTGATGGCCGGCGCAGTCATGCTCGCTCCTGAACGCATCGCCGACTCGATACGGGACGACAGTTCCGTCAAGGTCGGCGACTCGAAGAGACTGCGAACCGGCAGTTCGACCTGGAAGCTCTCACGAATACGGGAAATGATTCGCGTAGCCAACAGCGAGTGACCACCTAGCTCGAAGAAATTGTCGTTACTTTCGACCTGGTCCAGGTTCAGCACCTGTCGCCAGATGGCTGAGAGTACTTCTTCGATCAGTGTGGGCGGGGCAACGAAGCTTTGACCAGTGTCAAGTCGCGTTCGTCCCGGTTCCGGCAATGCTGCGCGATCGACCTTGCCGTTGGGTGTCAACGGGATTTCATCAAGCAACACCCAGCCGGTAGGCATCATGTAATCCGGAATTTGTGCGCTCAGATTTCTCTGCACTGCGCTTAACGACAGGCTCGCTCGGTTCTCGGCGACGATGTACGCGACCAGACGCTTGTTATCGCTGTCGATTCGTTCGACCACGACGACTTCGCGGATTTGAGAATCTTTGCGCAGCGCAGCCTCGACCTCTCCGAGTTCAATGCGGTGGCCGCGAATCTTGACCTGATAGTCGAACCGGCCAAGAAAACTAATCTCGCCATTCGGTCGATAGCGCACGCGATCGCCCGAGCGATACAACCGCGAGCCCGATGCGCCGCTGAAGCAATCCGGAACAAATCTTTCGGCAGTCAAATCCGGCTGTGCGAGATATCCCCGAGCAACACCAGCGCCACCAATGACCAACTCCGCGGACACACCGAGCGGCGCCGGCTGATTATTCGTGAGCAGATAAACCTGGACGTTATCGAGCGGACGTCCGATGAGTACTTCTGTCGAGGAAGGTTCGATGCGCTGGACCGTCGTATCGACCGTACATTCTGTTGGGCCGTAAACGTTGAAGAAGGTCGTGTGCTTGCTGGCGGCGAGCTGGTTCCACATCTCGTCGTCAATTGCTTCGCCGCCGATGAGCACCAGCGAAGGTGCGTGGGAATCGTTCTCGAAGAGTCCGGTAGGCACCAGCAATCGCAATTGCGACGGGGTGCAATCGAGAACGTCGATCGCGTTACGCTGGAGATAGTTTGCGAGCGCGTCACCGTCTACGCGGATCTCTTCAGGAATGACGCAGAGTTCGTGGCCATAGCACAGTTGGACCAGTTGTTTGACTGACGAATCGAACATCAGCGGGGCATTCACGCTCACACGCAAGTTTGAGTTCTCCGCCGGATAAACCTTGTCGCGCAATGTCGTGGCGAGATTTACAACCGATCGATGCTGAACCATCACGCCGCGGGCGCCTCCGGTTGATCCAGACGTGTAGATCACGTAGGTCAAATTCTCGGGCGTGGTACTTCTGATCGGCGTTTGATCGGCCTCGGCCGCGATCACTGGCCAGTCAGAATCGAGACAAATCACTTGCGCGCTGTGCTCGGGCAGCATCGCCGCGGTTCTCTCCTGCGCGATGATTACGCGGGCTCGTGCATCGTCGAGCATGTACTTCACGCGAGCCTTCGGATGCTTCGTCTCCAGCGGGAGATACGCACCGCCGGCCTTGAGTACGCCGAGCAGCGCGACAACCATGTCCACTGAGCGTTCGAGATACAGGGCGACAGGCGTGTCTGCTCCAACACCCGTCTTGCGTAGATAGTGAGCCAACTGGTTCGCGCGTCGATTTAACTCCGCGTAAGACAACCGCTGATCTTCGAAACTGACCGCAGCGGCGTCGGGCGTCAGTTCAACCTGGCGTTCAAACAATTCCGGCAAACAGACGTGTTCGGGAAACTCATGGCCGGTGGCGTTCCACTCGGTGAGCATTTGACGGCGCTCGCCGGCACTCAGCAACTCGATATCGGAGAACGACTGCTCCGGATCGGCAGCAATCGCGTCGAGAATTCGTTGCCAGTGAGCGGTCATGCGGCTGATAGTGCTCTCGTCAAAAAGGTCCGTGCTGTAACTCAGCGAGCCGGCCAGCCGGTCCTCTTGTTCAACGACGTGAAGCGTCAGATCGTTCTTCTCAGTTCCGTAGTTCAGCTCGAAACTCGAGAACGCCAGTCCCTCATCCACCGGCGTCGATCCCGGATCGTTCTGGAAGACGAACATCGTTTGGAACAATGGTCCATGACTCAGCGTCCGCTCAGGCCGGAGTTCTTCCACCAATTTTTCAAACGGAACGTCCTGGTGTGCCTGCGCTTCCAGTGTTACTTCGCGCGCCCGGCGCAACACTTCGCGCACGCGGGGATTGCCGTGAAGTCTCGTACGCATCACCAACGTGTTGACGAAGAACCCGATAACGTCCTCAGTCTCCACCCAGCGCCGGCCCGCGACCGGCGTTCCCACAGCGATGTCGTCCTGGCCGCTGTAACGCGCGAGCAACATCTGGAAGGAAGCCAGCAGGGTGATGAAAAGCGTGCTTCCTTCTGCTCGGCTTAGCGCGCGTAGTCGTTCGGTCAACGACTGCGGCAGTTCGAAAACGACGGCATTCCCTTTCATCGACAGCGCTGACGGGCGCGGGCGATCGGTCGGCAGGTTCAACTCCGGCGGAATGCCGTCCAACTGCTTGCGCCAGTAGGAGAGTTCCTGCTCGAGTACTTCGCCTTGCAACCAGTTACGCTGCCAACGAGCGTAGTCGGCATATTGAATCGGCAGTTCCGGCAGCGCGGCAGGACGGCCTTGAGCCAGCGCCGTGTAAACCTTCGGCACGTCACGTAGCAGCACGTCCATGGACCAGCCGTCGAAAATTATGTGGTGCAGCACTACCAGCAGTACATGATCTTCTTCGCCGAGACGGTAAAGGGTCGTGCGGAGGAGCGGATCTGAGGCGAGATCAAACGGTCGTCGACCTTCCGTCAGCGCCAGTTGTTGGACCACAGATTCACGCTCAGCCGGGGCGAAGTTTTCGAGACTGATTAGCTGTAGTTCGTGCGTGCGCTCAGGCGCGATCACCTGAATCGGCTCTCCATCCACGTTGACGAAGTTTGTGCGCAACGATTCGTGACGCTTCACCGTCTCGTTAATGCTTTGCTCGAGAACGCTTGTGTTGATTGGACCGCGCACGCGGTAGGCGACCGGAATGTTGTAAGCATTATTGTTCGGAACGAGTTGGTCGAGGAACCAGAGTCGCTGCTGGGCATACGAGAGTGGTAACTGTTCGAGCGTCGTGACTCGCTCTAACGGAGGCGTTACCAGCGTGCTGCCGGAACGCATTGCTTCTTCGATGCGCTCAGCAAGATCTGCGAGCCTCGGGTACTCGAACACGCTACGGACTGGCAACTCGACTACGAAGCTCTCGCGCACGCGAGAAATGATTCTGGTTGCCAACAGCGAGTAGCCGCCGAGCGCGAAGAAGTCATCGTCTCGTCCAATCCGCTCGACGCCGAGCACTCGCTCCCAAATACCCGCCAGGATTTCTTCAGTTTGGCTCCGGGGAGCCTGGAAAACCGAAACAGCATCAACCCGAATAACGTCAGGATCGGGCAACGCCGCACGATCGACCTTGCCGTTCGGTGTTAACGGCAACTCGTCCAAACGCATCCATGCCGCCGGCACCATGAACGCTGGTAACCGTTCCTGAAGATAACGCTTCAAGTCTTCGCTGGTCGCTGCTGGCCCACCATTGCCGACATAGTAGGCAACGAGACGTCGATCGCCGGTGGGGGCTTGCTTCGCCATAACTAACGCTTTCGACACGGCCGGATGCTCAGCCAGCACGCTTTCGATTTCGCCGGGTTCGATTCGGAATCCACTCAGCTTGATCTGATTGTCCACGCGGCCGAGAAAGCGGATGAGTCCCTGATCCAGATAACGAGCGGCATCGCCAGTGCGATAGAGTCGCCGCCCCGGAAGACCGGCATACGGATCGGGCATGAAGCGCTCGGCCGTGAGGTCAGGTCGCTTGTGATAACCGCGACCGAGTCCTTCGCCGCCGATGAACAGTTCGCCGCGTTCACCTACGCCCGCAGGTTGCATCGCATTGAGCACATACGCGGTAGTGTTGGAAATGGGACGGCCGATCGGGACTGACGGTCCAGGAAAGTCAGACGTGATGGGATAGCAACAAGCGAACGTCGTCGTTTCCGTTGGTCCATAGCCGTTGATCAAGCGGCAACCATTCAGTTGATCCAAAGCCTTGCTAACGTGAGCTGGCGAGAGTGCTTCACCGCCGGCGAGCAATTGTTTGAGCGACGTCATCCGGGTGACGTCGCTGTCGACTAACTGATGGAACAGGCCGCCGGTCAACCACAACGTAGTTACCTGTTTTCGGTTTACGAAATCTGACAGCTCCGCGAGTGAAGGTAGATACTGTGGAAATACGACCAGGCGCGCGCCGTTCAGCAGTGCTCCCCAAATCTCAAACGTGGAGGCGTCAAACGAAACCGGAGCAAACTGGAGAAATATCTCGTCTGGCGTTAAGTCGGCATAGTTTGCGCCGCTCACGAGTCGCAGCACATTGCGATGGGTAATCCCTACGGCCTTTGGGGTTCCGGTTGAACCGGAGGTGTACATCAGGTACGCCAGGTTATCCGGACTGACATCCGTTTTTTCATCCGGTTCTAATCTGTCTTCCGCTAATGTCTCCGCAACGAGCTCCGTCGTAACCACCGTCTTTACGCCGGCGTCCTGCAAAATAAAGTCTATACGCTTCTCAGGATCGTTCGGATTAAGCGGGACGTAAACTCCACCTGCCTTCGCAATTCCGAGCAGCGCCACGATCAACTCGGCCGATCGCTCGAGCATCACGCCGACAAACACTTCCGGCCCGACACCTTCACGTCGTAACCGTTGCGCAAGACGATTCGCCCGCTCGTTCAACTCACGATACGAAAGCTGCTCGTCATCAAATTCGACCGCAATCGCCTCGGGCCGCTGCTCTACCTGCTGTTCGAAAAGTTGATGGATGCATACTTGGGGTAACGCGACCCTGGTGTCGTTCCACTCTTCGACGATCTGGTGATACTCCCTCTCGTCAAGCAATGACACCGTCGACAACGCCGCGTTCGGCTGCGCTACTACCTTCTCCATCAGCCGTTGAAAGCGTTGGGCCATGCGCTCAACGAACGCGGGTTCGAAGAGATCGGCGTTGTAAACAAACGAACCCTGGAGACCACTTGGTGTGTCTTGCAGATAAAGTTCGAGATCAAACTTTGTTTCCGGGCTGGGTGGAACCTGGACCGGCGCACTTACGCCGTCCAGCTTCATCATCGGCTGTTCCACGTTCTGAAGGACAAACACGACCTGGAAAATCGGATTGCGACCGATGGCTCGCTCCGGCTGTAGCTCTTCGACCAGCAATTCAAACGGCACGTCCTGGTGCGAGTAGGCGCCCAACGCCGCTTCTCTCACCTGCCTGAGCAAATCCTTAAAGTTTGGGTCGGTGTCGAAGTTGGTCCGGAGGGCAACCATGTTCACGAAGAAACCGATCAGCGGTTCGATCTTCGCATGGTTACGGCCGGCGATCGGGGTGCCGACGAGGATATCTTTCTGACCTGCATAACGCGCGAGCAACGCGTGAAAGCCGGCCATCAGCGTCATGAATAGCGTCGACCCCTCACTACGACTGAAGTCGCGCAACGAACGAGATGATTCCGGTGAAAAGACGACGGGGCAGTTTGCTGCTAATCCCGTGCGGTTGGAAACAGGCGCGTGGTCCGCCTGCAAATCCAACAACGTCGTCGCGCCATCCAGTTCGCGCTTCCAGTATTCGGTCTGCGCTTCCAGCACCTTGCCCTGCAGCCAGTCACGTTGCCAGTGTGCGTAGTCGGTGTATTGGATCTCGAGTTCGGCCAGAGACGACGGTGACCCGCCAGCGAAGGTACGGTAGAGCGTCTCCATCTCATGCAACAGCACTTCCATGGACCAGCCATCGCTGGCAATGTGGTGCATGTTCGTCAACAGCAGATACCGGTCGGCGGTAAGACGAATCAGGGTCGTGCGGAGTAACGGTCCGGTGGCTAAATCAAACGGCCGGAGCGCGTCGTTGTTTCTCAAACGTCCTGCGTAAGATTCCTGCTGCTCGGCGTTCAGAGACGTCAAATCAACGATCAACAGTTTCACTGAGTCTGGCGGACCGATCACCGGCCGCGGTTGACCGGCGTCAACTCTGATCGTCGTGCGCAACACCTCGTGCCGCCGTACCACTTCAGCGAGCGATTGCTCCAATGCCGGCAGGTTCAGATCGGCGCTGATATACATTGCCACGGGCAAGTTGTAAGCATTGCTGCCGGGCGTTAGCTGGTCCAAAAACCAGAGCCGTTCCTGCGCATGCGACAAGGTCAGCGGTTTATCTACGGGCTGGCGTTGAAGCGGTGGTGCGTTGATAGTCGCTCCCGCTTGGGTTAACTGCTCGACGCGTACGGCCAACTCCGCGATCGTGGGCGACTCGAAGAGAACGCGCACCGGCAAGTCAACGTGGAACGTGTCGCGAATGCGAGAGGTGATGCGCGTGGCCAACAACGAATGGCCACCTAACCAGAAGAAATTGTCATCTCTGGAAATGCGTTCGAGATTCAATACCTGTTGCCAGATCGCCGCCAGCAATTCTTCGATCAATGTTTGGGGCGCGGAAAAGATTGATGTCTCGCCAGCCTGCTCCGCGGCCGGCGCAGGCAGCGCACGCCTGTCGATCTTACCGCTGGGCGTTCGTGGCAATTCATCGAGCGTGACCCAATCTGACGGCGCCATGTACGCGGGCAGGTGTTCTTTGAGCCACGTTTTGAGGTCGTTGATGTTTGGAGTGATGCCGTCTTTCCCAACTACATACGCAACCAGCCGCTTTTGGCGCGAGGCTTCTTGATGAATCAAAACGACGGCATGAAGCACCGCCTGATGCTTTCTCAAGGTCGCTTCGATTTCACCTAACTCGATGCGGAACCCACGAATCTTGACCTGTGAGTCGATGCGGCCGAGAAACTCGATCGTACCGTCCGGCAGATAGCGAGCCAGATCGCCCGTGCGATACAAACGTTCTCCCGAGCGAATGCCGAATGGATTTGGCACGTACCTTTCGGCAGTCAACTCCGGTCGATCTAAATAACCCCGCGAAAGATTTGTGCCGCCAATGTACAGCTCTCCCGCCACTCCGATCGGAGCCGGTTGTAAACCGGAATCGAGGATATAGATCTGTGCATTTGCAATCGGGCGTCCGATCGGCGCGAGCGTTGGCCACTCGGCTGTTGGTCCATTCAATTCGTGCTGAGTGACGACGTGAGTTTCGGATGGTCCGTAGTGATTGTAGAGACTGGACTGCAGGCGCTCGCAGAGTTGTCTGATCTGGGGCGTGCACTCCAACTGTTCCCCTGCCGCCACGATGTCCCGCAAACTTGCCGGCAGCGGACCACCTTGTTCGCACGCTTCCGCAAGATGCTGCAGGTACACAAAAGGCAGATCGACTCGTTCCACCTGTTCGGTGGACAAGTAGTTGAGCATCCGGTTCGCGTCGTGCCGCTGCTCGTTCGTGACCAGCAGCAACGTTCCGCCGGAACACCACGTCGTGAAGATCTCCTGGAACGAGACGTCGAAGCTCAACGAGGCAAACTGAAGTGTTCTGGCCGGCTGCGGGAACTCTCTCGTTTGCCAGCGGACCAGATTGCTCAACGCCCGGTGCGTCATCGCGACGCCTTTGGGCACGCCAGTCGAACCGGAAGTGTAGATGACGTTGACGATATTCTCCGGATCGATCGCAACTCGCGGCGCTGTGCGGCTCTCGTTTGAGATCCGCTGCCAGTCTTTATCGAGATAGACGACGTTCGCGTCAGTTTCCGGCAAACCTGCCGCCACTGATTCGTTTGTTAGCAACGCACCACAACGCGCGTTTGCGAGCATCAGGCTGAGACGTTCAGCCGGATATGTCGGATCCAACGGTACGTAAGCGGCTCCTGCCTTGAGCACGGCCAGCACGGCGATCACCATCTCCACGCTTGGCTCAAGATAGATTCCCACGCGTGTGTCAGCGCCGGAACCGAGTTGACGGAGATGATTCGCTAACTGATTTGAACGTGCGTCGAGGTCACCATAGCTGAGATATCGATCGCTGAACTGAACCGCAGTTGCTTCCGGCGTAAGCTCAACCTGCTTCTCAAATAGATTCAGCACCAACGACTCAGTCTCGGTAACCGCGGTGTCGTTCCACTGTTGCAGGACTTGTACCTGCTCGGCTTCATCCAATAGCGCAACGTTCGCCAACAATTGATCCGGGTCGGTCGTCATCGCTTCCAGCAAACGTTGCCAATGCTTAGCGATTCGCTCGATAGTCGCCCGGTCAAACAGGTCCGTGCGGTAGCTGAGCAAGCAGTTCAGCTCGTGGAACCCTTCGGAGATTTCAAACGTCAACCCAAACTTCTCGGTGGCCGGAAGCAATTCCAGCAAGCTGATACTGATGTCCTGAACCTCTATCAATGTTCTCGGCTTGCTCGTAAACACGAACATCACCTCGAACAGTGGTCCATGACTCAGACTCCGCTCCGGATGCAGTTTCTCGACCAGCTTTTCAAACGGCACGTCCTGGTGCGTTTGCGCTTCCAACATCACCCTGCGCACGCGTGCAATTCCGTCTCGCAGCCGCGGGTTTCCTGAGAGCCTGGTCCGTACGAGCAGGGTGTTGACGAAAAAGCCGATGAGCGACTCGGTGTCCAGGGAGCGCCGGCCCGCGACGGGTGTCGCGACGACGATATCGTCCTGACCCGTGTAGCGCGAGAGCAGCATCTGAAACGATGCCAGCAAAGTCATGAAGAGCGATGTCCCGTTCGAACGAGTCAACTCTCTCAGTCGTTGTGTCAACGGTTCAGGGATGACGATCGGCACAGCGTCGCCGTCGTAAGTCATCACTGTGGGTCGCGGGCGATCGACCGGCAGGTTCAACATCTCGGGACTGCCGTCCAACTGTTTGCGCCAGTAATCAAGCTCATTTTCAAGCACTTCGTCGCGCAGCTTGTCGCGATGCCAGTGGGCATAATCCGCGTATTGGATCGGCAGTTCCGGCAGTGACGATGCATTACCGCGTTCGAATTCCTGGTATATCTCGCCGACTTCACGGACCAGCAACTGCTTTGACCATTCGTCGATGATAATGTGGTGTAACAACACCATCAGCACGTGCTCTTCTTCCGCCACACGAAACAGCGCCGGTTGGAAGAGCGGCCCATCGGCAAGATCAAAACGACGTTGGCTGCCAGCGACGACGAGCCTGCGCACGATCTCTTGTCGTTGGGATTCCGGCAACGAGGTAAGGTCTACGATCTGAACATCCGTCTGTTGCACGGAGTTGATGATTTGAACCGGCTTACCGTCGACAACGTCAAAAGTGGTCCTGAGTGACTCGTGGCGTCTGACCGCTTCGCTAATGCTTTGGCTCAGTGCCGTCAGGTTCAGGCGGCCCGTAATCCGCAACGGGATGGAAACGTTATAAGCGGTGCTCTCAGGATCCAACTGATACAAGAACCACAAACGCTCCTGGGCGAAAGAGAGTGGTGCCGGTTCATCAGCCGGACGCAGCGGAATCATTCTCGCCGGCTTTTCATCGCCGATGGATTTGTTGAGCAGCCGTTCGAGCTCTTGCTGCTTCAGCGCCGAGAGTGCTCCGCGACGCGATGCGAGTTCCGATCTTCGGCGTGCGAGTAAATCGTCTGTTTCTGACATGTTCTTCCCTAAGGTAATGTGAGGAAGGATTGTGCTCTCTTCGAGTTTCTGTTGGCTTAGGCCTTTAATTCTTCGGCGCGCATCTGCATCTGTAGGAACACAGATTCAAATAAGGCGGTCACGTTTCCCAGGCTCTTCAGACCACGCTCGGTGATTCCGCCCGGTGTGGCGATCTCATTCGTCTCTTCTTCTTCCAAAAGTGATTGCATGGCTCTGAAAAAGATTCGTCTCGCAAGCCGGGTTGCAGCCGGGTCGCGCAGACCTTCGCTGCCCGCGTCTGCCGCTGCTTCCACGGCCACCCGAACGACTGCGGGCCACGAAGCTCCGAGCAGTGATAGTTGAGCAAAACTCTCTTCATCTTCGATCGCGTCGCAAGCGCCGAAACGATCCAGCTCTGCTTTCACCGAGGCCCAATCCGGATCGCGCAAGTTTGAAGGCCGTAAGGCGACCATCGGTATCGAATTCACGCCGTCGATCAGAAAGGGCGCGATGCAAACGATCGTTGCTCGTGGGAATACGTGCCGTAGCGACGCTTGAGAGAGTGAAGCGGCGGCGCTGAAAATGTTTCCCGTGAATTCTCGGGCTTGCTGATTGCTGTGCGCCAGATCCAGCAGTGCCTTTCCCGGAATCGCAATCACCGCTGATCCGGCTTCGAGCGTTCCCGTCCATTGGTTAACCCACGTTCCTGCAGCGACTCTGCCGCCGTTTGGTCCACGGCGACTCCAAACCAGAGGCGCGTGGCCCGTGCGTGCGGTCCATGTTTTTGCTATGCCCTCGGCGAGACGACCGCCGCCAATCAGGCCGAGACGAGGTTTCAGGTCCACCAGATCAACTCGTTTCTGAAGTTCAGACCCATGAAGCAAGTGAGGAGTAGCCGGTTTTTCGGAGTCGACGTATTCCCGCGCACGACTGCATGGACCAAATTGCCGTTGATGATGCAAAGATCACCCGTCTCGACGGCGATCGTGGTTGAGGGAAACTCCTCCAGCAGTTCAGGCGGATAAGGAAATCCAACACCACTCAGACCAAGCTCCTCGAGTGTTACGTTATCCGGCTCCACGTTCCAAACTCGAAGCTGTCCCGCGCCTTCCGGCACCGCCGCATATATGTTTACGGCCATCACTCGATTCACCTGCTGGATCTCGAAGTCAGCCTGGATGGGATCTCTCACTTGCGCGAGGTCATCGTGCGGCTCGAGCAGGAACGTGCCCGCGTTGTTCCAATAAACAGCTTTGGAATCACCGGCCGGCAATCCATTGAGGCTGGCCGCGCGAACCTGCATTCCACCATTGACGGCGACTATTTTTCTGAACGCAGCTACCGGATTTACAACACCGGCGTACAAGCTTTCGACGTCGTCCTTGCAAGCGAGAGCTTCTTGCAGGTAAGTCATGGTCCGCTTGCCATAATGAGAGGCGCCAATTAGATAGGCTTCAACGCCGTCTTCGCCCTCTCCATATCGTGGCACTCTTCCCGGTGACGCCCAGAAATTCGCCACGATCCGTTCGCACACATCGCGCGGCACAAATCCATGAACCTGATAGGCGGCAAGGTTTCCTCTCAGAACATCGACGATCGACGATATATCGACCGGGCCGTTTGTCTCGTGCACGCGAAAGGCTTCTGTTGTTAACGAAGCTCCCGTGATGCGACGTGTGGTTATCGTGGACATACCTTAACGTCCGGCTGCGGCCTTTGACAGAGTGCTGGCACTCGATTGAGAGACGGGTGAAACTACAGCCGCACGGCTACGGTGAAGTAACTGGCGGTTGCGATGAAACGCGCCGAGTATTGCGGGCACGGGACTCACGATCCGCTCCACTCGCTGCAACTTGTCGCTGTACTCACGTCTCACTCGCGGCATCTGCGTCCAATGGGCCAGCGGTCGCAAATGGTGCTCCTGATGGTAGCCATCGTTGAAGGTCAACAGGTTATAGAGCGAGCCGTAGTAACTCACGGAGTTTGCATAACGATTCGCGGGCGCTGCGCCGTAGTGCTCGTAGTAGTTCTGCACGTTGACCAGCGCCAGCGCGAGGAAGAAGGCGGGCAGATAGCAGAACAAAAACCATTTCCATGAGATCGTCAGGAACAGCCCGAGCGCTAAAAAGTGAGACATACGATCCAACTGGACCTGCCGCAGTTCCCACGCTCGCTTACGCGGTGACTTGGCCAACAAACTCAACAGTTCCACTTCGTGCGCGCCCACCCGCCAGAACCGAAGCACTGACAACAGCCCGCGGCCGATACCGATCAACGTTTCGAGCGCGCCGGCAAAGGCATAGCGAAACGCGCTGACATGCTCGCCCCGGGCGCCGTTGCGGAAAGTCGAAGAGATATCCAGAGTCTTTCCGTCCGGTCGCGGCTGATCGTTGTTGTAACGATGATGGTTACGTACGTGCACAAGCTCGTAGGACTGAACAGACTGCCCGATGTTGATCGAATTGAGCATCGATATCAATCGATTCAACGACTGGGAGCGAAACCACGGCGTGTGAGTGAAGAGGTGCGAAACGACGATGATGTTGTAGACCATCATCGCAACCAGAAGCGCAAAACCACCGGCGCGGGTGAGTGTTGAAGCTCCTTCCCAGATGCTGGCGAGGAGCAGTGTCGTGACCAATTGCCCGACGCTGAGCGCGAGCATGACGACGTCGAGATAACTGTGCTTCCAGATTTTCATTAATCCGCCTCATGGAGTAAGTACGACTCGAGTTTTCCACGACGGCGAACGTCGAGAGTGGCGCAATGAAAAGATCCGCCAAAGGTATTGAAGTTTCTAAAGTTGCAGGGAATCGGTTTGAAGCCCCACCCTTTCAACGCCGCGATCATCGGTTCGTCCTGGCGCTCAACCATGATTCGCTTTTCGTCGAGTGAGAGAATGTTCATGTTGATCCACTTGCTCGTCATGTAGAGCGTGTGGTCATCAGGTATGACGGGTTTGGGTGCGTGAAAAATCTCCCAGCCCCTGAAGATCGGCGGCACTTGCGGAACCCGCTCCGGATTGATCAGCAGCTTGCCCGGCCCCAGCGGCATCATCGTCGCGTCGATATGCATTGGGTGTGAGTCGGCGAACTCAAAAACGTGAATCCGGTAGGTGTCGCCTAAGTGCCGGCGCAGCCACTCAATGCCAAATTCGTTCGTAACGTTGCTTTTCTGCGTGACGATGTCGCGGCCGAGACGAACAAAATCGGCGGCGTCGAAAGTGGGCTCAAACTCCGTAATGACGAAGCTTACGTCCTCACCATCTCGTGGCTCGGTCCATTCGTAGTTGTACAACTCGTCTCTGAGTTCCGGATTCGGAGCTGCACTCCACTTCGCGCCGTTTTTGAAATATTCCTTGAGCAGTGGTTTGAAGGCGGCAGTGCCGTAATGACGTGAACGCCAGGCGAGTGGACATTCGATCATGTCATCGCCAACGACGAGCAACACGTCGCGGGGCATGGCATCGTAGAGTCCAGTGCTGGTCCATCCCGGTCCTCCGTATTCCAACGTTTGATCTACAGGTATGGGCCGGCGCACTTTCACGCCTTCTGCTTCGAGGATGTGTACGAATTCTTCCAGTTCCTGCCGCGCCAACGCGATCTGCTCGGCTGGAAAGGACTTGCCGGCATTGTCGCGAAACGTCTGCCGGTGAAGGTCAGGTAAAGGAGCCTCGACCGCGATGTGAGAAGGGGGAAAGTGGGCGCCATCTACGACGCCAACGATCACTTCTTCCAACAAGTCCCACTCGTTGTACGAGCTGACTGGAGACGGAGAGGCCTCTAATGAGGGGGCGGTGCTTGCTGTCACGATGTTTACCTCGATTGAGAAACTAAGCGACTTTGGCCAGCGAGGATTCGATCTGGACGGTGGGGAGGTTGGTTGAGAGTTGGTGCCCGTCGGAGGCGGCGAACGAATGAATCTCACCGAAAATGGGATAGTACTCGGGATACTTCATCTGGCACAGCTTGACGATCACTTCGCTGAGCGCTTCAGCGGTGCGGAAGTCGGGGATGGGCCAATGCACTACGATCTCGTTAATTCCGTCACGCACGACGTGGCCCGGAAGGGAGACGTCCCACGAGCTCCACTGCTTGCCGATTGTAATTTCCACTTGCTGCTCACCATTGCAAGCGAGCGAGATCTTTGCTTCATCGAGCGAGAGTTTTGGTAGGCGGCAAGTCAGCGAAAGATTGACGCCGCAACCCTCTTCGCCGATGAAGACAAACTTTGAATCAGGCCAGTAAGCGCGGAAATGCTGCGGGTCGGAGTCCACTCGCGATTGCGCGCGTAACCCCTCGAATTCGTGTGCCTGATCGGCCGACTGTAAATAGAAAGACTGAAGCAAATTGATTTCTCCGACTCTGGTGCTGTGTTCTTCGCGGTAGAGTCGTTCCAGCGTCTCGCGACCCGGAAGGCCTGCCGCTTCGAGCGCATCGGCCATCGCGGTGAGGAGCACCTTGTCGAGCCACTTCTCATTGTGCCTTTGAAACAGGTAACGATGAATCAGCGGCGAGCCGAGACGAAAGATCTGTTGTTCGGCTTCACTCATCCGTAGCGGAGCTTTGTTCGACAACTGAAACTCGATGTAGTTGAACATTATCTCGGCGATGTGCGGCGAGTACTTCAATGCGCGAGTGCAGAAATGGTGGACCATGTCGTAGCGCTGGTAGAAGTGCGCACTGTGAATTGCCGCCAGGAATGATGCTTCTGCTTCGATCTCCGGCGGAGGCGCGATGTGTTCGCCGGCCAGCGTGCACCACGACTGCTCGACGCCCTTCAACTCACGCAGCACACACGAAGCGGCGGCGCCCATCGCGACTCGCATCCCCTCACTCGTCAGGTGACAGTAATCGACGAACATTCGGACCCCCGGCACTTCACCGTTGAGATACTGTTTAAAAAGTGCCGGCAGATCGACGACCTGGCAGTCGTGCTGCGGGAGTTCTTCGCGCAGGACCTGCTGGGCGATGGCGTAAGGTTTCGGTATGAAGGTGATCGAGAAATCCCAACTCTGCGCATCGCGGGCCAGTTCGAGATATTTCCTTTCACCGTCGACGTCGTTCGCCAGTCGACGACAATCCGCAAGGATGTAATAACCGGCAGCACAGGTACCCTGGTCCAGTTCGACTACTCTCGCCGCGAGTTGCTCCGCTCTAAGAGGTTCGCCATCATTCAACGCCTGACGAGCTTCCTTCAACGTGGCGATCCATTCGCGATTCCGGTTGTCAGGCAGGTACGGAGCATTGGTGAATGGCTCGCGCCAGTCGGCGAGATTGAATTCCGGCACCATCCAAACGAGTGGGACGCCACTGCTCTTATACTCTGCGGCTATCTCACTCACCATTGCTTTCACTGTCCGCTGAATATACTCGTCACAAACCCGCTTTACTCCGGCCATTCCCTCGGTCGTGATTGCTACGTCGATCTCGGTAATGTCGGTAAAGGTCGGTTGTGAGAAGCCCCAGTTATTCCCGGCGAAGACAATTGCGATATCTGGTTCTAGCTGGAGCGCAGCGAGAGCAAGATCTTTCACTTCATAACCGAGGTTGGTCCGTGCAAGATCGATCACCTCAGTCTGGTTCTTGCCAAACTGTTCGTCGAGGATCGTCTGCAAAACCATCGCTGGGGTAAAGCTCGGATCGTAGAGATAGCCGCGGGCCACTGATTCGCCGATCAAAACGATTCGCAGTTTTGATTCCTTGGCCTCGATGCGTCCTACGTTGGCCCAGAAATGCCAGGTGTCCATAGTCTCTAACCGGCGAACGAAGCAGTTCTTGCCGTTTTCTGTCTTACGTTCCCAGATTCCTATGTGTCGCGACTGCTTCGGCGGTACTCCCGGCTCACTCGTGTAAGCGGTCGGAGTGTCGTTCCAGAGAGGTCGTGTAGTATGACCGGCCACAGTTTGCCCGGTCAGACCGGCGATCCTGAGCATGCGAACCAACTGGTCCGACGCCTCGGAGGCTGCGGCTCAAGCGATGCGGTTAGCGAAAGCCTTCAAAGATTCAGGAGGGCGTTCCATGACGGGCGAGATCCTGGTACCTGAGTCCCTGAGATTATGAAAAGACTATCTGTTCAATACTTTTAAAGCGCTTCCCTTTGTTCGTTTCCGTAATCCTCTTGGTTTGTATTTATGCGACTTCGAGTAATGAAGACTCCACTTGCGCTTTTGCAGCAGTGGTTGAAACCTGGCGTCCATCGGATGCCGTGAATGAATGTATTTCTCCGAAGACTGGGAAGAAATCAGGAAACTTTCTTTCGATCACTTTCAGGCGAGCTGTTTCCAATGCCGCGTCTGCGTCAAACTCCGGCATGGGCCAACTGATCGTAATTTCGTTTAAGCCGGTCCGGACTGCTTCACCAGGAAGATCGATATCCCAGGCGCTCCAGTCGGAGTCGAGGGTGATTTTCAGTTGTGGCTTGCCGTTAAGATAGATGCGGACCGGCGATTCGCGCGTGGGTTTTGGCAAACGTCCTGTCATGCAAACGCGAACGGCGCAACCTGCCTCACCGACAAAGACAAATGTAGACTCGGGCCAGTAAGCACGGTAGTACTCGGCGTCGGGCCGGTACTTCGGGTCAGTGGAATTCAACCGCATCATTTCCCGCGACTGGGTGGCGGCGCAGGAGTAGTAATAATCCAACAGGTCGGCCGCATCATGGATCACGCTGTGTTCTTCAAGGCACATTCGTTCGATCCGTTCGCGACATTCGATTCCGGCCTCTTCAAGTGCGTCGATCATTGCCTCAAGTAATAACCTATGGAGCCGCTTCTTATTCAAGCGCAGCAGATTTCGAATCAGGGGCGAACCCTCGCGCCACATAGTTTCTTCTGTCTCGCTCATCCTGATGGGAACTGAGCTCTGAGTTTGCAGCTCGAGGTAGGCGAGCATCCACTTACTGACCTTGTGCGAGCAATTGAGTGCGCGAGCACAGAAATAGTGGACCAACTCGTACGATTGTGCGCAGTGCGCGTTAATGATCGCGGCCAGAAATGATGCTTCAGCCTCGGTGTCCGGCGAAGGCGCTACACGATTTTCAACCAAAGTATGCCCCGGCCGCTCAATGCCTTTCAGTGACCGCAACACGCACGACACAGCGGCTGCCATCGATACCTGGATTCCTTCAGTCGTGAGATGACAGTAGTCCAGGAATAATCGCCGGTCCGGAATACCGCCTTTGAGATGCTCTTTGAAAACCGCCGGCAAATCGATGAGTTGAACGTTGTGCCTGCTGATTTCTTCGCGCACTGTGTCCTGCATTGCTGTGTACGCGCGCGGCACGGGCGTCTTCGACAAATCCCAACTCGTTGCGTCACGAGCGAGCGTCAGATACTTTCGCTCGTTCTCGACGTCATTTGCCTTGCGGCTGCACTCTGCAAGGATGTAATACCCGGCCCCACAGAGTCCACGATCGATCTCAATCATCTGCTCGGCGAGGTACGCAGCTCTCGCGAAATCCCGATCGCGCAGCGCACTCTGCGCTTCGTCGTGCAAGTCGAACCACTGTTTATTCAAATCGACGGACAGATACGGCGCACTCGTGAGCGGATCCTGCCAGTCTCGCAGATTGAACTCCGGGATCATCCAGGCGAGCGGAACACCTTTGCTTGCATAGGCCGAGCAGATCCGGTTGACGATGCGTTTCGCGGTGCGCGCCAATTGATTATCGAGAACTTCCATCGAGCCAGCGATCCCGCGCTGCGCAACTGCTTTATCAAACTCAGCGATCTCTGACGGCAGCGGTTCTGAGATGTACCAGTTGTTGCCGGCGAACACGATTGCCATGTCCGGTTCCATTTGCAGCGCGTTGAGGGCGACCTCGAGGACCTGGAAGCCAAGATTGGTGCGCGCCAGATCGATCACTTCCAGCTTACCCTCGCCAAAATGCGTTTCGAGCATCATCTGCAACGCCATAGCCGGATTGAAAACCGGATCGTAAAGATAACCACGCGCCACTGACTCACCGATCAGCAACACGCGCACCTTTTCGCCTTTCGGCTCGATGCGGCCGATGTCTGCCCAGTAAGTCCATTCCGCCATCGCGTCCGTCCGGCGCACGAAGACGACTTTGCCATTTGCGACTTTCGGCTCCCAGATACCTACGTTGTCACCATGACTTCTCGCCGGAACACCGAACGCGTCATCCAAATCCGCAACACTCGCACTGCTGGACGTATTCCCTGCCTCGATTGTTGCGCCGCCAAATAAACCCGAGACGCGAAGCAGACGGATCATTTGCACCGCGTTGGCGGGAACGGCGGCTTGCGCAATCCGATTAGCAAAAGATTTCAACGCCTCAGGCAGAGATTGCATGCTGTGCCTCAAGCGGTTCCTGGGCCGCGGACGATTGCGACCAGCTTTTAGCTCCGGCCACCATATTCTCGAGATGCTTTTGCTGGCGCGAACGCTTCTGCTCTTCCGGAACTGAAGCGATCTCCAGCGTCAAAATGTTATGCGCCTCAGTCATGAACTGTTTGAACTGTCCCAGCGAGATACCTTTGCCGAGGAGATAAGGAATGATCCAGAAGTCGAAAGACCACTGCGGCAGCCAAATGGATTCCTTGATGGTGAGAAACATGCGATCGATGTGGTCCATAGCTTCGAGACTGTCCATCGTCGCGTGGTTCCAAACGAAACCCTCACCCTGGATCCTGAACTCTTCTCGCCGGTTCTGGATCGGCGTGCCAGGTTCGCAATACCACATTTGCGAGCGGTAGTAGTCGGGTTTGGTTTCGCGAATGAAATCGATTGTTTCCCCGACCGTGGTGTCCGTCTCTCCCGGGAAGCCGGTGATCATCGAGGCAAATGTCAGGATGCCGCGTTGACGCAACCACTCGATTCCCTTCGTGTACTTCTCAACTGTAGCCGACTTGTTCATGTTGGTGAGAATGGTCGGCGATCCGGATTCCACGCCCAAAAACACGCCCTTGCAACCACTCTCGGCCATCAAATCGATCGCCTCTTCGTCTGAATTGCTACAACGAAAATACGAAAACCAGTTGAGGTTGTACTTCTTGCGGATCATCATCCGGCAGATCTCTTTGAAACGCGGAAACGGAACGTTGAAGGTGTCGTCGATAAAAACTGCGTTCGTCACGTCTCCCAATTGCGTCATCGAATCGAGTTCCCTCTCGATTGTTTCGAGACTGGCGAGCGTGAGTGCGCCGGCTCGCGTGGGATAGTTGCAGAACGAACACTTGAAGGCGCAACTGCGCGCGGTTCGCGTCTGAATCGTTGGTCCAAGTGCTCGTTCCCGAAAGCCGCCCCAGTCGATTACGTTCTCGTCGAGCGAGTTGTTTTCGACGACCGATTTCGTCCGCTGCAGTTTGCCGTTTTCGAAGTACGCGAGATTGGGCACCGAACTCAGGTCGTCACCATTTTTCAAACAACTGACTACTCGAGAAAGTGTCAGCTCACCCTGCCCTTCGATGACATAAATATCCGCGCCAATGTCCTCGACAGCCGTCGCAAACTGCTCGCCCTCATTATTTCGGTAGTGATTCGAGATTAGTGGACCACCGACGACGATTTTCACTTTGCTGTTGTGCTGCCGGATAAACTCGACCATTTCATTGACCGGCAGATTCACCACATAGAACGTAGTCGTTATCGCCACGCACAATGGGTCTTCCGCGAGAAAGTCGATCAGACGCTGTTTCTCATATTGAAAGAGGTTGATGTACTGCGTCTCAAAACCTCTGCGTCGCAGAAACGTCGTGAGGTACGCCGCCGCCAGATTAGGAATGTCGCCCGATTTGTAGGCTTCCTCGGGATTGCCGTTCCGGCCTCGGGCCAGCGAACTGACGTGATTCATCAGTCCGACATAATCGAGTTTCTTATTGCCCAGATCGACGAAGCTGAACTTCAGATCGCGATAGGCTTCACTGTTCTCCCCGTACTTGCGGAGAAAACTCTCGTACTGGTCAAACGGAAGCTCGTTGTAACCGATGACGACACAATCGAGTTTTGCGGGCATCTGATTCTTCCTTGAGGAGCGTCCGGTTTAGGCCACCGCTTGAGAAACGGCGACTTCCATGAACTCGTGAGGAGTTTCTGCAACCTGTGCTGCATTTGATGCGGTGAACACGTGGACTTCACCAAAGATCGGATAGTACTCGGGATACTTCATCTGGCACATCTTGCCCATCGCTTCAGCGAGCGCCTCATCGGTGCGGAATTTTTCGGGAATGGGCCAATGTATTTCCAGCTCATTTATGCCGTCGCGCACGGCGTCGCCGGGAATCGTGACGCTCCACGCGCTCCAGTCTTTGGTAAGGTTCATTTCCACCTGGGGCTTGCCGTTGCAGTCGATCGTAATCTTCCCGTTGTCGAGTGAATACTTTGGCAGCCGGCAGGCGAGCGAAAGGTGAACTGAATGTCCGCGTTCGCCGATAAAGATGAATTTCGATTCCGTCCAGTAAGCCCGGTAATAACGCGGGTCGTAGTCGACTCGTGCAATCGGCCAGGTCAATGCTTCCAGCTCATGCGGTTGATCCGCAGATTGAATATAGAAGGGATGCAGCATATCAGTCTCGCCGACTGTCGTGCTGTGTTCCTCGATGTACAGTCGTTCGAGCCGTTCACGTGCCGGGATTCCCGCTTCTTCAAGCGCGTCGGCAATTCCGTAAAGCAGTGTTTTGTCGAGCCGCTTGTCGTTATTGCGAAAGAGGTAGTGATGGATCAGCGGTGAACCGAGGTTGAAGATCTGTAGTTCCGCTTCACTCATGCGGAGCGGGGCTTTGTTCATCACTTGCAGCTCAATGTAGTTGAGCATAATTTCAACGATATGTTTCGAATACTTGACTGCGCGAGCGCAGAAATGGCGAACCATATCGAATCGTTGATAACGGTGTGCGTTATGAATTGCGGCCAGGAATGACGCCTCGGCTTCGGTTTCTGGCGAGGGCCCGATGTGCTCGCCGGCGAGCGTGTACCATGGTTGTTCGATGCCTTTTAGTGCCCGCAGAATACACGATGCCGCAGAACCCATCGCTATCCGGATTCCTTCACTGGTCATGTGACAGTAATCGACGAACATCCGGTTACCAGGTATTCCACCATTCAGATACTGCTTCAGCAGCAGCGGCATATCGATTACCTGCACCTCGTGCTTCGGTAACTCCTCACGCAGTATTCGCTGGGCAATGGCGTAATTCTTGGGGATGTACATTATCGAGTTGTCCCAGCTCTGAGCATCGCGGGCCATCTCCAAATATTTCCGCTGGCCCTCGGTGTCATTCGCCTGTTCACGACACTCCGCGAGAATGTAATAAGGTGCTGCCGTTGTGCCCTCGTCCAGCTCGACTGCTTTGGCTGCGAATTGCTCTGCCTTCGCGTATTCGCCGGCGCTGTAAGCTTTCCGCGCTTCCTTCATCGCCACGATCCACTCGCGGTTCCGGTTGCCCGGCAAGTAGGGAGCATTGGTGAAGGGCTCGCGCCAGTCATAGAGATTGAACTCGGGAATGATCCAGACGACGGGGATGCCCGCACTCTTGTACTCCGACGCTACGTCGTTGACGATCATTCGCGAAATGCGATCGATGTACTCGTCGGCAACTCGCTTGACGCCGGTCATTCCTTCGGTCTCGATCGCGTTATTCAGGTTCGCGAGGTCGTTAAAGGTCGGCAACGAGGTCTTCTTGTCCCAGTTGTTGCCGGCGAAGAATACTGCGATGTCCGGCTCGAGCTGGAGCGCAGCCAGCGCGAGCTCTCTTATCTCGAAGCTGAGATTCGTGCGGGCCAGATCGATAACCTCAACGGTGTCCTTGCCGTAGTGCTCTTCCAGAATCATTTGCAAGGCCATCGCCGGCGTGAAACTGGGATCGTAGAGGTAGCCGCGGGCTACTGATTCGCCGATGAACAGCACGCGCAGTTTCGAACCTTTCGGTTCAATCCGTCCCACGTTGGCCCAAAAGTGCCACGTATTCAATGCGTCCAGCCGGCGCACAAAGCTGGTCTGCCCGTTTTCTGTTCTTCGCTCCCAAATCCCGATCAGCCGCGATTGCTTCGGCGGTACTCCCGGCTCGGCCGCACGAACGCTGGTGGGCGTGTCTTCATCTCCATAGTGTTGGGTCCGGTTTGCAATTTCTCCCGTCAATCCTGAGATTCGGAGCAGGCGAACCAACTGGTCCGCTTCTTCGCAAGCAGCGGCTTGCGCAATGCGGTCGGCAAAGGATTTCAAGGATTCAGGCGGACGTTCCATAACGTGAACTCTCTTTCAATTGTTTAGAGCATTGTGTAGACGGAATGTTCGACCACACGGCTTGCATCAGGCATCGATAACATCTGACCGGCGAAATGGCCCAGGCCTTCCCAGAACGACGGAATACCCGATCGCTCGAGGACAAAGTCTTCAAGCACCAGCATGTCGATCTGGCAGCGGTTGAAACACCGGACCGCGTCGACCGGGGTGCACACGATGGGCTCGCCGCGGACGTTGAAGGATGTGTTCAGGATGATGGGGCAGCCGGTACGACGGTAGAACTCCTTGAGCAACTTTGCAAAACGCGGATTCGCGTCGTCGTTCACTGTCTGAATACGTGCTGACCCGTCAATGTGCGTAATGGACGGCAGATCGATCTCCGAAATCACGTCGCACGTTTCCAGCATGAACGGCGAGGCGTGATCGAGAGCGAAGTGGTTCTGATATTCCGACTCCAACACGGCCGGCGCAAACGGTCGAAAAGCCTCGCGCATCTTCACCAGGGCGTTGATCTTGTCGCGCATTTCCGGCCGGCGCGGATCCGCCAGAATCGATCGGGCGCCGAGGGCCCGCGGGCCGAACTCCATCCGCCCCTGAGACCAGCCAATCACCTTGCCTTCAACAAGAGCATTGGCCACGAAACCGATCAGATCGTCTTCTTTCTCACGGAAGTCGTGAAACTTCGCAGAAGAGACTTTCAGGAATCGATAAGCATCGGAGACCGAGTTGGCTGGTCCAAGATAAGCGTGCTCCAGTCTTTTCACGGCTGGTGGTTCGCCGGTCACCTTTACGTGAGCGAGCGCTGCGGCGCCGACGGAACCGCCCGCGTCGCCTGCCGCCGGTTGCACGAAGAGCTGCTTGAACGGACCTTCCCGAAGGCAACGTCCATTAGCCACCACGTTCAACGCGACGCCACCGGCCATGCACAGGTTTTCGCTCGGATGTTTAGCGTGTAGATAACGAGTCTTTTCAAGCAGGATCTCTTCGAGCACTACCTGCGCGCTCTTGGCGACGTCCATGTGATACTGCGTGAGGTCCGACTCCGGCTCGCGCGCTGGATGGCCCAACAGATCGATCAGTTCCTGCGTGTACATGCAGTCTTCGGTGAGAAAACCGAAGTACTTCATGTTGAGACGATACTGGCCTTCAGACGTGACCTCTACCAACTTGCGAATCTGGTCAACGTATTCAGGCTCGCCGTAGGGCGCGAGGCCCATCACTTTGTACTCGCCTTCGTTTACTTCAAATCCCAGGTAACCGGTGATGGCGCTGTAGAAGAATCCGAGTGAGTCGGGAAAATCGACTTGTTCGGAACGTTCGATGTGCGCGCCCTTGGCGTAACCGTAGGTGGTGGTGGCCCAATCGCCGACACCGTCGACCGTGAGGATGGCCGACTCCTCAAAACCGGAGAAGTAATAGCTGCTGGCTGCGTGCGAGAGGTGGTGATCGAATATCTCTACTCGCCCGTCATAGCCCATGATTTCCGAGATCATCTGTTGCGGTGGTGTTCGCGACAGTCGATCGAGTATCGCATCCCGGCGCGACGCCGGCAGGTTTGGGAGGAACCCCATCCAGATCTGCCGGCCGAGTTTCAGATATGGATCTTCGTAGTAGCCAACGCAATCCACGTCCGCGATCGTGATCCCGCCTTCCTGAAGGCAGTAAAGGAAGGCTTTGACGGGCCAGGATTTATCATTCTTGACCCGCGAGAAACGTTCTTCCTGGGCTGCGGCCACGAGAACTCCATCCTGGATCAAGCTGCAAGCGGAATCGTGATAACCGGCTGAGATCCCGATGATGTTCGTGTGGCCCTTCTTGGCCCTGCGAGAGAGCTTTGCAGCAGGCTGATGATTACCATTACCGTTGCCGCTGGCATTATCGTGATTGATCATTATGAAACTGCCTCCAGCTTTTCGATGAGTGCTTCTTCGATTGACAGTGCGAGACCGGCGATGGTTGGTTGATCGAAGATCACCCGCATCGGCAGATCGACGTCGAAGGTTTGATTAATGCGATGAATGATCTGGGCCGCCAGGAGCGAATGTCCTCCGAGGTCGAAGAAGTTCTCTTCGACGCCGACCCGTTCGAGTGACAAGACTTCCGACCAGATCGACGCGAGACTGACTTCCTGCGGCGTACGCGGCGCCGTGTAAGTACGTTGCTGTTTCTGCTTCGCCTCTTCGAGTGAAGGCAGAGCGTCGTAGTTGATCTTGCCGTTGAGAGTGAGCGGCAGTTTGTTCAGGTGCACGAAGAAATTCGGGATCGTATCGGCAATGAGGTGTTCCAGAAGAAACTCGCGTAGTTGCGCCACTTCTATTGGCTGGCGGGAAACGTAGTACGCGACCATGACTTTGTGACCGTGCTTGTCCGTCGTGATCACCACCGCGCTGTCTCGAACCTGTGGGTGTTTCTTCAGGGCGTAACGAATCTCGTTAATTTCGATGCGATAGCCGTGAAACTTGACCTGTTCATCCTGGCGTCCGAGATATTCGAGATCGCCTGAGGGTAAACGCCGGCAGAGATCGCCCGTGCGATACATTCGCTGGCCGGGCGAAAACGGATTCGGGATAAATCTTTCGGCCGTAAGCGAGGGACGTGCGATATAACCCTGGGCCAGACCCGGACTGGCGATGAAGAGCTCTCCCGTGACGTTAGTGGGGACGGGTTGCAGCCACTTATCCAATACGTAGAGGTTCACGTTTGCCGCCGGTCTGCCAATGGGCACATTCGCGCGTGTCTCGTTGACCGGATCGAACTGGTAGATCATGCAACCCACAGTCGCTTCGGTTGGCCCATACTCGTTGAATATCTCGACGTCTCGACCGAAACTGTCGTGGACCTGCCGCGTCAACTCGGTTCCCAGTGCTTCCCCGCCGACAATCAAACGCTTTACGCTGCTGCGCCGGTTATCGACGTCTTTGATGAGCGTCAAATGACTCGGTGTCAGCTTGCACACACCCACCTGCCCGTCAGCGATGATCTCCTCGAGCAGAGCATCTTTCGCGTCGCGGCGGAAGATGGCGACCTTATTTCCGGTGATTAATGGCACGTAAATGGACGTCACCGTCAGGTCGAAAGCGAGCGAGGAATAGAGCGCGAATGCGAGATCGTCGCCGCGCAAGTAGACGTCCTTCGCCCACGATAAATAATTGACGAGCGAACGATGTGAGACTCCCGCGCCCTTCGGTTGTCCAGTTGAACCTGAGGTGTAGATGACGTAAGCCAGACTATCGGGACTCACTTCGACGTGAACATCAACATCGGGCTGCTCAACGATGAGGGACCAATCACTCGCCAGCTTCTCCTGCGTCAAGGCCACGGAAACGTTGGCGTCAGCGAGCGCGAAGGCGATACGTTGTGGTGGATGCTCCGGATCCAGGGCAACGTAACCAGCTCCGGCCTTGAGCACACCAAGCAATGCGATCAGTTCTTCGAGGGAGTGCTCCAGGCAGATCCCGACGAGATCCCCCGGCTTTACTCCTTCCGCTCGAAGGTAATGTGCGACCTGGTTAGCGCGGCGATTGAGTTCCGCATAGCTGAGAACGTCGCCGCGAAACGACGCTGCGAGAGCATCCGGTGTAACTTTCACTTGCGCTTCGATCAGTTCGTGAACGCAGGCGCCCGGCAGCGACGCTGTTTGCGTGTGATTCCAGGCCGCGATTTCTTCAGTTTCTTCAAGGCTGAGCATCGCGAGGTCCAGGAGCCGTTGCTCGGGATCTGTGGCGATGGCCGTGAGAAGATTGCGGAAGTGGGCCATCATTTGGACGATGGTCGTGCGATCGAAGAGATCCGCGTTGTACTGGACCGCGCCCTGTAGCCCGTCGCTGCTCTCGAACAGATCGAGCAATAGGTCGATTTCCGAAGTAGTGACTTCCCTGCGCGGCACACTCAACGCCAACCCTGAAAGATCCAGCTCCGTTAACGTCGGTTGATTGTGAAGGCTGAGGACCGCCTGGAACAGCGGCAGGTAACCGAGATTACGCTTCGGCCGCATTTCCCGAACCAGTTGTTCGAACGGTGCGCCCTGGTGCGCGTAGGCCCGCAACGTTGTCTCGCGCACTTGATCGAGCAACGCCAGGAATGATGGGTTCCCCGAGCAATTAGTACGCAACGCGAGCATGTTCACGAAGAACCCGATCAGCGGTTCCAACTCGGACCGCTCGCGGTTCGCGATCGTCGTGCCGACTACGATGTCATCCTCACTCGTATAACGGTGAAGCAGCGTCTGAAAGGCCGCGAGCAACAACATGAACATCGTCGTTCCCTGCTGCTGACTCAACGCCTTCAGTTGTTGCGAAAGCTCCGGCGACAGAGAGAACGACTCGGCGGCTCCGCGATAAGTCTGGACCGGAGGTCGTGGACGATCCGTGGGCAAGTCGAGTAACACGGGCGCGCCTGCGAGTTGTTCTTTCCAGAATGTCAATTCGCGTTCAAGCGTCTCGCCCTGGAGCCGTTCTCTCTGCCAGACCGCATAGTCACCATATTGCACCTTCAGTTCGGGTAGCGGCGACGGTTCACCGCGGCCGAATACCTGATAAAGTGCCGACACTTCGTTGATCAATATCCCACGCGACCAGCCATCGCTAACGATGTGGTGTAACACACACAGGACAGAGTGCTTCTGATCCGAATGGCGAATCACCGCAAGTCGCACCGGCGATCCCGTTTCTAAATCAAACGGCTGCTCCAACATCGCGCCGGCGAGTTTCGCATCGATCGCTTCGCGCTCGGTTTCATTCAGGTGACTGAGGTCTACCGTCGGCAGCGACAATCGCCTGTACGGCTGAACGAGTTGCACCAGTTCGCCGTCGATAACCGGAAAAGCCGTGCGGAGATTTTCGTGCCGGCGGCTGATCTCGTTGAAGGTTTGCTCGAGCGCGGGCCGGTTCACTGGACCATCGAGCATCATTCCCAAGTCCACGTGAAAAGTGGACGTGCCTCGTGCGAGTTCCTCCTGGAACCACAACCGCTGCTGAGCAAACGAGAGCGGCAACTTGCCGTTCCTGGCGACTGGTTTGATTGGCGCTGCCGCATCAACATCGCCGTCGTTAAGTTTTGCCTGGACCACCGCCGCAAGCTGGCCGAGAGTCGGCGCTTCAAACATGCTCCGCACTGTCAGTTCAAACTTGAAGATGTCTTGAATGCGGTGAATTACTTGCGAGGCGAGTAGCGAGTGGCCGCCCAGATTAAAGAAACTTGCTTCGCGACTGACCGACGGCAGACGCAACACTTCACACCAGATGCCCGCCAGTATTTCTTCGATTGGCGTCAGTATTTCCGCTTTGTTCTCGCGGTTCGCTTGCGTCAACTCTAAAGCCGGCAGCGCCTTGCGATCGATCTTGCCGTTCAACGTCCGCGGCAGTTCGCTCATTTCGACGAAGGCTGACGGCAACATCGCCGGTGGCAATCGTTCAGCCAAGTATTCACGCAGCGCGTCACTGCCGGTCCCGTTCGTTAAGGTGAGGTACGCGACTAAAAACTTATTGCCTTCCTGGTCGCTGCGGTCTACTACTGCTACGTCTCCCACCGCGTCATGCGCACGCAACAAGTTTTCAATCTCGCCCAGTTCGATCCTGACGCCACGAATCTGAACCTGCTGGTCACGCCGCCCGAGATATTCAAGATTGCCGTCTTCTAACAGCCGTCCGTAATCGCCGGTCTTATGAACGAGGTCGTCGGGATCCTGGCTGAAAGGATTCTGGACAAAGACCTGGCTGGTCAGTTCCGGGTCACCGTAGTAGCCGAAAGATCGATATGGCGTGCGGATGTAGATCTCGCCGACTGTTCCCTGCCGGCACGGTTTGCCGGCGACGTCCATCAGCATTATTGCCGAACCCTTGATCGGTTTGCCGACTGGAACCGTGGGCCGCTCTACGTCCTCTGGTCTGACTTCATAAGCAACCTTCGCGACGCTCGTTTCAGTCGTGCCGTAGATGTTGATTAGTTTGATCTGCTCGCCGAACGTTTCGATCCAGCGTTTCACGTCAGCCGGATACAACGGTTCGCCGGCCATGACCACGTACCGCAATGCTTCGAAGTTATTACTCTCGAGTTTTTCATTTAGCAGCGAGCGAAACACGGACGGCACGCAGTGCAATACTTCGAGCCGCATGTCGTCTATCCATTTGACCAGTCGCGGAGCGTCCGCCAGTATCTCCCGGCTTTCCGGTGCGCAGACCGTTCCACCGGAACACAGCGGCACAAAAACGTCTTTCAGAAATCCATCAAAACACGGCGACGCGAGTTGGCTCACTCGAATGCCGGGTCGAGCGCCAACAGCTTCGATCTCCCAACGCGTGAAGTGGTCGATCCCCTTCAGCCGGCCAAGGATCGCCTTCGGTCTGCCCGTGGATCCTGAGGTGAAGTAGATCGAGCAGGGCGCATCGGGATCGCTCGCCACGCGCGGACGATCGACGTGCTGGTAACTCAAATAGTTATCATCGTCGAGGCAGATGATCTTTGCATCGCGGTTTGCCTCGCACCGCAGGTGGTCCAACTTCTCTAATTGCTTCGTTTCGCTGACAAACCACTGCGGTGCGACTCGCTCGCTCATCACGCGCAAACGACCTTCCGGAAAACTCGGATCCAAAGGCACGAACACTGCTCCGGCTTTCAGCACGCCGAGAATTCCTGTGATGACGCGGATCGGATCGTCGGAAAGTAGACCAACCATCGTTCCTTTACCGACACCACCTTCGAGCAGGAAATTCGCCAGCCGGTTGGATTCCGTCTCGAGGATCGCGTAAGTCACGCGGCGCCCGCTGCGCTCGATCGCCACCTGCGGCCCAAACTCGGCCGCTATGCGGCTAAACATCTCTTGTACGCTTTGGTAGCTCATACGATTGCCAGACTAATTTCCGGTCTAATTTCCAGTCATCGCCAACAAGATCTTCCGCGGACCTGAAAACGGCATTCGCCCATGACAGACCAACACGTTGTCCAGCATCACTACGTCGCCCTGGCACCACGGATTCACAGTCGCTTCCTTGAACATCGTTTCCCGAATGTGCTTCAACTTCCCGATCTCGATCTGCGTGTTGTCGCCGAAGAGCGAAGTCTGTGGCAGTTCATCCTCTTTGCTGCGATACGAGTTGAGCAACGATTCATAGATATCAGTCGGATAGTCGGAAGGGTGAAACTGTGGAGCCTGGTTGAACCAAACTTCTTCGCCAGTGCGCGGATGCGCGATGACGCTGTCAAAAGTGTTTTCCAACCTCAATCCACCATCCGCTTTCCATTCGTAGTCGATCGACATGTCGCGGCAGTAGGCTTCCACCGCCGATTTGTCTGTCGTCTGAAAAGCCGCTTGCCAGGAAAGTCCGAAGCCGTTGCCACCGTGGAGATTGCGCAAATACTTGATGCGCTTTGTTCTGAACTCGTCAACGATACGGGGATCGAGTTTTTTCAGAATCTTCCGGTTGTCCGCGAGCGGTGTTTCACCGCCCTTGCCGGGTTCTACGACGCAGCAAAAATAGAGACGAGAAGGAAACTTGTGGGAGTAAGCGTATTCGCTGTGCATCGAGAGCTGATACTCGGCTGGATACTCGGTCGAGGTGTAGATGCCCGACGTGATCTTGGTGCGTGGTCCATTGTCGTCCAGACAATCCAATAGTCCCGGCGCAATCGAGCGGGTCAGCCTGGCGAATGATGCGGGGGTGTTGATATCGAAACCGCGAAACAGGATTGCCCCGTGTTCCAGGAGTTTCTGTTCGATGAAATCAAGGTTCTCCTGGTACCACGCCGTGAGCACGCCCGATTCGGGCCGGCCATTGTCGGAGACGTACTCAACTACAAACGGAACGCTGTGTTCCGGATCTAATGGACCCGTCTTAATCATGATCTTGTATCTTTTGGCGGCTTAGAGTTCGAGACTTGCGACAGCGGCCGTGCCGGCAGTGGCGGCGAGTGAGATAGCCGCAAGATTCTTTTCGGGGTCGGCCGCCATCAACTTGAGTAACTCAATGTAATCTTCCAGCATTTGGGCAGTCGTTTGCGCCGAGAATATCCCGTCATCGTAGTCGATCTTGCCCATGATTTCGTGCTCGGTCTCGCCCAAAGAAAGCGACAGTTCGAATCGAGTGACTTCTTTCCCCTCGGTGTACCAACTGGTTTCCAGACCATTCATTTCGAGTTTTTCCCGACGGTCTTTGTCAAACTGGAACCAGACGTCAAACAGCCGTTCGCGATCCCGGCCACGCTTCGCGAGGTCTTCCCGAATCAGTTCGGGCGACACTTGATAGGTGTAGGCATCGAGACAAACCTGTCTCACCTGTCGCATCACATCTCTGAAGGTTTTTGTTCCGGATAGATCCACGCGCAACACGAGAGTGTTAGCGAGAATGCCAATTACCTTCTCCGCTTCAACGCGCTCGCGGTTCGCATAAACCGATCCGACTACGATGTCTTCATCGTCGATGTATTGGTTGAGCAGCAACACGTACGCTGACAGCATCGTCATGTAGAGCGTTAGGCCTTCGCGCCGGCTCAGTTCTCTTAGCGCGTCATTCAATTCCTTCGATAAACGGAATTCCTGAAACGCGCCGCCAAACTTCTGTACCTTCGGACGCGAATGCGCCACCGGCAGATTGAGACGTTCAGGCGCATCCGCCAACTGCCGGCGCCAGTAAGCTAAACGTTTCTCGAGCTCCGCTCCCTGAATAAACTGCTGTTGCCACGCTGCATAGTCAACATACTGAATGCTTACTTCGGGTAGCGACGACGGTTTCCCCTGACTGAACGCCGAATAGATCTGACTCATCTCGGCGATCAACACTTCAAACGATTGTCCGTCGCCGATAATGTGGTGCATCGTGCAAATCACGATGTGGTCACGATCGTTCATTCGCAGCAGTGTTGGCCGCACCAGTGGACCCGTTGACAGGTTGAAGGTGCGCAACGTTTCTTCTCGTGCTAAGCGTGCCGCCTGCGGCTCGCGCTCTTCATCCGGCAGTGTGCTCAAATCCGCGATGGGCAACTTGAAACGAGCAGGAGATTGAATCACCTGAACCGGCTGGCCCTTTGATTCAGGAAACACAGTGCGCAAACCTTCGTGCCGCCGGATGATCTCGCTGAACGTCTGCTCCAGTGCGTCCACATTCAGAGCGCCTTTTAACCGCACACCCAAAGCGATGTTGAAGGCGCTGGTGCCGCTCGATAGTTGTTCGAAGAACCACATTCGCTGTTGCGAAAACGAGAGGGGTAGTTCAGCTTCCCGCGGCACTTTGTTAATCGTCGTTTGTTCGCTCTGCTGACCGTCGCTGAGGTGCTCCTGGACCAGTTGCGAAAACTCACCCAGCGTTGGCGATTCAAAGACACTCCTGACCGGAAGTTCGATCTTCAAGTAGTCTCTGATGCGAGCCAGCACTTGCGTGACGAGGAGTGAATGGCCGCCCAGGTTGAAGAAGTTTCCGTTGCGCGGGATCGACGGGAGCCGCAATACTTCACACCAGATGCCCGACACGATCTCTTCGATCGGAGTCAAACTACCGGTTTGGTTTTCCTGTTCAGTCTTGAGTGACTCGAGTGCGGGCAGAGCTTTGCGATCGATCTTGCCATTGAGCGTGCGCGGCAGTTGGTCTAACTCAACGAAAGCTGACGGCAGCATCGTCACCGGTAAGCGTTCCGCGAGGTATCGCCGCAACGGCGTAGTGCCGGTGCCGTTTTTCATTGTGACGTAGACCACGAGAAACCGGTTACCGTCCGCATCATCGCGATCTATCACCGCCACGTCCGCGACCGCCTCATGGGCGCGGATCAGGTTCTCGATCTCGCCGAGTTCGACTCTCACACCACGAATTTGTACTTGCTGATCGCGCCTTCCGAGGTGCTCGAGATCTCCGCCTTTAAGAATTCGACCATAGTCACCGGTCTTGTGGACCAGATCGTTCGGGTCGTCACTCAACGGATTCTGCACAAAGACCTGGCGTGTCAGTTCCGGCTCGTTGTAATAACCGTGCGAACGAAACTGCGTCCGAATGTGGATTTCACCTACCGCGCCCAGACCGCAGAGTTCACCGCGCGAATCGATAACCATCGTTGGCTCGCCGTCGATCAGTTTGCCGACCGGAATCGACGGCCGTTCGACATCCTCCGGTCTGATTTCGTAAGCGAACTTGGAAAGCGTTGTTTCCGTAGTGCCGTAGATGTTGAAGAGCCTGATTCGATCGCCGAACACATCCAGCCAGCGTTTCACATCGGCCGGATACAACGGTTCGCCCGTCATCACCACACACTTCATCGCTTCGAAGTAGCGGCTGTTCAGTTTTTCATTTAACAAAGCCCGGAACAGCGACGGCACGCAATGCAATACTTCGACCTGCTCGACGTCGAGCCAGTCGGCAAGGCTCCACGCATCCAGAATGATGTCGCGGCTTTCGGGCGCACAGACCGTTCCGCCGGAACAGAGCGGCACGAACACGTCTTTCAGGAAGCCGTCAAAGGCCGGCGACGCCAACTGGCTGACTCGCGTGCCTGGTCCAGCGTTCACCGCTTGGATCTCCCAGCGCATGAACTGGTCGATTCCTTTCAAACGCCCGAGGATGGCTTTCGGTTTTCCAGTCGAGCCCGACGTGAAATAGATCGAGCACGGCGCATCAGGATCGCTCGGCACAGCCGGGTGGTTGAGGCGGTCGTAGCTGAGATAGTCACTGTCGTCGAAGCAGACGATTCTGGCTTCGTGGTTCGCTTTCCCGCGGAGTTGGTTCAACTTCTCGAGATGCTTGGCTTCGGTCACATACCACTGCGGATCCACCTGTTCGCTCATCGTCCGCAGCCGGCCTTCTGGAAAGGTGGGATCGAGCGGCACAAACACGGCGCCTGCTTTCAACACCCCGATGATACCGGTGATGATTCGCTCCGGTTCGCCGGTCAACAGGCCAACGATCGTGCCCTTGCCGGCGCCACCTTCGAGCAGAAAGTTTGCGAGCCGGTTGGACTCCGCTTCCAGGGCAGCGTAAGTGATCTGTCGCCCGCTCCTGTCAATCGCCGGCTTTGGGCCAAACTCCGCCGCCATCCGGCTGAACATCTCTTGCACGCTCTCGTAGCTCATGGGTTTTCCGTGTAACCGCTTGCTCGTATGTGTTTCAACGCCGAAGGCGATCTCAAGGCCGAAGGCCTATTATCGGTTTCGTCGCCCGAGGTATTTTATGGGTTCGTGACCCGAGCTGTTTTATGGGTTCGTGACCCGAGGTATTTTATGGGTTCGTGACCCGAGCTGTTTTGGGTTCGTGACCCGAGGTATTTTATGGGTTCGTCACCCGAGCTGTTTTTTGGGTTCGTGACCCGAGCTGTTTGGGTTCGTGACGCGAGCTGTTTTTGGGTTCGTGACCCGAGGTATTTTATGGGTTCGTCACCCGAAGTTTTATGACTTTCACGCCCGATGACAATTTACGGGTTCCAACGCCGAAGGCGTTCGCTAATTTCAGCCCAAGGTTGGAGCTTGCGACAACCTTGGGGAAAAGCAATTAATAAATTGTCGCAACGCTGAAAGCGTTGGCTAATGATCTCGCGCCAGGCTCGCCAACGCTTTCAGCGTTGTAATTCTTTTCTGGCTTTTTAAACCCAGGGTTGGTCCAACCCTGGGCTGAAATTCGCTAACGCCTTCGGCGTAACCAAAACTCATTTTGTTCAGACCTTCGGCGTGCACCAAACTTCAAACCTCGGCGTGCACCAAACTTTCAGACCTTCGGCGTGCACCAAACTTTCAGACCTTCGGCGTGCACCAAACTTTCAGACCTTCGGTGTGCACCAAAACTTCAAACCTCGGCGTGCACCAAACTTTCAGACCTTCGGCGTGCACCAAAACTTTCAAACCTTCGGCGTGCACCAAACTTTCAGACCTCGGCGTGCACCAACCGTTATCTTTAACGCTAAACTTCGAGGCTGCCCACGAAGCTCGAACTAAGCTGTTCGATCTCGTCGCTGCTGGTTAACGACACGGTAGAAATCTCGCCGCCGGGATTTGCCACTATCAATGTCATGACCTGAACGTAGTCATCCAGCATCTGCCTTGTCGTCTCTGCCGTAAACATATTCTCGTCGTATTCGATCGCCCCCAACAGTTTGTCGTCGTTCTCTGTAAAGCCCAGCGACAACTCAAACCTCGTGACCTCTGTGGCTTCGTGGTACGGAGTGACCTGCAAACCCTTCATGTCGAACTGTTCCTGCTTCGATCTTTCCAATTGAAACCACGCGTCAAACAGTCTTTCGCGATCGTCTCCGCGCTTCACCATATCTTCCTTCAGCAATTCCGGTGGAACTTGATAGGTGTAAGCGTCAAGGCAAACCTCTCTTACGCGCTTCATGACGTCCGCAAAAGTCACTGCACCGGAAAGGTTCACTCGCAGTACGAGCGTGTTGTTCAAGATCCCGATGAGCTGCTCGAGATCGGCTCTTTCACGATTGGCATAAACTGAGCCGACTACGATGTCGTCATCGCCCGTGTACATCTTGAGCAACAACACGAATCCCGAGAGCATCGTCATGAACAGCGTCATGCCCTCACGCCGGCTGAGCTCTCGCAAAGCCTCGGACTGCACTGGTGAAATGTTTGTTGCGTGACGAGCGCCTTTGAATCCTTGCGCTTTGGCTCGCGCGCGCCGGTGCGGCAAATTAAGTTTCCGCGGGGCGTCCGCCAACTGTTGCCACCAGTAACCCAGCCGCTTCTCCAGCTCTTCTCCCTGGAGCCACTGGCGCTGCCACGCAGCATAATCGACGTACTGGAAGGCCAGTTCAGGCAACGGCGACGGTTCACCATCGCTGAAGGTTGAATAGATCTGGCTCATCTCCCTGATCACGACTTCGAACGACTGGCCATCGCCAACGATGTGGTGCATCGTGCAGATAATGATGTGCTCCCGATCGTTGATTCGTAGCAGTGTCGGCCGCACCAACGGTCCCCTGGTGAGATCAAACACTCGCAGGATTTCTTCCTGGGCCAAGCGCGCCGCCTCACGTTCGGCTCGCTGGCGCGTCAGCAAACTAAGATCGACCAGCGGCAGTTTGAACTCCAGCGGTGGATGAACTACTTGAACGGGCTGCGTGTTCACTGCGCCGTAGGTGGTTCTCAGGATCTCATGCCTGCGAATAATCTCGCTGAACGTCTGTTCCATTGCTGTGAAATTCAACGAACCCGTCAACCGCACGCCTAACGCGATATTGAAGGCGCTCGTACCGTTCGCGAGTTGCTCGAAAAACCACATTCGCTGTTGCGAAAACGATAGCGGCAGTTCACCTTCGCGCGGCACGATCGTGATCGGCGGCAATTCACTTCGTTGTCCGGCGCTGACGTGCTCCTCTATCACCCTGGCGAACTGTACGAGCGTCGGCGCTTCGAAGAGACTGCGGATCGGTAACTCCACTCCCAAATACTCGCGAACACGCGCCAGCACCTGCGTAACCAGCAATGAGTGCCCGCCAAGGTTGAAGAAGTTTCCACTTCGGCCTATCTCGGACAGCCGCAACACCTCACACCAGATACCCGCGACGATCTCTTCGATCGGAGTTAGGCTCCCGCCTTTCTCTTCGGGCGTGAGCTGCTGTAGATCCAGCGAGCGCAACGTCTTGCGATCCACTTTTCCATTGAGCGTGCGCGGCAGTTCATCCAACTCCACGATGGCGGATGGAACCATGGCTTCCGGTAAACGCTCCATCAGGTACTGCCGCAACGGCGCGGCGCTCGCGCCATCGTTCAAACTCACGTAGGCGACCAGAAACTTGTTTCCTTCAACATCGTCGCGGTCAACGACAGCGACATCGGCTACACCCGCGTGCTCGCGTAGCAGGTTTTCAATCTCACCTAACTCAACTCTCACACCGCGAACCTGCACTTGCTGATCGCGCCGTCCCAGAAATTCCAGGTTGCCGTCTTCCAGCAGGCGTCCGTAGTCGCCAGTCTTGTAAAGGATGTCGAGTGGATCGTCGCTGAACGGGTTCCGGATAAAGACTTCGCGCGTCAGCTCCGGCGCGCCGAAATAACCATGCGAGCGATACGGCGTGCGAATGTGAATTTCTCCAACTGCCTCTCCGCGACAAAGCTGTCCACGGGAATTGATGAGCACCACACCGGAGTCGTGGATTGGTTTGCCGATCGGAATTGAAGGCCTGTCGATATCCGCGGCTCTCACTTCGTAGGCTACCTTCAGCACCGTCGTCTCGGTTGGTCCATAAACGTTCAGCAGTTTGATGCGTTCGCCGAAAACATCCATCCACCGCTTCACATCCGCCGGATACAGCGCTTCACCGGCCAACACCACATACTTTATTGCCTCGAAATAGCGGCTCTCAAGCTTTTCGTTCAGCAAAGCGCGAAAGACTGATGGCACGCAGTGCAACACTTCCACTTGTTCGATATCCAACCAGTCAGCCAATTGCATCGCGTTCAGAAGAATGCTGCGATTCTCCGGCGCGCATACCGTTCCGCCAGAACACAGCGGCACGAACACGTCTTTCAGAAAACCGTCAAACGCCGGAGAAGCGAGTTGACTGACGCGTGTGCCCGATCCAGCACCGACGGCGGCGATCTCCCAGCGCATGTAGTGATCGATACCCTTGAGCCTTCCGAGAATCGCTTTTGGTTTTCCAGTCGAACCCGAGGTGAAGTAGATTGAGCAGGGCGCGTCGGGATCGCTTTTTATGCCGGGATGCTCGCGGCAGTCGTAATCCGAGTAGTCGCTTTCGTCGACGCAAACGATCTGTGCTTCAGCGGCACCGCCCAATTGGTCCAGCTTCTCGAGATGCTTCGCTTCACTCACGTACCACTGCGGCTTGACCTGTTCGCTCATCGTCCGTAGGCGGCCTTCGGGAAACGTTGGATCGAAAGGAACAAAAACGGCTCCGGCTTTCAACACACCAAGAATTCCCGTAATCACGAGCTCGGGAGCGCTCGTCAACAGACCAACCATCGAACCCTTGCCAACGCCGCCCTGAAGCAAGAAATTCGCCAGCCGGTTCGACTCTGCTTCGAGCTCCGCGTAAGTGATCCGCCGACCACCGCGTTCGATAGCCTCGCATGGCCCAAACTGCGTGGCCGTGCGGCTAAACAGATCTTGTACGCTCTCGAAACTCATAGTCGGTCAGGATCCGCTACGGCTGCTTCCAACAACCTGAGATAACTCTTGACCATCTCAGCCATTGTCTCGTCGTCGTATAACTCCGTGTCGTATTCGAGAATACCCACGATCTTGTCTTTGACTTCCGAGAGCATCATCGACAACTCGAATTTTGGCTCCTGCTGGTGTACGCGGTACCACTCCCAGTCCAGCCCTTTCATTTCGAGTTTCTCTCGCTCTTCACGCTCAAACTGGAACCAGACTTCAAACAGCCTGTCTCTTTCCTCGCCTCGCTTTGCCAGATCTTCACGGAGCAATTCCGGCGTCAACTGATGGCTGTAGGCACCGAGACACACCTCTCTTACCAACTGCATCACCTCGCGAAAACTTTCGAGCGAGCCGAGATTCACGCGCAGCAGCAACGTATTAGCAAGAATGCCAACCACCTTCTCAGCTTCCGGTCGTTCACGGTTCGCATAGGTCGCGCCGACAACGATGTCTTCATCGCCGCTATACCGGTTGAGTAACAACACAAAACCGGACAGGAGCGTCATGAGCAAGGTCATGCCTTCGTGGCGCGTCAATTCTTTTAAACCTTCTGTCAGTTCCGGCGACAAAACGATCTCTTGTCGAGCACCGCGGAAACGTTGCACACGCTTCCGTGCCTGATGCTGCGGCAAGCTCATTCGTTCTGGTGCGCCCGCGAGCTGCTGGCGCCAATAGTTCAGTCGTGTTTCCAGTTCTTCGCCTTGCAACCATCGCCGCTGCCAGGCCGCATAGTCGACATACTGCACGGTTAACTCTGCGAGTGGTGATGGCCGCCCGTCTCTCATGGCGGCGAAGAGTTGACTCAGTTCCGCAATCACCACTTCGAACGACTGACCGTCGGCGATGATGTGGTGCATGGTGCAGATGATGATGTGCTCCTGTTCAGCGAGGCGCATCAATGTCGGCCGGACCAACGGTCCTTTTGCGAGATCAAAACGGCGTAACGTCTCGTCCTGTGCCACCCGCGCTGCCTGCCGTTCAGCTTCCTCTTTTGGCAACCTGCTGAAATCAACGACTGGCAGGTGAAATTGAGCGGGTTCCTGAATGATCTGCAACGGACGATCGTCGATCGCTGGAAAAACAGTGCGCAGGCTCTCGTGGCGGCGGATGATCTCGCCGAATGTCTGTTCTAGCGCATCAACGTTCAACCAGCCTTTCAACCTGACTCCCAACGGGATATGGAACGAAGCACTGCCGCTGGCGAGGTGCTCGTAGAACCACATCCGCTGTTGTGCGTAGGAGAGCGGCAGGTCACCTTCGCGTGAGACTCTCTCGATGGCAGTCAGCTCGGGCTGCGATCCCTCGCTGATGCGCTTGTTAATCAGTTCCGCAAACTCTGCTACGGTCGGCGCTTCGAAAAGACTGCGAATCGGCAACTCAACCTTGAGAATGTCGCGCACTCGCAGGATCGCGTGCGTCACGAGTAGCGAGTGACCGCCGAGGGTGAAGAAGTTGTCGTCGCGGCGGACGGCGGGCAGTTTCAATACCTCGGACCAGATTCCGGCGACGATCTCCTCGACCGGACCACGTGGAGCGGCATCGCCGATCTCGCGCTGCGCCTGCACCGCCTCCAGTTCAGGTAGTGCCTTGCGATCTATCTTCCCATTCAACGTGCGCGGCAGACGCTCCATCTGGACGAACGCCGAAGGAAGCATTTCTTCCGGCAGATGCTCCAGCAGGTAGGCTCTTAACGACTCCGGACCGGCGCCATTACTCCCGTTAGTCATCGTCACGTAAGCCACTAAGATCTTGTTGCCGTTGTCAGCTTCACGATCGATAACCGCCACTTCCCCAACTGAACTGTTCGCGCGCAGCAGGTTCTCGATCTCGCGCAACTCAATTCTCACACCGCGTATCTTCACCTGATCGTCACGGCGGCCAAGGATCTCAAAATTACCGTCAGGAAGAAGTCTGCCGTAGTCGCCCGTCTTGTAAACAATATCCGTGGGGTCGTTGCTAAAGGGATTCTGAACAAAGACTTCCTTTGTTATTTCCGGCTCACCGTAATAGCCGAGCGCCCGGTAGGGTGTCCTTATGTATATCTCGCCGACATCGCCAACGCTACACGGCTGGCCCTGCTGGTCTATAACCATCATCGCGGCGCCTCTGATCGGCTTACCGATCGGAACTGACGACTTTGTCGCATCCGCGGGTTCGACGTGATGGCAACTCTTCAGGATGCTAGTCTCGGTTGGACCATAGAAATTGAGTAACTTGATCCGCTCTCCAAATACCTCCATCCAGCGCTTTACGTCAGCCGGATACAAGTGCTCGCCGGCCAATACTACGTACCGCAAAGCCTCGAAGTAGCGGCTGTCGAGTCTGTGATTTATGAGTGAGCGGAAGACTGACGGCACACAATGCAGGACTTCGATCTGCTCGACGTCGATCCAGTCGATCAGCCTGCCGGCGTCGAGCACTATGTCGCGGTTCTCAGGCGCGCAGACGACCCCGCCCGAGCACAAGGGGACAAAGGCATCCTTCAGAAACCCGTCAAATGAAGGAGAAGCCAATTGACTAACCCTCGTGCCCGGACGGGCGCCGACTGTTTCGATTTCCCATTTAATGAAGTGGTCGATTCCCTTGAGGCGTCCGAGAATCGCCTTTGGTTTGCCGGTCGAACCCGAGGTGAAGTAGATCGAGCAAGGCGCGTCAGGATCTACAGCAGGAGTTATGCGACCGGGTCCGTGTACCGCCGGCAGGTCGTCAATCAGGATTATTTCCGGAGCCGAAGGTAGTGTGCTGAGCACTCGCTGCAAGTGTTCCCTGAACCGTGAATGCGTAATACACCGCTTCGGTGCGATACGCTCAAACATCACCTGCAGTCTCTTCACGGGGAAAGAGGGATCCAGCGAACAAAACACGCCGCCGCTCTTTAGAGTTGCCAGTATCGACGAGATAACGCCAACCGCGTCGTTCAGAAAGATGCTGACGATCGACGCCTCGCCCGCTCCGGCGCGCGCGAGCACTTGCGACAACCGTTGAACGTCCGAGTGCAGCTCTCCATAGGTGAGCCGTCGCTCTCCGTTGTCGATCGCCAGAGAGCCGGAAAACTTCGTCGCGGTCTGGTCAAATAGATCTTGGACCGCTGCGTACTGGCTGAGTTGCGTAACCATTATGTGCTGCTTGCTAATTCAGGTCGGGCAGTTCAAATAACTCGAGGAACAGACCGAAGGTGAGCACGACAATCAACAGATCGTCGTCGAGAGTGAGATTCAGCCGGAAACCCTTTTGCGAATACTGTTTTTTGAGAAATTCGACGGTATCCGGATTGAAATAGCCCTGTCGTTTGATGCGCTCGTAAGAGAGCAGGTCGTGAACCCATTCGATCTGCTGCTGGAGTAAAGCCGGACTGCCGGGGGCTACGAAACCGAATTTCTCGCGGTTGACGATCTCACTCGGAATCAGGTCGGTCGCAGCTCGCTTGAGAATGTACTTTTCCGTGAAGCCGTTGAGTTTGAGATCGGGAGGTATTTGAGTGCAGAACTCAACGAGATCGATATCCAGGAACGGATATCGGGCCTCGATGGAGTTGGCCATCGTCATTCGATCGCCATGATCGGCGATCAAATGATGTCCGAGGCGCAATTTGAAATCGAGATAGGATCGCTTGTGGAGAGGATGCCGTCCACGCAGCCGCTCTTTATTGATCACGGGAAAGTTGGAGCATTCAAACTCACTGAAGCGAGCGCTGACCGCCGGTGCATACAACGCTTGTTTGACTTCTCTGAACGGGTATTCGTCCTTCTCGTAATTGAGATCTCTGTCGCCCCAAAACTTTTCTCTAATCTCGTCACCCAAGATCGTTTCCAGATCCTGATTCCTGGCATTGTGATTTCGGCCTTTGTCGAAACGGTACCCGACGTAACCCGCAAACAGTTCGTCCGAACCTTCACCGTTGAGCACCACCGTAACACCGGTCTTCCTGGTTTCGCGCGAGAGCGCGAGTGAGGCAGTGTTGTAGGTCTCCTTGAGCGGGCATTCCGAATGATAGACAGCATCCTTAAGCCGCAAGGCGATGTCAGCATCGTTGAAGGGAATCTCGTGGTGAATCGAGCCTACTGACTCTGACACGAGTCGCTGATACTTTGCCTCGCACAATCGCTCGTCGCTGAAACTAATGGAGAAGGAATGTCTTTGCACGTCGGGCGAAACGCGCCGGATCATCGCCGCGATCAAGGATGAGTCGAGACCGCCGCTCAGAAAAAAACCTACCGGCACATCAGCCTGCAATCGATATCTCACCGATTGTTCGAGCCGGTCACGTAGGGTCTCCGCGTAGTAACTTTCGGGTTTTCCGTCGGTCGCTTCAGCCGCAAGCGGATAGTCGAGGTCCCAGTATTCTCTAACTGATACGTCGCCGTTTCTTACGACTAGAAAATGACCGCTCGGCAGGCTGTGGATGTTGCGAAACAGGGTTTGCGGGCTGATGGCTCCCGGCAAAGAAAGTACCTGGTCCAAGCCGGTCAAATTCACTTCACGCGGGACACTCGGGTGCTTGAGAATTGCTTTTATTTCTGAAGCAAAGATCAGAAAGCCGTCTACGACTGTGTAGAAGAGTGGGCAGATACCAAACTGATCTCTCGCCAGAAAAAGCGTGTGGTCCTTTCGATCGTAAATAGCCAGTCCAAACTGTGCATTCAGGCGGTTGAGAAATCCAACGCCGTGCTCCTCATACAAATGGACCAGCACCTCGACGTCTGTGCGGGTGCGGAAACTATGGCCCTTCTGCTCCAGTTCACTTCGCAACGCGCGGTAGTTGAAAATCTCACCATTGCAACTCAACACCACCGATCGATCCTCGTTGAACAACGGCTGATCGCCCGTTTCGAGATCGATGATCTTCAGGCGGCGCGTTCCCACGCCCGCATTCGGTTCGACAAAGTAGCCACGCGAATCCGGACCACGGTGAATGAGCGCGCTCGCCATGGTATCCAGAATGCGCTCGTCAACCCGTCCCGCGCGATTTAGATCAACGTAACCGACTATTCCGCACATTAGAGACTCGCAAGGCTTTGATTAAAGCTATCGATAAGTAACTGCCGCTCGGTATCAATCTGGTATGAAATAGAGGCAAGAGCAGCGTCAGAATTATTTGTGAGATCGATAATGATGCGCTTGAACTTTTCCAGCATGCGATCGATGGTCGCGTCGTCAAAGCGACTGCCCATGTAGACGATCCGGAAGTGGAATCGATCTCCAGGCTCAACGACCAGCGCGAGAGGAACATTGTTTCGCTCGATGAGATGAACGCCGACGACCTGGACCGCCGAAGATGAGTCAGGCATCGAGACCATTCGCGGCAGGTTTTGGAAGATCACGACGCTCTCAAAAAGCGACTGACTCCGCGGCACCTCGCTCCACGACTGGATTCTCACCAGCGAACAGAACTCAAACCGCCGCGCCTCTGCCTGTTGTTTCTGAACTTCCTTCAACCACGGCACGACTTGCCCATCGATCGGCACAGTAACCCGCGCGGGTAAGGCATTTACGAACACGCCGACCGCCGAATCGATTCTCGGAATTACGGCTGAACGACCCGATACGACACTCGCAAACAGAACGTCGTTGGTTCCGCTGCGCCGGCTCAGAAACAAGGCCCACGCGCCCTGGATAATCGTGTTCAGTGTTAACCGGTGCAGCGTCGAAAACGTTTGCAGGTTTTCCGAGTCGTGTTCGTCAAGGTAAACAATTTTCTCCTTGAAATTCGGCCGTTCCTGCACGTCGGGTAGTGGCGTCCTGTCAAAGTTCAATGGCGTGGGCCGGGTAAAGCCGGAGAGCGCTTTTCGCCAGAAGACTTCGGCGTCCGCTTCAGACTGTTGTTGCAGCCACTTGATGAAGTCGCGATAAGGGATCGGCGGCGGCAGTTCGACTGGTTGGCCGCTGACGGCGCCGTGGTATAGAGCGAGCAGTTCGCGCAACATCACTTGCATGGACCAGCCGTCCATCAACAACAGGTGAAAGGACCAGATGAATTCGTAAGTGCCCGTTTCGGTCCGGATCAAAGTGATCCGCATCAACGGCGCACGCTGCAAATCAAACCCCGACTGGAAGTCCGTTTGCATAAACTCAGCGAGACGCTCGGCCGACTGCTCGCGTGGAAGCTCGCTCCAGTCGTGCATGGTCCACGGCAATTGTAAGCGGCGGAAAACCACCTGAAGCGGACCGCCCGGCGCGGACAGCACGAAAGCAGTGCGCAAGATCTGATGGCGATCCATCACTCCTTGCAGCGCTTGCTTGAAAGCAGCCAGGTTAAGGTCTCCGCGCAACGTGTATCGTTGTTGATTCAGATACACTCCTGCTTCAGGAGTATCGAGAACGTGAAACAACATGCCTTGTTGAAAAGGCGTGAGCGGATAAACGTCCTCGAAATTTGCCGTGAGTGACGACATTGATTTTGCTACGACTGTGCTGCGGTTTGTGCTGCTTCGGCAGGCTTCGCGATCAGGTCTAACGCGTCGGGCACAACGAACCGCAGTTCGTTGCTACAAAACTCTTTCCACTGGTCAGTGACGTTGTTAAAGACAACATCCTCGCCCGCCCAGATTGACTTTGTAACCGTGAAATCCTGGTGCACGAAGACCACGTCATCGTCTGTAAGATCCTGAACTTCGCTGGTCCATGCCGGGTATCTTCGCAGGTTGCTGACATGATAAGCAGTGCAATACTTGCGCTCGGACGATTCACTCGCACCGGCTTGCGCCTCGGCTTCTCGTAAACGCTTGACTACTTCAGCGTGTCCGGCAGCGAGCGCAATCATTTGCGGCGTTCGCAGATCGCGTCCCATAGCCAGCGGATCGGCGCCGCGTTCCAGCAGCAGCTCGACGATCTCGAGGTGGCCGCTGCCGGCGGCCCAATTCAGAGGCGTCCAGCCTTGTTTATCCTGCTGGCTGAGGTCGGCGCCAGCCTCGATCATCTCTGCAACAGAGGCTCGGTTGCCGGACTTAATCGCCTCAATAAATTCCATTTGACTCATAACGTTTCCTCCATCGATTACTGTTAGGTGAGCAGTTTCTCTACTCGATTCGATAGTTGCGAGATACTGGGGAATTCATAGACGTCGTCCAGTTTGACCTCCGCATGCAACTCCTCGCGCAGTCTGCGGAGCAACCGAATCGCAGTCATCGAATCGCCGCCCAGCTCGAAGAAGTTTGCTTCCAGGTTGATGCCTTCAACCGCCAGCAGTTCTTCCCACATCGCCTGGATTGTTTCTCGCACACTCAATAGATCGCACGTCGACTGCGGCGCAGGTTCATCGCCGTCATAAATCATCGAAGCAAGTTTGATTCGATCGACTTTTCCATTCGCCATCAGCGGCAGCCGGTCGAGCCGGCGAAATCGGGTTAACGACAGCACGTGTGGCAGCAGACGATCCCTGGCGAAACTCTTTATTTCCCGCTCCGTCACGTTCGGCTGTTCGGTCGTGAAGAAACAAGCGATCGCTGCCAAACCGTCTGCGTCAGAACCGTTTGACGTGACCACCGCAACGTCGGTTATTCCCGGGTGTTCGAAGAGGATGCTTTCGATCTCATTGAGCTCGATCCGGTAACCGCGAATCTTGACCTGCCCATCCTTTCGCCCGATCAGCTCGAGATTGCCGTCACTAAGCCATCGCCCCAGGTCTCCCGTGCGATAGGCTCGTCGCTGCTGTCCACGATAGTCGAGTGTGCAGAATGGGCCATCGTTGGACTGAGCGCCGTTGAGATAGCCGCGTGCCAGCCATTCGGAAAGAATAACTATCTCGCCAATCTCATTTGGCCCGTTCGATTCGTCCAACTCATCTACGATTAAGACTTCTGTATCGGCAATCGGCCGGCCAACCGGGACGTTGATCGACTCCGGCGACTTTGTCTCCGGAATACGGTAGAACAACTTGATGACCGTCGACTCGGTTGGACCATAGAGGTTGAACAATGCAATCTCGGTACCGAAACGCTCGCGCCAACCGGCGACGTCGTCCCACCGGAGCATGTCTCCGGAGATCAGGAGCGCACGCAAAGAACGAAAAACATCTTGATCAGATGACGAGCCGGGCAGTTGTAGAATCGATCGCAACAGCGTTGGCACACAGCACATCACCGTGATCTTGCTCTCGTGTACCCAATCGACAAATTTACGCGCATTGATAACTGTAGTTCGGTCGGCGATGCAGACGCGCGCGCCGCAGATCAACGGTACCAGCAGTTCTTTGAGGGAGAAATCGAAAGATAACGGCGCCGACTGGCTGAATCTGTCAGCCTTGTTGACCGCAAACTCCTTTGCTTGCCAACGCAGGTAATGGATCAGGCTCTTGTGACTGCCTACAACACCTTTCGGACGGCCTTCAGATCCTGACGTATAAATCACATAGCACGTGTCTTCATCGATAAGCGGGTTACGAAAACCCTCGTAATCTAACGTCAGGTGACCGTTGGAACGCGGATCCCCGGCCACGATTCCCGGCGGCGACGGAAGGTTGACCTTGCTCACCGCGTCGGCAACGCCCGGCTTGAGTGAAGGATCGGTCAGAACAATTCGTGGCGACGCATCCTGAATCATGCTCTCAAACACTTTCGGCGGCGTGGTGGGATTGATTGGCACGACGATGCCACCCACTTCCCAAATCGCCAGCATTAGCGGCAGCGTCGCTAACGAACGGTGCTGAAAAATAGCCACCGTCTGTCCGGCCTTTAATCCCGACCTTCTCAACTCCTGGCTTACTTCCAAAGCCTGGGTCTTGAGTTGTCGATAATTCAGGCTAGAGCCGTTGTGTTCGACAGCAACTGCATCAGGCGTTCGGTCTGCCTGATCGAAGATGAGTTTTTCAAGCCGCTGCATAGCTGTGTGGCGCACTTGTACGTCGTCAGAATTCGTTCGAAATTGTTTATTGATTGTGAGGAGTGCGACGAGCTACCGCCCTTTAGGATTGGAAATCCTACATCGGGTAACAAAAGGTTGCCGAGTATTCCACGAGATCGATTCCCTGTCAACCACTTATTGTTAACCGGGTATGTCGTGATCTGAACGCCGAAGGCGTTGACCAATTTCAGCCCAGCGGTTGGAGCTTGCGACAACCCTGGGGGCTAGACAGATGTCGTGATCTGAACGCCGAAGGCGTTGACTAATTTCAGCCCAGCGGTTGGAGCTTGCGACAACCCTGGGGCTAGACAGATGTCGGTACCAACGCTGAAAGCGTTGGCGAGTAGCGCCCCTTGCGAACGCTTTCAGCGTAGTAGTGTTTCTCATCTTCTCACCCAGGGTTGAAACAACCCTGGGCTGAAACTAGTCAACGCCTTCGGCGTTCAGATTAGGACACCACTTTCGGCGTTCAGATTAGGACACCACTTATTGCTGACCGGCTATGTCGTGATCTGAACGCCGAAGGCGTTGACTAATTTCAGCCCAGCGGTTGGAGCTTGCGACAACCCTGGGGCTAGACAGATGTCGGTGCCAACGCTGAAAGCGTTGGCGAGTAGCGCCCCTTGCGAACGCTTTCAGCGTAGTAGTGTTTCTCATCTTCTCACCCAGGGTTGAAACAACCCTGGGCTGAAACTAGTCAACGCCTTCGGCGTTCAGA
>Ga0196977_1000127_pt1 | contig 49260 bp, 40 predicted proteins | sample S3v_1013CmetaG_FD_148634 | JGI IMG/M metagenome (GOLD analysis project Ga0196977, IMG submission 148634) | Soil microbial communities from Anza Borrego desert, Southern California, United States - S3+v_10-13C | ecosystem: Environmental > Terrestrial > Soil > Desert | place: USA: California... | reverse complement strand
CGTCCGGTGAGCGCCTGATACAACATCACGCCGAAGCTGTACCAGTCGCCGGGCGGCGCCGGCCGCACTTTGCCGATCTGTTCCGGACTCATGTAGCCGGGCGTGCCGACGATGAGGTCATCGTCCATCGAGACGTCGCTACGCCCATCGATCGCCAACCCGAAGTCGAGCAACACCACTCTCCCCTCGGGCGTGATCATCACGTTCGACGGCTTCACGTCCCGATGCACCACGCCGTTCGCGTGCAGAAACGCGATCGCCTCGGCGAGCTGGCGGAACATGTCGCGCACCTGCTTCAGGTAGACCGCGCTGAGCCGGCCTTCTTTCGCGGGCTTGCGGCGGAACGAGATGCGCGCGTCGGGATCGAACGGCTCGGCGGATTCGACAGGATCGAGGAACGCGCTCTGGATCTCGGCGAACGAGAGATGTTCGAGCAGGTCGGTGCCGCGCACGAGCTCCATCGACAGCGCCCATTCCTCGCCGAGGACGAGGAGCTCGTAGAGCGAGGCGAGATGCGGGTGGCGCAACTCGGCGAGCGAACGGAACTCGCGCTTGAAGCGGGCGATCGAGTCGCCGTCCGCGCGCGAGAGTGTCTTGAGCGCAACGACGCGGTTGCGCAGCGTATCGAAGGCCTCGTAGACGACGCCGAACGATCCCGTTCCGATCAAACGCCGGATCTGAAAACGCGTGTTAATACCCGCGCTGGACTTCAATGTTCAGGCCATCCGGCCGGGCGTCATCGTCCTCGAGCACGAGGACGCGGACGAGGTGGCCGGTACGACTTTGTACGAGGCCGGCTCGGCCAGGGCGGCGCCCCGGACGCGTTCGACGACGCCTGACCTGTAGGCGTGCAGAACCGGTTGATGGTTCGAATCGCCACGGGCGTCGAAAAAACCGCTGCTGCCGTTGCCTCAGTTCCGAGGCCGCTGCTTTCGAGATAGTGGCGGAAACCATTCTGCGGGACCACTCTTTCGTATGCAGCGGCGATGGCAACGCTGTGCGTGTCCTTCACCACCCATCCCCAGATGACCGCAGCTTCCGCATCGTTGAGGCAGTGGCGATAGAACGCTCTTTCCCACGCTTCCGCGCTCAGCGTTTCTCCCGTGAGGAATGCGGCGATCGCGCGTCGCTGCTTCGCATCTTCCCAGCGATCGGTGATCGAGTGCAGCGCAACGCCCTCCGCATCCGACTTCGATCTAAATTCCTCGTGCGCGGCGGTACGAAGCCGTCCCCATTCGCTCTCGTCATGTGTTCGCAAAACGTCGTAGACCGCGGGAGAGAGTGCATCGTGGAATGAGTGCACCTCGCCGCGTTCTTTTTCGAGATTCACGAGTCGCACGACGGCTTCTGCGTCGGCGGCCTTGCCTTCCTCGAGCGTGAGCCGCGTCCGCATGTCCCGTAGAGCCGCGACGCGATCGAGCGGATCATCTTTCGCGCGCACTTCCTGCAACACCCCGTCGAGCAGATGCTCGGCCGGCGTGGTCACCTCGGCACTCGGGAAACGATACGTGGCGCGATAAAGCCGCGCGAATGCCGCCGCCTCACGACGGTACTGCGCTTCCGCCCTGGCGTTCAGATCGCGCGAGGCTGCGGCGTGCATCTCAGCCGCTTTGTCGGCCCGGCCGCGCCACAGCGCCGCGGCGTTGTCGATGGCAGTGGCGATGCCGGTTGCGGAGCGTTTCGCGAGCGTGCTCACTTGTGCGCGGGTCTCCGCGGTCTTCCGCGCGAACACGGCTTTGGCATTCCCGCCCGCGGCGATGTCACGCCAGGCCTCGTTCAGCTTCGCGGCGACCACATCGCGGAAGTTGTGCAAGACGGCCGGATCGATCGCAACTTCCAGGAGCGCACGCATCGGGCCGTCGCCGATGAACGCCGCCAGCACCGCTTTGCCTCCATGGTCGTGTAATGCATCGACGGCTGTTTCGGCCACGATGGTGAGCTCGGGACGGTCGAGTCGGGCCGCGGAGCGTGCCTCCTTCACGTCGCGCAACGTGGCGTCGCCGCCTGCGCGACTCCAGCGGCTTTCATCAACAGCGGGAGGCTGCTTCCGAATAGGAGGCTCCGAGCGCGATGCGTTCTCCTGACGCGCGTTCTCTTCGAGTCGCGGCACCTCGAAGTCCCGGACTTCGTTGCGCGCGATGCGTTCGATCTCAGCGCGCGCGTTGTGGGTTTCCATCCGTTCGCGGATCGCCTCGCGAACGACGGTGGACGCTTTGTCGGCCTGCGTGCCGATGTCGGGATGATCGATCGCCGCCGCGACGGCGGAACGCCACATCGCATCTTCGAGCTCGCGATATGCGTCGGCATACGCGAGCCGGATCTCCGCAGCGTCCGTCATCAACCGCGCTTCCGCCGCCGTTACGCCGTTCACGTGTTGGCCGCCGAAGAATGTGAACGAAGCGAGCAAGGTGACGAACACGTACGCGCGCGCCAGCCACTGCGTCGCGGTCTTGTACTTCTGCATCAACATGGCCGCCCGCACCTGCGGCCACATCACTCCGCCCGCGAAGAAGATCAACACACAAACGAGCTGCAGCCACGCGGGAGGATTTAGCTCTTTCAGATAGACCGTGCGGAGCTCGGCGATGACCGATTCAATGCGACCGATCGTCGTGGTCGCGGATGTAACGGTCATCCGCGCGAGCCGGAGCTGCAGCACCGCGAACACGCCGGCCGCAATCGCAAACGGGATGGTCAGCTCGAGGAGACCGCGCACGAACAGGACGGCGCGCTGCGGTGTACAGTTCGCAGCCCGCGCCGAGCGACGCACGTAGCGAAGCAGAACCAGCGACATGACCACGGCGACGACAAATGCGACGTTGATGAACATGGCCAATTCCTCTCGATGTTAATGAGAGACATCGCTGCGCGTTTTCTGCGAGGAACCATTCTTGCTCGATCCCAGCGGCGATGATCGACAACCGCAAGACCTACGAAACGAGTTACGCGGTCCACCAGTTCGCGAAGCTCAACGATCTCCAGGCACCGGAGAAGACGATCTTCGAAATCGTCCAGCCCGCCCTCTCCCGCGCCCGCATGCTCGACCTCGGCGTCGGCGCAGGCAGGACCACGGTGCACTTCGCGCCGCGTGCGAAGGAGTACGTCGGCGCGGATTACTCGCAGGCGATGATCGATGCGTGCCGGGAGCGCTTCGCGGGCGATCCGTATCGTTTCGAGGTCGCCGACGCGCGACAGTTACCGTTCGAGGATCGCTCGTTCGACATCGTGCTGTTCAGCTACAACGGCATCGACTACGTGCCGCACGAGGACCGTCAGCGTGTGCTGAGGGAGGTGCATCGCGTGCTGCGCGACGGCGGCACGTTCGCGTTCTCGACGCACAACCTCGACAACGCGCCGGCGCTGCTCTCGATGCGGCCGTCGATTCATCCACGGGCGATGCTGCGGCAGTGGAAGCTGCGCCTCGCCAATCCGCCGCTGCGCGAGATTGCCTCGCGCGACTGGATCGTGCTCCACGACGGCGCGCTCGATGCGGGCGGCGGGTTGGAGACGTACTACGTGCGCCGCGAGGAGCAACTGCGGCAACTCGCGGCGGCGGGGTTCATCGACGTGCAGGTGTTTCAACTCGATGGTGCGACGGCGCGCGAAGGTGCGACGGACCCGTGGCTGTATTACTTGTGCAAATCTGGCCTCACTTCCTCACCGCGCGTTGCCGTCCCAGCGGCATCACCTCCGCGATGAACGCGGGTGCGAGTTGCCACGTGGTCGTGTTGCCGTGCGTGTCGGTGAGATTCAACGCGATCTCGTATTCGCCCGCGCCGAGCTGCAATGCGTTGCGCAAATCGACGCGATAGACAAGGCCGAGCTCGGGGTCCTCGTCGCCGGTCGCGACCGGCGTGAGTTGCACCCATGTCGTACGACCGCGTTGCCGCACGAACGCAGACACCTGTTGCACCGGCGCGGAGAACACGAGCGCCCCGTTGCCATTGACCGGTAGCCGCGTCGCGTGACGTCCGGCGCCGTCGAGAACGGCGAGTGACGTGACCGCAGCCAGCGTCGTCGCGCCGCTGTTCGTGTCGAAGTGCGCGGTCAGTAGCGCCTCGCCCATCCGATCTTCGAACGCGAACGCGCCGACTTTCAACTCCGCGCGGAAGCGTCCCTTCGTGGCCAGCGGCACGAAAAACGTCGACAACGCGACGGAGGCGGAGCCGACCTCCGCGTTCGATTCGTCGAAGACCTTGATCTTCGTCGTGAGCGTGTCCTTGCGCCGGCGGTCGCCGCGCGCGCCGTAGATCTCGACGTCGCCGAACAGGCCCGAGTCGGTGATCTGCAACGCGCCGGGCATGTGCACGGCCGTGCCGCCGAAGACGAATGACTCGCCGGCGATCGCGTGAATCGGGAGCGGCTTTTCGTCGAAGCCGCGCATGGAGAAGAAGCCGTGCTCGCCGCGGCGGATCACCGGCGTGTGGAACATTGCGGGGAACGCCGCATCGCCCGCCGTGAACATCGAGAGCTGCACACCGCTGGCGAAGTCCTCGTGCTTTTCAGGCGTGAAGTACAGCGTCCCTTTCCAGCTCGCCGCGTTCGGCGTGAAACGCAGCGACGGCGGCATCGGACCGAATTCGCCCGAGCGGCGCGGCCAGTCGCGCGGCATGATGCCGACCTCGCGGCGGGCGACGTTCGGCGGAAAGCGCATCTCGATTTGCTGCGATGCGTAATCCCCGGGAGTTACCTGCAAGACGCGATCTTCCGTGACGCCGCGAAGCGGCTCGTATTGCGCGACATAGACGCGCGCGGCCTCGACATCGACGAACGATTCGGTGGCGAGCAGCGCATAGCGATCGCCGAACGTCGACGCGTGCAGCGTGCGCCCTGCCAACGGCGGCAGCGGCAGTGAAAATTCGTCCGGCATGACCATGCGCACGAGCGATGAGCGCAACGTCGTCACGCCATCTCCATCGGGAAACGGCGTGCCACTCGCGTCGGATCCAGCCAGGCGGATCTCGTGCGGCGCATGAGCGGCGGTCGCGCCGATGACGACTTCGCCTTCGACGCGTTGCTCTTCCGCGACGACGACACGCGCCCCCGATGCATCCTGCGCCACGATCACGAAATCGAAGAGCGCCGGCTCGAGCAGCAGTTCATAGCTGCCGTTGCCGAGGCTTGCGGGGGATGCGGCTTTGGGGGCATCGCTGCGCCACATCATTTGCGAGATCGCGCCATCGGCGACGATCGTGGCGCGACCGGCGCGGAGAAACGCCCATGGCAATCGGATCGCCTCGCCATTCGATGTGAGAGACAGCACGCCGCTGAATGCGAACGATCTCGTTTGCGGCTTCCCGAGCTTCGCGTGGTCGACCGCGATCGTAACGTCGAGCTCCGCGGTCTGGCCGGCGGCGAGCGTGACTTGATTCGGCGTCACGTTCAGTGCGATCGCCGCGCTTGCACCGGTGATGGTCGCGTGGATCGTGCGCAACGCGAGGCTGTCGTTGCGAATCGTGATGCGCTTCGACGACGACCACGTGGCGGTGTTCGCGCCATCGAGACCGAAGTTGAGATGTGTATCCAGCGCGACGATTTGATTCACCCGCGCGCGGGTGAGATCGGCGATGCCCGTGCCCTGCGTCATCACCTCTTCTTCCGCGATCGCGCGCGCGGTCGTCACGAGCGCGGCCTTCACTCGCTCCGGCGTCCAGTCGGGATGTTCTTCGAGCAGCAACGCCGCGAGGCCGGACACGTGCGGCGCCGCCATCGACGTTCCGCTGAGCACGATGTAGCCGTGTTCGAGTCCGGTGGAGAGAATGTCGCGGCCGGGCGCCAGCAGGTCCGGTTTGATCGCGCCGCTGACCGTCGCCGGACCGCGCGAGCTGAAGTACGCGACGGTCTCCGCGCCTTCTTCAATGGTCGATGCGCCGACCGTGATCGCGTTCGCCGCGCCCGCGGGACTGCCGATGCGATGGAACGCCTCATCGTTGCCGGCGGCGACACACACGACCATGCCCGCCGCGACGGCGGCGTTGACGGCGCGCGCGACGGGATCGTCGGGACGGCCGCTGCTGCCGAGGCTCAGGTTGGCGACGTCGGCGCCGGCGTCGAGCGCGTGCTCGAGTGCCGCGATGATGTCGGAAGAACTGCCTTTGCCGTCGGCGCCGAGGACTTTGTACGCGAGCAGACGGACGTTCGGTGCGACGCCGGTCATCTCGGCGCTCTGCGCGGCGATGATGCCGGCGACGTGCGTGCCGTGGCGGTGATCGTCCATCGGATCGGCGTCATCGTTGTAAAAGTCGTAGCCGCCGATGACTTTGCCGGCGAGCGCGGGGTGGGTGCCGTCGATGCCGGTGTCGATGACCGCGACCAGAATGCCGAGTGACCCCTCATCCACCTTCGGCACCTTCTCCCCTCGCGGAGCGGAAAAGGCTACTCCTTGAGTAGCCCTCGCCCCGCTTGCGGGGAGAGGGTGGCCGAAGGCCGGGTGAGGGGCAAAGGCGATCACTTCGTTGTCGGGATAAACCGCGGCGACATTTGGCAATCGCGCCAACGCATCGAGCGACTGCCCTTCGCGCAATTCGACGGCAGCGCCGTTGAACGTACGCGAAAACTCATGGCGCACGTTCGCGACTTCGGCGGCTTCGACGCGGAATCGTTTGGCACGCGTCGCCGGCTGCGCGGCGGTGAACTCGACGATGTACTTGCGCGGCTCGGCGCCGAGCGTTACGGCGAACAGAAGGACGATCAGCAGACGTTTCATCACGCGCTGCGAAAGATAAACGGGACTGCTTTCCAAGTGCTTACAGGGCACCAATCTGTAACCCGGCTGGCGCGAAAGCGTTCGGTATCATCTCGCGCCATGCGTCGAATCGTCGTGGCCCTCCTCGTTCTCCTTGCGGCAACTCTGTCCGGGCAAACGCCCACACCGGCCGCGGATGACATCATCGCGCGTTACATCGCCACCATCGGCGGCATGGAGCGCATCAACGCCGTGCACTCGCTGCGGCGCAGCGGGCGTTACATCGGCGGCGGCGGCTTCGAAGCCACGTACGTCGAGGAGAACAAACGCCCCTCGTTCGTGCGGCAGGAGTTCTCGCTGCAGGGCATGACCGGCATCACCGCGTACGACGGCAAGACCGGCTGGAAGATCGAGCCGTGGCAAGGGAAGAAAGATCCGGAGCCGCTCGGCGAAGAGGAGCTCAAGGGCATCCTCGAGGACTCGGACTTCGACGGCCCGCTCGTCAACTACCGCGCCAAACGCAACAAGGTCGAATACCTCGGTACCGAGCCCGTCGAAGGCACCGACGCGTGGAAGCTGAAGGTCACCGCGCCGAACGGCGACGTGCGCATCTACTACATGGATACCGACTACGCCGTCCCCATCAAGATGGAGACGAAGCGGATGATCCGCGGCGCGGAGCGCGAGTACGAGACCACGTTCGGCGACTACAAAGAAGCAGGCGGCTGGTATCTGCCGCACTCGATCTCCTTCGGTGCGAAAGGCAGCAATGCGCGCGCGACCATCGCGTACGACACGATCGTCGCCAATGTCGAGCTGCCGAACTCCAGGTTCGTGAAGCCGGGCGAGGTTGTGCCGGCGGAAACTGGAGGAGCGGGCTCTCAGCCCGCTGAGGTCCCCCGACGGGCTGAGAGCCCGTCGCTCCAGATGGTTGAGAGCAGGGGCCCGGTCAAGGTCGATTCGGAAACGATTTCCGGGCTTGGTGCGCGCAACATCGGCTCGGCCGCGATGAGCGGCCGCATCGCCGCGCTCGACGCGGTCAGGGAAGGGCAACGCCTCACCATTTACATCGGCTCCGCGAGCGGCGGCATCTGGAAGTCGGTCAACGGCGGCACGACCTTCAAACCGGTCTTCGACAAGCAGAACGTACAGTCGATCGGCGCCATCACCATCGATCCGAAGAATCCGAAGATCGTGTGGGCCGGCACCGGTGAGCCGTGGACGCGCAACAGCGTCTCCATCGGCGACGGCGTCTACAAGTCGACGGACGGCGGCGAGAACTGGACGAACGCCGGCCTGAAAGAGTCCGAGCGCATCACGAAGATCGTCGTCGACCCGAACGACGGCAACACGGTCTACGTCTGCGTGCCCGGAAAACTGTGGAGCGACAGCGACGAGCGCGGCGTCTACAAGACCACCGACGGCGGCAAGTCGTGGACGAAGATCCTCAAAGGCGCGAATGCATCCACCGGCTGCTCGATGATGTCGATGGACAGCAAAAACTCGAAAACGCTGTACGCGGGCATGTGGGACTTCCGCCGCAAGGGATGGACGTTCCGCTCCGGCGGCGACGGTCCGAACGCGCCGAGCGGCAGTGGCCTCTTCAAGTCGATCGACGGCGGAGCGACATGGAACGAGCTCGATGCGAAATCGGCGAGCGGCCTGCCGACGAAGCCGTGGGGACGCGTCGCCGTCACCGCCGCACCATCGAATCCGAACGTCGTCTACGCGCTCATCGAAGCGGAGCCGCCGAAGAACGGTCTCTATCGCTCCGACGACGGCGGCAAGACCTGGAAGGCAGGCGATCGCAGTCAGAACATGGTGTGGCGCCCGTTCTACTTCGCCCACCTCATCGTCGATCCCAAAGACGAGAACAAGCTCTACAAGCCCGACCTCGGCCTCATCGTCAGCACCGACGGCGGCAAGAGCTTCAGCAACGCCACCGGCGGAACGCACGGCGACTTTCACGATCTCTGGATCAATCCTGAGAACACGGATCACATCATCGCGGGCGATGACGGCGGCGTCTGGTATTCGTACGACGGCGCGAACCGCTGGTGGAAAGCGGAGAACCTGCCGCTCTCGCAGTTTTACCACGTGAGCGTCGACAACGACCGCCCCTACCGCGTGTACGGCGGACTGCAGGACAACAGCTCGTGGGTCGGCCTCTCCGAGTATCCCGGCGGCATCACCAACGCGCAGTGGGAGAACATGTACGGCGGCGACGGCTTCTGGATGTTCGCCGATCCCTCCGATCCCGATTACATCTACGCCGAGTACCAGGGTGGCGCCATCGGCCGCATCCATCGCAAGACGCACGAGACGCGCAACATTCAGCCGCTGCCCGGCTACAAGGAAGGGAAGCTCCGCTTCAACTGGAACACGCCCATCCATCTCAGCCCCACGCAGACCGGCACGATCTACGTCGGCGCGCAGTACCTGTTCCGCTCGAAGGATCACGGTCAGACGTGGGACCGCATCTCGCCCGATCTCTCCACGAACGATCCGAAGAAGCAGCAGCAGGAGCTGTCCGGCGGCGTGACCGTTGACAACTCCGCCGCGGAGATGCACACCACGATCTATGCGATCGCCGAGTCGCCGAAGAACGCGAACGTGATCTGGGCCGGCACCGACGACGGCAACGTGCAACTCACGCGCGACGGCGGCAAGACGTGGACGAACGTCACGCCGAACGTTCCCGGTCTGCCGAAGTTCGCGTGGGTCTCGTATCTCGATGCGGGACATTTCGACGAAGGCACGGTCTACGCGACGTTCGACCTGCACACGTTCGGCGACATGCGCCCGTACGCGTACAAGACCACCGACTTCGGCAGGACGTGGACGTCATTGATCGACACAAACGCGCCGGTGCAGGGTTACGCGCACGTGATCCGCGAAGACCTCGTCAATCGCGATCTCCTCTTCCTCGGCACCGAGCTCGGTCTGTGGATCTCGCTCGACGGCGGCGCGCAGTGGGCGCAGTACAAAGGCGGCGACCTGCCGAACGTCGCCGTGCGCGATCTGGTCGTGCATCCGCGCGATCACGATCTCGTCATCGCCACGCACGGCCGCGGGATCTGGATCATCGACGACATCACGCCGCTGCGCGCGCTGACCGCCGACGCGCTCGCGAAAGATCTGTTGTTCGTCGGCAGCAACTTGAAGGAACAGAAGATCTCCGCGTTCGGCGGCTGGGTCAATGGCGACGCGGCCTTCGTCGGACCGAACGAAGGCGGCGACGCGGTCATCACCTACTATCAGAAGAAGCGGCACATCTTCGGCGATCTCGCCATCGAGGTCTTCGGCCCCGACGGCAACTCCCTCGGCACCATCCCCAGCGGCAAGCGCCGCGGCCTCAATCGCGTGAGCTGGCCGATGCGCCTCAAGGCGCCGCGCGTGCCGCCGGCCGCGTCGTACGCATACGGCGCCGGCGTCGGACCGCGCGTGGTGCCCGGCACGTACACCGTGAAGATGACCAAGGACAAAAACGTGTACGACACGAAGCTCGAGCTCGTGCCCGATTCGCGTTCGACGCATACGGCCGACGATCGGCGCGAACAGTTCGCACTGGCGATGAAACTGCACGAACAGCTCGGCGCGATGACCACCGCGGTCGAGCGCATCAATAGCACGCGCGCGCAACTCGAAGAGCGCGCATCGAAACTCCCCGCGAACGATGCGCTGTCGAAGAAGCTGCGCGCGGCCTCGTCGCAGGTCGACGCGATCCGCATGCGCCTCGTGGCCACGAAAGAAGGCGGCATGATCACCGGCGAGGAGCGCCTGCGCGAGCACCTCGCGAACCTGTATGGCGAGATCGCCGGCTACGAAGGCCGCCCCACCAAGACGCAGACAGAGCGCGCGGATGCGCTGGCGCGTGAGCTCGCGGACGTGGTCCGGGACTTCGACGCCTGGACGAAGAAGGAGCTGCCGGCATTGGGGCTCACGCCGTGAGCACGAATTGAAAATTGAAAATTGAAAATTGAAAAACCGGACGACTACAGGCGATCCTTCGTCTCGCGGAAGCCGGTCGTTCGAATTCGCGCGTCCGTTTTTTCAATTTTCAATTTTCAATTTTCAATTCACTCACGCCCCACCAGCATCTTCCTCAAAAACGCGGACAGATCCTCCAGCCTCCCTTTGTCGATCACCGGCAGTTTGGTGAATACCGGCGCGAGTGTGGCGAAGCCGGTCACGACCACTGCCTTCGCGGCGAGGCGCGGGTCCTGTTCGACTTCGGCGATGAGTGGCAGGCCTTCCTGCCGCGGCAGTTGCAGGTCGAGGAGGATCAGGTCGAATTCGTGATCGTGCAGCGCGGCGCGAGCGTCATCGGCATTCGAAACGGCCACGGCTTCCGCACCGCAGGAACCGCAGAGGCGCTCGAGGATGAGCAGGATATCGGGGTCGTCATCGACGACGAGCACGCGGGGCATCGACGCCGTGTCCTGCAAACACGCGGCCTCCGTGTTCGTGAGAGAAAACGCTGCAGCGCTCGCCTCAAAGCGGCGACATGTGCCCGGATTCCGGACATGTCCTTGCAGGACTCTCTCGCATGAATCGTCTGCTGTTGCTCCCGCTGCTCCTCGCCTGCTTCGCCTGTCGTGAACAACATCCGGTAGAAACACCGCAACCGGCACCACAACCGGCGCCGCCAACGGCGACGCAACCGGCGCCAGCCCCAGCGCCGGCGCCGATACCGCAAGCGCCCAAGGTCAACGGCCCGAAGCTCACGCCGGTCGACGAAGCGGCGAGCGATCCGTCGTTCGTTGCCTATCGCAACGAGCTCCTGGGCGCGGTTCGGCGTCGCGATGCGGACGCCGTCGTCGCGCTAGCCGATCCGAACATCCGCACCTCATTCGGAGGCACCGGCGGCGCGGATGACTTCCGCCGCAAGCTCGGCGAGCCCGGTCGTTGGGAAGACCTCGAACGACTCCTGACGCTGGGCGGCTCGTTCCGCGGCGAAGGGGAATCGCGCTCGTTCTGGGCGCCATACGTCTACAGCGCCTGGCCCGACTCGCACGATGCGTTCGAGCAGCTCGCCATCACCGGCGAACACGTTCCGCTGCGCGAATCGAGCGAGCCGGGCTCGCGCATCATCGCCACGCTTTCATACGACATCGTCGAGCGCACCGATCAAGCGAATCGCATTCGCACGGCGGACGGCAAGACCGGCTACGTCGATCCGCAACACGTGCGCAGTCCTGTCGGCTATCGCGCCGGCTTCATGAAGACGAACGGGCAATGGCGCATGAACGCACTCGTTGCAGGCGACTGATGCTACCGGCACCGCTCGCCGGTCAGACAGGCGCGCCGTTTGAAACAGCATTCGTTCATGGCGCGTACGGCAGCCGCGGAAGTGGCCACCACCATCGAGCAGGGCTCGGTGACGATCCTCTACCGGCCCCGTGTCGAAGAACAGAATCCTGGCGACCTCGGCGATGTGCAGCGTCTCCTGATTCTGCTGAGTCCGGATGGCGGTACGTTCGAGCGCCTGATCGCGGTCGGACGCAAGCGCGTGCCGCGCTCGGCGCGACGCGACCGCTTCTGGGGCTTCGTCGATCTCGTCCTCACGCCGTACGACATGAATGCCGCACTCGACGCGCAGGTGTACGGCACGAAGACCCGCGGCCTCCGCCATCTCCCCGCGGCGCGTGCGTTCGCGTCAGGCTCGTACGAAATCGCCACGCACCGCGATCACGCGCATCTGCGCTGGCACGTGCAACGGATCACGGACACGGATCCGATCGCGTTCGAGGTCGACGTCGAGAACGATGCCGACTACATCGTCACGATCGCGAATCCCGATCCGAGCGCGTGGGGTCTCGAGGAGCCGCCCGATTTGCAGGCGGCACTCTTCGACGATCTCGAGCTGCACGTCACCATCCCCTCACCCTTCCCACCCGCGCTCCAACGGCGCTTCGGCGACAGGCGCTTCACGCACCTCGACACGCCGGAGTGGCTCGATCATCCGGGAGCGGAGCTCGTCTTCGTCGGCACAGGAGACTGATGGCCAACCGCGGACGCCCTCGCCGTGCCGGAGCGGATGAAGAAATCCTTCGCGCCGCGCGCGAGTTGCTGGAACAAGGCGGTTACGGCGCGTTCAACGTCGACATCGTCGCGGAACGCAGCCGCGTCGCAAAGACCACCATCTATCGACGGTGGGCGACCAAAGGCGCGCTCGCAGCGGCAGCGATGGAGAACACACCCACGGCGACGGAGCCGGAGGCGATCCTCGAAGAAACCGCATCGCTGCTGTCGATTCTCACCAGTCCCGACGCCGACGCGATCGACGTGATGCGCGCGGTGCTCACCCCTCGCCGCGAACGGTTGCGCGCCGCTCTCGCCCCTCGCCCCGATGCTCACGACCTCGCCGACATGCTGCTCGGCGCGCTGCTCACCCGATTGATCCTCGAAGACAAACCGGCCATCCCGTCGATTCCGTTCTAGAATCCACTCCCTCAAACAGAACGACCTGTTCCTCGGGGTTTTTCTGGCCTCCGAGGAACCCAGACACCCACGGGAGGCAAAGATGCAAAGGACCCATCGGTACGCGGTCTTCGTGTTCCTTCTCCTCGGATCCCTATCCCTCCTCGCACAGGCAACCACAGGCACACTCGTCGGCACTGTCACTACATCGGACGGCACCGTATTGCCCGGGGCCACTGTCACCATCTCTTCTCCCGCGCTGCAGGGAACTCGCACGGCAGTCACCGGCGACGCGGGCGGCTATCACTTCCCATCGCTTCCACCGGGTCAGTACAACGTGAACTTCGAGCTCGAGGGGATGCAGCGCGTCAACAAGCGCATCACCGTTACGCTCGCGCAGACCAGCCGCGCCGACGCCGAGCTTGCCGTCGCCGCGATGTCGGAAGACATCACCGTCACCGCTACAACGCTGGCGGTCGTCGAGACGACCGAGGTGTCGGCGAACTTCAACGTGGAACAGGTGCGTGAGCTGCCGATGGGACGCGACATCCGGTCGACGGTGCTGATCGCGCCCGGCGTGACGGAAGGCGCGGTCAACAACCAGATCACGATCTCGGGTGCGATGTCGTTCGACAACCTCTTCCTCGTGAACGGCGTGGTGGTGAACGAGAACCTGCGCGGACAACCGCATGACCTCTTCATCGAAGACGCGATCCAGGAGACGACCATCCTCACCGGCGGCGTCTCGGCCGAGTTCGGACGTTTCACCGGCGGCGTCGTGTCGACGTTGACGAAGTCCGGCGGCAACGAATTCTCCGGATCGCTTCGCGACACGCTTTCGAATCCGAACTGGACAGAGAAAACCGACTACGCGCTCCAGGTCGATCCGATCGATGAGCTCAACGAGACGTACGAAGCGACCTTCGGCGGACGCATCATCCGCGACGCGATCTGGTTCTTCACCGCGGGACGCTGGGAAGACCGCCAGACCTCGCAGCAGTTGCGCTTCACCGAGATCCCGTACGTCGAGACGCGCGAAGATCGCCGCTGGGAAGGGAAGTTCACCGGCCAGCTCGCGCAGAAGCACACGCTGGTGGGCTCGTATCTCGCGAGCGATAACCATCGCGACAACATCATTACGTTCCCTCCCGTCGTCGACCTGCGCAGTCTCGCGTCGCGCGATCAACCAAAGACGCTGTTCGGCGTGAACTACACCGGCGTGCTGACGAACAACCTCCTCTTCGAAGCGCAGTTCAGCAGGATGGACGACGACCTCACGCGCGGCGCCGAAACGCGCGATCCGATCCAGGGCACGCTGCTGCGCGATGCGACCACAGGCAACCGCATGTGGTCGCCGTCCGGCTGCGGTGCGGTGTGCGGCGTGAAGCAGCACGACAACAAGTCGTGGCTCGGTAAGGCCTCGTACTTCCTGAGCACGAAATCGCTCGGCAATCACAGCGTCGGCGCAGGCTATGAAGAGTTTCACCAGTTGCGCGCCGACAACAACTTCCAGTCGGGCAGCGACTTCTGGATTCACGGCCACATCATTCAGGACCCGAACGACAAGACGAAGCTCTACTTCGGCATCGATCAGTCGGACGGCGCGATCGAATGGGATCCGGTGCCGGCGCTTTCGAAGACCTCCGACTTCGCGGTCCGCTCGATGTTCATCAACGACAAGTGGGAGCTCGGCCAGCACTGGTCGTTCAACGTCGGCGCGCGCTACGACAAGTCGTTCGGAAAAAATCAGGCCGGTGTCACGACCGTCGATGACAGCGCGATCAGTCCCCGCCTCGCGGCCACGTTCGACGTGGGCGGCAACGGCCGTCATCGTTTCAGCGCGACGTATGGCCGTTATGTCGCGAAGGTCGAGCAGGGTCCGGCCGATCTCACCGCGCCGGCCGGCCGCTACTCGTACTACTTGTTCGACTATCCGGGAGAGCCGATCAACCCGATCGGTACGCCGATCAATCAGTTGATTCCGACCGAGCAGGTCATCGCCATGATCTTCGCGGCGTTCAACGCCGCGGGCGGCACGAACAACCGCGACCTGCTCAGCGACATCAGCATCCCCGGCGCGACCAGCCGCTTCGACGAGTCGCTCAACTCGCCGTACATGGACGAGATGAGCTTCGGCTACGCGATGACGTTCGGCGATCGCGGTTACGTGCGCGCGGATTACATCGATCGCACGTGGGACGCGTTCTATTCGATCCGCAGGACGCTCGACACCGGCAAGGCGCTGGATCCCACCGGCTCGTTCGTCGATCAGGGCGTCATCGAGAACAGCCGCGGTGGTCTCAGCCGCGACTACCAGGCCGTGCAACTGCAGGGAAGCTGGCGGCCGATGCAACGCCTCAGCGTCGGCGGCAACTACACATGGTCGAAACTGCGCGGCAATGTCGAAGGTGAATCATCCGGCGGCGCGACGATCCTCACTGAAAATCCCGATCGCCCGCAGTACACGGGATTCGACGCCTTCAACCCCGTCGGCGCCCTCCTCCCCGACATGCGCCATCGCGCGAACATCTGGGTCGGCCTCGACATCCCGACCGGCTTCGGCGACTTCAACCTGTCGCTGCTCGAGCGTTATCACTCCGCGCTTTCGTACTCCGCGCGCGGCACGATCGATGTACGCGCCGGCGGCGCGCCGCCCGCGCGCCCCGCGAACGGCGTGGTCAATCCCGGCTACGTGACGGTGCCGTCGAATGTCGGCTACACGTTCGGTGAGCGCGGCGAATATCGCGTGGACGACATCTCGTCGACCGACTTCGCGATCAACTACGTGCTGCCGTTCGGCGGACGCTATCGCGTGTTCCTCGAGACCGACATCTTCAACATCTTCAACGAGCAGGGCATCGAGGATCCGGACTTCGTCGACAAGACCGTGCAGACGCACCGGCAGACCACGACGCGCTGCAACAACAACACTCGCTGCCAGCCATTCAACCCGAACGCGGGCGACGAGCCGGTGGAAGGCGTGCACTGGGTGAAAGGCGCGGTCTTCGGCGAGCCGATCTCCGCGGAGGCGTACCAGTTGCCGCGGACGTACCGCTTCTCGCTGGGACTGCGTTTCTGATGCTTCAGGAGTGCGGCGGCTGCAGCCGCCGCACTCCATGCCATCTGGAACGGCGGCTCTCAGCCCGTCGAAGCGTTCCTCAGCGGGCTGAGAGCCCGCTCCTCCAGCCTTTTCCGGCACACGGCGAGCCGGGATGCAGCTCGAAGTCGCGCTTGTCTTTCCCACCCGCGCGCACGAACTTCGGATCGTCGAACACATCACCGGCGCCGCGCTTGTACGTGCGCTCGTCGCCGCCCCACCAGCAGTTGCCGCGATACGCAACGTCCGCATCCGGCGCGTAGACGCTGCCGGCGAAGATGTTGTTCTCGATGGTCGTGCTGTCGTGTTTCTCCGATTCGAGATACAGCACGCGATCGGTCGTGCCGTAGAACGTGTTGTGTGCGATCACGGCCCGATGGAGGCCGCCGCCGACCTGGTAGTCGCCGTAGCCGAATCCGTACTTGCCGCCGATGGCGAGGTTGTTCGTGACGGTGATGTCGCGCAGCGGGTTCTGTTCTTCGTAACGTTCGTTTGCGGAGAAGATCGACGGCGCGGGATGGCCGAGGCGGTAATAGCGTTTCGGGTCTTTGGCCCAGCCGGCGACGATGACGTTGTCGTCGACGCGCGTGTTCGTGGCGTTGTCGAGATAGATGTTCGCGCTGAAGTTGTCCCACACCGTGTTGCGCGCGATGGTCACGTCATCGCTGACGACAGCGTCGATGCCTTCGCCGAAGTTCTCGTAGACATCGTTGTCGATGATGTCCACCGAGGCCGCGCGATACGTGCCGATGCCCTGCATCCATTGCCGCGCGCGGCCGTTCGCGTTCTGCTGCACGTTGTGATGGACCTTGTTGCTCTCGATGACGACGTTGCGCGAGGTGCCGCGCGGCTTGTCGCTGTCCGACACGACGTGGATGCCGAAGCGGAAGTGATGGTGGATGTCGTTGCCGCGCACTTTGATGTCCTGCACGTCGTACAGGAGCACGCCGCTTTTCGGCCCGTTGCGCACTTCGAAGCCGTCGAAGCGGATCCATGACGAGAGCGAGAAGATCACCAGCCCGTTCGCGGTCGTGCCTTTGCCGTCGATGACCGGCTTCTCGCCGGGGTACGCACGGATGCGGATCGGCGCGCCTTCGGTTCCATGCAGATCGACGACGCGCACGCTCTCGCGGTAGACGCCGCCGCGCACCTGCAGTTCATCGCCCGCTTTCAATACCGACACGCCGTGCGTGATGGTCTGAAACGGGCGGTCTTTCGTGCCGGGATGGTGATCGTTGCCGCCGGGCGCGACGAAATAGGTAGCGGCCAGAACAAGGCCAAGGAGCGGGTTCACGTGTCAGGCGAATTGCACGCCCCCTGCCGAATGTGACCCCTCACCCGGCCTTCGGCCGCAAGCGGGGCGAGGGCCACATCCGCACGCGCCCTGTGTAGCCTTCTCCCTTCGGCGAGGGGAGAAAGTGGCCGAAGGGCGGATGAGGGGTCTCTTCGCCCCTCAGCGAACCGCGGCTCGTGTCTTTTCTGCCAACTCGTGCGCGCCGCGATGCGGGTTGGCCCGCACCATCCCGGTCAGTACCTTCTCGCCTTCCGCGGTGCGGCCGAGGATGAACTCGATGATGGCCAGGTTCGACCATGACTGCAGATGATGCGGGAAGCGCGCGATCTCGCGGCGATACGCCGCGGCGGCTTCATCCGGACGATCGGTGCGCGCGTAGACGTCGGCGCGGGCGTGCTCGATCCCCTGCTGCGCGATGCCGAGCTCCTTCGCGCGCTGCTCCACGGTGTCCAGAGTTGCCAGCGCCGCGTCGTACTGTCCGGACGTCCGCTGCAGGTCCGCGAGCAGGAGCAGTGCGGCCGGTTGCCGCTCGCTCGCCTCGATCGCCGCACGCACGTGATGTTCCGCCTCCGCGAATCGCTGGTCGTCGATCGCTACACGCGCGAGCACCTGATGCGCTTCGAGCGGTTGCGCGGACAACGCGAGCTCCGCGTGTTGTTCGGCTTCGCGCGGATGTCCCGCCTTCGCATGTGCGACCGCGATCGCCAGCGCGAGATCGGGCGAGAAGCGCTCGGCCCGCTTCATCGCCGCTTCGTACACCGTGATCGCTTCAGCCGCGCGACCGGAATCGAGGAGCACTTCACCGAGCCGCGTCGCGACATCCATCGACGGATTCTTTTCGAGCAGCGCGCGCAACGCATCGATCGCTTCATCGTTGCGCCGCTGTGCCGCGAGCTGGAACGCGCTCTTGATCTCGCGCAGAGAGCCGATCTGATCGCGCGGGTTCGGCAGCGGGCCGCTGCGCTCCTGGGGAGTGCCGATATAGCCGAGCGCTGCGAGCTTCTTCGCTTCTTCAGGATCGATGCGCTGCAGGGTCTCGACCGGCGCCGGGATCGCGGCCAGCTCGCGGCGCATGGCCGCGGCGACGCGGCGTTCGGTGGCAATGAGATTGTTCCGTTCCGCCGCGTCGACTGAGAGGTCGTACAGCTCGGGGCTGGAGCTCTCGATGTAGTGGTAGCGCCCGTCGAAGAGCGAACGGAGCTCGCTCCACCCGAGGTGAATACGCGGATACAACGTCTCGGAATAGATGGCCATCTGGAGCGACGGGCTCTCGGCCCGTCGAACCCCCGCGTGGGCCAGCAGCTCATGAAAGAGATCGCGCAACGCGAACGGCTCAGCGATCGAAGCGCCCGCGTTCTTCGACTCCGGCAGCTTGATCACGAGCGGCACTTGCAACACCTCGCGATACAGCAGGATCCCGTGTTGATCCTCGCCATGTTCCCAGAGTGCCTCGCCGTGATCGGAAGTGAAGACGATCACCGCGTCGTCGTAGATGTTGTTCGCTTTCAGCGTGGCGATGAGCTGGCCGAGGATGGCGTCGGACTTGGCGATCTCGCCGTCGTAGGACGGCTCGTACGGCGCGTGCGGTTCGTAGAGGTGCAGAAACAAAAAGAACGGCTCCTGCGCATTCGCCGTGATGAAGCTCTGCGCCTGCTTGACGGTGTCGAAGCCGGAGCGCTGGTTCTCGGCGGTGGCCGCGCCGATCGTGACCGGCACCGTGTCGTCATACACATCGAAGCCGTCGGCGATCCCGGTCTCGGAGCGCAGCACGTACGACGAAACCGCGGCGCCGGTGCGATAGCCCTGCGCCCGCAACGTCTTCGCGAGCGTCCTGAACTTCGCGCCATCGAAGCGATAGCCGATGTTGTTGCGCACGCCGTGCTCCGTCGGCAGCAGTCCCGTGAACATCGACAGATGCGAAGGCAACGTCAGCGGACAGTGACTCCAGGCCTTCTCGTACAGCACCCCATCACGCCGCAACGCGTCGATGTTCGGCGTGGCGTTCTTCATGTAGCCGTAGATCGGAAGGCGGTCGGAGCGGAGCGTGTCGACGGAGATCAGGATGATGGAGGGCGGCGTGCTTTCCGGCTTCGCGCACCCGGCGAGAAGAACGAGCGTGGCGAGAAGACGGCGCATCGTCGTGAAGGATAGTCGCAGAGTCTCAGAGTCTCAGAGTCGCAGAGGGTCGGCTTCACGAGCAGCGCCCGAAGGATACCCTCTGCGACTCTCACCGCGTCGTCTTCTCAAACCGCATCACCGCCAGCGCGATGATCAGGAACGTGTACAGCGCGAGCAATCCCGTCGGCTGCCACAGTTCCGTGAGTGACGCGCCGCGCAAGACGATGCCGCGGATCACCTCAATGAAGTATTTCGCCGGAATCACGTTCGAGATCCAGCGGAAAATCAGCGGCATGCCGTCGATCGGGAACACGTAGCCGGACAGAAACACGAACGGCAGCAGGAAGAACATCGACATCTGCGTGGCCTGCATCTGCGTCTGCGCGATGGTCGAGATCAGCATGCCCAGGCCGAGGACGGCGGCCATGAAGAGGAAGCCGACCAGGTAGAGCTGCAGCACGGAGCCGGCGATCTCGATGCGGAAGAGAAAACGCATCAGCAGCATCGTCAACGTGAACTGGAAGTAACCGATGACGATGAACGGCAGGATCTTGCCGAGGATCAGCTCCCAGCGCGTGGCGGGCGTGACTTGCAGTTGCTCGAGCGTGCCGCGCTCGCGCTCGCGCACGATCGCGCTGGCGGTGAACTGAATGAGCGTGAACGTGAGGATGATCGCGATCAGGCCGGGGATGATGAATCGCGACGTGCGCAGGTCGGGGTTATACCAGGGACGCACGCGCACATCGAGCGGCAGTTGCCGGTGTGCCCACCCCGCGCGCTGCGCGAGCATGCGGATCGACGCGGTCTGCGCGATGCCGGCCATGATCGACATCGCCTGCGACGACGTGGTCGTGTCCGATGCGTTCACGATCAGGAACGCTTCCGACGGCCGCCCGCGATGGCGATTGCGCCCGAAGTCACGATCGATGGCCAGACCTACGGAGGCCTCGCCGCTGTCGATCTCGGTGCGGATCTCGTCGAGCGAATCGACGTATTTGACGACGTCGAAGTAGTCGGTGCCGGTCATGCGCGCCACGAGCTCGCGGCTCTCGTACGTGCGACTCTCGTCAAGGACGACCGTCTTCAGATGTTTCACGTCGTAGTTGATGGCGTAGCCGAAGACGAGCGTTTGCATCACCGGCACGAGCACGATCATGCGCAGCGTCATCCGGTCGCGCTTCAGTTGCAGGAACTCTTTCCAGGTCAGCGCGAGCAGGCGTTTCATGCGGTCACCGCTTCCTTTTCGGTTACGCGCTTGCGCGCGAGGGAGACGAATACGTCCTCGAGCGAGGGCTCGGCTTCGACGGGCTGAGAGCCCGCCGCTCCAGCGAGCAGCTCACGAACGCGCGTCGTGTGACCTGTACGCACGACGGCGCGCACGGTGAGGCCGTAGAGGTAGAGATCCTCGAGCGCGGGATGGCCCTGCAGTTCTTTCACGATCGCAAATGGATCCCACGCCGAGTGCCTCGGAGTACCTCGGAGTACCTCGGAGTACCTCGGGGGTATTACCCCGCCGAGGAACTCCGAGGTACCCGAGGAACTCGAGGTACTGACTTCCATGATCCGATCGCGCAGATCGCGTTTCAGTTCCGCCGGCGAGCCGTCCGCGATCAGCGCGCCATCGAGGATGAACGCGAGGCGATCGCACTGCTCGGCTTCATCCATGTAGTGCGTCGTGACGAGCACGGTCATGCCGCGATCCGCGGCCAGTTCATAGATCAGGTCCCAGAACAAGCGCCGTCCACGCGGATCGACGCCGCCGGTCGGCTCGTCGAGGAACAGGAGCTCCGGCTCGTGCAGCAACGCGGCCGCCAGCGCCACGCGCTGGCGCAAGCCTGTGGAGAGTCCTTCGGTGAGCTGATCGCGGATGTCCTCGAAGCGAAGGCGCTTCGCCAGGACGTCGATGCGCTCGGCGACGCGTTCGCGGTCGACGCCGTAGATCGCGCCGAAGAAGCGCAGGTTCTCTTCGACCGTAAGGTCGAGGTAAAGCGAGAACTTCTGGCTCATGTAGCCGAGGCGGGATTTCCAGCGCTCGGTGTCGCGCGTGACGTCGAGACTTTCAAAGCCGGTGATGCGGCCGGACGTCGGCGCGAGCAGGCCGACCAGCATGCGGATGGTCGTCGATTTGCCGGAGCCGTTGGGGCCGAGGAAGCCGAAGACTTTGCCGCGCGGCAGGTCGAAGGAGACGTTGTCGACCGCGGTGAACGTGCCGAAGCGGCGGGTGACGTTGCGCACTTCGATGAGCGCGCTCATGCTTCCCCCGCCAGCACAAATACGTCTTCGAGACTTGGCGCGAGCGCGCGCACGTCGTCGGTCGACACGACCTCGCGCAATGCATCGCGCACATCCTCCAGCAGCTCCGGACCAGTGCCGGCGGCCCCGCGTGCGTGCAGCATGGTGCCGAAGAGCGAGAGGTCGTCCACGGCCGGCATCGACGCGAGAATCGCGCGCACTTCCAGCCGATTCGAGGTGCGGATCTCCAGCAGCGGACGATCGTATGCCGCGAGAATCTGCGGCCGCGTGCCCACGCCCGCAACGCGGCCGCGATCGAGGAAGGCGATGCGCGTCGCGTACTCCGCCTCGTCCATGTACGGCGTCGAGACGACGATGGTCAGTCCGTCGTGATGCAGTTGATTGAGCAGCGCCCAGAACTCGCGGCGCGAGACCGGATCGACGCCCGTGGTCGGCTCGTCGAGCAGCAGCAGGCGCGGCTGCGTGAGCAGCGCCGCGACGAGCGCGAGCTTCTGCTTCATGCCGCCGGACAACGCACCCGCGAGGCGCTTGCCGAAGCGATCCATGCCGACGCGCGCGAGCAGATCCGTGCAGCGCGCGCTCGCCACGTCATTCGGCACGCCGTACAACTTTGCGCGCAGTTTCAGGTTTTCGTCGACAGAAAGATCTTCGTACATCGCAAAGCGCTGCGGCACGAATCCGAACGTGACCTCCCGATCGACCGTCACGCTGCCGGATGTCGGTTGCAGCAGTCCCGCGACGATGCGGAAGAACGTGGTCTTGCCCGCGCCGTCCGGACCGATGAGCCCGAACAGTTCGCCGTGGTCGATTCGCAACGAGACCGCATCGAGCGCGATTTTGCTGGCGAACTTGCGCGTGAGATTCCGGGCTTCGATCATGACGAGTACCTCGCAGTACCTCGGAGCTCCTCGGAATACCTCGGCGTCATTGGCGCTCCCCTCCGAGGAACCCCGAGGTACCCGAAGTGCTCCGAGGTACTCCGACCAACACGTCAGCGGGCTGCCCCGGCACCAAGGGCTCGCTCCAGCCGCGATCGAGATCGGCCTTCGCGCCGTACACGAGGTTCACCCGCTCGCTCTTCGTCTCCACCGCTTTCGGTGTGAACTCGGCATCGGGCGAGATCTCGGTAATGCGCGCGGCGAACTCGCGTCCGGGAAACGCGTCGACAGTCACGCGCGCGGGCATGCCCATCTTCACGCGGCCGAGTTTCGTCTCCGGGATGAAGGTGCGCACGTAGAGGCGATTCGCGAAAGCCATCGTGATCGCCGGCTGTCCCGCGCCCACCAGCTGTCCCGGCTCGGCGAGGCGATGGACGATCACGCCGTCCGCAGGTGCGCGGAGCTCGTTTTCCCGCGCGATGGTGACCGACTGTTTCAACACCGCCGCCGCCCGATCCGCCTCTGCTTCCGCGGCGGCCGTTTGTTTCACGCGCGCTCCTTCGCGCGCGACGTTCAATCGCGCCTGCGATGCCTGCAGCGCGGCTCGTGCGCGCTCGAGGTCAGTGCGCGCGCGATCGTAGTCGCGGCGCGTACCGACTTTGCGCTCCAGCAGAAAGCGTTGGCGCTCCGCTTCTTTCTCCGCCAGTGCCACGGCCGCGCGCCGATCGGTTACTTCCGCGGCGATGGCCGTGACTTCCGACGCGCGCGTGCCTGCTTCGAGATCTTCCGCGCGCGCCTGTGCGGCGCGCACGCCGGCCTGCTCCAGCTCGACGGCGATGGATGTTTCGCCGAGATTGAGACGCGCGAGGAGAGCGCCCGCTTTGACGCGATCGCCCTCGCGCACGAGCACTTCCACGACGCGGCCCGTGACCTTCGGGGCGAGATCGACCATCGGCGCCTCGATGCGTCCGTTGAGATGAATGACATTTTCGTCATCGCGCGTGTTGCGGCACGCGCAAAGAAGAAGCGAGAGAAGAAGGAGAATCCGTTTCATGGCAATACCTCGATGCCGCGCTCGTCGAGCAACGTTCCCGTCGCGCGCGCGAGCTCGGTTTCTGCTTTGCGCTGGTCAGTGATCGCGACCAGCTCGCCGAGCTGCGCCGCGGCGAGCTCGTTCTGTCGCGTGAGGATGAAAAACGTGTTCGACGTGCCCGCCTCGAAGCGATCGCGCTCGGCCTGCAGTTGCACCTCCGCCGCAGCCCGTGCGGCCTGCGCCGCTTCGATGCGCTGTTCGGCGCTCGCCAGCGCGGCGAGGGCATTGCGCACTTCAAGCGCGACGCGCTGCCGCGCGGCGTCGAGTGCGGCAATGGACTGGCGGCGCAACGCGCGCGCGATGACGACGTCTTGTTTGGCCGCGGTGTTGCCGATCGGAATGGCGACCGAGACGCCGAGCGTCGCCTCCGGATATTCGTGATCGAAGATGGTGACGTCGCGATGCGGCGGCAGCGCTCCGAATGGCGAAAACGCGTCGGGATTCTGCGTGCCGGCCAGGCCGCGGCTCTGATACGACGCGACCAGGTCGACCTGCAGCCGCACGCGATCGACCGCCGCGTCGATGTCGACGTCCTGACGTTCGAGTCGCGTCGCGAGCTCCTGCAATTCGGGACGGTTCCCGATCGCACGAGCAATCTGGAGCGACGGGCTCTCAGCCCGTCGGCTTTCACCACGACGGGCTGAGAGCCCGTCGTTCCAGATGAACTGCTGTTCCCAGATCGGGTCGTTCGCGTCGCGCGCGATGAGTGCGCGCAACGCGTTCTCGGCGCGCGTGAGGTTCTCGCGCGCCACCATCACCTCCCCCCGCCGCCGCTCCACCTCGGCCGTCGTCGATGCGACTTCCGATTCGGCCAGTGTCCCCGCTTCGATGCGCACGCGTGTGTCCTCACGCTGCTTATCGGCGACGGTCACGGCGGACTCGCGAATCTCGACGTCGCGGCGCGCGGCGACAGCCGTCCAATACGCGCGCTCGACGGCGGCGGTGACTTCGTTCGCGGTGCGGCGCAGCGATGAGAGGGCGCGGGTACGATCGGCGCGTGCGATGCGGATCGCGCGGCGCGCCGGATCCGTCCTGCGGTTCTGCACCAACGGCTGCCGCACTTCGGCACCGATGTTCGTCGACCACGACGGCGTGAGCAGCGCGAAGATGCTGTTCGTCTCGTCGCGGCTCACGCCCGAAAACACGGACAGCGTGCCGCCCGTCGGCAGCAACTGCACGACGGACGCGGACGTCTGCAGGCTGCGCATCGTGGGCGCGAGCTCGCCCTGCGGTGCGCCGGAGAGAACGGAGTTGATCGGATCGGTGCGCTTGCGCAGACGGGCGTCGCCGCGCAGCGCCGGCTCGTACGCAGCGTTCGCGCGCAGCACATTCGCCTCCGCGATCTGCACCGACTCGCGCTCCACCACCACGTCGGCGTTCTGTTCGAGAGCGCGCGCGATGGCATCGGAGAGCGTGAGCTCCTGCGCGTGCGTCGCGGCCGCGAGCATCAGGACGAACAACGCGCGCTTCACTTTTCGAGGCCTTCCAGGAAGAGCTTGCCCGTGTGGCGCGCGATGTCCTGCATCGTCTGCGTGTGCTCGATGCCGGCGACCTTCGCGATCCGCGCGCGGATCGGCTGCGAGGCCACGAGGAACATCATCGAGCCGACCAGCGTGACGTGCGTGAGCAGCGGATCGGTTTTCCGGAACGCTTTCTTGCGCATCCCTTCCTCGAGCACATCCGCGACGACGCGGAAGATGCCCGCCATGCGCACGAGCATTTCGTCGGGCAACGTGGCGCCGCCCGAGGCGATCTCGCGGAGCATGATCGGGACGAAGTGCGGATTGCTGCTGCCGAGCTCCGCGAGCGTGTCGAGGAGGCACTGCAGCTTCTCGGAGGGTGTGTGCGCCTTGTCGATGGCGTTGCGGAGCATGGCCGGCACGCGGTCGACGGTTTCGGTGAGCACGGTGGCGTAGAGGTGCTCCTTGTCGCCAACGTGGTAGTACAGCATGGCCTTGTTGATGCCCGCGCGGGCCGCGATCTCATCAACGCGCGCCCCGGCATAGCCGATGGACGCGAAGACCTCGGCCGCCGCGGCCAGGATGCGGGCTTTGGCGTCGGCTTCGGGGACTGATTTCTTTTTCATATTCTCCAACCGGTTGGTTTAACTAACTGGTTGGTCAGTTTAGGTTCGAGGGTGAGGTTTGTCAACGGCCACTTATGGAGCGCGCGGCCAAGCCGCCGCACTCCAGAATTACTTCCGTTCCACTCGGAACAGCTTCCCGGTCTTTGGGAACGCTTTCGGCTCGCCGCCCGAGGTCACGAAGGCGCCGAAATCGAGCACGTAGATCAGGCCATCCGGGCCGATGCGCACGTCCACCGGCCGCTCGAAGCCGTTGCGCAGGTCGAGCGTCGACGCGGGTGCCGCGTCGCCGCTTCCGCGATTGCGGAGCAGCGGCGCGATCGTGCCGCTGCGCGGATCGATGCGCTCGACCTGATAGCCGGCGCGCGTTTTGTCAGGCGCGGTGAGCGGCTTGAAGTCGCCCATCTCGGCGATCAGGATCGCGCCGTCGGGCGCGATGGCCATGCCGCTGATCGCGGCGTGCGGCTCCGTGACGGCGACGACATCCGCACGATCAGGTGCGGTCAGATTGCTGCCGGCGAGCTCGAACAACGGCGGGTTCGGATACGCCGCGAGATTCGAGCCGTAATCAGGCCACCCGTACCACGCGCCGTCGCGCACGCGCAGGACGCTGTCCACGTCGCTCGCGATGGGGCGCGTGCTGCGCACGTCGGCGCCCTGATGTCCGACGAGCAACGCGCCATCCGTTCCGCGCGCGAGCGCGACCGGGTTGCGGAAGCCCCACGCCACGAGCTCCGGCGTCGTCGTTCCCGGCCGCAGCCGATAGATCGCGCTCGTGCACATGGCCTCGCCGCGTAACTCGCGCGCGTCCCCACGTCCGAGGGCCTGATATGCGCCGGTCTTCCCCTTCGGGTCGTCGAACGTCACGCCGGTGAGGCGAATGTCGCGGCAGGCGATGTCGCGCGCGTCGGGAAACTTCGCCAGCCACTTCTGATTGACCGGATCTTCACTGGCGACGACTCCCGAATTCGTGCCGCTGCCGACGCCGAAGTAGAGCGTGCCGTCGCGATCGAAGAAGAGCTGATTGACGTCGTGATCCGCCTGCACCGGCATGCCGCCCACGATCGTCTCCACGTTGCCGCCTTCGGGGCGCACGCGCTGAATGGCGAACGTGCCGTCCTTCATCTCGTGCGAGAAATAGAGCCAGCCGTCGTGGAAGGTGATGCCGATGGCGGTGTCGCCATTCGGCGCATGCGGTCCCTCGAGCCGCACGCGATCGATCGCGCCGTTCGTGCGCACGCGCACGATCTTCGGCTTCAGCATCGGCGCGGGCACCGTGTGCGATTCGAGGATGTAAAGATTGCCCGCCGCGTCCCACGTGAACGAGCTGGGGAAGTTGAGACCGTTCACGATGCGCACGGCCTGATGGCCGTCCGGCACCTGGATCTCATCGACGGCAATGCGCTTCGTCGAATAGCGGCCCGCCTGATCCATCGCCTGCCAAGCCAGTTGGCCGAGCGTGGAACAGCCGTTGGCGAGCAGCGCGACGGCGGCGATGAGGATGATGCGATTCATTGCGAGTCTCCTTTCGTTGCGTGCCAGGAAAGCGTGAACGCCAGCGAGCGTCCTTCCGCGGGATAGAAAAACGGAACGTCGTCCAACGCGAACCCGAGCGGCGCGTAGTCGCGGTCGAAGAGGTTGCGCGCGTCGATCGCGGCGGTGAACGCGCCGAATGCGCGGGCGAAGCGCACGTCGACGACCACGGCATCGTCGAGCGGAAACGCATTCGCGTCGTCCAGGTAGCGCGACGCGGAGTACTCCACGGCGACGTGTACGTCCACCTTCACGCGCGTGCGTAGATCGACGTCGAGCCGCGCCACGTGCTCGGCGATGTTCTTGAGCTGGTTGCCGCGGTGCTCCCCTTCCAGCGGCTCGACGCGCGTCCACGTATACATCAGCGTCGCGGGCCGCAGCGCGAACATGGTTTCGACACCGCGATGACGGCTGCGTCCGATGTTCGCGTAGCGGAACGTGCGCACGTCGAAATCGATCTCGTCGTCGACGTCCGTGGTGTACGCGACCACCTCCCACGCTTTGCCGCGCGCGCCCAGTTCGACGTTGCGCGACCGCTGGGGAACGAGGTCGGGATTCGAGATCGTGAACGCGCCGGCGAGCTCGCGCACGTCGAAACGCTGATCGAGCGTCGGCGCCTTGAACGCGCGCGCGAGCTGCACGTATGCGGTGACGTCGCCGAGATCGTAGGAGGCGCCGAGACGCGGAGAGAAGGCGTGATCGTGTGCGGCGGCGGACGCGAAGTCATCGTCGAGGGCGTCGAAACGTCCGCCGGCCGCGAGTCGGAGCGATGGCGTGACGCGCCACTCGCCGGACGCGAATAACGCAGCGGAACGCCGCGTACCATCGCCACCATCACTGGAGCGGCGGGCTCTCGGCCCGCCGAAGGGCGACGACGGGCTGAGAGCCCGTCGCTCCAGATGGGTGCGATTGATGTCGGTGCTGTATTCGCTCTCGAGTGATTCGTATCCCACGTCCGCGCCTGTCGCGATGCGGCCATTGCGCAACGTGAACGTTTTGATCGCCTCCGCGCCGATACCTTGCGCATCGAGGCCGCGCGTCGCGCGATCGCCGAAGCCGGGCGCGAGCAGCAGGGTGCGCACCTGCTGCGTATCGCGGTCGTGCGCGTGCAGCAACGCTTCGAACGACTCATCGCGATAGCGCAACGCTGCACGCGCACGCTGGCTGTCTTCACGATCGTCGCGATACAACTCCTCCGCGCCGAGCGGCCCCGGATCCTCGCGCTCGCGTTGCGATGCATCCAGCGACACGCGCATGCGGCCGCGCTCGAACGCGCCGTGCGCGAATCGCTCCTCGTGCGCGGAGTGTGCGCGGAACCCATCCGACCTCGACACGTTCGCGCCAATGGACAGTCCATGGCTCGCGTACGAGCCAGTCCATCGCAGCGTTCCCAAGTTGCCCGCCGACAACGACGCGTGCGAAGTCTCGCGGCGAAACACCTGCACGACACCGCCGAGTGCCGTGTCGCCGAAGAGCGACGAGCCCGCACCGCGCATCACCTCGATGCGCTCGATCGATTGGAGCGGCACCGAGCGCCAGTCCGCCAGTCCCGATTCCGCATCGCCGACCGCGATTCCGTCGATGCGCAACTGCAGATACTCGACCTCACCCGCGCCGAAGAATCCGCGGCTCGAGATCATCGGCGGCGCGCCGGGATTCACCGCGATGAGCTGCAGTCCGGGCACGAGGCGCAAGGCGTCGCCGAGGTTCTGTGCGGGCAGGCGCTGCAACTCGTCGCCGCGCAGGACCGTCACCGCGGCCGTGCTCTCCTCGGCCGGCTGCTCGAGGCGCTCCGCCGTCACGACGATCGTCTCCTCGAGACGAGGCGGATCCTGCGCCGCGAGCAGCGCAGCGACAACCACTGCAAACACGCGTTAACGCGCGTGCAACTCGCGCACCGCGCCCGGTGTCAGAACGTCGAACTTCACGCCCGGGACCTTCGCCAGCTCCGCGCGCAGAACTTCGACGGGCTCGTCCTGTCCATCGTCGCCGAGGTGGAACGTGCCGTAATGCATCGGGATCGACACCTCGGCGCCAAGGGCCTGCGCCGCGCGCACGGCGTCCTTCGGCGAGATGTGCACCGCGCACATGAACCACTCCGGCCGGAACGCTCCGATCGGCAGGAATGCCAGCCGTGGCGCGCCGAAGCGTTCGCGGATCATGTCGAAGTGCGGTCCCCAGCCCGTGTCGCCCGCAAAGTAGATCGCGCCGTGCGGCGTCTCCAGCACGAAGCCGCACCAGAGGTTCGCGTCGCGATCGCTGAGTCCGCGCGACGAGAAATGCTGCGCCGGTACTGCGTGCACACGCACTCCCGGTGCGAGCTCGGCCGCCTGCCACCAGTCGAGATCTGTTGAGCCTTTCACGAACGCGCCGTTGCCGAGTCCCGCGAAAATCTTCGGCTGGTGCGAACGCTTCAGCCGATCGAGCGTCGGCACGTCCATGTGGTCGTAGTGGTTGTGGCTGATCACCACGGCATCGATCGGCGGCAGCTCGTCGAAGCGGATGCCGGGCGCGTGATGCCGCTTCGGTCCCGCGAACGCAACGGGCGAGCAGCGCTCCGACCACATCGGATCGGTGAGAATGTTCAACCCTTCGGTCTGGATCAGAAACGTCGCGTGATTCACCCACGTCACGCGCAGCTCGCCGCCGTGGACGCGCTGCGGCGGCGGCGCTGCGGGAGTGATCTCGCGCCACTCCTGCCACGGACCTTCGTCGCGATTCGCCATCCACTTCAGCATGTCGAAGAAGCCGGCGTGTTTCGTCGCTTTCAGGTTATGAAACTTCTCGCCGTCGAAGTGATCGGACTTCGGCCCGCGATACTTTGGTGTGGCGAAGAACCAGCCGAGGATTGCGCCGCCACCCACGAGCGTAGCGACCGCCGCGCCGAGTGCGAAAACGATGCGCTTCATGCGTTCCTCCCCTCCGAGGAACTCCGAGGTACTCCGAGGTACCCGAGGTACTGATTCATCGATTCACAGTGCTCATGTCGGGATAGCGATCGCCGGCGGTCACACCTTTCGGCGCGACTTCATCGATCCGCTGCAGCTCTTCTTCGCTGAGCTTCACGTCGAGCGCGCGGACGTTTTCCTGGAGGTACTTCACGTGTTTCGTGCCCGGGATCGGCACGATGTCATCGCCACGATGGAGCACCCACGCCAGCGCGAGCTGCGACGACGTGATTCCTTTTTCGCGCGCGATCTCTTCGATCTTCGTCACCAGTTCGAGGTTCTTCGCAAAGTTTTCGCCACTGAGGCGCGGCGAGCGGCGCCGATAGTCGGTCGGCTCCAGGTCGTCGATCGTCTTGATGCGTCCGGTGAGGAAGCCGCGGCCGAGCGGGCTGTACGCAACGAAGCCGATCGCGAGCTCGCGCACCGTCGGAAAGATCTCATCCTCGGGATCGCGCGACCACAGCGAATATTCAGTCTGCAACGCGCTGATCGGATGCGTTGCGTGCGCGCGACGGATGGTGGCCGGCGCCGCTTCGGACAATCCGAGGTAGCGGACCTTGCCCGCGCGTACGAGCTCGGACATTGCGCCGACCGTTTCTTCGATCGGCGTTTTCGTGTCGACGCGGTGCTGGTAATAGAGATCGATGACGTCGATGCCGAGGCGGCGGAGCGAGTCGTCGCAGGCCTTGCGCACGTAGTCGGGACGGCCGTTGACGCCGAGGAACGCGCCGTCCTCGCCGCGCATGTTGCCGAACTTCGTCGCAATGACGACCGCGTCGCGCCGGTCGCGAATGGCTTTGCCGACCAGCTTCTCGTTCGTGAACGGACCGTACATGTCCGCAGTGTCGAGGAACGTGACACCGAGCTCGATCGCGCGGTGAATCGTGGCGATGGCTTCGGATTCGTCGGTGGAGCCGTAGAACTCCGACATGCCCATGCAGCCGAGGCCCATGGTGGAGACGGTGAGACCTTGATTGCCGAGCTTGCGCGTTTGCATGAGAGGGAGCTTATCTCGGTTCCTCGGGTTCCTCGGGTTCCTCGGGGAGGCTCAGCAGTCCCCCGAGGAACCCGAGGAACCCGAGGAACCCGAGGAACGTCATACGATGTCCCGCATGCGCATGCCCGCCTTTTTCTTCGGCCACGGCAATCCGATGAACGCGATCCAGTCGAACGGATGGACCGAAGCATGGTCGGCGATCGGCCGCTCGATGCCGAAGCCGCGCGCGATCGTCTGCGTCTCCGCGCACTGGTACCTGCCCGCGACGCTTGTCACCGCGAACGAGCAGCCGCGCACGATTCACGATTTCGGCGGGTTCCCGCGGCCGCTGTACGAAGTGCGCTATCCCGCACCCGGCGCACCGGAGCTCGTCTCGCGACTGCAAACGCTGCTCGCGCCGGTGGCTGTGCGAGGCGACATGCAGTGGGGACTCGATCACGGGACGTGGTCAGTGCTCGTGCACGTGTTCCCCGATGCGGACGTGCCGATCGCGCAGCTCAGCATCGACGAAACACAACCCGCGCAGTTCCACTACGACCTCGGCCAGCGCCTCCTGCCGTTGCGCGACGAGGGCGTGCTGGTGATCGGCAGCGGCAATCTCGTGCACAACCTGCACACGTACGCGTGGGGCAAGCACGATCCGGAGCCATTCGACTGGGCGGTGCGCTTCGAGGCATTCGCGCGCGAGCGGATCCGGAAGCGCGAGCATCAGCCGCTCATCGACTACGAAGATCTCGGCGCTGATGCGCAACGCTCGGCGCCGACGCCCGATCACTATCTACCGCTCCTCTACATCCTCGGCCTGCAGCGGGAAGACGACGCGGTCGCGTTTCCGGTCGAAGGCGTCGACGGTGGATCGGTCTCGATGCTCACGGTAAAAATCGGTTGATGCGTCTCAGCGTCCTCGATCAGTCGCCGATCTCCGACGGTTCCACCGGCGCCGACGCGCTGCGCAACTCCGTCGATCTCGCCGCGTTCACCGAATCGGTGGGATACGAACGTTACTGGGTCGCGGAACATCACGGTACGCCCGCACTGGCGTGCGCGAATCCGGTCCCGCTGATCGGCGCCATCGGCGCCGCGACGTCGCGCATCCGCGTCGGCAGCGGCGGCGTGATGCTGCCGCATTACAGCCCGTTGCACGTCGCGGAAACGTTCAGCATGTTGAGCGCGCTCTGTCCGCAGCGCATCGATCTCGCGGTCGGGCGCGCGGCGGGAACGGATCCGGTCACCGCGTTCGCATTGCAACGCGATCGCCGGCAGGCTGCACCTGACGATTTTCCGGCACAGCTCGTCGAGCTCATGGCGTATCTCGAAAACGACATGCCGGCCGATCATCCCTTCGCGCGGCTGATGGAGTTGCCCGGCCGGCCGGAGCTCCCCGACCTCTGGCTTCTCGGCAGCTCGCCGCAGAGTGGCATCTGGGCCGCGGAGCTCGGTCTGCCGTACGCATTCGCGGACTTCATCAATCCGAACGGTGCCGAGATCGCAGCGCGCTATCGCAGCACGTTCACGCCCACCGCGCTTCGTCCGTCGCCGAAAATGATGGTCGCGGTGTGGGCGCTCTGCGCAGAGACGGATGAAGAAGCGCGGCGCATCGCCTCGAGCGCGAAGATGATGTTCACGCTCTTCTTTCGCGGGCAACTCATCCCCATCCCGCCGATCGAGACAGCGTTGCAGTTTCTCGAACGGGAACGACAGGCTCTCAGCCCGTCGGAATCCGTGACGATTCCCGGCCGCCGCACGATCGTGGGAACGCCCGACGTCGTACGCGCCGGAATCGAGACAGTGGCCGCGGAATACGGGGCCGATGAAGTGATGGTCGTGACGATCACTTACGACCACGAGGATCGGAAGCGATCGTATGAGTTGATCGCGAAGGCGTTCAGCGAGCTTCGTTAAGAAGCAGCATCAACTCCAGCGTGCGCATGTCCGCGGTGTCGTGATCGGCCATTCGATATTCGCCGTCGACGCACTCGATCCGCTGCAGGCGTGCGAGATCCGCACGGCTGACGCCATAGTCCTTCGCGAACGACACCCAGTCATGCGGCACGTCGGCCTCGATCTCGGTCTCGCTCATCAGCGGCTCGCCCGCACAGTTGAAGTGCTCGCAGCCGAACTGCTCGCCGCACTCCGCGCACGGCAGCGGATCGTTGAAATCGGCGAGCTCGCTCTCGGTCAGGACGCGCGTGACGCCGAGGCGGCGCTCGCGGACGTAGCTGAGACCGCTCGGGCTTTTCGAGAGGAAATCGAATCGCTGGAAGACCATGTGTGAATCGTAGTGGATTTCGGGAGCGGCGGGCCGCCGGCGCTCCGAGCTTACGGCACCGATCCTGCTTGCCTTTCCCGTCCTAATGAGCGTCCTTGGATTCACGCCCTCGCCAACGAGCGTCCACGAGTGGGTGTCCGCGTTCGCTCGCACCGATCATTCCGTGCAGTTTTACGAGGACGACGAGTATCTCTGCCGGCTCGTGGCCACGTTCATCGCGGACGGTTTGCGGGCGAACGAGCCCGCTGTGGTCATCGCCACACCGGCGCATCGCGAAGGCATGGCTGCGCATCTGCGCGCGATGGGCTTCGATCCCGAGACGAGCGCGATCACGATGCTCGACGCGCGCGAGACGCTGAATCTCTTCATGGTCGACGCGATCCCGGACGAAGAGCGCTTCCGCACGACCGTCGGCGGCGTGCTCGAACAATGCTGCGGCGGAGACGCACGCCAGCGCGTTCGCGCGTACGGCGAGATGGTCGATCTGCTCTGGAACGATGGGAGTCCCGAGGGGGCGGTGCGGCTCGAGGAGTTGTGGAACGGGCTCGCCGAGCTCTACGCCTTCTCGCTCCTCTGCGCTTATCCGATCGGGAACTTCTACAAAGAATCACACGGCCGGATGTTCGAAGCGGTCTGCCGCGCGCACGGACGGGTGATGCCGACGGAGACATTCGGCGCCATCGCCGACGACGCACGTGCACGCGAGATCGCGCTGCTGCAACAACGCGCCGGCGCGCTCGAAGCGGAGATCGAACATCGCAAGGAGCTCGAGCGCGCGTTGCGTGAATCGCTGGAAGCGCATCGCGCGAATGAAGAACGCCAGGCCGCAATCGCCGCGGAGAACGCACGGCTGTATCGCCTCGCGGCGAACGCGAATCGCGCGAAGGACGAGTTCCTGGCCACGCTCTCACACGAGCTCCGCACCCCGCTCACCGCCATCCTCGGCTGGTCGCGCATGCTGGAGATGGGCGGCCTCGATCCCGACGTGATGCGCACCGCGGTGCGCACGATCGATCGCAGTGCGCGTTCGCAGGCCGCGCTGATCGACGACCTGCTCGACGTGTCGCGCATCGTCACTGGCAAGCTCGCGCTGCGCACCGACATCGTCGATCTCGCCGAAGTCGTGGAGCGCGCGGTCGAGACGATGCAGCTCGCGGCGGACGCGCGCGGGATCACGATCGACGTTCGTGGAGCACACGGACGCGCGATCGTCACCGGCGACGCGAACCGCCTGCAGCAGGTCGCGTGGAATCTCCTCTCCAACGCGGTGAAGTTCTCCGAAACGGGAAGCTGCATTTCCGTCGCCGTCGAACGCGACGAGGTCTATGCATATCTCACCGTGCACGATGACGGCCGCGGCATCGACGCCGATTTCATCCCCCACGTCTTCGAGCCGTTCCGCCAGGCCGACGGTACCAGCACGCGCGTCTACGGCGGTCTCGGGCTCGGGCTCGCAATCGTGAAGCACGTGACGGAACTGCACGGCGGCACCGTGACGGCCGCCAGCGCCGGCGCAGGCCGCGGCGCGACGTTCGTGGTCACGCTGCCGCTGGCGAGTTAGCCACAGAGCGACGACCGGGAGGCCTCACTGCCTCCCTGCCTACCCCGCGCGGCAGCGCGGTGACCGACTACAGCGCTGAACAACGAGCCGGTTGGAACGTTCGCGTACATTGAGCGTCATGCACAGCATGAAACAGCTGAAGCTCGTCCTCGCGATCCTCATGTTCACGTTCGGCGCTTCGGCGCAGACCCTCGACGGTGCTGCGCGCCGACAAGTCGTCGACATCGTTGCGCATCTGCTGGAGACGATGTACGTCATCCCGGAGACGGGACGTTCGCTGGCCGCGAAAATTCGCGGCGGTTCGTACGAATCCGCGACAACGCCGCAGGCGCTCGCCGACGCGATCCAGCGCGACCTCGCGGCTGCCAACGATCGGCATCTCCGGCTGCGCTTCAACGCGGAGCGCGCGGACATGCCGCCGCTCACGGTCGAAGCGTGGAGCGCACGGCAAACGGAGGGTGGGCCGCGGCGGCGGATGGTCGATCCGGCGGAGTTGCGGCGCACGAACTACGGCATCCGCCGCGTCGAAAGGCTCGAGGGCAACATCGGCCTGCTCGACATCAGCGGCTTCACGATGGGCGATGAAATGCGCGCCGCGGTCGATGCGGCAATGACGCTGCTGCACGGCAGCGATGCCGTGATCATCGACATGCGCCGCTGCCCGGGCGGCGCCGTCGAAGGCGTGAACTACGTCGCCAGCTACTTCTTCGGACCGGAGCGGCGCGTGCTGATGAATCGCTATGACCGGCCCTCCGACACGACCACCGAGAGCACGACCGTCGACGTCGCGGGCAAGCGCCTGCCCGACGTCGAGCTGTACGTGCTGACCAGCAGCCGCTCCGGCTCCGCGTGCGAGTCGTTCCCGTTCACGCTGCAGCAACATGGGCGCGCGAAGATCGTCGGCGAGCGTACCGCCGGCGCCGGCTACAACAACGCCATCATCCCGATCGGCCGCGGATTCGAGCTCTCGGTGTCAGTCGGCACGGCGATCCACCCGAAATCCGGCAAAGGCTGGGAAGCTGCCGGCGTCGAGCCCGACATCGCCGCGCCCGCGGATCGCGCGCTCGACGCCGCGCGCGCCGACGCGCTGCGCAAGAAGAAGAACGCCGTGACGCCGATGACGGCGGAGGATGAAGTGCGCAAAGTCGAGCGCGAATGGCTCGGCGCGTACGAGAACCGCGACACCACCGCGATGCAACGCATCGTCGCGGACGACTTCACCATCTTCTTTCCCAACGGAGGAACGCAGACCAAGGCAGACATCCTCGCATCACTCGAACGTGGGCGCGCGTCGTCGCGGCCAAGCTCGAAGTTCGTGACGGAGGATGTCCGAGCACGCGCATATGGCGACACGGTGGTGTTGACCGGACGCGTGATCACGATCAGCAAACGGCCGGACGGCACGGAAGCGAGAGAGGCATCGCTGTACACCGACACGTATGTGCGTCGCGATGGGCGCTGGCAGGTCGTCGCATCGCATCTGGGGAACGTGCCGGCTGGAGTGACGGGCTCTTAGCCCGTCGACTGTTCGCTGATGCTCGACGGGCTGAGAGCCCGTCGCTCCAGATGGGTTACAGCTCGGCCCACCTGCGGAGAAGGTTGTGATACACGCCGGTGAGCTGCACCACCGCCGCGTGATCGGGATCGTCGCTGCCCAATCGCTGGATCGAAAGATCGAGATCGAAGAGCAGCGTGCGCTCGCCGTCGTCGCGGACCATGCTCTGAATCCAGAAGAACGACGACACGCGCGCGCCGCGCGTCACCGGCCGCACGTGATGAAGACTGCTGGCCGGATAGAGAATCATGCTTCCGGCGCCCAGCTTGACCGACTGCACACCGAACGTGTCTTCGATGACCAGCTCCCCGCCGTCGTACTCGTGCGGCTCGGAAAGAAACAGCGTCGCTGACAAGTCCGTCCGCAGTTGATGCGCGGTCCCTGTGACCTGCCGCACCGCGTTGTCCACATGCGCACCGAACGACTGCCCACCTGTGTATCGGTTGAAGAGCGGCGGAAAAACGTGCAGCGGCAGCGCGGCGGAACGGAAGAGCGGATTGCGCGCGAGCGCGGTCACGATCGTCTCGCCCACCTGACGCGCGGCGGGGTGATTCTCCGGAATCTGCTCGTTGTCTTTTGCGCGCGCCGATTGATGCCCCGCGGTCACGCGGCCATCCACCCAATCGGCGGCATCCAGCAGCGCCCGCGCCTCAGATACCTGAGCCGCGGACAGCACGTTCGGAATCTGCAGCAGCATCAGAAACCCAATTCGGCGTTGATGGAAATCGAGCGCCCCGGACCGGGGATGTAATGTCCGCCGCCGACGCGATCGACGTACAGCTCATCGGCCGCGTTGTTCACGTTCAGGCGCAGCGTGAGCGCGCGCGACACATCGTACGCAGCCATCGCGTTGACCAGCCAAAAGCTCGGCACCTCGGCCGTGTTCGTGGCGTTCCGGAAGATCGAGTCCATGTATTGCGCGCCCGCGCCGATGCTGAAGCCGCGCGTCAGACGCGCTTCGCTCCAGACGTTGAACGAGTTCTCCGGCACGAATGCGAGTGCGGCGCCCTGCTCGAGCGGATTGGCCGATGCGACGAACTCACTTTCGAGATGTGCATACGACGTGAGCACGGACCAGCGCTCGGTGATGTTGCCGGTGAAACTGAGCTCGACGCCGTCGACGCGCTGCTCGCCATCGAGCACGAACGCCTCGGTCGACGCGCCGCGCGTGCGCGCGTTCGTCTTCTCGGTGCGGAATAGCGCCGCCGTCGCAATGGCGCGGCCACCGCCCGATTCCCACTTCGCGCCCACTTCGAGATTGCGGCTCTTTTCCGGCGCGAGATTCACATTGTTGGCGGACGTCGGCGACTCCGAAAGGCCTGCGCCGCTCGCCGAGGCTTCGGCGGTCGGGTTGAACGACGTCGCATAGCTGGCGTACACGCTCGCGTTCCTGCGCGGCTTGAACACGATGCCGGAGTTCCAGCTCAGCATGCGATCCTCGCGGCCGAGGCGCGTGCGAACGCCGGTCGCCACATTCGTGAGCTCGTAATCGGTATCGACGGAATCCCAGCGCAGTCCTGCCGTCACTTCCCAGCGTGAGCCGAGTTGAAACGTGTCGAGCGCGTAGATGCCCGCCAGTGAAAGATTCGCGTCCTCCGGATTGCCGTTGTTGGCGGGCATCGGCCCGATCGGGCTCTGATGCGGATCGGGATCCGAGAGATTCGTCAGTGGCTGATTCGTCGTCTGTGCCTGCCGGCGAATGAAGGTGCTCTCGCGTCCGACCTCGACGCCGGCAACGAGCGCATGCTGCACGCCGGCCGTGCGGAACGCGCCGGTGATGCTGGTCTGATTGGTGAGCTGCGCCTGATCCATCAGCCGCTGCTGGAGCTGCCGGTTCGGAGGCCGCGGCGCGGTGATCGCGGAGTCGCGATGATTGTCGGCCCAGCGCGAAACGTTGCGCAGCGTCCATCCGTCGCGAAGATCACGCTCGAACGTCGCCGTGGCAACGTCGCTCTCGACGTTCTCGTAGTCGTATCCATCGAGTCCGTAGAAGTTGGTCTGATCGACCTGCGGGTTCGATTCGAACGCGGCCCATGGCAGGCCGTAATCGGGCACGTTGTCCTGCGAAAGATGCTGATACGCGAGCGTGAAACGCGACGGCTTGCCGATGCCGAACGCGAGCGACGGCGCGACACCCCAGGAGCTGTTATGGGCGACGTCGCGGCCCGGTACATCGGAGGAGGTGTACATCGCGGCCATGCGCACCGCCGCGCCGGAGATCGACGCGAGAGGCGCATTGGAGTCGATGGTGACGCGTGAATAGCCTGCGTTGCCCGTACCGAGCGTTGCACGCGTGAACGTCTCCGGCTTCGGCGTCTTGCTGACGAGATTGATCGCGCCCCCGGTGCCGCCGCGTCCCGCGATGGTTCCCGAGGGACCTTTGATGACTTCGACCTGCTCGAGATTGAACGCGTCGCGCGCGTAGGCGCCGCTCTCGCGAACGCCGTCGAGCAGAATGTCGTTGCCCGCGCTGAATCCGCGCATGCTGAACGAGTCGCCGGGAACGCCGCCGCCGCCCTCCCCTGCCTGAAACGTGATGCCGGGCGTGTTGCGGAGCACGTCGCGCAGAGTCGTCGCGCCCTGCGCGAGAAAGACCTCATCGGGAATGACCGCGACCGTGCGCGGCGTCTCGAGCAGAGGCTGCGTGAACTTCGGCGACGCGATTTCGGGAGCCGTCGCCGCTACGTCGATCGTGTCGGTCATCATCGGCAACGTCAACACCGCGGTGCGTCTGCCCGTGAAGCGATATTGAATCCCACTCTCCGACAGCAGTTGCGAAAGCGCCTCCGCCTCGGACATCAGCCCCGTGACACCGGGACTGCGGAACGCGTCGAGCACCGCGCGATCGAACTCGAATCGCAACGTTGTCCCGCTCGCGGCCTCGAACGCACGAAGCGCATCGGCGACCGATCCGGCTGCGATCTCGAAGCGGCGCAGCGGAAGTTGCGCCGTCGATCGCGAGTCCGCAATCGTGTCCACGGTCGTCTGCGCAAGCGCGACTCGCGTGCTCAACGCGGTACACGCGACCATCGCACCGACGGTGATTTTTCGGAGTTTTTTCGACCTGCGTCCACTCATGCGTTGATTTCCTCTTCCAGAAGTTGTTGCGACGACGCGGGCGCGCCGCGGAGTAAGCGAGCGAAACGGCGTGAAGCGAGGGCGATCCCGGTGTACGCGAGCACGACCGCGGCGGCGGATGCGAGCATCGCCACGAGTTGGCCGAGGAGGCCGCCGGCCTCGCCGGTGTGAATCCAGCGCAGCCACGCGCGCGCCTGTTGGCCCGCTTCCTGGCCGGCGTACGTTTTGTGCTCGACCACGCGCGCCGTCTTCGGATCGATCATCAGTTGCGAGCGCTTGTCCGGTCGCGCGCCGTTGCCTTCATCGAGCGCGAATGCAACGGGACCTTTGCTCGAAAGCGGCAGGCGCACGGAGATCGACTGCCAGCGCGGCGCCACTCGCCCCGCCTCGATCCGTGCCGCGCTGGCGAGACGATCGAGCAGCGCCACATCGAGTTTGCCGCCGGCGCGCTCGTTCGCGGGCTGTTGCTGCTTCGGCGGCGCGCTGCCGAACGCGCGATAGACGAGACGCGACGCCCATGGATACGAGATCACTACCGCGGAGAAGACGATCGCGACCAGAGGCAGGAACGCCCAGATGCCGAGGACGTGGTGCCAGCTGAAATCGCGAGCGCGGCCGCGGAGGCCGCGGCGGAAGAACATCGCGTTGCGAAACGCGGTGCGTGTGCGGCGGCGCGGAATCCAGATCACCAGGCCGGAGAGAACGATGAAAAGGAACGCGAGGTTCGCCGCGCCGGTGATGGCCTTGCCGCGATCGCGCGCGTTGCCTTTCATCGCCAGCCAGCGATGAAGGCTTTCGTTGGCTTCGAAGAACGCGCGTACGCGGCTCGCGCCATCGCCGGGGATGGCGCCGGTATAGGGGTTGACGAAGATCGTGCGCTCGCGGCCGAAGGCCACAGTGACCGGTGCGAAACGATCGGAACGAACGATGACGTTCGACGGCTTTGCATCCGGAGCCGCCGCGGCCGCCGCGGTGACGATGCGCGAGAGCGGCAGCGGCGCGCGCGACGCATCGCCGGCGGTCGCACGCAGATCGCGTTCGGCGAACGCAACGATCTGCCGCTCGAAGGCGAGCAGCACGCCCGTCGCCGACATGAGCAGAATGACGATGCCGGCCGTCACGCCGGCGGCCAGATGAAGCCAGAAGAGGATCTTGCGAAGGGTCATGATCAGCGCCAACTTGAGACTGAGTCTCAGTTGCGAGCTATGACCGTAATGGTCTCAACGGCGTTCGTCAAGTGTGGAGTGCGGCAGCAGAGCTGCCGCTTTCAAAAGCGGCCGCATCGCCGCCGCACTCCACAAAGGCTCAGGGCAGCGGGACGTCGTTCAACGCGAACGAATAGCGCGCGATGTTCTTCGGCGTGCGCATGCTCACGCGCAGCTTCCAGTCGGCGCTCGGCTTCCCTTCCCACGTCGAGAGACGCACCAGCCCCTCGTCCTCGCGCGTCGAGAAGAACTTCGGCTCGCCCGCCGCATCAACGTAACTGAGTTGCTGGATGCGCTTGTTCGGATCCTTGATGCGCACGACCAGCTCGTTCTCCTCGACGACCAGCAGCGACTCGAGCAGGCTCGTGATCAGCGACGCGATCGTGTCCGCGTCGTATCCGGCTTCGGTGTACTCCTTCTTCTTCTCGTCCGCCCGGCGTTTCTTCTCGGCCTCCACCTGCGCCGGCGCCAGCAGCGTGATCTCGACGCCGTTCGCCTTGAGCGCCTTGTGCGAAAGCGCCTTGCCGCCCATCGTCACGAACTTCGCAACCTCGGCCACACTGTTCGGATCTTTCGACGGCATGAAGAGCTCGATCTCGCCGCGCACTTCCTTCACCTTCGTCGCGCGCCGATCGGGATTCTTGAGCGTGACCGATACCTGCGCCGGCATCGGCGGCTTCATGGCCTGCCGATGATTGACCTCGAGTTGCGGCTCCTGCGCCTCGCGATCGACGAGATCGCGTCCGGTCTCATCGACCGCCGTCGACACGAGCACGCGCGATGACGCGACATCCGCCGATTGGATCTTCGGCAGTTCCAGCGCGATGCCGAGCTGCGCAAAGAAGCCGTTCGTGCGGCGGTCGTTGACCTGCTTCACCGCGACGTCGATCTTCTGCTGCGCGCTCGCGGCGATGCTGAACAACAGGAGAAGCGCGAAGACGATCGTTTTCTTCATGGCAGTTCCACCTTCAGCTCGAACGGAAACGAGACGCGCGATTGATCCGTGATCATCATCAATTGCACCGCCGCATTCGCCGGCGCCGCCTCGGACGGCTGCAAGGTCATGATCGACGACTCGCCACGCGTGCTGGTGCCGCGGCTGCCGACGTTGATCGGACTGCCGTCGGCATTGAGGATCTCGAGACGGAAGATGCGATCGAAATCGCTCTTCTTTCCTGAGAAGACGATGGCGTTCTCCGGCAACTCGGTGTCCATCCCCTCGAACGCTTTCGCGAGACCGATGGCCAGTTCGACATCCTCTTCGGACGCACCCTGCTTCTTCGCTTCCGCGCGCAACTTCTCGATGTCCGCATCCGTGATCTTGCGCGCCTTGAGCATGTCCGTGTAGCCCTTGCGCGAGAGCGGTGTGATCTCGAGCTTCGCGGTCTTGAGCGCTTTCGACGACATGGGCGCGTCGAGCTTCGCGAGCGCTTTGTCGATCTTCATGTTCGCGTTCGGATCGCGGCCCGGGACGTACAGCTCGACAGTTCCTTTGACGACAACGGAGCTCGCCGTGCGCGCCGGCTGCATGGTCGCGACCTGCAACGTGCCGTTGTTGTATTCGCGCGGGAAAAAGTCCGGCGGCGACGACGACGCGACGAGGGAGTTGCCCTTGTCATCTTTCGCGTCTTTGATGAGCACGCGCGCGGCAACGGCCTTCTCGAGGTCTTTGCCGCTGAGCTTCACTCGCAGCTCGAGCGAGCCATGCATCTGAAATTGCTGGTTGGGATCAGTCGACATCCGGTTGTCGACGACTTCGTCCAGCTCGACGCGCACGGCCGATTGCGCGAGCACCGCACCGGGGACGAGAAGAGAGAGACAGAAGACCGCCACCCGCATGTTTCACCTCGATCCGTGCACGATAGGGCCACGCCGCGCGTGCGACCGTGCGTGGCGTCACAAAGGTTACGACCGGAGGCCTCCGGCGGCCGGGCCCACGGGCCCGGACCCGGTCTGCGGGCCTAGCCTCCGCGACACACTTGTCGTAGGTGGGTAGAGAAGTGTCGCGGAGGCTAGGCCCGCAGGTGGGGTCCGGGGCCGTCGGCCCCGGCCGCCGGAGGCCTCCCGGTCGTCACTCCGTGAACGCGCTCATCATCGGCGCAGGCGCGATCGAGCGCACGAACGCGACGCGGCCGTGGGCGAGAGGCGCCGTGGCGTCGTCGACGCGGGATGGCGTCGCGGTGATCCACGCCTCGAGCTGTTGCGGCGAGAGATCCGGGCGATCGGAGAGCAGGCGTGCGGCGATGCCGGAGATGATCGGCGCCGCGAACGAAGTTCCGGAGCGGAGATTCGGGCGGCGGCCGCGATAGTGATCGGTGGCGGTGATCGTCGCGCTGAAGATCGACTGCGCGGGCGCGAGCACTTCGACGCCGCCGCGGCAGGTGCCGCTCCAGCTCACGTTGTCCGCGGTCATGCCCCCGACGGTGATCAGGCCGTTGAGCTTTGCGCCGAGGAGGGCGGGGAAACGGTCGATGACGCCGGAGGCGCCGCAGCCGCCGTCGACATTGTTCGCGGCGACGACGAAGAGGAAGCGCTTCCCGTTGCGATCGGGGCGGCCGTCGGCGTCGACGCCGCCGATCATGTCGCGCATCTTCTGCTCGACGGTCGAGTACGAAACCACATCATGATTGCTCGTGTTCGTGAGCCGCTCGAGCACCCAGCCGCTGATGTTGACGACGGCCGTGCGCATGTTCGGGGACGCCGGATCCCACGCGTGACGAATGATCGCTTCGAGACCTTCGAGATACGTGCGCGTCGTCGCGAGACCGCGCTCATTCATCACGCGCACGCTCACGACGAGCGCGTTCGGCGCGACGCCGACCTTGCGGCCGGCGGCAATCGACGCGACGCTCGTTCCATGCGACGCGGCCGCGAGCTCATCGAGGCGGTCGTAGCAGGGCGCGACGGACTTGTCCGGGCTGGCGCAGCGCGAGCGGCCGATCTCGACGGAGCCGGTGGCATCGAAGCCGGCGATGACGCGACTCGCGGATGAATATGGCCCCGAGGCGAACTCGCTGTGGCGGGCCATGATGCCGGTGTCCATCACGTAGATCAGGCTGCCGCTGCCGCCGTTGCCGCGATCGACGTGTCCGTCGAGAGCGGCGCCGATCTGATCGATCCGGTCCAGGTGCCAGAGCAGGGCATCCTCTCTCTGATCGCCGCACCGATCAAGGCGCGAGACCGAGTAAAACCCGTCGAGCGAGACCTCCGTCTCCGCGCAGTGCGTGGAGATGTCCTCCGCACGCAACTGCGCCGCGCAAACGGCGAACACCAAAGCGAATGCGACTCGCGCCGTGAACCGTGGCAACCGGGGCTCCCTGAATTTTCTCGACGTCTTTGGACCGACGTGGCGCTAGAGTGCGGGAAGGATTCGCGGAACGCAAGAAAATTTTTATTTGCGATGAAATTGTCACAGTGAACCATCTCGCCCACCTCTTCCTTGCCGGCCGCTCCGCCGACTCCCTCATCGGCAATCTCGCCGGCGACTTCGTCAAAGGTGCCCTCGGCGACCGGTTCCCGCCCGGCATCCGCGATGGCATCGTGCAGCATCGAAAGATCGACGCCTTCACCGACGCGCATCCCGCCGCGGGCGCGTTCCGCCGCGTGCTGACGCCGGAGCACGGCCACTACGCGCGCGTCATCGCGGACATGTTCTTCGATCACTTCCTCGCCTGCCGTTTCGACGAGTACGCGGGTGAATCGCTCGAGGTCTTTCTGGCGCGCACGTTCGCGACGATCGATCCGCATGCCGAGACGCTGCCGGGTATGCTGCGCGTGCTCTATCCACGCATTCGCGACGAGCGTTGGCTGGAGTCGTATCGCGAGGTCGCCGGAATCCGTTTCGCGCTGGAGAACATGTCGCGGCGTTTCTCGCGGCGGCCGCGGCTCGACGATGCCGCACGGCATCTCGCCGATTCACGGAAAGAGCTGGAACGCCGCTTCGAAGAGTTCATGCCCGATGTGATCGCGTTCGCGCGCGAGGTACGATTCACGCGATGAAGAGCCTGCAGGAAACCTATGCGCCGGGCAGCCGCTGCTACGGATGCGGGCCGGCGAACGAGCAGGGGCTGCGCATCCGCAGTTTCGCGTCCGGCGATGAGCTGGTGTGCGACTGGACGCCGCAGCCATACCATCTGGCATTCGAGAATGTCGTGAATGGCGGCATCATCGGCTCGCTGCTCGACTGCCACAGCAACTGGACCGCCGCGCATCACTTCCTGAAACAACGCAAAGCGGAGGAAGTGCCGCCGACGGTCACGTCTGATTTTCACGTGACGCTGAAGCGGCCGACGCCGATGGGAACGAATCTGCATCTGCGCGCGCACGTGGTGGAATCGACGGAAGACCGCGCGGTGGTCGAGGCGATACTCGAAGCGAACGGCAAGATCACGGCAACGTGCCGCGGCACGTTCGTCGCGGTGAAGGAAGGGCATCCGGCGTTCTTTCGCTGGTGATCGCGTGATGCATTTGCGACTGGCTACTTCCGACGACGCAACCTGGATCAACGAACGCTATGCGTCCGTTCACTTTCAGCCCTCCGACCTCTCGCGCGATCTCGTCGTGATCGCCGAGCTCGACGCCATCCCCGTCGGCCTCGGCCGTCTCGTTCCCGCCGGCCCCGACGCGTGCGAGCTCGGTGGAATCCTGGTGTTCGAGGAGTACCGCAGACGCGGCATCGCACGCGCGATCGTCGAGGAGCTGTTGCGCCACGCCGGCGAGCGCGAGGTGTACTGCATCCCGTTCGCGGAGCTCGAGCCGATCTACGCCGCTGCCGGATTCGTGACGCGCGAGGCGGTCGGCGAGCTGCCGGAGTACATCCGCCAGAAGCTCGACTGGTGCGAACGCGAGATCCCCGAGCGCCCGGTCGTGCTCATGCAGTGGGTGCGGTTGTAGGTTGGACGCGTTGGCGGTCACCGCGCTTGCGCGCGGGATCGGGCGGATTCTCTATATCACGCGTTAAGTCTATTTTGAGTGTCTGACATATTTGACTCTTGACAATCTTTCCGTCAACAACAAAGTTTGATTCGAGAAGGGACTTCCATGCGAACCCTCGCCGCGACCTGGCTCGTTTCCCTGACCTCTCTGATCGCAACTGCCCAGCCGTTGCCGCCTGACAAGCCGGTAGAGGCCGCGCCCAAACCGGCTTGGAAATGGACGCTCGACGAACGAATCGCGAAACGACTCGATCCAGCGGCGATTCGGGAACGCACCGTCGTCAGTGAGCGCGACGACGTGGAAAGGGATGGGTTCACACCCGAAGTACGCGCCTCCGTCGGCATCCTGTTCAAGGCTCCGACCCGCTTCGTCGTCGAAGGGCACCGCGATCCCGAGCTGTTCCTGCCGTTCGAGCTGTTCAACAGCATCATCCGGGGGGTCGAAGAGCCGGACAATCGCAGCTTCACGCGGAGGCTTTACAGCGACGAGATCCGTGAGTCCGGATGGGATGAGAACTTCTTCTGGCAAACGCTCGAGGAAGCCACCGCCGAATATTGGACGATGACGGACGAGAGGCTGGCGATGCAACGAAAAGCCGAAACGCTTCCTCTCGCGGAGAGGCGCGCCCTGCTCATCAGGACGGAAGCTCTCAGCATTTCTGGTTGTCGCCTTCGGGCAGAGGCACTGCAAGAGGTCCGGCAGAAGCTCGGAGCCGAAGCATTCGACCGCTTCCTGTACGAGAGAGTCGCGCCGAACGTCGGGATCGGCTCGGACTTTCCATTCGGCAATGAAGAATGGCGGCTCCGGTACATCGAAGGCGGTTGCCGATGATTCGGGCCCTGCTCTTCGCGCTCGTGCTCTCGCTCGTCACGATTCCGATCGCGGCCGGAACGATCCAATGGAACGGGCTGGTAACGTATGACACCGGCATTCGCCTCGCCAATGGACGATGGAAGATCCGCGCCGAAGTCGACATGACCTACCTGGACATCTTCGGAGACATCGCAGAAGGCGACTGGGAAGCAGAGCTTTGGATCAACAACATCCACAACGGTAGCCTGCTCATAGGGACAGGAACGCAGTTTTTCAGGAGCAAACACTGGAAGACCAGCATCGAAGCGTACGCGAACTTCGACGCCTGTTATCAAGGCAAGGCATACGCGGCCGCCGGAGGCGATGTCAAGCAAGTCGGCGGGAATCACGTCTGCACAGATCCCCGCCCGCCGACGACCGATCCGCCGACGTGTACTGACGGCAGCAACCCTGCGAACTGCTACACGCCGATCGTGCTCAGCCTGCGCGGGAGATATCGCATGACCTCCGCTGCCGAGGGGGTTCTCTTCGATATCGACTCAGACGGCACCGCTGAGCAGATCGCGTGGACAGATCCGAACAGCGACGTCGGGTTTCTCGCACTCGACCGGAACAACAATGGAACGATCGATTCCGGCGCTGAACTGTTTGGCAACAGCACCGCCCTCACCAACGGCGGTGCCGCGCTGAACGGCTTCGAAGCGCTTGCGGATCTCGATTCAAATCACGACGGCAGAATCGATGCGGCCGATCCGTCATGGCAACAGCTGCTCTTGTGGCTCGACACGAACCATGACGGGGCGTCGACCGCGGCCGAGTTGGTCCCGATCCCATCGAGCGAAGTGAGCGCCATCAGTACCGACTACCAGCTCACGGGCAGGAAGGACCATTACGGAAACGAATTCCGGTACAAGGGCGAATTCCGGATCGGCCAAACATGGCGCAAGTGTTACGACGTTTATCTCGTGACGGCGCATTGAGGGCGATGGTGGCGTCGAACGTCTGCCGCTGTGTCGCCGAGGCTGGGCCAACCCAATCGGGTCCGGAAGCGTCAGGCTTTTCGAAGTGACGCGCGATGGAAAACACTTCGGGCTCAACGACTACTGGGCGCGCGCGAGCCACGTGCGCGATCGCTCGCAACGGCAGTTGCTCCAGCCTGGCCGCAAGACGCGGCTCACGTTCACGAACGAACCCCTCACCAGCCGCGTGATCGAAGCCGGCAGCCGCATCGCGGTGGTCATCGGCGTGATCAAGCAGCCCGGCGTGCAGCTCAACTACGGCACCGGCGGCAACGTGATGGATGAATCGATCGCGGATGCGAAGGTGCCGCTGCGGATCAAGTGGTATGCGACCAGCGTGATCGAGGTTCCGATCGCGACGCCGTGACCCTCACCCGTTCGCTTGCAACTCGAACAAAATCTCGTCGATCGCGTCCGCCGCGCGATCGAGCGGGAGCACACACGTGCCGGCGCCACGATGGCCGCCGCCGCCGAAGCGCGACATCAGCTCGCCCACCGATGTGTTGCACGTGCGGTTGAAGATGCTGTGGCCGACGGCGGCGATCACGCTGTCGTGGCGCGGTCCCCAGTGCACGCGCAGTGAGACGTTCGCGTCGGGGAAGAGCGAGTAGACGAGAAAACGGTTGCCGGCCGGCAGGCGTTCGATCTCGCGCAAGTCCGTCACCACGACGTTGTTGAGCTGGAAGCTGTTGCGCGCGAGCAGGTCTTTGAACGCGGTCTGGTCCGTCCGGATCTTCTCGATCCGCTCCCGCACCTCGGGCTGCGCCAGCACTTCCGCGATCGACATCGTCTTCAGCCACTCGACGAGCTTGCGGAAGTAGTCCTCGAATGAGCCGAGGCCGGTGCGGCTGTCGATGGTGTAGCCGAGGAGGATGTAGTCGCGGGGTTGCTCGACGTCGGCGGGAGTGAGCAGAGCCGCGTCGAGGCGATCGGTCTCGTCCACGAGGCGTTCCAGGCGCAGCAGATCGGGATCGTTCGGATCGCGCTCGAGGTAGTACTCATAGACCAGGCGCGCGGCGGACGGCGCCACGCGATAGCGGCCGCGAAAGTTCTCCGGCGGGCGCTCGTTGCTCTCGGTGAGAAGGTGGTGATCGAACCAGAGACCGCAGCGCGCGTCGTACGGGACATTCGCGAGAATGTCGTTCGGGCCGATCTCGACCGCCTTGTCGGTGATGTCCTGCGGATGCACGAGCAGGATGTCGTCGACCGACTCCTTCATCGTGATGATCACGGCGCTCGTGAGCCCGTCGAGATCACCGCGAGTGACCAGACGCATCGCGAACCTCCCGAAGGCCGTGTTTTACCTCGCGGCGGGGGGGACAGGCAAGTCTCAGAGTCTCAGAGTCGCAGAGTCTCAGAGGGTCGACAGGCTAAGTACAGCTCCCCGGAAGTGAGTGTCCTGTGGAGGGTCATGCCGCTGCTG
>Ga0196977_1000126_pt1 | contig 49529 bp, 34 predicted proteins | sample S3v_1013CmetaG_FD_148634 | JGI IMG/M metagenome (GOLD analysis project Ga0196977, IMG submission 148634) | Soil microbial communities from Anza Borrego desert, Southern California, United States - S3+v_10-13C | ecosystem: Environmental > Terrestrial > Soil > Desert | place: USA: California... | reverse complement strand
ACCACTTCCGGCGCAACTCCTCAACACCGGCCCGGTAATGCCGCATGCGCGTCTGGTTCTCCAGATCGAGACGCAACCTTTCTCGCGCCTCGTCCGGACTCATCGACGCAAAAAACGATGCGTTCTGCGCATACGCCTCTTCAACCTGTGTTCGCGTAACGTTGATCTCGCCGCGCGTGAGCCGCTCGCGCAGCTCTTCGATCGAAACACCCTGCGACCGTGCTTCCGCCTCAAGCAGCCGCGCAGTGATCAAATTATCGAGCGCAACCTTGCGAACGGCGTAGAGTTGCTGTTGCAGGGGGTAGATGGCACTCAAAACAGTTTCATCCACCTGCTTCAACCTGATCTCTGTGCCGTTAACTGTCGCGACTATCGTTTCCGGTTCCTGCGCAAACGCCGTGAGACGCAGCAACAGGATTAAGAACACAATTCTTCCTGGTGAGGACTGGAATAACATTCAAATCGTCTCCGTTTTTTAGATTGAGGGGGTGGCGAGTCTGAATGTAGATTGATCGCTGTTGTGAGTCAATGGAAAACTATTTACGAAAATGGCTGATGCTTTACGAAATTGGCTAACTGTTTGCGGTAAGCCGTCGGCGGCCGCCCATATCGCTTCTTAAAGTAAGTAACGAAGTGGCTCATTGAAGTCACCCCGGCTTCACTCATCACTTCCTTGATCGACAGAAAAGTCGTGCGCAACAGAAACTCCGCCCGTTCCAGCCGGCGCTCTCTCAAATACTGATTGATGGTCCTGCCTGTCTCTTCTTTAAATAGATGACGAAAACGCGACGCCGAGAGATTCACCATCTCCGCGAGCTGCGCCGTCTCCCACGCGCGTGCGAAATCCGCTTCGATCTCTGCGATGACCTGTTCGACTCTTCGGTCCATAGTGATGAGGACTAGAAACGAAGTTTAGGAGGGCAGGCGGAGATTACCCGTTCGATTAGAAAAAGGCAATCCACAGATTACCCAGAGTGAAGAGTCTGTGTAATCTGTGGATGGATTTACTACTTCCGTGCTTCGAAGATCCGGTTGAACGGCGTCTCTGTCGCCCGGCGGAACTCTCTGAAACCTCCCGCCAGCGCCACCTCACGAAGCTGAGCTTCAGTCGCTACGGCACCCAGCGCTGGTCCATCCTGCGCCAGCGAGTTCGACGTGCAGCAGAGCGTCGACGCACCGGCAAACGTGCGTCCGATCGGATTGAAGTTCTCTTCAATCGTGTTTCCCGCCATCGGTTCGACGATCATTGCCACACCGTCAGGACCAAGCACCTCCGCTGCTCGACGGCACGCACCCACAGGATCCCCCATGTCGTGCAAACAATCAAAGAACGCCACAAGGTCAAACTGCTGATCCGGAACACTCTGCGCACTCGTCACTTCAAAGTGCACCCGATCGCTGACGCCGGCATCCTCCGCCGCACGCCGCGCGTACTCGATCGACGCCTCGTGATTGTCGAAACCCCAGAACTCCGAATTCGGAAACGCCTTCGCCATGATTATCGTAGACGCACCGTGGCCGCAGCCGATGTCAGCTACTTTCCCGCCGGCTTTTAGTTTTTCCTCGACGCCGTCAAGTGCCGGAATCCACGACGACACGAGATGCGCCACATAGCCGGGCCGGAAGAAACGCTCGACGCCGATAAAAAGATCCGGGTGATGTTCGCCCCAAAGCATTCCACCGCCGTTGCGGAAGTGGTCTTCAATGCGTTCAGCAGCCTGTGTCATGGCTTTAATAACGAAAAAGCCGCCGCCAACAAAGAACGGACTTTGCTCGTCGGTCAGCGCCACCGCCTGCTCCGGAGACAGCGAATAGCGTCCGGTCGCAGCGTCGTACTCCACATACCCGCCCGAGGCCTGGTTGACGAGCCACTCCCGCACGTAGCGTTCGTTTGTATTGGTTTTTTCCGCAAGCTCCGCGGAAGTGAGCGGACCATCGGTGGCAAGCGCTTTGTAAAGGCCGAGTTTCTGGCCGATGTAGGCAAGTGAGGAACCGAGGGAGGCGCCAAAATCGCCGACCACCTTACCCAGGAACTGGTTCATTTTATCTTCGTTGATCTCTCTGGTCTGGACTGGTGTAGACATAGGAAACTCCTCATTAAGCTTCAATGGAAGGACGGGGGAATCAACCCGCAAGCATTTTGCGGCGTCGCGCATTTTATCGCGCTCTGCTAGTATGAGCACGCATTCTCACGTGTCAAAAAAGGATCAGGAGAGCTGAAACGAATGGGCGATGATCTAAGGACGGAGCGCGAGCTGTCTCTGGATTTCTTGCGCGTGTGCGAAGCCGCGGCAATTTCGGCGGCGCGAACGATGGGCCAGGGGGACCGCAAGTATTCCGATCAGGTGGCAGTCGAGGCGATGCGGGAAGTGATGGACACGGTGCCCATGCGCGGCCGCGTCGTGATTGGTGAAGGCGAACGCGATGAAGCGCCGATGCTCTACATTGGCGAGGAAGTCGGCGGCGGTTTTGGCGTTGGTGACGAGATCGCCGGGTCGTGTCCGGAGATCGACATCGCCGTGGATCCTCTGGAAGGAACGAACCTTTGCGCACTCGGCGCCAACAACGCTATCGCAGTGCTCGCAGCGGCCGAACGCGGCGGACTGCTCAACGCACCTGACATCTACATGGATAAGATCGTTGTCGGTCCATCATCGCGCGGCGTGGTCGACATTGACGCGCCCGTTAAAGACAACCTGAAAAACATTGCCCGGCGTTTAGGACGCGACATCGAAGACCTGACGGTGATCGTGCTCGATCGGCGACGTCACAAGAAACTGATCGACGACGTACGCGCGGCCGGTGCGCGCATTCGTTTGATCTCTGACGGCGACCTTTCGGCCGGTATTTCCGCCGCCGTCGCGGGAACAAACATCCACGCGTTGATGGGTATTGGTGGCGCGCCCGAAGGCGTGATCACGGCGGCGGCGATGAAGTGTTTGAACGGTGAAATCCAGGCGCGACTCGTTTTCGATCCCGAACGGCTGGGCGTCGATCGCGACAAGGTGCCACCGCGCGAGGAGGTGTTGGATCGTTTAGCGTCGATGGGGATCAAGGATCCAAACAAGATTTACGACACTGACGACCTCGCTCCCGGCAAGAAGATCATCTTTGCGGCGACCGGCGTTACGGACGGTGCGTTGTTGAAGGGTGTGCGTTTCTTTGGTGCGGGTAAGCGCACGCACTCGGTGGTGATGACGACTGAGTCGCGGCACATCCGGTTTGTCGATACGCTCCACATTGAGGGCGGCCCCGATACAGTTATCAGGTTTTGAGCTTTTACGTACCTCAAGTTGTCCCGACTCGCCGGCCGCTCCTTTTCTGGGCCATCAGCGCTGCGATCGTGACGTTGTTCGTGATGCTGATCGTCATTGCGCCACTCGCCGCCGCGAATGGACATGGCGGGATAGCAGCAGGCATCTATCGCGCGTTTGGAACAATCTGTCATCAACGTCCGGAACGTTCCTTTTTTCTCGACGGACACAAACTTGCGGTTTGTTCGCGTTGCACCGGACTTTACGTTGGCTTCTTGTTTACCCTTCTGGTCTATCCGCTGATTCGCTCACTTAGAACAATCTCGACACCGGATCGCAAGGGGCTGTTTTTGGCGGCACTGCCGCTGGCCGTCGACTTCAGTCTGACGTTCTTCGGCATTTGGGAAAACACACACACTTCGCGTCTGCTGACCGGCCTGCTTTTGGGCATCGTCTCAGTGTTTTACGTGATGCCCGGCATCATGGACCTGAGTCTCCGTGCGCTGCAAAACCGCTCGGGGCAAGCATCGCGACCGACCTTCACCGTTGTTTCACCGGAAGCAATCGCCTCCGCTCCAAGCGATTACCGCCGCAAAAACGCACAAAAGATCTAAGTAAGCCTGTATCTTTTGTGGTCCGCACTCTCAGTGGGTTAGAATCTGGCGCTTTATGTTGCAAGTCCCAGTACCAACTCCCTGGCCAAGCCCCATCGGTTCCACACCGCAGGAAATATTCGAGCGTTACTTCCATGACGGCGTCTACAAAACCTGGGGCAATATCAGCCCGCTCTACCAACTCGACGCCTTCGACTGGACCATTCTGATCGTTTATTTCACCATTCTCGCCATGCTCGCGGTGTATGGCTCCTATCGCATCAAGCAGGTGATCGATTTCTGGCGCTACCGCCGGTTCGTGCCGGAACCGAGCGGACGGTTTGCCGACGCTGATCTGCCGCGCATCACGATCCAGTTGCCACTTTTCAACGAGCTCTACGTCGTCGATCGATTGCTCAAAGCCGTGACGGCGATCGACTACCCGCGCGAGAAGCTGGAGATTCAGGTCCTCGACGATTCAACAGATGAAACCGTTAAAGTCGCCGAAGCCGTCGTGGCGAAGTATGCGGCGCAGGGTTTTGACATTCATTACATCCATCGATCGGATCGCACCGGCTTCAAAGCGGGCGCACTTGAAAACGGGAACAAGTACGCCAAGGGCGATCTGTTCGCGATCTTCGACGCCGACTTCGTTCCGAAACCTGATTGCCTGCGCAAGCTGGTCGACTTCTTTACCGATCCAATGGTTGGTTGCGCTCAGATGCGCTGGTCGCATATCAACGGTGGCTACAACCTGCTGACGCGTTTACAAACGATCATGCTCGATGGCCATTTCGTCGTCGAACAGACCACGCGCAACCGCACCGGCGGCTTTTTCAATTTCAACGGCACGGCCGGCATCTGGCGCCGCCGGGCGATCGAGATGAGTGGCGGCTGGCAACACGACACGCTGACGGAAGACACCGATCTTAGTTTTCGCGCACAGTTGATGGGTTGGAAGTTTGTTTACCTGCTCGACGAAGAAGCGCCGGCGGAGATTCCGGTCGAGATCAACGCGTTCAAGGCGCAGCAGCGCCGCTGGGCCAAGGGCGTTATGCAGGTGGGTTTAAAACTCTATCCGCGCATTTGGCTCGCGCCGTTGCCGCTACGTGTGAAACTCGAGATGTTTTTCCGTTTGACCGGAAACATCAGTTATCCACTGATGATCGTCGCGAGCTTTTTACAGTTTCCGTTGCTGCTCGTGCGTTACAACCAGCCGTTTTATCACTTGATGGTGCTCGACCTGCCGCTCTTGTTCTTCTCGTCGATCTCGGTGGTTCTGTTTTACGGTTCCGCGGTCTGGTACCTCGACGAGAAACGCACGCCGCGCCTGCTGCACCTTCCGCTTGTGATGGGACTCGGGATCGGTCTCGCGTTTTCCAACGCGCGCGCAGTGTTGGAAGCGCTTTTGAGGGTGAAGTCTGAGTTTGTGCGCACGCCGAAGTATCGCGTGGAGGACACGACTGACGCGACCTGGAAACGGAAGAAGTACAAACGCAAGCGTGGTCTGTTGCCGCTGCTCGAGCTGGCCTTCGCTATCTATTTCCTGCTCGCCATCGTGTACTCGGCGCGACTGCACATGTGGGGCACGATCCCGTTCCTGCTGTTGTTCTTCTTCGGCTTCGGCTACATGGGCGTCATGAGCATAATGCAAACCGCGAGCGGTAAACGGTTAACGGCACTCTGGCGGCCAGTGAAAACTTAACGCTCCAACGCCGCGCGATCCCATTTCGCCAGGTTCGCCCCTGCCTCATAGGTGCTTTGGAGAAAATCCATTAACGTGCCTTCAGGATCCGCGACGCTTCGCATGTCGTCGTACAACAACAGAAACAAACCCATGTCTGCATTGTAGTAGGCCTGTTCGGGGTTGACCCTCGCTTGCGCTAAACCTTCCGGTGCGGGGGCGGTGTAGGAATAGAACGCTGCCTTACCGAGTGGCCCCTGTCCGGGCCACCAGCCGTGACTGATCACCTCGTGTGAATACGCCTCGCGGGTGATCACATCCGCATCCGGACGCGGCGGCGCCGGTCTTCCGGAAAACCGGGTGACGGCAAGATCGAAACTGCCCCAGAAGAAGTGCACCGGGCTCGACTTGCCGATGAAGCGCGAACGAAACTCCTGCATCACGCGATCTGACGAACGCAGCACCTGCCAGAACCGGTTCACGTATTCCGGATCGTACGATGCGTGTTGCTCGTCTTCATCGAATGGAATCGGATCGGGAAGCTCAACCGGCATTCTCCAGATGTGCACTTCAATTCCGACCTGTCGCAGTGCGTCCATCGTCTCGCGATAAAACGTCGCGACAGACTTCGGTTCCAAAGCCACGCTCGACATCGCGCCGTGGCTGCACCTGATTTCCAGCCGGTGGTCGAGAAAATCAAACTCCATCTCAAAAAAGATCTCACGATACGGTATTGCCGTCGTCGTGAGTCCACGCGCTGAGACATAAAGCGGCACATTCCACCAGTGATTCACAAGCGGCGTCTGCTCCATCCGGATCTTTCCGACAATCTGCGTCCACATGTGGAGAGTAGCGCACGTATCTTTCCACTCTTCGAGTGGGAGAGGAGGCCATGTATTTGACATGCGGAAAGAGTAACGCCGAACAGACGGAATCGGCAAAACTCTTCGCAGCGGATCGACCTCAACACCTCAATGGGGAAAGTTGCCCTATTGACAACGGCTGGTAACAGGTATAAAAGGCGAGCTGTTCCCGGTGTCTTCTCACGAGTTTCGCACCCCGCAAGATCCACCCTCGCGTTGACGAGAGTCTTCACTCCCGACCCTCAGAGAGTTTCCACTCCCGCCCGCATTACCGAAAGGAGACCTTATGAGTAAACTGCTACGTTCCTTGGCGCTGGTTGCGTGCTGCCTGGTTTTTTCTGCCGCTGCCTACGCCGATCCGGTCACAATCGGGTTTGGAGAAAGTACAAGTGCCTTTAGTCTCACGATTACCGGTTCGGCGATAACCGGTGAGGCAATAAATCGAACCTTGACCTATGGAACGACACTTGGCGCTTTGTGGACAGTCACTTTCTCGGTCACCGAGAGCGCTGGCGCCGCAGATGTGTTAACCGTGTCAGGGACCGCACGACACATCATGGCCCCGCACGGAGAGGCGGCAAGTGCATTCACTTTCACGTTCATGCCTGGGGCTTTGGGAGTTCCAACCAATTCGATTGGAAACTTTTCAATTGTGAGGACGACAACGGCTGAATCGGGTCACGGTAATCATCGCGATACCTACCTGGGGCGGGTGCAACTTCTCGGGTTCAATGGACAGAGCACCGGCTACACCTTTCATCTTGAAGGCAGGCACTGCGTGCCGCCGCAGCCATGCCCTGACTTACCTCCCGAGAAGCCGATTCCGGAGCCCGCTACGTTACTGCTTCTTGGCACAGGCGTCGCGGGAATAGCAATCAAGCTGCGGAGCAGATTCATGAGCAAGAAGAGTGGACAATGTGCACGCAAACCGTTTGCTTGACACTGGAATAGCGCGAGCCTATAGTTTTTCGCGTGATGTTAGTGACGTTCGAGGCCTGCATGTGTTGTCTCTGTACTTCTTGCTGCTGCTATTGCAGCGCGACCGAGAGGCCGTTTGCAGGCGGGAGAAGCGGATAAGCTAACCACCAGCAAATTTTTACGGCGTAACCGGTCACACTTTTCAAAAGCGCGGCCGGTTTTCTTTTGGTATTAAAATGAGCACCCCATCAGTTGTATTGGAAGAGCGCGGACTGGGCGTGGCGCCCGGCACCGTCGAGGCGAGCATCGGTCACACGCCCCTGTTGCGGCTACGGCTTCTTAAGACTGAAATTCCGGTTTACGCCAAGGCCGAACATCTCAATCCCGGCGGATCGGTGAAGGACCGAGCGGCGCTATCGATGATTCTCGAAGGCGAACGCAGCGGCAAACTGAAACCGGGAATGACGATCCTTGACGCTACCAGCGGGAACACCGGTATCGCTTACGCGATGATCGGCGCGTCGCGCGGATACGGTGTGAAGGTCTGTTTGCCGAAGAACGCGAGCAAACAGCGAAAGCAGATCCTGAAGCACTACGGCGTCGAGATCGTAGAAACCGATCCGATGCTCTCAACGGACGGCGCACAACTCATCGCGCGCGAGATCTTCGCCAGCGAACCCGGAAAGTATTTCTATCCCGATCAGTACAACAACGACGCCAACTGGCTCGCGCACTACGAAACCACCGCCAACGAGATCTGGGAACAAACGAAAGGACGCATCACACACTTCATAACGGGCCTCGGAACAACCGGAACGTTCGTGGGTGTAGTGCGGCGTTTGCGCGAACTGAACCCCGCGCTGCAAGCGATCGCGGTGCAACCCGAATCGCCTTTGCACGGTCTCGAAGGGTTGAAACACTTGCCAACGGCTATCACGCCGGGGATCTACGATCGGTCTTTAGCCTCGGAGACGCTGGAAGTATCGACCGAAGATGCGTTATTAATGACCAGCAGATTAGCCCGAGAAGAAGGATTATTCGTCGGCCCGAGCTCCGGAGCGAACGTGTTTGCCGCCTGGAGACTGGCAGCGTCTCTGCGGCCACCCGCAATGGTGGTCACAGTGCTGTGCGACGGCGGCGATCGATATCTCTGATGACGGATCAACCAAAGAAGCGCCACATCACAACACAACTCGTACACGCCGGTGAACGGCAAGCGCCACCCGCGGGCCAGCCGGTCGTGACGCCGATCTATGCCAGCGCGACGTTTACTTACGACACGATGGAAGAGACCGACCAAATCTTCGGCGGTGAGAAGCAAGGCTACATCTACACGCGTTACGGCAATCCGACGATTGGCGCGCTCGAAGAAGCGATGCGCGAGATCGAAGGCGGCGCCACGGCTTGCGCGTATGCGACCGGCATGGCTGCGGTTCACGCGGCGTTGATCGCGTGTGATTTGAAAGCCGGTTCGACGGTGCTTGCTTCGCAGGATCTCTACGGCGCGACCACGAGTTTGCTCAACTCTGTATTTACTTCGTTTGGCGTGAAGACTGTGACAGTGGACTACAGCGACCTCGCGGTTGTAAGCGAGAAGGCGCGAGAGATACGCCCGCAGGTGTTAGTGGCGGAAACCATCTCAAACCCACTGCTGAAGGTTTGCGACATCGAAGCCATCGCGGAGATTGCCCGCGAGCAAGGCGCGCGCCTGATCGTCGACAACACGTTTGCCTCGCCGTATCTGCGCCAGCCGTTGAAGCTCGGCGCCGACATGGTGGTCCATAGCGCGACGAAGTATCTCGGCGGGCACGCGGACGTGATGGGCGGCATCGTTGTGTCGCGCGATGAGATGGATCGTCCGGCGTTGTTCAGCGTGATGAAACTAGTCGGCGGCGTGCTCGGCGTTTGGGAAGCACACGAGATCCTTCGCGGATTGAAGACGTTGGCGGTGCGCATGGAGCGGCAGTGCGAGAACGCGCAAAAGCTGGCCAGCCATCTTAGCGAGCACCCACAGGTTGCGCGAACACACTATCCCGGTCTCGGCGCGCTTGTTTCGATTGAAATACGCGAAGGGACGAAGGATGCCGCGTTTCGCTTTATGAACGCGTTGCAGTTGTGCGTACGTTCGTCGAGTCTGGGCGATGTTTTCACGAGTGTGCTGCATCCGGCAACCGCGTCGCATCGCGATCTGATTCCCGCACGCAGACAGGAACTCGGAATCGTTGACGGCCTGGTACGCATTTCAGTGGGAATCGAGAGCATCGACGACATCATCGAAGATATCGAACAGGCACTTTCCGCATGATCACCATCGCCGAAAAGGAGTTGACCGAGATTCGCGAGCACGGCATCCGCGATTATCCGTACGAATGCTGTGGCTTGCTGCTGGGCCACTTCGAATCAGATCGCAAAGTCGTTACCGAGACCTATCCGATCTCAAACGCGCGCGAAGAAAGCGCAAAGCGAAACCGCTTCCTGATCACGCCCGAGGAGTTGATGAAGGGCGAGCGTTACGCACGCCAGCATGATCTCGAAGTGGTCGGTTTTTATCATTCGCATCCCGATTCGCCGGCAGTGCCGTCGCAATACGACCTCGAGCACGCCTGGCCCACGTATTCATACATCATCGTTTCGACAAGCGCTGATCGTGCCAACGACCTGTTCTCATGGGAACAGGAGCCCGATCGCTCGCGCTTCAACCAGGAGGAAATCCAATGCCAGTAACCATCACCATTCCGGCGCCGCTAAGACAGTTTGCCGGCGGCCAGTCGCAGATCGTCGTCGAAGCAAAAACTGCTGGAGAAGCGCTCGATCTGCTCACGTCAAGTCACTCAGCGCTGCGCCGGCATCTCTTCAACGATCAGAACGCACTGCGCAACTTCGTCAACGTCTACCTCAACGACGAAGACATTCGCCACGCTTCCGGACCGGACACGCCGGTGAAAGACGGCGACACGATCATGATCGTGCCGTCGATCGCGGGCGGCGCGGTTGTTGAATCGGAAATCGGCGAGACGCTGCCCGAGTTGTCGCACGAAGAGATCCTACGCTACAGCCGTCACCTGATCATGCCGGAAGTCGGAATGCAGGGACAACGAAAGCTCAAAGCCGCGAGCGTGCTGATGATCGGCACCGGCGGACTCGGCGCGCCCGTGGGCATGTATCTGGCCGCGGCCGGTGTGGGAAGGATCGGCATCGTCGATTTCGACGTAGTTGAAGAGTCGAACCTGCAACGCCAGATCATTCACGGCACAAAAGATCTCGGCCGGCGCAAGATCGAGTCCGCGCGCGATCGTCTCCGCGACATCAACCCGCACATCGAGATCGAAACGCACGAGTCGCGTTTGACCAGTCACAACGCGATGCAGCTCTTTCGTAACTACGACATCATCGTCGACGGCACCGACAACTTTCCCACGCGCTATCTTGTTAACGACGCCTGCGTGCTGAGCGGCAAACCAAACGTCTACGGTTCGATCTTCCGGTTTGAAGGACAGGCGAGTGTGTTCTGGGCGGAAAAAGGCGCGTGCTATCGCTGCTTGTATCCGGAACCGCCCCCGCCGGGTCTCGTGCCTTCGTGCGCGGAAGGTGGCGTGCTTGGCGTGCTGCCCGGCATCGTCGGCGCGATTCAGGCAAACGAGACGATCAAGATCATTCTCGGCGCGGAAGATCTGCTGATCAACCGGCTGTTGTTATTCGATGCGTGGACGATGAAGTTCCGCGAGTTCAAACTGCGGAAAGATCCGAAGTGCCCCGTGTGTGGTGACAACGCAACCATCACCAAACTAATCGACTACGAGGAGTTCTGCGGAGTGGCGCCGCATCAGCTACCGCCTTCCGATACAAAACTCGAAGAGATCACCGCGAGCGATCTAAACGCGCGTCGCGTACGTGGCGACAAGATTCAGATCGTCGACGTGCGCGAGCCGCACGAATTTGAGATCGCGCGTATTCCGGGAACCAAGTTGATCCCGCTGGGCCACGTTGTGACGCGAATGAACGAGATCGATCCGGAAGTGGACACGATCGTTCATTGCAAAGGCGGTGTACGGAGTGCGAAAGCGATCGAGGCCCTGAAACGCGCCGGGTTCCAAGGCCGTCTGATCAACTTGAAAGGCGGCATTATCGCGTGGGCTGAAGACGTCGATCCGAGCGTGGCGAAGTATTAGCCACGGATTACACGGACGAACACCGACGGTGAGTCAGATCACGGTTGCACGTCTTCGCTAACGCGATACTTTTCTTTCTCCTTCTCGCGTTGCAGGTAGGGAATGCCTTTCTCCATCCACTCCGGCGCGGGTGCGCCTTTCAGGAAATGGTCGAAGAATTCCTGCAACCGCCGCGTGTAGTCCTTCTGATTGATTCGTTTGCGCAGGCCGTGCTTCTCACCGTTGTAGGTGAACATGTACGCCTCTTTGCCGAGCCGGCGTAGCGCGAGGAAATACTCGATGCCCTGGTACCACGGCACCGCATCATCCTCGTCGTTGTGAATCATTAACAACGGCGTCTGCACGCGATCCGCCTGGAAGATCGGCGAGTTTTCGAGGAAGCGCAGTGGATACTCCCACAAACTACCGCCGATGCGCGACTGCGTGCGTTCGTACTGAAACTGTCGCGGCAAACCCGTGCCCCAACGAATTCCGCTGTAAGCGCTCGTCATGTTTGCCACCAAAGCGCCGGGCGCCGCGGCTTTGAAACGATTGGTTTGCGTCACCATGTAGGCGATCTGGTAACCGCCCCAACTGTGTCCCTGAATCCCGATCGCGTCTTCGTTCACAAAGCCCTTATCGACGACCGCCTGAATTCCCGGCAACACGCACTTCAATGCACTCGCGCCCGGATACCCAATCGTGTAAACGATGTCGGGCATGAAGACGAGGTAACCGTTGCTGACGTAGAACGTCGGATTAATCGAGGTGCCCGGGGACGGATTGCGAAACTGGTGCAGTCCCTGAGAGAGGCGCTCATAGATGTAGACGATCATCGGATACTTCTTGCGCGCATCGAAATTTTCCGGTTTGAGTAACATGCCCTTCAAAGGCACGCCGTCGGCGTTCTTGAAACTCACCATTTCAGCCGTGCCCCAACGATAATTGGCGCGTTGCGCATCGCCATTGCTGACGCGTTTCAATTCGCGAAAGTTGCTGTTCGTCACCCAAATGTCGGGAAACTGATCGAAGCGCGAGGCGGTCATGATCAGCACGTCTGCGTCTTTCGCTTTCGCCGGCGCGTTGAAGTCTTTCGCAGCCATCAGGAGTTTTTGCGGGAGCGCGTCGCCGTTGACCTTGTCGCGATAGAAGCCGGAGTCGCGTGTTTCCTGGTTCTCTGCGCTAAGGAGCATCGGCTTGTCGGGATCGATCGAGCGTTCTTTGGGATCGAGACGCACGTAACGAAGCGTGGTCTTCTCTTTGCGGCCGATGCCGTCGGTCACGTTCTTAGCGCGGCTGCCGTCAGGTGCGACTTGCCAGACGTCATAACGGTCGTAGAGCAGCACGTCGTTATCGTCGTTGGTCCAACCGCCAAACCGTACGAACCGGGTATCGACGGTACGTCGTTTTCTTCGTTGAAGAAATTGACTTTGAGGTTCTTCGTCAGGTTTACGACTGTGCCGTCAGCGATGGAATACGAGTTCCAGTCTTTGCCGTCGAAGTAGATCGCATACTTCGCATTTGGCGAGAGCGAGTAGTTCCCGCGTTGTTTGGTGGCCAAAGGTTTGCGGGAGCCGTCGGCGGTGTTGACGAGGTAGTAGTCAGTGAATCCCGGATCGTAGTCACTCGTGACGCGATACTTCCGGTTGTCGGAGCCGATTGCATAGCGGCCGTCGTTTGATGGCGAAACGTTCTCCATTGTTTCGTCGGCGAGTTGCACGAATTTTTTCGATTGAAGATCGTAGACGGCGCGATACGAACGATTGCGCTCCTGTTCGGCGCGTACCTTCTGAATCGGTTGAACGTAATCGTCTTTCCAATGCCACAGATCTACGAGCACTTTCTCATCCGCTGGAATTTCCTCGTCCGGGTTGCGTTCCGGTTCGGGCGGCGGCGCTGAGCCGAGGAAGAGATGACTGCCGTCGAGCGAGAAACTGAGATTAGCGCGTTCGCTGATCACCATGTCTTTCGGAAAACTCGCGGAGGTTGGCGCGACGATCTCGCTCGCTTGCGGATCTTTGAGGTTCCAGTGATAGAGGCGAAACTTCGGCTGCTTTGCCGCGGCGTCTTCTTTATCGCTGATGAACGCGAGCTGCGTGTTGTCTTCGTCCCACGTGAGTTTTTGGTATTTACCCTTGCCGCTGAGCAGCGCTGCCGGCGCGCCGTCGTTTTCGGTAGCGACTGCGAAGATGCCGTTAGTTTCTTCGTTGCGTGATGAAACTGTGTAGACAAGCGTTTTGGCGTCTTTGCTGATCGTGAAGTCAAGCACGTCGCCGAATTTTCTTTCGTTACCGGTAGACGTGTTTCGCAGGACCAGTTCGGAGCCGTACTCCTTTTTCTTTGAACCGCGCCCAGGCCGTGGAGCTGGGGAGGGTTGGGGATTGGGCTCCGAAGCGGTCGGTTCCATCAAATAGGCGATAAAACCGGTTCCATCTTCGGGAACACGGAAAGTCTTCACCTTTTCGACTCGTGTCACGGTGCCGTTTGAGAGGTCCATGATACTGAGGCCGTTCTTCGGCATCTCTTCCGGTTTCTTTTTATCTTTCTTCGCTTTGGTGATCTCTGCTTTCGTGGGCTCTGTGGCGAACACGAGCAAGCGACTGTCAGCCGTGACGGCAGGACGCAGCAAACGCGCCTGCTCCGCCTGAAACTCCGCGAGGTTTGTGCCGGGATCGTCGGGCGGTGGCACTGGCGGGCGATAACCACGTGGCGCGCGCCAATCGACGCCGGTCGCGAGGTTGCGCACGACGATCTCGCCGTCGCCGTCCTGCGGCACGTAAGCATAGGCCACGAATTTACCGTCGCGCGAAACTTGTTGGGCCAGGATCGAACGCCACGAGTCGTAGTCCTGATGCGTGAGCGCGCGTTTAGTTACCGGCGTCTGCGCCGTTCGTGCACCGGTGGGCGCTTGTTGCGCTACGGCCATTGTCGCCAACAAAGCAAACGTGCAAAGCAGTGCGGCACTTCGCTGGAGTTTCATGGGTTACCTCGCAAGTTGTGGGATTACAAAGACAAAAAACGCGGATGGCGCAGATCAAAACAGATCTGTGTCACCCGCGTCAATCTGTGGCTAAAGCCAGTTAGAAGAACAACGAATACAGCAGCCGGTTGGGGGAGCCGGTGCCGGCACTGGTCACAACGTTGGTCGTCGCGCCGTTCACGATTGCATTGCGAACAGTCGCCGCTGAGGCCGACGGATTCGCCTGCTTGTAGAGCGCTGCGACGCCCGCTACGTGTGGCGAAGCCATCGAGGTTCCACTCAACGTCGCCGTTGCCGTGTTGGAAGTCGAATACGACGACAGGATTCCCTGGCCGGGCGCGAAGATATCCAAACACGAACCGAAGTTGGAGAACGAAGCACGCGCATCGGTCGTGGTCGTGGCGCCAACGGTGATCGCATTGGCCGCACGAGCCGGCGAGGAGTTGCACGCGTTGGTGTTGCTGTTGCCGGCAGCCACCGCAATCACGACTCCAGAATTCGCCAGGTTATTCACCGCCGTGTCGAGCGCACTCGAAATGCCGCCGCCGAGGCTCATGTTCGCAACTGCCGGGTTCGAATGGTTGAGGCGAACAAAGTCTACGCCCGCAATCACGCCGGAATTCGAGCCGGAGCCGGAGCAGTTGAGCACGCGTACGCCACGCAGGTTCACGCTTTTGGCGACGCCAAAGGTCGAACCGCCAATGGTTCCCGACACGTGCGTACCGTGGCCGTTGCAATCCTGTCCGTTGCCACCGAACGCGTCAAACACGTTCGCAGCGCGTGTGCCAAACTGCGTGTGGGTAGTGCGGATGCCGGTGTCGATCACGTACGCGAATACGCCGGCGCCGGTCCAGTTGAAGGTGTAGCTGGCATTCAACGGACGATTACGTTGATCGATGCGGTCCAAGCCCCACGGTGGATTGCTTTGAGTTGCATCGATCGAAACCTCTCCGTCTTCTTCCACATACGCAACCCGGAAATCCTCGCTGAGACGTTCCGCATCTGCAGCCGACATCTCTACGGCAAATCCGTTGAGGGCATTCTGATAGACGTGTTTGAGTTTTCCTTTGTGGGTCAGCGCGAGCTCATCGGCGACGTAGGGAGCGATGGAGAAGCGTCCACGCTCGCCGACGACGGCTTCATTGAGCACAACGATGTAGTTGTTTTCGATCTTGTGTGAGCTCTTGCGAATTTTATCTTTCTTCTGGCTACGGACGGGTGATGTAAACAGGACCGTGGCACAGAGGCCTGCCAAAACAAGGAACGCGAAAACTTTCTTCATACTCTTCTCCTCCAGACTGTAAGTGGGTTGGTGGGGGAACACGCCGCCCGCAACGGCGAGAAATCAAGCGGGGAAAGCAACGGTCTCCCGGGTTCAATTACTTGAACTGACATGAGGTACAAAGCCAGATACATGACACACTCGCTACTGAGCACGTATGAATCGACGAACTGCGTTTTAGTCGTTAAGTAGTGCCGGGCACGCACTACGATCAGTTTGGGAGAAATTACCGCTCTGGGTTGGGAGTACTGTCTGGGACGGAGGCGCGCAGTATACCATCAATTTCGCCAAGCGCAAGGATTTCGTGTAGTCTAGCGGTCCGTTTGAGTTTCCGGCGCAATACGCCGAAGGCATTCGCTAGTGGCAGTGCATGTAAACGCGTTCGTCAGTGGCAGTGCATGTAAACGCGTTCGTCAGTGGCAGTGCATGTAAAGGCGTTCGCTAGTGGCAGTCCGTGTAAACGAAACGCCGCAGGCGTTCGCCAATTGCAGCCCATGGTTGGAGCGCAGCGACAACCATGGGATACGATTCACCGCCACCCGCGTAAACCCTGAAAGGGTTCTTCGCGAGACAAACCCTTTCAGGGTTGGTTTCATCTTGTTTCTGGTGTTCCCAGGGTTGCAGCAACCCTGGGCTGGAATTGGCGAACGCCTTCGGCGTAAAGTTCCCACAACTGGTACTACTGTCTTCGCAACGAAACTACTCTCTTCGCAAATTGATACTACTGTCTTCGCAATGACGCGCTCTCCAAGACTCCGAACGCCAATCGTCTCGTTACTTGCGCTGCTGCTAACTCTTCTGTCGCCGTGTGTTTCTGTTGCTCAGAACGGGCGTGATGGGCGTAACGATTCAGCCGCCTTGCGCAGTTGGATCGCACTCGATGCGCCGCCGGGTTGGGAATATCTCGCGACGGACCAGATTCTCAAGACGATGCCCGGTTGGCGTCGTGATGCGCTGGGTAACCTGATTTTGCGACAGGGAAGTGGTAGTCCGCGGCGCGTCGTCGCGTGTGGTTTGGACCGCGCCGGTTTTGCGGTCACTGAGATCACGGAGACGGGTTATCTGCGGCTGCGCGAAGCGGGCAGTGTGCGGCAGCATCCGCTCTGGACTCAGTTTCATGAAGGACAACGCATCAAGGTTTTGACGCGTACGGGTGCGGTGCCTGGTGTTGTTATCGTGAAGAGCACGCACTTGCAACGTGGCCGTGCACCGAATGCGCCGGTGACGACGCTCGATGATCTTTGGGTTGATGTGGGCGCGACTTCGCGGGCTGATGTGCGTGCGCTGGGGATTGAAATGTTGAATCCTGTGGTGCGTGACGCGGTTGGGTGGTCCTACGGCGATTTCGTTGCTGGTCCATTGGCTGGTGTGCGTGTGGGTTGTGCGGCGGTCGCGACGGCAGCGAGTGGGCGCGTTGAGAGTGGCGAGACGGTCTTCTTGCTGACGACGTTGCGTAGTTTTGGAAATGATGGCTTGGAAGCTGCGCTGAGGGCGTTGGGAAAAGTAGATGAAGTAACTGTCGTCGATCAGAACCCGGTATCTTTCCCCGCGTCAACAGGACTTAACGCTGTGAACACGATCACGCCGCGAGTGCGTTATGTTGGATCCCTTGTTGAAAGTGTTGACGTCAACGAAGCGGAGGCGCTGTTGGCGGCGGTTAGGAAGGCGGCGGGCATTTCCGGGCTGGGATCGTCGCGATGGTTGGCGCTGCCGGAGATCACAAAGTCAAAGCCGATTGAAGCGGATGGGTTTGAGATGATGGCGAGTCTGCTCAAATCGTTGGCGGATGTTTCATCGGTTTCAGGGCATGAACGGCCGGTACGAGAGGCAATTACGGCTGCACTTCCGGCGTGGGCGCGTTCGCGCACCACCACTGACAAGGAAGGGAATCTGATTCTGGAGGTTGGACCAGACCGCGATCCGATGATGTTCATCGCGCACCAGGATGAGGTCGGGTTTGAAGTCACGAGCATCGGGGCCGATGGTGTAGTCACGTTACGCACACGCGGCGGATTGTTTCCGTCGCTCTGGGAAGGACAACCGGCGTTGCTTCATTTTGAAGACGGTAAAGCGCCGCTGCGAGGTGTGTTTGTACCGCGCGAAAGCGCAACGACGAAACAACCGGAAACTGTCACCGCCTGGTTTGGCGTTGATGCTGCAGGTTTGAAACAACTCGGCGTTGTTAATGGACTTTCCGTGACGGCCGCAAAGAGTGCAACACGTCTTGGCGCGACGCGCTTCACCGCGCGCTCTCTCGACGATCGGGCCGGTTCGACCGCGCTGATTCTCGCGGCTCGGCGGATCAATCCGGCGACTTTGAAACGGAAGATCATCTTCGCGTGGTCGGTGCGTGAAGAAACCGGTCTTGAAGGTGCGATGGCATTGGCGTCACGTTACGCTACTTCGGTCAAACGCGTGTTCAGTGTGGACACGTTTGTCTCGTCCGACTCGCCCGCGGAAACCACACGCTTCGCTTACGCACCGCTGGGCCAGGGCGCAGTCATTCGCGGACTCGACAACGCCTCTGTCGCGGCACCCGCGGAGATCGAACGCATACTCGCGATTGCGCGCACGCAAGGCATTCCGTTGCAAGTCGGGGCGACGAATGGCGGCACTGACGGTTCCGATTTCATTCGCTACGGCACCGTGCACGTGAGTTTGTCATGGCCCGGACGTTACAGCCATTCGCCGGTCGAGGTCCTCGATCTACGCGACCTCCAGGCGCTCGAGCGGTTGGTCCATGCCCTCGCCATCGCACCGTGAAACATATCCTCATCTTTTGTTGCCTGGTCGTGTCATCCGCGCAGATCTCGGCGCAGCAGGATCGGGCGCGATTCGTAAACCCGTTTGTCGGCACGGGTGGGCACGGGCATACGTATCCCGGCGCGACGCGGCCGTTCGGGATGGTCCAACTCAGTCCCGACACGCGGCTCACCGGCTGGGACGGCTGTTCCGGTTATCATTACTCCGATTCAATAGTTTACGGTTTTAGCCATACACATCTTAGCGGCACTGGCATCTCGGATTACGGCGATGTCCTGCTCATGCCGACAGTTGGCGACGTCACCCTCGACGCACTAAACAACGGCTTACCTGAGAAAGGCTACGCGTCGCGTTTTCAGCATCGAAACGAAACTGCTTCGCCCGGCTACTACTCCGTGCGTCTCGACGACGACGACATCCTCGTCGAACTCACGGCCACGGAACGCGCCGGATTGCATCGCTACACGTTTCCCGCGACACAGCACGCAAACGTCATTATTGACCTCACGCACCGCGACAAAGTTCTCGATTCGGGTCTGCGCATCACTGGAGGCGACACGATCATCGGCTGGCGCAGATCACAAGCCTGGGCCAAAGAACAGATCGTCTATTTCGCCATTCAGTTTTCGTATCCGAGCATCGCGTCGGGAATCGCGATAGACGACAAGCTGGTTGATGGTTTACGCGAAGCACGCGGGCAGAACGTCAAAGGTTACTTACGTTTCGACACGCGTAACTCGCAGCAGTTGCTCGTACGAGTCGGAATCTCCGCCGTCGATACAAACGGCGCGTTGCTGAACCTGGCCGCGGAGTTGAACCACAAGAGTTTTGACAAAGTAAAAGCCGAAGCCACCGCGGCGTGGAACGCGGAGTTGAACAAGATCTCCGTGACGGGCGGCAGCGACGCTCAGTTAACGAACTTCTACACCGCGCTGTATCACACGATGCTGGCGCCGAATCTCTTCATCGACGTCGACGGCCGCTATCGCGGACGCGACATGCAGATTCACAAAGCGGACGGTTTCCAAAACTATACGGTGTTTTCATTGTGGGACACTTTTCGCGCCGCACATCCGCTTTACGCGCTTATCGATCAAAAACGCACGCGCGACTTCATCAAAACGTTCCTGGTCCAGTACGAACAAGGCGGACGCCTGCCCGTTTGGGAGCTTGCAGCTAACGAAACGGACACAATGATCGGTTATCACGCCGTTTCCGTCATCGCAGATGCAGCCGTGAAAGGCATCGACGGCTTCGATCTGAACAAAGCGTTCGCAGCGATGAAGCAGAGCGCGGAACTGCGACAGCATCGCGGCCTCGGCGCGTACATCGACAACGGTTTCATCGCGATGGAAGACGATCGCGAGTCTGTTTCCAAGGTGCTCGAGTATGCGTATGACGACTGGTGCATCGCGCAGGTCGCACGGATGCTCGGACGCACGGACGACTATCAGCGCTATTTGGCCCGCGCGCAATCGTACAAAAATCTGTTTGATCCCGTGTCGGGTTTTATGCGGCCGCGCACGAATGGCAACTGGGTCGAGCCGTTCGATCCGCGAGAAGTTACGTTTGCATTTACGGAAGCGAACTCGTGGCAATACACGTTCTTCGCGCCGCAGGACGTCAGTGGACTGATGAGTTTGCTGGGCGGGCCGCGCGCGTTCGCGCGCAAGTTGGACCAGATGTTTGCGGCAGAGAGCCGGACTACCGGGCGCGAGCAGGCGGACATCACCGGATTGATTGGACAATACGCGCACGGCAACGAGCCGAGTCATCACGTTGCCTATCTCTATAACTACGCCGGTGAGCCGTGGAAGACGCAATCTCGCGTGCGGCGGATCATGAATGAGTTTTACACGCCCGCGCCTGATGGGCTGATCGGGAATGAAGACTGCGGTCAGATGTCTGCGTGGTACGTGTTTAGTGCGGCTGGGTTTTATCCGGTGACACCCGGGTCGGCGATCTATGCGATCGGTTCGCCGTTGTTTCCGGAGGTGCGTTTCAGGCTCGAAAACGGAAAATCGTTTGTTGTGAAGGCTCGTGGAGTTTCAGACAAGAATATTTACATTCAGTCTGCGAGGTTGAACGGCACGCCTTACGCGAAGTCGTACCTGGAACATGGCGATCTGGTGAAGGGTGGGGAACTCGTTTTTGATATGGGTCCGCAGCCGAATCGCCATTTTGGACAGGGATTTCAAAACACGCCCGTGTCGAGGATCGCTGGATTTGAGATGATACCGGCGCCAGTTATCAAAGGGGGCAAGACTTTCAGACATCGTCTGCTCGTCAGTGTTCAAAACCTTTCGCCTCGCAATTCTGTTTACTACACCACTGACGGTTCTGAACCGACCATGAAGTCAACACGGTTTGTGAGGCCGTTCGTTATTAATCGCGACACGACTGTGAAAGCGGTTGCGATCGATGCCAGCGGGAATCGCAGTTCTGTGGTGACGGGAACACTTCATCGCATTCCGCACGACTGGAAGATCACTCTCTCGTCCAGCTATAGCTCGCAGTATCCGGCTGGCGGAGAAAACGCCATGATTGACGGCATTCGCGGAACGATGAACTGGAGTGGCGGAGCGTGGCAGGGTTATTGGGAAAAAGATTTGGAAGCCGTTGTCGACCTCGGAAAGGTGCAGCGTGTTTCGAAAGTCGGCGCGGGATTTCTCCAGGACATTGGATCCTGGATTTGGTTCCCGCGCCGTGTCGAGATCGACCTTTCGGTTGACGGAAAAACTTTTACGCCCATGGCGTCAATCACTCACGATCGGAAGGACACGACGATCGTGAACTTCGTGCAAACGATCACGCCTCAGAACGCGCGTTACGTTCGTCTTCGCGCCGTGAACTCCGGCAAGAACACTTGGATCTTCGCCGACGAGATATCGATCGAAAATTAACTCTACCACTGCAATTCGAATTCATATTCAGCGGCGCCACCGCGCGTGTCTTTAATGCGCACCACGACTGCGAAGTTGTTCTCGCGTGACGGTTGCTGTTCGATGAAGATCTCGCCTCGGCCTCGCTTGCTCGTGAGTCTCACGGTCACGCGACGGGACGGCAGCGAAGCTCCGAAGTTCGGTTGCGAGTCGTGGTAAGGCGTGCCGCCTAACGTTTCGACGTCAGCGGTGCCGCCACGAATCGTAATGCGCACATCGTCGTCGACGCGCCCTCGCCACGTCATGCGCCCACCGCGTCCGCCGCCACCCTCACCCGGAAACGGTCCGTTATTCGATGAGTCGTCGATCTCTCTGCCGATATCAGACAAGGTTCGTTGCACGTTGTTCCAATTACTGCGCTGGAGATTGTTGCGCTCGACGGAACGTGCAAGGTTCTGGAGCAAGTCGAAGGCGTCGCGCAGGTCTTGCGTGCGACGGCGATCGACGACCATGCGATAGAAGATCCTCGCCGAGGCGCTAAACTGCTGCGCCAGCATCAACGCTTCGATTTCGTTCCGGTTGTTACGGCTGGAACTTGTGTAGCTGTTGTAAGTGGCGCCGGCGAAATCCTCCGCCTCGCGCGACAGCCGAGACGCGGAATCGGTGAGTCTGTTGGACTGGCCAAACTGCCCGAGAGCGGGTCCTCCAAAAAGCAAGCTAACAACTACAAGCAATAGGCTTCTGGCGATCATGGTTCCTCCTGACGTTTCCCTGTCTCGACTATGCCGGCATTGATCTATCTCTTTGCCGGTGGTCCGTGTCAACAATAAAGTTAGCCAATAAGAGATAGGACGCGCTTTACGGTATAATGTCGGTCAGTTTTGAAACCGTTGGCAAAGCCAACAAGGAGTTAATGATGAGTTGGAATCAACCCTCTTATGCAGTTGCTGGTGCGGATGTTCGCATCACTGCGTTTCTCAGCAAAGTTTACGGCTGGATGTTTCTCGGCCTCCTGGTCACCGCCGGGACCGCCTTCGTGGTCGCATCCTCGCCTCTTTTAATCGAGACGTTTATCGCTAACCGGATACTGTTCTGGATTTTGCTTTTTGGTCAGCTTGGGCTGGTTTTCTACCTGTCAGCTCGAGTGGATAAAGTGTCGCCGCTGACCGCAGCCACGCTTTTTATGATCTACTCGGTGACGGTTGGGATCACGACTTCCATCATCCTGCTGATTTACACCGCCGCTTCGATATTTGCCACTTTCATGGTGACAGCGGGAATGTTCGGCGCCCTCGCGCTCTTCGGCACTTTCACTAAGCGAAGTCTCGCGGGCATCGGTCAGTTTGCGTTTATGGGACTGATGGGTTTGATCCTCGCGATGATCGTGGGACTGTTCTGGCAGAGCGACGCGCTGCAGTTTGTGATCTCGGTGGTGGGAGTGATCGTGTTCACGGGACTGACCGCGTGGGACGCGCAGCGGTTGAAGCACATGGCCGTTGCACTTCCTGATGGACGCGTTGGATCTTACGCCGTAGTCGGCGCGCTGTCGCTGTACCTCGACTTCATCAACCTTTTCTTCTTCCTGCTACGCTTCATGGGCGGTCGCAGAAACTGAGACGAAATCACAACGAGACTAAAAGGGCGCCTGACCATTGCTGGTTAAGCGCCCTTTTCCTGTTTAGGTTTTAGCGGCGAAGCCCCGCTTCTTCATCAACGCGTCGATCTTCGGATCGCGTCCGCGGAATGAACGATACGCCTCCGCAGGATCGACCGTGTTGCCGACCGAGAACACAAACTTGCGCAACTTCTCCGCCACGGCGCGATCGTAAGGGCCTTTACCTTCGGTGAACGCGCCGAACGCATCGGCCGTGATCACGTCTGACCAGAGGTAGCTGTAGTAACCGGCAGAATAGCCGTCACTTCCGAAGACGTGCAGGAACTGCGGCGTGCGATGACGCATCACGATCTCTTTCGGCATGCCGAGCTGCGCGAGCGTCTCGCGCTCAAACGCATCCGGATCGATCTTCTTGTCACCGGCGAGGTGCAGCTTCATGTCGACCAGCGCCGCCGACAGGTACTCAACGGTCGCGAATCCCTGATTGAACGTCGCCGAGCGCTTGATCTTGTCAACCAACTCCTGCGGAATCGGCTTGCCGGTTTGGTAATGCAGCGCAAAACGCTGTAGCACTTCCGGCGTCGCGAGCCAGTGTTCCAGAAGCTGCGATGGAAACTCTACGTAGTCGCGGGGCACCGCAGTACCTGAAACTGACGGATACGTGACGTTAGAATTCAAGCCGTGTAGTGCATGGCCAAACTCGTGGAACATCGTAGTGGCGTCGTCCCACGAAATCAGCACGGGCTCGCCGGGTTTACCTTTGACGAAGTTTGCGTTGTTGGAAACGATCGTCGTGATCTCACCGTTGAGACGTTCCTGGGTGCGATAAGCGTTCATCCATGCGCCCGAGCGCTTGCCGGCGCGAGCGTAAGGATCGAAATACCACAGACCGATGTGACGCTTACTCGTCTTATCCGTGATTTCCCAGACGCGAATATCGGGATGGGCCACCGGAACGTTTGTTACCGGCGTAAAGTTGAAATTGAAGAGTTCTCCCGCGACCCAGAAGATGCCTTCGCGCAACTTCTCGAGTTGCAGATAAGGTTTGATCTCGTTCTGGTCCAAATCGTATTTGGCCTTGCGAACTTTCTCCATATAGTAGCGATAGTCCCACGGCTCGATCTTGATCTTTGCGCCTTCCTTGTCGGCGAGTGCCTGCATGTCGGCAACTTCCTCGTGCACGCGCGCGACGGCGGGTTTCCAAACTGCTTCCATTAACTCCATCGCGCGTTCGGGAGTTTTGGCCATCGAGTTTTCCAGACGCCAGTGGGCGTGTGTCTGGTAGCCGAGTAATTTCGCGCGCTCGGCGCGGAGTTGCAGGATTTCGGTGATGATGGCGTTGTTGTCGTGTTCGCCGCCGTTATCGCCGCGATTCACAAATATGCGCCACGCTTTTTCGCGCAGGTCCCGGCGATCGGAATAGGTCAAAAACGGATCGATCGATGAACGGGTGTTCATGATCACCCACGTGCCTGGTTGCTTTTTCGTCTCCGCGGCTGCGGCTGCAGCGTCGCGAATCGACTGCGGCAGTCCGGCGAGTTCTTCTTCGCTCTTGATCACCATGAACTGATCGGTCTCTTCGGCGAGTACGTTTTGACTGAACTTCGTGAACAAACCGGCGAGCTGTTGATTGATCTGCGAGAGACGTGTTTTGGCTTCGGGCTTCAGGCGTGCGCCGGCGCGAACGAAGTTGGTGTAGTAGAGCCAGGTGACACGTTGCTGCTCGGGCGTGAGTTTCGACTTCGCCGGCGAGTTGTAAATGGTGTCGATACGTTTGAAGAGCGCCTCATTTTGGGTGATCTGATCGTTGAAGGCGGCGAGGCGAGGCGCCATCTCGCGTTGCACTGCTTGAAACTCCGGAGTGGCCATGGTTGCGGCCCAAACGCCGTAGAGCGTCGTCACGCGATCGAGAGTACTGCCGGTGCGTTCGAGTGCGGCGATGGTGTTTTCGAAGTCCGGCGCCGCGGAATTTTTGGCGATACGGTCGATCTCGGAGAGTTGTTCGGCCATTGCGGCTTCGAGTGCAGGTTTGAAAAGCGCTACTTGCACGCGATCGAACGGAGGGACGCCGCCGAAAGGGCCTTCCCACTTTGCGAGCAACGGATTGTTCGTGGTTTGAGTAGTCATCGCACTGTTTTTGCGGGTTAGGTTCGAAGCGATCATAGCAGTAGCAAGGAGCAGCAGTAGGCTGCGAGCGATCAGGTAGCGCATGTTGTGATTCCTATCTATTGAGTTCGCAGCGGCAAACGCCGGGAGAGCCACGCAGTTAAGAGGATTAGTATATTGGCGGGTTGAAGGAGTTGTACAGTCTGGGGTTGTGAGTGGAAAGTGTGCCCCGGGAGTTGGCCAGGAGTGGAGTTGCGGCGAAAGGCTTGCGAGTGGAAGAGTGCCCCGGGAGTTAGTTTCGCAGGCGTCGAGTTACATCGAACAGTAGTTGCCGCGAACAGTAGTGCTGTGGACGTAATAACGCCGAAGGCGTTCGCTAGTTTCAGCCCAGCGGTTGGAGCTTGCGACAACCCTGGGTATGTGTAGGATGTTTTATTGGTAACACTGAAAGTGTTGGCGACGCGGCTCGCCAACGCTTTCAGCGTTTTGTTGGTTCTTTTTTTTCGAACCCAGGGTTGCGGCAACCCTGGGCTGAAATTAGCGAACGCCTTCGGCGTTAGTGAGGGCAGGTAACTGGGCTGAAATTAGCGAACGCCTTCGGCGTTAGTGAGGCAGGCTACATTCGTTAGTACGGGCAGTGGCGGCAGCCGTTGCCGCAGCAGTAGCCGCGGCGTTTTAGGTAGGATGCGGTGAAGACCATCGCGCCGCGTTCGACGTAGTAGTCCTTGTCTTCTTCAAGCGCGCCCTGGAGTAACCCGACGTCAACACTTTGAAAGGCATTCGAAAACTCCGTCGACATGGGTTCGCCCGCCCTCATGGGTTCGCCGGCCCTCATGGGTTCCGCTGCGAATGCGTCGGGGTGGATCAGGCGTGCCAACAGTTCCGCGCCCTCGACGACGCGCGGTCCCGGGCGGGCAAAGTAGGAGTTTGCATCGACTGCATAAACACGGCCGTTGCGTACCGCGGGTAGTTCAAAGAACTGACGCGCTGCTTCGGATTTTTGATAAGCAAAGACGCTCCAGATCTGTTTCATCGTCTGTTCGAGATTGAAGCCGCACGGCATGATCACGACAACTTCCGGCGCCGCGGCAACAACCTCCTCCCACGAAACACGCACTGACTCACCGCGTTCACGACCTAGAACATCAACGCCTCCGGCAAGCTTCACCAACTCCGGCACCCAATGACCGCTCGCAAAAACCGGATCCAGCCACTCCATGCAAAACACCCGTGGGCGATCGGCGACTCCGTTCACACGATCGGACAAACGTTTTAGCCGCTCCTGACAGTTCGCAATCAGTTGTATCGCTTCGGCGGTTCGGCCAGTCGCAGCGCCGAGTTCGCGCACGTTGTCGAAAATCTCACTGAGAGATTGCGGCGTCAGCCAGAGAATCTCAGGCGTACGACCCAACGTTTTGATTACTTGCGAGACTTCATTTCCGGAAGGCGCACAAACCTGACAAAGGTTCTGGGTGAGAATCAGATCCGGCGCAAGCGTGCGCAGCAATTCTTCATCGATCTGGTAAAGACTCTGCCCTTCGTGCATGCGCTCGGCCACTGCGCGATCGATCTCGCTCTGGCTCATTCGTTCGATCGGCAACACGTTACGCACAACCACCGGCTTGTTACGAACCTCCGGCGGGTAATCGCATTCGTGAGTGATGCCGACGAGCGAGTCAGCGAGGCCCAGCGCGCAGGCAATTTCAGTGGCTGAGGGAAGAAAAGAGACGATTCGTTGCATAAGATCACGCCTTTATCGCGATTCCGCTTTTGTTTGCGGCGGCCCCGTCTTTGAACGCGATCTTACCATTCACAATCACAACATCAATCCCCGACGAGAACTGGTTCGGGTTTTGGATTGTAGCGTTACCACGAATCTTCAACGGATCAAAGACGGTGAGATCTGCAATCGCGCCGTCCTGGAGCACGCCGCGCTCTTTCAACACCGGATGCAACACGCTGCGCGGCAGTATCGTCATCTTCTCGATCATTTTTTCGAGCGGCAAGCCAATGTCGAGCGCGTGCCGAATGGCAGTCGCAAAGCATCCGGCCCCACGTGGATGTGAATTGGCGCGCGGCTCAAACTGAATCCCGCCATCGGAACCGATCATGCAAAAGTCTTCTCGCAACGCGAGGTCGACCGTCTTGTCCAAAGGCAGCGTGCCTTCCGGCACCGCCGCCAGCTTCGGACTGCGGCGATAGTGAGCAAACGAACGCGCGTTCAGTCGTTCCGACGTGCCAACGATCGTCAAGTCGTTATAGTCGAGACCGTAACGTTGTTGCCAGCCTGGTCCAAAGCGACTGTTGTAGAGATACGTGGCCCAGTACGAGTAAGGATATACACAGGTGGTAATGGTCGAGCCCTGGCTGTTTGCGTTGCGGATCTTTTCCAGCGCCTGTTCCATGTGAAAGGTGCCGCCAGTTGAATGCAGGTGCGCGATGTGAACGCGTGCGCCGCTGTCACGCGCCAAACGAATCGCTTCCTCAACTCCGTCAAGCTCTTTCTCTTTCGACGAATAACGCAAGTGCAGAAAGAACGGACGCTCATACTTTTTCGCGAGCTTCGCGTACTCGAGCAGTTCAGTGTATGGCGCGGGTTGATATTCAATGCTGTGCGAAACGCCGAGCGCGCCTTCGTCAAGGTTCTTTTCGATGAGTAACTTGCTCGACGCGAGTCCGCCCGCGCGCGAACGAATCTGCATGACAAACGTCGAAACGCCGAAGTTGATCGAATGCGGCAGGGTAGCGAAACGTTTGTAGTAACGGCCGCAATCGGCGCTGCCGCCGTGCATTTGCAGTGCGGTCGAGACGCCGTCGGATACCTTGTAGTTTTCGAAGATGTGGTAGGTAGTTTCCGGCGAAGTCGAGTTGTCGGCGAGGACGTCGATGAAGCCGGGCGCGATGACGCGATCTTTCACGTCGAGAACATGCTGTGCCGGAAGATTATGGCCGAAACGCAGTCGACCGCTGAAGTCGATGCCGACATCGATTGTTTGCCAGCGGTTTTGGTAGAAGGCCTTTCCGCCGCGCAGGACCATCGACACTCCGGGCGGCTCCACCGAACCCTGAATGCGCTCGCAGGCGGGCAGCACCAAGCCTGCCGCGACGGGGATCGACATCTGGAGGAACGTTCGTCGTTTCATTCGGGGGAGCTACTGGGACGTCTAAACCGGGACGTCTAAACCCTGGGACCGCAGGCGTCTCGCCTGCATTCTTTCGCAAGAAGACTCTTGCCCCGGTCAGGCAGGCGAGACGCCTGCGGTCCCAGGATTGAGACGCCCAGGTTCTAGATCTGAGATTTCAGAGGCGGTCCGAGCAAGCGATCGACCTCGGCCCGGATAGTCTCAAGTTCTTTTTTCAAGACTTCATAACGCTGAATTGCGTCGCGGCCAATTTTTTGGTCCACGTTCGCCGTCATACCGGCGAGGTATGTGATGTGCGCCTGAAGCCCAGGTTTGCCATAGCGCACCGGTTCGGTCATTAATTTTGCTGCTACTGCGCTTAAGGCTTCGGATTTGCTCTGCGCCTCGCGAACCCGGGCGACGAGTTGATTGACCTCGGTCACGAGGGCACGCATGCGCATGTTGTGCTCAAACTGCTCTTGCAAATCCGCGAGCGTCACACCATCCGCAGCGACGCGGGGATCGATCAGCACGTTGAGCGGCTGCGTAAACACTGAACTAGCCGATTTCAAACGTACCTGATACCGGCCCGGCGGCAACGTAACACCAGCCTGGTTGCGCACGTCCCAGGCGAAACGATTAAAACCTACTACTTTGGTTACGCGCGGCGGTGGTGCAGAGCGTCGAGCAGGCGCGGCATCCGGATCCGGTTGCGATTCAGGACCGGCGCCGCCGACACCCGGCATGTTTGCGCCCGTATTTCCGCGGCCAGGACGGTTCGCAGGCGCCTCGCTCGTGTAAGAATTCAGCACCGCGCCCTTGCTGTCAAGGATTTCAATCACTAGCGCGCCAGTTGGAGCTGAAGGCAAGTAGTATTCAATCACTGGTCCGAGGTTTGCCGGGTTGATACGCGTGCGGTAACCGTCGCGTGGTCTGAAGAGGGTTATAGCCGAAGGTCGAGAGGAGGGAATTTGGTGTAACGAGCTGAGGTTGTCGAGGATCCAGATCGCTCGTCCTTGTGTTGAGACGATCAGATCCTTGTGATGCACTTTGATGTCTGACACGGGTACGTTTGGCAGGTTCAACTGGAACGACTGCCAGTGCGCGCCATTGTCAAACGAGATGAACATGCCGAATTCAGTGCCCGCGTAGAGCAGTCCCGCGCGATCGGGATCTTCGCGCACCACGCGCGTGGGCCAATCGGCGGGAATTCCGTTCTTGCCGTCGGTCAAACGAGACCACGTCTTGCCGTAGTCGTCAGTTCGATAGATGTAAGGCTGGTAATCTCCGAGCAGCCAGCGATACACGGCGTAGTAAGCCGAACCTTTCCGGTGCGGCGATGCTTCGATGTATTGCACGCGTCCGCCGGGCGGCAAGTCTTTCGGGGTGACGTTGGACCACGTCTTGCCGTTGTCGCGCGTGACGTAAAACGGTCCGTCGTTCGCGCCGGTCCAGATTACGCCCTTCTCGAGCGGCGACTCGGTGATCGCGTAGAGTGTCGAATAAAACTCCTCACCCGTAACGTCGCGCGTGATCGGTTCGCCGCTAATGCCCTGACAACACTCAGGATGCGCCGTGAGATCAGGCGAGATCTTTTCCCACGTGACGCCTTTGTCGCGCGTGCGATGCACGTATTGGGAGCCGTAATAGAGCACTTCCGGATCGTGCGGTGAAATCGCCATCGGCGCCACCCGCTGCATGCGATAGATGAGATCGCTGGCGGGATTGCCATACAACGACTGCGCGCCGATCCAGTAGTTCTTCTCCTGACCAGTCTTCAGATTCATCACGCCATACTGGCCTTTGCACGAGCCGTAAACGATCTCCGGATTGAGTGGGTGCGGCATGATTGGTCCAGTTTCACAACCGGGGCCGGTGCGCCAATCAGTCGTGCTGAACGGTTCGGCCTGACTCGAGATGATCAGAGTAGTGTTGTCCTGTTGCGCGCCGTAGATTTTGTAGGGAAACTGACGGTCGACCCAAATGCCGTAGATCTCGGCGGTGGGTTGATTCATCTGCGACGACCACGTGCGCCCGCCGTCGGTTGAGACGTTCGCGCCGCCATCGTTCGCCTGGATCATGATGTTGCTGTTGTTTGGATTGATCCAGATGTCGTGATTGTCGCCGTGCGGCGTGCGGAGCACCGTGAACGTTTTGCCGCCGTCAACAGATTTGAAGAAACTCTCGGCGCCGGCGTAAACGACGTCTGCGTTGGAAGGATCGGCGCCGAGCGTCGTGTAGTAAAACGGACGCTGAATCAGCGAGCCTTGCGAATTGATCAGCGACCACGTTTGACCGGCGTCGTCTGAACGATACAAGCCACCGCCGGGTTTCGCTTCTACGAGCGCGTAAATACGGTTCGGGTTCGCGGCGGTGACTGCCAGATTGGCTTTGCCAATCAACTCGTCTGGCAATCCCGTGGTGATCTTCGTGAAGTGTTCGCCGCCGTCGGTGCTCTTGTAAAATCCCCCGTCGCGCGAGCCGCTGATGATCGTCCATGGTTTACGTTCGAGCCGCGACATCCACGCGTAAACGAGGTTCGGATTACCGGGTTGCAGTTCTACGTCCATGGCGCCGACGGTGTCGGAGATAAAGAGAACTTTGCGCCACGTCTGGCCGCCGTCAGTTGTTTTGAAAACGCCGCGTTCGCTGTTTGGTTTGAAGATGTCGCCGCCGGCAGAGACCCAAACGATGTTGGGATTAGTGGGATGAATGCGTACAGCGCCGATCTGGCCCGCGTTGTAGAGTCCGGCGAATTTCCACGTTTGACCCCCGTCAGTTGATTTGTACACGCCGCGGCCGGTTGAGACGTTGCTGCGGACGCTGTCGGAGCCGGTGCCGAGATAGATGACGTTGGGATCGGAATCCGCAACTGCGACAGAGCCGGTTGAGCCGAGTGGAACCTTGCCGTCGGTGATCGGCGTCCAGGTGGCGCCGCTGTCTGTTGTGCGAAAGAGTCCGCCGCTGGCCACGCCCATGTAGAAAGTTTTTGGTAGCGAAGGAACGCCGGTGACCGTTGTGACGCGTCCACCGCGTGATGGGCCAACGAGTCGATAACGCAAGCCGTTGAATAATGTCGGATCATTGACTTGGGCCTGGACTGGAACCGCGACAAGCAGCAGCATTAGGATTAGACGAAGCATGCGAGACCCCCAACTGAGATCTATGGAATCTGTGGATCGGATTGCTGCACAAGCTATAGCCGAGAAGTGTTTCGGGATTCAAGCGAGTGCGGAAGAGTTGCCGAGCGAGCGCGACCGGAATTTCTTGTTGACGGCGCGTGATAGCGACAAGTTTGTGCTCAAGATCGCGAACGCGAATGAGCAACGGGAAGTTATTGAAGCGCAGAACGCGATGTTGGTTTACCTGGAGGAGCGGGTTTCGTTTTGTCCGCGGGTTGTGCCGGCGCTTTCGGGAGATGAGATTGTAGTTGTCGACGATCATCTGGTCAGAGTGTTGAGCTATCTGCCGGGGAAGCCTCTGGCGACGGTTGGCAATCAGTCTGTTGAACTGTTGCACGATTTAGGAAAGAAGTTAGGGCAGCTTAGTCGAGCGTTAGTGGGGTTCGATCATCCCGGAGCGCATCGAGCTTTTCACTGGGACTTAGCGGAAGGGGAAAGGGTTGTTGAGAGGTATGGCGCGCAGATCAAAGCGGATTGGTTACGCGAGCTCGTGCGGCGCCACAAGGCGGATGGATTTGACCATCTTCGAGAGTTGCGGCGGAGTGTAGTTCATGGTGACGCGAACGATTACAACGTGGTTGTGCAGGGGAATGAAGTAGTTGGGTTGATCGATTTCGGAGATATAGTTTACAGCTACACGGTTGGAGACCTGGCAATCGCGGTGGCGTACGTTGTGTTGGGTAAGAGCGATCCTTATGACGCGGCGAAGCCCCTGATCGAAGGTTATCGAGAAGAGTTTCCGTTGAATAAGGACGAGGTTGATGCGCTCTGGCCGTTGGTGCGGCTGCGGTTGTGTATGAGCATCTGTATTGCCGCGCACCAGCAACAACAACAGCCGGAGAACAAGTATTTGAGTATCAGCCAGCGCTTGATTGAAGAGACGCTGCCGCGTCTGTTTAATTCATGAGCAAGCAAGCGACCTTAGAAGCTCGGAAAAGATTACTCGGAGGCAATCTCAGCGTCGCCTATCGCAATCCCGTGAAGATCGTTCGCGGCGAGATGCAATATCTCTACGACGACGAGGGGCGCAAATATCTCGACGCTTACAACAACGTCGCGCACGTCGGTCATTGTCATCCGCGGGTCGTCGCCGCCGGTGTGGAACAGATGCGCACGCTCAACACCAACACGCGTTACCTGCACGACCTAATCGTCCGCTATGCCGAACAATTAACCGCGACGCTGCCAGAAGCGTTGAGCGTTTGCTACTTCGTAAACTCCGGCAGCGAAGCTAATGAACTTTCTCTGCGACTCGCCCGCGCGCACACAAAAGCACGCGACCTGATCGTGCTCGAGCACGCCTACCACGGAAACACGACCACGCTGATCGACATCAGTCCGTACAAACACGAGGGACCAGGCGGCAGTGGTCCGCCTTCGTGGGTGCACAAAGTGCCGTTAGATGACAGTCAGAGAGTTAGCGAGACGGTCGCTCGCGTTAGAGCTGAGGGAGGGAATCTCTGCGGATTTATTGCGGAATCGATGCCGAGTGTCGCTGGGCAGATCGTTTTGCCGAGAGATTATCTGAAAGAAGCATACGAAGCTGTGCGCAAAGCCGGTGGGGTTTGCATCGCCGACGAAGTACAAACCGGCTACGGCCGCATCGGTACACACTTTTGGGCTTTCGAACACTACGACGTGGTTCCCGATATCGTCGCGCTTGGTAAACCAATCGGCAATGGTCATCCGATCGGCGCGGTGATCACCACACCCGAGATCGCCGGCTCCTTCGACAACGGCATGGAGTTTTTTAGCACGTTCGGCGGCAACACCGTCTCGTGCGCTATCGGACTAGCTGTCTTGCAGGTGGTCCAGGAAGAACAGCTCCAGCCTCACGCTCTCGCAGTTGGCGATCATCTACTCGAAGGGTTGCGCGAGTTAGAACGAACCCACGAGATCATCGCTGACGTTCGTGGTTCGGGACTGTTCATTGGCGTGGAGTTGATTAAGGATCGAAAACCCGCCACCGCCGAAGCCAACAATATCGTCAACCAAATGCGCGACCACGGAATCCTGCTCGGCACAGACGGTCCCGCTCACAACGTACTCAAAATCCGCCCGCCCATGCCGTTCTCACACGCGGATGCGGATCACTTACTCGCTGTACTCGGTCGAGCGATTCAGTAGGAAAGAAAGCGATTGTCCGGAGGTGGTCCAACCGCCACTCGAATAGGCGATCGGCAGATCGATTGCATGTGGATTGTCGTCTGCCCACGCGGAACTCGAAACCTTCTCACAACGCAAAAGATAATGTTCGATTCCGGTGAACACGCTGCGCCAGTAACCGCCGTAGACCGTCTTGTAAACCACTCCTTCGACTTCCACGTACACGCGATTACCGCTGAGGATGCGATAGTTGATCCGGCCGAGCAGATCGAGCAGGCGGCATTGCTCCCGCGCCGTCGGATCGGCGGCTGCCGGCTCGCGCCATGCTTCGGGTTCGTACTGCGGCATGCGGGGTAGTTTAAAGCAGGATTGCGCAGATGTCACCGAATTTGGCGACACCTGCGCAACCGGAGTAAGTCAGTCGCTTACGGAATCTGCGAAGCGACCAACGCGATGCGGTAATTGAGGTCGTTGCGACGAGCGAACGTCAGACCTCCGTTCGTCGAAAGGAACGACCGTCCGAGGATCGGAGCTTGAGTGCTGAGGCCGAGCAACGGCGGTTGTCCACTTACACCCGGGAACGGTCCGGGCTGGATCTGGATGACCAAAAACAGGTTCTGAATCGATCCGTTGGCGATCCCTGCGCGAACGACTTCACTGAGATCGTGCGGGTTTTTGAAGTAGAACGGCGAGAAATCGAGGTCCTGACCCACAAACAAGCTCTCCGAAGCGAGCGGGTTTGCCAAGTCGATGGTCGCCGTCGTGTCAGGATTGATCACGCCCGTCGTCAGCATCGCGGTGGCAAACACCACCGGCACCGACGCATCGAGGACCGTGGTGTCAAACAAACCGGCCTGAAGTAGAGCCGGATTGCCGCCGTTCAGCGCGGCGATCTGCGAAGCCGGGAACTGCTGCGCGTAGATGAATCCGCCGGCCGGAGGACTGATGAATCCGATGTTGGTGCGCGCACCGAAATTAGCCACCGTGATCACGTTATTCGTGGTGATGTTCACGCCTGAGTTAACGTGGCCCGGGTTCACGTGAGCGTTCTTGGCGTCGCCCGGCTCGCGTTCGATTGCTCCCTCGCTGTTGTTGTTCCAAAACTCTTCGATGAAGTTCTGTTGACCGAAGAAGTTTCCGATTTGACAGGTGAAGCCGATGTTCGCTGCGGCCACTGGAGAGCCGTCTGTCGCTTCGGTCTGCACGTCGTAATTGCCTTGCGGGACCGGAATGGTGTAGTTGCCGTTCGGGATTGCGTCTGCCACGGTCGGAACGAAGAACAATCCACCGTTGGCGGGATTGAACGACAGGTTTGTCGTGCCGCTAAACGCACTCGCCGTGCTACTGCCGGTTTGGCGATCGATCGCGCGAAGCACGCCGCCCGCGATCGGTTGATTCAACACGCCGTGTCGCAGTTCGCCCGTGATCAATCCGTAGACCTTGTCGAACCTCACGTCGCCTGATTGCACGGCACCGGGACCGGAGGCCGTCGATCCTTCGGGATAGAAGTACGATGCGTACGCGATGTCATCCGCGCTCAAACTCGCCTGTTGAAGTTCGGCCTGCGGATCGCCAGTGTCGATGAACGGAAACATTGTCGAACCGTCGCCATCCGTGCCACTGACCTGGTTATCGAGCACGTGCGAGAGACCGAACGAATGGCCAAACTCGTGCGTTGCGACGCAGCTCAGATCGACCGAGCGCGTGACCGCGTCGACCTGTGCCGGATCGATCGTGAAACGAAGACCGTTGCTGACCTTGGTATTGAACTGAACGTCGTTGTCGAGAATCGTTCCGGCTTTGTAGAAACCGGCCGGGAACTCGATGTCGCCGTCGTTGTCGACGTCGGTCGCGACGGTGATTGCGCTGGAAACGTCAGAATCGGCGTCGCCGTCGAGTTGATCGCCGTCGACGAGAGTAGTGTCAGAAATCAAGTTTGTTGACGGTGACGAAGCGATGGCCGTGAAACCTGCCGCCGTTCGGAACGAGAGTTCGTTGATCATGTCGAAGCCGACAAGGCCGCCATTGGCCCGCTCGCCGACGATCTGCATGTTGATGTACGAGGTCGGGATCGAATTCCACTTGTCCAACGAGGCTTGCAGCGAAGTCCTCGCGTCGGCGAGAGATAGAAACGCCGGACCGAGTGGGTTGGGGATCGGGTTCAGAGTGTTATTGATGCGATACTGCACGGGGATGGAGCGCGCGTCCCAGCGAATTCCAATTACGCGAGCCAGCAAGTGACCGGGAATCGGCGACGGACCAGCACCAGTGATGTCGATGCTTTCAAGCGCACCGCCGGCGCGCGTGGTCGCGACGCTCATCAGAAGCATGCATGACGTAAGTATTATTGATGTGAGCTTTCTTCTCATATGTCCTCCTAAGGATCTGTTCTCCTGAATCGTGCGGTTACTGTTTCAAGTAACCTTTAACCTGATCCTTCATGCTCTTTAGCGGAGTCATGTTGGATTGGCCGCGACGGACGCCGTTGTTGCCTTGCAGCGACATTTGTCTAAGGTCGCGCGAGACGACCGGTTCACCGTCTTCATCGTTAATGATGGAGAATTTTCCTTGAGCAAAACCAGCGACGTTGTAGCCGCCCCCAACCTCGCTGTCGGAGGTCAGAAATAAAAATACGTTTTCACCGGTCCTCATTTGCGGAGCGCCGGGATAGGTCATGGCAATCGGTATTTTGCGGTTGGCATCTACGCCGCCCGGCAGAACCACAGTGAGATTTTCGCCTGGTGTTCCTTTGAGGCTTTCACTGACTGCTACGGTGGCGAACGTCACGAGACTACGATCAACCCAGACGCTGCGCGTATCGAGAACGTTTCCGATCGCGATCACGTCGGACTGGTTCACCATGTCTTCGAGCGAGAGTGCAACGGCCAGAGTGGTGTCTGCCGCCTGCAGGGAGTCTGGGGCGGGCGCGTTGTCAGCCGTGGAGGCCCAACGAGCTGAAACAATCAGGGCAATCAGAATAAGGATGGAGATTGCCAGGGTCTTGTTCTTCATAATTCGTCCTTTCGTCGATCCTTTTATGTTTACTGACTGAGTATGCTCCGAGCCTTAGAGGCAGTATTCGGAGGGGTTTAGATCAGGACTTCCGCACGATTAAAAGTCGTGAACTGAAGTGAGCTGCAGAGGGGTGGCACATTAGTCTGCTGGCGGGTTAAAGTCAAGTTAAAAACGATGAAAATTGATACAACGCGGCAACTGCTATTGTCTCTGGTTTTGACAATTTTTCTTGTTGCCTGCGGCAGGAACACACCAGAGGGGACAGTTGAGGGTAGAAGCCAGATGAAGACAGGGCCGATCGTTTATGTTGCACTGGGAGATTCAACCGGAGCGGGCGTGGGTGCCGTCAATGGCGGTTACGTTCTCCGCCTCTACAACCGCATCCTCCAGCATCGGCCGGGGTCACAATTGGCCAATGTCTGCGTTAGCGGAGCGACGACTGCCGACGTCCTGCGGGCGCAGTTGGACAACGGCGTGGCGAAGAATCCGCAACTCGTCACACTCGGGATCGGAATCAACGATATCGGACACGGCGTTCCGCTCGAACGGTTTGGCGAAAATTACGACCGGATCCTGAGCACGTTGAAACAGAAGACGCAGGCGCGGATCGTTGTGACAAACATTCCCGACATCTCCAGCGCACCAGTGGTTCCGTCGTCGATGCGAAGTCAATACCACCAGCAGATCGTAAGGTTCAACCAGCGGCTTGAAGAGATTGCCAATCGTCACGGCGTAACGATCTTCGACGTCTACTCGATCACCGCGCGCGAGCTTCCGGCTCATCCGGAGTACTTCTCGCGCGACGGTTTTCACCCGTCAGACGAGGGTTACGAGTTGTGGGCGACTGAAATGTGGCCTACGATTGCGCGCGCGATTGGAGCCAGCGACTAGCGAATGAACCTCCCACCAGAAACACAGCTCGGCCGTTACAAGATTGTCTCCCTCATCGGCACTGGAGGTATGGGTGAGGTCTACCTCGCGCAGGACACCGCGCTGCAACGCAAAGTCGCGCTGAAAGTGCTCCCGCCGGAAGTGGCTGTCAACCAGGATCGGATGCGCCGTTTCAAACAGGAGGCGACGTCCGCGGCCTCTCTGAATCATCCGAACATCGCGCACATCTACGAGATCGGCGAGAGCGAGGGTTTTCACTTCATCGCGATGGAATACGTTCAGGGACAAACCCTGCGCGAGAAAATTCACCACGAAGATGAAGAACTTTCGAAGCTACTCCGCATCCTGCAACACGTCGCCGAGGGTCTAGCCAAAGCCCACGCGGCGGGAATCGTGCATCGCGATCTCAAGCCCGACAACATCATGGTCAGTACTGACGGGCACGCGAAGATTCTCGACTTCGGTCTCGCCAAGCTGGTGGAACCGCAGGCGAGCACGAGCAGCGTCAGCAGTGAAGAACCGACGATTCTTCAGCCCCACTCAATACCGGGTTTAGTGCTCGGAACGATGGGTTACATGTCGCCCGAACAAGCGCAGGGAAAGACGCGCGAGATCGATCACCGGTCTGACATCTTTTCGTTTGGCTGCATCTTGTTTGAAGCAATCACCGGACAGAAAGCGTTTGTGGGCAGCGACACGATCGAAACGCTCAATAAGATCATCCGCGAACCCGCGCTGCCGATTGCTAGTTTCAACTCGCGCGCGCCTGCTGACTTGCAACGCATCGTGCGCCGTTGTCTCGCGAAAGATCCTGACCAGCGTTATCAAAACATCAAAGACGTGGCGATCGAGCTGAAGGAAATTCGTCACGAACTGCAGGAAAGCGGCACAGATGTGCCCGTGTCGAGTGTTTCCTCGGCGAGTGGAGAGGCGAAAACGTTATGGCATCCGGAGACGACGGCGGCCCGCAGTGTGGCAACCGGCGCGGGTGCGCCGCCGTTAGCGACCAACGCATCGGACAACTTCACGGTTGCCGGTGTGATCACTCGAAAACAGGGACTGCTCGTGATTGCGGCCGTGCTCGTGATCGGCGGCCTTGCGGCGTTCGGAGCGTGGTCTTACTTCCACGCGCGCACGACCGAAGTCGCGGTCGAATCAATCGCCGTCATTCCTTTTGTTAATCAGAACAACGATCCGAGTGCCGATTGGATCTCCGATGGTCTCACGGAAAGCATCATCAACAACCTGACGCAGTTGCCGAATCTGAAAGTGATCGCGCGCAGTTCGGTGTTTCGTTACAAAGGAAAGGAAGTGGATCCGGTTGCGGTCGGCAGGGAGCTTGGCGTGCGTGCCGTGTTGACCGGGCGTTTGATGCAACGCGACGACACGATGCTTATCAGCGCGGAGTTGATCGACATTCGCGACAACAAACAACTGTGGGGTGACAAGTATCAACGCAAGCTCGCCGACATGCTTTCCGTCCAACGCGACATCGCGCGCGAGATCACAAACAACCTGCGTCCGACACTCTCGGGCGTCGATCGGTCGCTGGCCGAAAAGCAGTACACGGCGAATGCCGAAGCCTATCAGCTTTACCTGAAAGGCCGCTTCTACTGGAACAAGCGCACGCCGGCCGATTTCCAAAAGGCAATCGGGTTCTTTCAACAAGCGATCGACCAGGATCCGAACTACGCGCTCGCTTACACAGGACTCGCTGATTGTTACGCGCTACTCACGGCTTACACCGCCGAACAGTCCGGCGTGGTGATGCCGAAAGCAAAAGAGGCCGCGCTTAAAGCGCTCGAACTGGACAGTCGATTAGCTGAAGCACACGCCTCGTTGGGCCAAATCGCCGCGTACTACGATTACGATTTTCCTGCCGCGGAACGCGAATACCGTCGCGCTTTGGAGTTGAATCCAAACTACGCCACGGCGCATCAGTGGCTCGCCGAACATCTTTCCACTATGAAGCGCTTCGACGAGGCGCTCGCCGAGATCAAGCGTGCGCTCGAACTCGATCCGCTCTCGTTGATAATCAACCGCATCTACGCGGACATTCTCGTGGATGCGCGCCGTTACGACGAAGCCATCGCGCAGTTTCACAAGGCAATCGAGCTCGAACCGAACTTTCCCACTACTCACTTTTTTCTCGGGCGCGCTTACGAAGCCAAAGGTATGTACGACGATGCGGTGCGTGAATACAGCAAATCCGCGACATTGAGCGGGTTTCCGCCGGACCAGTTGGCAAAGATGAACGAGGCCTACGCGAAGACGGGATGGAAGGCATACGTGCAGGCGGTTTTAAATTACGCGCTCAGCGATAGAAGCAACGGAACGCCGGCGTTTGTGATGGCCGGTTATTACACGCGGCTCGATCAAAAAGAAGAAGCGATCGCGTGGTTGCAAAAGGCTTACGAACAGCGCGACTTCAGGATGACGATGCTGAGTGTGGACTTCGGGTTTGACAGTCTCAGATCAGATCCGCGGTTTCAGGAGCTGGTGCGCAGGATAGGACTACCGGAGTGAGCAAATGCGTTTCATGTTGTTGGTGATTATTGCTTTGCTGGTCTGCGGTGTGGAGGTTCGATCTCAAACCGTGGACCAGGACGATGTGGTCCGTGTTGAGTCGGAGCTTACGAACCTGCCGTTCACCGTAACCGACAAGCAGCGGCGCTTTGTTACGACGTTACGAGCCGAGGACGTGCGCGTGCTTGAAGATGGCGTGCCGCAAACGCTCTTTACGTTTCAACAGGAAACTGACCGGCCACTGGCGATTGCGTTTCTGATCGATGTGAGCGCGTCGCAGGAAGTGACGTTGCCGGATGAAAAGGCGGCGGCGCGGTTGTTTATTGAAAACGTTGTTAAGTCTAACCGGGATCAGGTCGCTATCTTGCCGTTCACGGGTTCAGCGTATCTCGAACAGAACCTGACGCGCGACGTGTTGAACGTTTATCGCGTGCTGCAAGGAGTCGAGATTGCCGCGCCGAATTATCTGGGTTCGGGTCGTCCGTTGAGCGGAATACCAACCGGTCCACGTTTGCCGGCAACGCCTCCGGAAGGTTCGACAGCGATTTGGGACGCGGTGGCGTTAACGTCGAGTAATGTCTTGACGAAGTCGATGGGGCAGCGCCGGCGCGCGATCGTTCTGTTGACGGACGGCGTCGATACCACGAGCCGTTTGTCGCTGAAGCAAGCGGTGAACAGCGCGCTCGCGGCGGAGACGGTTATTTATTCGATTGGGATTGGGAATAGCAAACTGGAAGGTGTCTATCGGGATCCGCTGCGCGATATTGCGGAACGCACTGGCGGGCGCGCGTTCTTTCCCGACAAGAAGTTTGATCTGAACGCGGCGTTTGCGGAGATCGAGCGCGAACTGCGCACGCAATATTTGATTGCTTACTCACCGACGAACAAAAAACGCGACGGCGCCTATCGCAAGATCACGATCGAAATCACGAACCCCGAACTCCGCAAACAAAAGCTCCAACTCCGCCACCGGCCCGGCTATTTTGCGAAGTCTGAATGAGCTACGTAGCGAACTTCGAATGACCTCGTCGGGAAACCAGTGGTTGCTTCGCTTGAACGCCGAAGGCGTTAACAAATTGCAGCCCAATAACGTGCTTGGCGAACTCTAAAACACCTCGTCGGGGAACCAGTGGTTGCTTCGCTTGAACGCCGAAGGCGTTAACAAATTGCAGCCCAATAACGTGCTGGCGAACTCTGAATAACGTCGTCGGGGAACCAGTGTTGCTTCGCTTAAACGCCGAAGGCGTTAACAAATTGCAGCCCAGGGTTGCCTCAACCCTGGGTCAAAGATAAAAAGCAAGTAGCAACGCTGAAAGCGTTGGCGAACTGGTGCGTGACGCTCGCCAACGCCTTCAGCGTTGGTATCGGTTGTTTGTTCTGTTACCCAGGGTTGAGGCAACCCTGGGCTGCAATTAGTTAACGCCTTCGGCGTTGTACACGAAGAACTTGCGCGTCGCGATGACAAAACTTGGTGGGTCAAAACCTTGGGGCGGCGCGACGACAAACCTTGGGGCGGCGCGACGACAAACCTTGGGGCGGCGCGACGACAAACCTTGGGCGGCGCGACGACAAACCTTGGGCGGCGCGACGACAAACCTGGGCGGCGCGACGACAACCCTGGGCGGCGCAACGACAACCCTGGGCGGCGCGAGACAAGAATCTTGACGAACCGCGCGGGCGTGCGGTATGGTGTTGGCCCACTTCAAAGAAGTAGGTCTAACGTTATGCTTCGAAGTACGCTTTGCACCCTCTACTGAATCCCTTTGCGACCGCCTCGGTCGTGACCTCCGAGTCTATTTAGAGCGTCCCGGGAAAGTCCCAAAGGATCATCGTCTTTCATCGAAGAGTTGTTAGCAGTCTTCGTGTGTCAGACAGAACTATTCGTGTGTGCCAGATAGAAAGCTGGTTTGAATTGGTATGGGCATAGAAGATTTTATCCGCAACGCACTGCACCAACCTTACGACTACGTGGCGTATCACGTCAGCCGTGAGTTGGCGAAATTGCATCCGGGCAAGACAATTCTGGAAGGAACAAACTGGGAGTTCGATCTCGACGCCTTCGTGCGCGCCGAGAAATGCTCCGTCATCGAGCAGAAGTCTGTCTTTCGTCACGCGACCACTCGTTGGGAAAAAGCCGGCACAAAGCCGAAAGAATGGGTTCAAAACGCGTGGCTCAACGTCCTCTGGGGCGGAGAACTGCTCGACGTCGTCTTCATTAGCTGGTCAGATTCGTGCCGCCGTGTGCGTCATTACTGGATCGTCGCCGACAGCCAGAAGTTGGCGGAAAGCTTCCTCAATGCAGTCTGCGAATGGTCGTGTGAAGTACGCGGCGAGATCCTCGTCTACCAACATGGCTATTTTGAGAAGGACAAGGAACTCCATCAGGCAATCAAGAGCGCAACGTTTGACAATCTCATCCTGCGCGACTCGTTGAAAGAGGAGATCCAAAGCGACTTCACGCAGTTCTTCGATTCGCGTGAGATCTACGAACGCTACGGAATCCCCTGGAGGCGCGGCTCGCTGTTCATCGGCCCGCCGGGAAACGGTAAGACCCACACGGTGAAGGCGCTGATCAATTTCCTCGCGCGGCCGTGTCTGTACGTTCGCAATTTCGGTTATGGAGATGACCATGACGAGATAGCAGAAAACATGGAGGAGGTCTTCAAGCGTGCGCGCATGACTCCGACCGTCGTCGTGCTCGAAGATCTCGACTCCATGATCACTAACGAGAACCGCTCGTTCTTCTTGAACGAACTCGACGGTTTCCGGGTGAACACGGGCGTGGTTGTGCTTGCGACAACCAATCACCCGGAAAAACTCGACACGGCGATTCTGGATCGGCCTAGCCGCTTCGATCGAAAGTACTACTTCGATGTACCGGCTGAAGCAGAGCGTCTGGCTTACATCCAACAGTGGAACCGGGAGTTGCAAGCGGAGTTGCGTGTCTCGGACCACGCTGCGAAGTCGATCGTTGACGAGACGAGTGGGTTCTCGTTCGCCTACCTGAAGGAGCTGTTTGTGTCTTCGATGGCGCAATGGATGTCGAGGTCCGGCAACACGCCTATGGAAGATGTAATTCTGGCGCAGGTCAAGTCGCTGCGCAGCCAGATGAAGGGCAACAAAGAGGAAGAGAAGAAAAAGAAGGCTAAATCAGCTTAGTGGCTCATCGCGTAAATGACGACGTTGATGCCGACCTTGTAAGCCGGTAGTCCGTATTTCACGGGATACACGGGATCGTTGATCCACTCCCACGCGTCGCCGAGATCGCAGTTGCGCGCGATAAAGGCCACCAGGCGGCCATTCTTGTTTTCAACGCCCATGTAGTGCGGCACGATGCCGCCTTTCTCTGACGTGATGCCGCGCGAGGCGTTGTAAACGTTCGGTACCTGGACCACTTCTTCGACGTCGAGGTACGCGTGAAAGATCGGATGGCTCAGCGGGAGATCTTTGATTTCATACTCGGGCACGATCTTCTGAAACTGTTCTTGCACGTTTTGCCACTCGTACTCGCCCCAGAAATCGTCGAGAAAGATGAAGCCGCCGCGCATGATGTACTCACGCAGGCGCGCGGCTTGCTCGTTTGACAGGTCCATGAAGCCGGGTTCGACGATGTAGAGAATCGGGTAGTCGAAGATGCGATCGTCGAGGATCTCGAGGGCTTCGGGGCGCGGCGCGATCTTGAGATTGGTTCCGGCCCATTCGCGCAGACCGACGATGAAATTGTTGTCCGCTTCCGGGTAGTCGGTGGTCCACGTGCCGCCGCCGTAGCCGCGGCGGCCGTAGCCGCGGAATGGCGATTCGTAGATCGTGCGAACGAAGGTGAACTCGCCGAAGGAGGGACCCGCGTCCGCTGCGCGCGAGGTTGGGCGGCGACGGAAGTCGTCGAACGGACGTTGGGCCACAGACGGCACCAGCAATGCTGCAACGAGTAGTGCGGGAAGAACTCCGAGTTTTAGGAACCGTGCGATCATAATGCTTATTTCACAGCCACAAAGAGGCACAAGAAACACAAAGGATTCTGCTAACTGACTAGCGCCTTTGTGCTTCTTTGTGACTTACTGCTTCTGTCTAGCGCCGGACAGTCTCCGGTAATACTCTTCCACTGCCTTGCGATACTTCTCGGGCGCGGCGCCTTCGTCGCGCAGGCGCAAGTTTGTGCGGCCGCTTTGTTGTTGTAGTTGACGGCTCAACTCCAACTCCAACTGCCGCAACGGCTCGACGACCTCGTTCTTGAGATACGAAGAAGTTGCAGCGTCACCTTCCATCCTGCCATCGGCGAGACGCTTGAGCTCTTCGATGACTTCGTCGAGGCGTCCGGCCATTCCCGTTGCACCCCACTCGCGCCGCAGGTCCTGTGCTTCGCGCAAACGTTCGCGAATCTCGGCGGGAAGCTGACGATTGTCGCCCCAGCCATCGCCCATTGGGCCGGAGCGATCGACGCCGCCGCGTTGGCGATTGCCGTCTGACTGGCCGCCGTTTTGCGAGCCGCCATCCTGTTGACCATTCTGTTGTTGACCGCCTTCAGAACCCTGCTGGCCCTGCTGACCTTGTTCGCCCTGCTGGCCTCGTTGACCTTGCTGTCCTTCTTGTCCCTGCTGTCCTTGTTGACCTCGCTGCCCTTGCTGACCTGGTTGTTGACCCTGTTGATTGCCTTGCTGTTGGCCGTTGCCGTTGCGACGTGCGTTTTCATCGAGGCGACGCCGCAGCGAATCAAGATTGTCGGCCAACTGCCGCGTGCGATCTAGACTCTCTTCGGCGCTCGAACCGTTCGCGCCACGCGCGCTCTGCTCCGCCGCCTGCAAACGTTCGGAAAGATTATTGAGACTGCGTTCGATCGCGCGCTCATCCGTGCGACCCGCGCCTTGTTGACCGTTTTGCTGTCCTTGTTGATTTTGTGCTTGTTGGCCCTGGCCCTGCTGCTTGCCGCCCTGTTGAGCACCGCTCTGTTGGCCTCCGCTCTGTTGACCCCGGCCTTGTTGACCGTCCAGCGCCTGTTTGCCTTCACGAATCCGTTCCGCAACGCGATCGCGCGCGAGTGCGTCCGCCGCTTCCTTCAACTGTCGCGCGGCTCGCTGCTGACCCTGTCCTTGGCCCCCGCCCATCGCACGCGCCGACTGCTCGAGATCCTGCTGCAAGCCATTCACCGAATCCGCTAGCGCGTCTTTTCTTTCCGCCAACTGCTCGCGGGCCTTGCGCGAATTCTCGTCCTGCGCGTTTTGCCCGCCGCGACGCGCAAGACTCTCCATGTCCTTCGCGATCTCACGCTGACGCGATGCAGCCTGTGCAGCGCGTTGACGCAGGTCTGCGATCTGCTGTTGCCGTCCAGACGAACCGGAAGCAGACTGGCCGCCACGTTGACCGGCAGCGCCACTCATCTGTTGCAAACGCTCCTGCGCCTGACGCAGGCGTTCGAGCGCACGCTCGTTCTGCGCGATCGCTTCGCCTGAATTGTTTCGCGACGATGCTTGCGCCTTCTGCATCTCGTCCGCGGTTTGGTTGAGTTGACGACTCAACTCCTGCATCTGTGCGTCGCGACGTTCACGAGACAAACGTTCGAGTTCTCTCGCGGCTTTACGAGTTTCTTCGATTAGCTCCTGTTGTTGGCGTTGACTGCCGCCACCACCGCCGTTCGCAGCTTGTTGCGCGCGCCGACGCTGTTCTTCGAGCGCCGCTTGTTGCCGCCGTGCGAGCTCTTCCAAACGGCGTTCGGCTTCACTTTTCTGCTGCTCCGCTTGCTGTTGCTGCGCGCGTTGCACGGTCTCGTACTGGTTCTTCATCTTGTCGAGTTCGAGCTCGAAAAGACCGGCGAGTTCCTGTTGCTCTCGTTGACCGCCACCACCGCCGCCATTGTTCTGATTACCAAACGCCACCTGCACTTCACGAAAGATCGCGTCAGCCGCGAGCAGTCGTTGTAACGCACGCTGTTCAGGCGGTAGCGCATCCTTGCCCGTTTCCTTCCGCAACGGAGGCGGCGCGCCTTCCATCTCCTTCGCCGCTTGCTTCAGGTGCTCGGCCATCTCTGCAACCTGTTTTTGTCCGTCGATATCGCCAAGTCGCCGGCCCATGCGATCGAGAAACTCGAGGGTGTCAGTACGCAGTTTTTCCTGTCCCGCGGCGACCGCTTCGTAACCGTCTTTGCGTTCCTGATCGGTGTACTTGTCGCCTTCGCGAATCAAACGGTGCGTTGCAGCGATCAAGTCTTTCTGGCGACGCGACAAAGCGTTCTGCTCCTGATCGCCACCCTGTCCGCCGCCACCGCCTTGTTGTTGCGACTGCTTGTACTCCATCTCAAACGGCTTCACTTCGATAAAGTAGATGTCGCTCGTTGATTCGTTGCTCGCATCGCGGGCCTTCGCGTAATACGAAATAAAATCGCCCGGTTTGAGGTTGTACTCTTCGAGGAAGAACGTGTAAGCGCCGCTCAGCGACTGCGCCGACTCGCGCGTCAACTGTTGCAGGTTGACTTTCTTTTCTTCACCGCCGTTGACGGAGAAGTGCAGGTCCATCGAGACCACGCCGTAATCGTCTTCGGCCCGTGCCTGCGTGAACACCTCTTCGAGATTCGTGGCCTTCTTGTCGCGACCGGGTTTGTCGAACGAGATCACCGGCGGCTGATCGGAGAGCACGGAAATGTCGTACTCGTTTGAACCGCGATACGCTTCACCATCGTTGCTGACGAGTTCGATGTAATAGCTCGTGTCACCCGCGACCGTTAAACTGCCGACAAAATCCGCGCCCTGCAATTGCATGTCCGTTTTTTTGCCGTCGGCGAAGACAATGCGCGCCGCGCGCACCTTGCCTGTAAGTTTCGCGGTGACTGTCGCAACTGTTCCTTTCAACGCTGCGATGTCGCCGCCATCTTCGACGGTCTTGCTCGGCAGGTTGCTGAACGCGGGGAAGTTGAGCGTCAGGTCGAGTTGTTTGACGAACGGCAGATCGACGACGTTGAGTTTGTAGACTTCAGAACGAACGGTGTTTGATTCGACGAAGTACTCGACCGAATCCTGAATGTTGAAGATCGAGAAACGGAAATCGCTGCGCGCTTTCGCGGGTTCCATCGGCTGGCCCTGAAAGTCCTCTTTCGATCCGAGTGGGCGCGAAAAGACGGTGACCGTCTGCGAGTCGAAGTTGACGAGCGTGGCGAGGACGTCCTGATCGGAACCTTTCGGCACGCGTGCTGTGCCTGGTTTCACTTTGATGCTCATCGCGCTGGGCGATGACGCGAGCGCAGTCGGCGTGACGAGTTGGGTGACGCCTTCCGAGATCTCACGCGGTCCCCATTTTAAAACACCGGCAAACAGCAGCAGACTCGCGAGCGCAGCGCCTCCGTAAAGCAAGAGACGCGAACGCTGAATGATGTTGCGGACGTCGAGCGTCGCGGAAAGGCTGTCTGCGTCGCGATAAAGACGGCTGACTAGCGCCGGTGAGACGTGCGAATGTTGTTCGTTGGCAAACTCAACCGCGGTTACAAGACGATCTTCGGTGCCTGGTGACTTTTCTTCTATCAGCCGCGCCAAACGCGCGTCGCTGATTCGTTTCAGCAATGGACGCAACAGCGCGAAGTAGAACGTCGCCAGTACGGTAAGCAGCGCGCCAATGCGCAGGACCAGCAGCGCGCTCGTGTTGTAGCGATAACGATGCGCGGCCCAGCCCGTGAGCAAAAGTACGACGGCTATGACGCCGAGCGTGATTGCAACGCCGCGCAACGAAAGCAAAAGCTGCCGCCGCGAGCGCGCCTTGCGCAGCAACTCCCGCAATACGCTCTGATCCGTGTATTCCGTGTTCATCCGTGGCCTTCTCCTAACCGATAATCTTTGCCACTTTAGTCCGTCTCGCGAGGGCGGATTCCACTAACAACAACAATAACGCAACCAGTAACAACGACCACCACACTCTTTGCCGGCCCTCTACTTCTTCGCCATTCACATTTTGACTCGCCCCGGCGCCTTCAGCGCTTCCGGCGCCGCCCGTCACGCCGGCGATAAATTCTTGAAAGTTCAGTTTACTGAAATCGCCTTCGGCGGCATCACCGTCGACAGCGGCGAAATCTGGTTGAGAGTTGTAACGCAAACGATAGAACCCGGGCTCGCGTGCGGTGATCAGCAGCTCTCCGTCGCCCGTCGCGCGGCCTTCGTTCAACCTGTTGCCGGACGGAGTATCGACTGCGGGCGGCGCGCCATCGCCGTCCTTCTTCACGGTGAACGTTTGGCCCAAGCCATACCACGCGCTCTCTTCGCGCGTGCCAGCGTAACGCACCATCTGATGAATGAACGGTAGATAAAGCGGCGTGAGCGGCAGGTCGTTCCAGCTTGGTCCAAGTGACGAAGTGAATAGCAGCACGCGGCCTTTGCCTGTAGTCGATTCGACGAGCGCGGGACTGCCGTCTTCGAAACGCGCCAGAACCGTTGCATTCGTCTTCGGCTCGGAGCGGAAGTAACCGATCACGTTTGCGGCTGCGAGCCGGCCGCTCCGCTGAAACACTTCGAAGATGGGATGATCGAACTTTACGTTTGTAATCGCTGCGCTTTCGCCTGACTTCGTCTGCACCGCTTCGCGTAAAGTTGCCGGAGCAATCTGTTCGAGCGCCTGGTTAAAACTCTCGGCTTGTGTTTGTGGACCAGTGGAAACGATCAATTGGCCGCCGGCGTTCACAAACTTCACGAGCGCATTTGCGAGCGCCGAGTTGATCGAACCCGCATCGTTCAGTATCACGAGCGCGTTTTCCGGAATGCTCGCCGGATCAACGGAGCCGCTGCTCTTGAGACTGAACGTAAACGGCAGATCGTCGTTCGTCGTCAACGCGCTTTGCAGGTGAAGGCTGTCGCTGCCGCCGCGCGTTGCGCTCTCGACGATTAAAGCCTTCGCCGGAGTTTCGCGACGCAGCGTGAAGAAGAAGCGATTGTCCGGCGCGAAGTCAGCGCTCGAGATCTCGATCGTGCAGCGATTGGCGCCGTCGTTGAGATTGAAGCCGGTGAATTCGATCACGCGGGAATCACGGCTGTTGAGACTGATGTCGCGCTTTTCGACAGTCTGTTCGTTGATCTGAAAATCTACCTGGATGTGATCACGCGGCGTGTCGCTGAAGTTACTTATGTGCACCGCGAGATTGTCGAGATATTTCTGGCCGAACAACACGCCGCGAGCTTCGACATTGGTGATCGCGACGTTTGGCGCGGGGTTGTTTCCACTCACGTCGAGCGTGGTGAGTTGGGTGTTGTTCGAGAGTTTGAAAGTGGCGGTTGCTTGACGCCAGCCGGGCGCCTGGAAATCGGAGATCATGACGATCCGTTTTGGACCGCTTGTTTCGACTTCGCCGAGTAGCGATTCGGCGCCGCGCAGTGCTTGTTCGTAATCCGTGCCGTCCCAACCGGCGGTGATACTTCTCACTGCGGTGAGAAGCCGGTTCTTGTCGTTGGTGAATCGGTTGGCGACTACGTAGCGCTTGTCGAAACTCAGTACCGCGATTTGTTCGTTGTTGCGCGCTTCGTCGATCGCGCCTTCGGCGCGGCGTTGTGCTTCGCCGAAGAGATCCTCACGGCGCATACTCAGCGAGTTATCGATCAGCACCACCGTGGCGCCGGCGGCAGCGTTTGTCGACT